>JAAGKN010000278.1_pt1 | contig 338249 bp, 338 predicted proteins | sample 6206371 | NCBI WGS metagenome assembly JAAGKN01 (sample SAMN11533720, study PRJNA540317) | gut metagenome | isolation source: fecal pellets from male and female animal of same cohort | host: Peromyscus leucopus | place: USA:CA | collected 2017 | reverse complement strand
TCTTTGTTTTTGTATCCTTTCTTTTTCTATACATTTACATTAAAAGTCGATTGAGGCTTACCCTCTCGAACCATCTGTCCCATGGCATACATTTGCGCCTGATACATTCTTATTTCTTTTGCAACTTGCCCAGAGAAAACTTTGTCATTTTCCTCAAGATAATTTACAAACGGATTAACCGTTATATTTTCAACTTCCTGCTTTGCAACTTTTTTTACTTCTGCAAAACTTTTCTTAGGGAGCGCGATATTAAAGCCAAACGGCTGTTTTAGTATTGGTTGATTTTCGTTCATTGTTCCTCATTATTCCTTCATAATATGCTTATCGGAAGATTTTTATTAAACTTTAATGTTTCTGTTTATTTTGTAAAGAAAACATTATATGATTGTTACAAAAAAACATTAATGTAACAAAAAAGTTAATAAACTAGCAAAATTTTTTTTGGACATATTTTAAAATCCACGGAAAAGACAATAATAACATGATAGACAGAATTAATACCCCAGTTTCAAATATAAAAATAACCGAAAATAATAACAAAAACAGACAATCTTTTAAAGGTGCAGATACTGCATTATTAACAGGTTTAAGAGCATTAAACAACAGTCCTGCCGTTGGTGCCTGTGCTGTTGATTTATGTTCTATGGTAATACCGAGAACAGCTATTGAAGCAAAAAACCGCGGTCCTCAATCAGGTATTGAAACAGCATTTAGAGAAGGTACAAGCTGTGTTATTCATGCCTGTGTAGGTTTAATAGGTCTTGGTGCTGCAACATTATTATCAGGTAAATTCAATAACGAATACGGAGTTAAAGCTCAAAATCTTTTTGCCAGTGGTGATGTTATTAACAACATGGCAAATTTATGGCAAGAATCACGCGGAACATCAAAACAATTCTTTGACGGTTTTGTTCAAAACATAAAAGGTTTAAACGGTGAACAATGGAAAACAGTATCAAGTGAAGCAAAAGATGGGATTGTAAACGGTTTAGTATCACTTGCCGATAAAACAAAACAAATGGCTTCTGCAACAGGAAGCGATAAAGCACAACTTGCAAAAGAAGTAAAAGATTTAAAATCAGTTGTTTTATCTAATATTACAAAAGATACAGGCGCTCAAGCTTCTTTCAAACTAAAAGCTGTAAACGGTTCAAAAGAAATTTCTTCAAGCTTATCAGAACTTGTAGATAATGCCGTTTCACTTTCAAATTCCTTCAAAACACAATCAAAAGAGAAACTTCCTTCTTTTGTAAAAGCTTTAACTAAAAATAAAACTGCTTCTACATTATTAGGGTTGGGAATTTGTGCAGTGTTATGTATGTCAGTACAACCTTTTAACAGATATTTAACAAAAAAGCGTACAGGAAGTGATGGTTTTGTTGGTGTTGAAGGAGAAAAGAAAGCAGAACCATCAAAAGGATTTAAAGCCGCAAAAACAGCATTAGGTGTTGCTTTCCCTGCATTTGCAATCAGCACAATAGGTAAACCTTCAAATATTTTATCGAATATACAATTTAACAGTAAAGTACCTACTTTAAATCAATTCAAATTATTATACGGTTTAACAATCGGTTCAAGATTTATGTCTGCAAGAGACAGCAATGAACTTAGAGAAGCAACAATTAAAGATACTTTAGGATTTACAAACTGGTTAATTCTTGGCGGTATGGTTTCTAAACTTACAGCCAGAGCTTTAGGCGGTAAAGAATTAATTAACAACCCTATTGCTCAAGAAAGCGGTAAAAAAGGTATTAAATACGCTGCAAAATGGTTAACAAAAGCTTCTGTTAAATCATTTGATGAAGTATTATTGCCAAATGCTAAAGAATTAACTAAAAACGGCAAATTAATGAAATTCTCTGAACTAGTTAAGAATGCAGATTCTGCAACAAAAACAAAAGTTCTTAAAATTGCAGGTTCTCAAATTGCAGGTTACTTATATTCAGGTATCGTTCTTGGTATGGGTATTGCGAAACTAAATATATTCATTACAAAGAAACTTAATGCAAAGAAAAATGGTAATGTTGATAACAAAACTCAACAACCTGCAGTTCAAAAGTTTGATGTTAATTATCTTTCAAAAGTTCAAAATGAAATGAGCAGTGTATTTAAAGATTTTAATTAATCTGATATAATCGCTTTATGTCTATATCACTGAAAGAAGAGTTTAACAGTTTTTTAACTGAAGAATATAAAAATGCAATTAATTTATCTTCATTAATTGCCGAAAAACACGGTATAAAAATATACCTTATTGGTGGTATTGTCAGAGATTTGATAATGAAAAACCCTATAAAAGACATTGATATTGCTGTTGAATATGATGCTTTGAAGTTTTGTAAGTTATTAGAAAAAGAAAGCAATTGCGAAATACTTTCTATTCAAGAAAATCTTCACACTGCAAAGGTAAAATTTGCTGATGGTGTTGAGATAGATTTTGCTTCAACAAGAGAGGAAAAATATTTATCAGATGGTACATTGCCTGATGCATATAATTTTGGTTGTAATTTAAAAGAAGATGTTAAACGCCGCGATTTTACAATTAATACACTTGCTATAGATTTAACAGGTAAAAATAAATTGATGCTTGTTGATTATTATAACGGCATAGAAGATATAAAAAACAAAAAAATAAGAATATTACATAATAAAAGTTTTATTGATGACCCTTCAAGAATAATCCGAGCATTAAAATTTCAAATACGTTTTAACTTTGAAATTGAAGCTAAAACAAATACTTTAATGCACAATTATTTGAAAAATATTAATAAATCCATTCCGTTAGAACGTATTAAAAACGAACTGCGTCAATATTTTTCAATAGAAAACAGTAATATATATAAAAAGCTAATAGAAACAAAAGCATATAAATTAATTACGAATAATCCTATAACATCATTTAATTATAGAGCTTTAAAAGATTTAACTTTATACAATTTATTTAACGAGAAAGATTTATGGTTTATTTATATTGTTCTTTTACTTGTAAATGAACCAATTCTTGAAGAACGATTAAATATGACATCTTTTGAAAAAAAAGTAATTAATGAAGTAAAAGAATTATTAGCTAAAACTCCGTTTGATATTGACGATAAAAAATTAATTTATAATGCTTTTGAAAATAAGATAGATTTATCAATTGCAGCCTATTATTCAATAACAGAAGAAAAAGCCGTTAGAAAATTTTTATATGCTTTAAAAGAGATAAAAGTTTTAATTACCGGAAACGATTTAATAGATTTAGGTTTTATACCATCTAAATATTTTAATGAACTATTTGAAAAAATACTTATTGAAAAATTAGATGGGAAACTGACTACAAAAGAAGAGGAGCTTAATTTTGTAAAACAATTCATAAAAAAAGAAGAGTAGATATTATCTACCCTTCTTTTCATCTTCCAATTACACACCACAAGCAATTTTAGAAGCTTGTTCTTTAAGAGTTTCTGCTTTATCAGTATGTTCCCAGGGCACATCAAAGTCAGTTCTGCCCAAGTGACCGTAAGCAGCAAGTCTTTGGTAGAATTTACCGCCATTTTTAGCAGGTAAGTTTCTTAAATCAAATTGATTAATGATAGCTCTAGGTCTTAAGTCGAAGTTAGCTTCAACAAGGTTCATAATAGCATCATCAGAAATTTTACCTGTACCAAATGTTTCAACATAAATTGAAACAGGTTGAGCTACACCGATAGCATAACCTAATTCAATTTCACATTTATCAGCTAAACCTGCTGCAACAATGTTTTTAGCAACATATCTTGCAGCATAAGCAGCACTTCTATCAACTTTTGTTGGATCTTTTCCTGAAAATGCGCCGCCGCCGTGTCTTGAATAGCCGCCATAAGTATCAACAATAATCTTTCGTCCTGTTAAACCGGCATCCCCTTGAGGCCCACCGATTACAAATCTACCTGATGGGTTGATTAAGTATTTTGTTGTACTATCAGGTTTTAAAGCTTCTTTTTCAAATACATAATTAATAACATGTTTAATAATATCATTTTTAATTATTTCTTGAATTTGAGTATTATCAGTAATACCGTTAATTTCTTCATCGTGTTGAGTTGAAATAACAACTGTATCAATTCTTACAGGTTTATCATTTTCATATTCAACAGTAACTTGAGATTTACCATCCGGTCTTAAGTAAGAAACTAAGCCTTGTTTTCTAACTTCAGCTAATCTGTAAGAAAGTTTATGTGCTAAGCTTATTGGTAATGGCATTAATTCAGGAGTTTCATTACAAGCGAAACCAAACATAATACCTTGGTCACCTGCACCGATGTTGTTTGTTTCATCAGCAGAAACAGCTGCGTTGTTGTCTCTTGTTTCAAATGCTTTATTAACACCGCCTGCAATATCTGTTGACTGTTCATCAATACTTGTTAGAACAGCACATGTTTTGCTGTCAAAACCGCCTGATGATTTACCTGTATAACCGATATTTTCAATTGTTGTTCTAACAACGTGAGGAATATCTACATAGCATGAAGATGTGATTTCTCCTGATACAAGCACCATGCCTGTTGTAACAGATGTTTCGGCAGCTACTCTTGATTTTGAATCTTTAGTTAAGAATTCATCTAAGATAGCATCAGAAATTTGGTCGCAAACTTTGTCAGGGTGCCCTTCTGTTACAGATTCAGAAGTAAATAAATATTTTTTTGAACTCATCTCTACTCTCTTTCTCGTTTATTTATCTAAACCTATTAACAATAATTTTACTCTCAACAGGCTTTAAGGTCAAATTTCAAATAGAGATTACAAATAAATTTGTTTTTCCAATCCTTTAAAATAACCCTTCACCCTGAAACAAGTTCAGGGTGACAATTTATATTATGTAGATAAAAAACTTAAATAATAATTTCAATAAAAAAAGACCGTGCACAACGGTCTTTTTAAACTTTATAATTTAAGCTTTAACTATTTAGATTCTCTGATATTTAAAGCTTTAATTAATTTTCTGTAATCGTCAAGATTTCTATCTTTTAAGTATGATAAAAGTCTTTTTCTTCTACCAACCATCATTAAAAGACCGCGTCTGCCTTGGAAATCTTTTGGGTTAGCTTTTAAGTGCTCAGTTAATTCAGTAATTTTTTCAGTTAATAAAGCGATTTGGGTTTCAACGCTTCCTGTATCTTGAGCATTTTTTCCGTACTTTTCAACAATTGCTGTTTTGTTTTTCAAGTTTATTGTCATTTTGTTTTCCTTTTTAATTTTTGTGACTTTTTCGGTGGGTAAGTCTTTTTAATTATAAGTAAGATAATAATAACATCTCAAAATTAAAATGCAATTGGTATTTTCATGATGTTAAAAAAAGTACAAATAAGTGGGGAAATTCTTTTTGAAGGGGCATTGTTTTTAGGTATCGCGAAAACACAGACCCTTCAAAAAGAATTTCCCCACTTATTTGTACTTTGTAGAATTTAAAGAAAAAAAATAAAAAAGCCTTGGATAGTTATTGCGAAGTCCATTGATTTTAGGAACCGCGAAAACACAGGACGAGAAGTAATTATCCAAGGCTTTTTTATTTTTTTCTTTAAATTCTACAAGTTAAACACTCTAAAAATTTCCTTTAAAAACTCATAACCTTTCAAATAAGTAACATAATCAATTTGTTCATTAGCAGAGTGCATATTGTAAACATCAGCAATGCCAATTAAAACAGGCTTTAATTTTTTGCCGTATTTATTTGTATTGTTTGCATAAATATGAGTTTCTGCACCTGCATGGAATGAGGAAATATCTAAATCCAGTTTTAAGTTTTCGCCTGCTTTTCTTGCGACATCAACCAATGTTTCATCGTCACTTTTTTCAAACGGTGGTAAATGTTCGCTTGATTCCATATCAGCAACAGCAAGTCCTTCATATTTTTTATTAAATTTATCAATAATAACTTTAATTTCATCAAGAAGATTTTTTTCAAACTCTCTGCTTGAACTTCTAATAGAGTATGCTGCACCTGCTTTAATATTAATTACATTTGTTATGGCTTTATCCAAAACACAATCTAAATATTGGCTGCTTTTCATTTCAGAATCTTTTATGTTATCAATTGCAGTTTCTATGCCGCCGCCAATTATTACACCAAGGTTAATTGATGTTACAACTCCAAATTCATCTTTTTTATAAACACCTTGCGGAATTTCATTAACAAGTTCGGCAATTAATTTTGCAGCATTTAAACGAGTTGTATCATCAATATCAATACCTGAATGACCTCCTTTTAAGCCTTTTACATTAACAACAAGTTTTGTGTAGCTTGCGCCGGAAATTTGAACCTGACCCAATTTATCCGCGTCCATAACTAAAATATGTTCAGATTCAATTTCCTCCATTTTTACATTATGAATACCTGTCATATTTTGTTCTTCATCTCTTGTAAAACGAATTTCAAGCCCGCCATGTTTAAGTTCTTTGTTATTAACAAGCTCGATTGCAAGCATAATTGCAGCAGCAACACCTGCTTTATCGTCAGCACCTAATGTTCTTGTTTTATCAGTTTCAATTATATTTCCGTTCAGTTTTAAGTTTATAGGAGAATCATCGCCTACAACATCCATGTGAGAACTTAATAAAATAGATTTTTTACTTGGGTCTGTCGCGGGAACTTTTGCTTTTATATTTCCATATTCATCCGTTGAAGCTTCTATATTATTTTCTTTAAATATTTCTAAAATTTTTGCTATAACTTTTTCTTCTTTTAAAGATGGTGATGGAATTTGCGCTAATGTGCAAAATAAATCAACAAGCTTATTTTCTTTTCTTACTATGTCCATATTTTATCTCCTTTTTTTCAGATTATAGACTATATTTTACAATTAGTATATAATATAGATATGTGATATAAGGGGTAAGAGAAAAATTATGGCAAAAGTGTTATTATCAATTCCTGATAAGTTTTTAAATCAAATAGATGAAATTGCAGATATTGAGCAAAGAACAAGAAGCGAACTTATTCGTGAAGCACTCAGAACTTACATGAAAAGAAATGTTATGTTTGATACAAATAAAACTTCACGAGATGCTGAACTGCTTGAAAATTTATTAGATTAATTTTTTATAAAAGATTAGGAATATAAACATATGGTGTAAAAAGAAACGTTTGCACCGTAATAGTTTAGAAGAAATATAAAAACCATAAAATATTTTGATACATAAGTAGAAGTAGGGTGTAATTTTTCCGTTATCCTGCCTATTTCTTCCAATTTTTACTAATGGATTTTTTTCGCCTTCATTAAAATCATAAAATATTTTGATACAGCACCATTGTTTTTGTGTAAGCTAAAAACACAGGTGCTGTATTGAAATATTTTATGGTTTGTAAATTTGAATTAAAGATAAATATTAAAATATATCCTTACTATGAACAATATCCTCCAAAACACGGCTTGCATGTTTCATCTTCTTCAAGATTTTATTAAATGCATACTTTTGCAATTCATTATTATTATCTTTAAATTCCTGTTCTGCCAATAAACAAAACTCAAGTATAGTATTTGCTTGACCAAACAAATAAATTAATTTTGCTCTAAAGATTTTAATATCTTCTTTTACTATTTCAGGAACATTACTCATTTTTATAATTTATAACTTATATTATATACCTTATAGCATAATACAACTTATAACTCAAACTTTTTATAATTATAACTATGAATAAAGCTGAATTATTAAAAAAGTTTGGAAAAAATGTTAAGATAGAAAGAATAAAAAAAGACCTTACCCAAGAACAACTTGCGGAGATTATGGGATTAAGTCAAAATTACATTGCTTGCATTGAAACAGGGAAACAAAATATGTCATTATGCAAGATTTTAGAACTATCTGAATATCTTAAAACTGATATTAAAAATCTTCTAAGCTTTGATTAATTTTTAATATTATTTTCTTTATTTATTTTATATAAGTTGCTTTTAATAGTTTCAATTTTTAGAATAATTTGTTTTAATTCTAATCTTTCTTCGCGTGTAACCCACATTTTACTTGTATCAAGCGGCAATTCACAAAATTCAATAAGTTCATCGCAATAGTTATAACAATTATTGATTTCTTCATCAAAATATTTCATTTTTGTTTCTAAAATTTTTATAAATTTATCCATTTTTCGTGCCAATTGGCGGTAGACTATTGGCACATCGTCGCATAGATTTATTTATATGTCAAATATAAAAATCTCTGAAAAACTTGCAAATAATTTAAAACGAATAAGAAAAGAAAGAAATCTTTCACAAGAAGACTTGGCTTTATTATGCAGTATTGATAGAACATATATTGGCAGAATTGAGCGATTAGAACGAACACCATCAATTGAAATTGTTGATAAAATTGCTCAAGGACTAAATATTGATATAAGTGAATTACTAAAGCAAAATTAAAATTTAACTCGCAATTTGGTAAGATGCTGAAACAAGTTCAGAAGTAGGGTGTAATTTTTTGCACCGAATAAAATGTATAAAAACAAAATATTATAATATTAAAAGATGTAGTTTAAAATATTTAGATAACACAACACAATAATATATTATAATTTATTTTTGGTGCAAAAAATTGCACCCTACAAGCTTGTAAAGAATTTACTTGTCAAGTATTAATTTTAACGAATACAAAAACGTGTAGATTTATATTTCTTATCCTGTGTTTTTTGCTTCAAGGAAGCAAGAAAACAATGGACTTCTAAATATAAATCTACACGTTTTTGTATTCGTTAAAATTTTGTTTTATCTCTAAAATATAATAAATGAAAGACTTAGCCATATCCTATGGTTGTAATTTATTATTTTTGTAATAATATAATTAAAGGTCACTTGAAAGCGTGCAAATAAACTTGAGGTTTTACAACATGTCTCGAAAAGTAATTACATATATTTTTGCAGTTTGTTTTGCTATTATTAACTTTCCGCTTACAGCAGCGGCAGATACCAGTGCTACATCTAAAGTTAATATCAAACAATTAATAGTAAAACATTCTTTAGAAATGGGTTTAGACCCTGCATTAGCTTTAAGTATCGCTAAAGCAGAATCTAATTTTTGCCACGAAAAACAAAGCAGATACGGTGCTGTAGGTGTATTCCAATTACTTCCTTCAACAGCAAAAAAACTGGGCTATAACCCTTACCATGTTCAAGATAATATCAAAGGCGGTATTGCATATTATAAAATGATGTATAAAATGTTTGGCAGCACCGAACTTGCCCTTGCAGCATACAATGCAGGTCCTGGAAACGTAAAAAAATATAACGGTATGCCACCATTTAATGAAACAAAAAAATTTGTATCTTCTATAATGAATGACTATAATGCATCAAAATTAAATCCTGACCCTGCAATTACAGGTTACAAAAATGCATTAAAAGAAATTAGCAACGAAATTGTTGAAAAAGATTTTAGAATGGAACAAGAAGCAATTCTAAAATCCTATTTATCAAATCAAGGAATTTAGAAAGTTAAAAGCATGTTTCAAGAGATTAAAACCCACGAAATTACAACCGACGTAGTTATTTTTACAATTAAAGACAATAAATTACAAGTTCTTCTTGTAAAACGTGCAAACGAACCCTTCAAAGGACGTTGGGCTATCCCCGGTGGTTTTATTCGATTATCTGAAAACTTGGACAATGCTGCGTTAAGAATATTAAAAGAAAAGACTAATGTTGATAACATTTATCTTGAGCAATTATATACTTTCGGTGACCCGTTACGTTACCCAAGTTCAAGGGTTATTACCTGTGCATACTTCGCGTTAATAAGAAGTGATGATATAAAACTTTCATTTGATAATTCACAAGGGATTACAGAAGTTCAATGGCATGAAGTTTATAATTTACCGACATTAGCTTTCGACCACAAAGAAATTATTGAATATTCCATAAAAAGAATGAGAGAACGTTTGGAATTCTGCCCTATTGCATTCCAATTACTTCCTGAAAAATTCACGTTAACAGAATTACAAAAATCTTATGAACTAATTTTGGATATGAAACTTGATAAACGTAATTTCCGTAAAAAAGCTTTAACAGGTGCTGTTTTAAAAGAATTAAACGAGTATACCAAAATGGGTTCAAAACGTCCTGCAAGACTTTATTCTTTTGATAATATTACATTGAATTCAAAACGCGGACATTTCTTTTCTTAGTTAGATTAATAGAATAATAATATTTTGCGGTAAAAGCAGTTATTTCGAAGTCCATTGATTTTAGGTATCGCGAAATCACAGGACGATAAATAACTGCTTTTACCGCAAAATATTATTATTCTTATCAAATCGAAGGGTATAAAAATTTAATTAGGGAACATTGATTTTGTGCAAGCTAAAATCACAGTTCCCTAATTAAATTTTTATACCCTTTGATTCTATGAAAAGCAAAAACTTAAATTTAAGTTTTTGCTACCGCTTCCTGCTTCTTTTTATACATTTTTCTACGGCGCATTAAATCAACAAATGCTTCAAGCCTTGTTATATAACCGGCTCTGCCTGTTTGTTCATCCATAATTAATGTTAAGATAGGTATTTCGCAATTTTCTCTCATTGTTGGGAAAATATTTTGCGACATAATTTCCGGCATGCAGGTAAATGGGCTTACGTGTATAATTCCGTCAGTACCTTTTTCATTTGCATAAGCAACATCAGAAACTGATTCTAATGCATCGCCCCCGATATCTCTCATTAAATAAGGTCTTGCCATTCTATAAGCACGCTCTAAGTGCGTTTCACCTTTTTTAAAAAATTTAGGTATTATAGCATCCTTTAAGAAGCTTGAAACAGTTAAACTTCTTCTTGTTTGTACACCCATTCTTCCAAGTTCTTTTTCGATGTTTTGATTTGAAAACGGATCTTGTACAAGAAAAATTTCACCGGTAATATCAACGGTTAAAACATCTCTATTCTTATCTATTTCTGTTTTCTTTATTTCTTCAATCGCTTCTTTTTCGTATTTTTTTAATTGCTTTGTATTATCTGCATCTAAAATCAAAGATAAAGCACGGTTGTAATGTTTTTCTGTTGTTCCAACTACAACTTCTCTTGCACGATAGTATGAAAATAAGTTTTCAATTCTATCTAATACAAACATTTTACGAACAGCCATATTAATAGACTTAATGATAACAATAGGGTTTCTTACTCCCGTTAACTCTGTTAGGAATTTATACATTCCTTTAAAACCGTCATAAAGTTGTAATTCTGTATATTTACCTTCATAGCCCATATCTTTAAGGACATTACGAATGCTTTGTCCATATTCACCAAGTCTGCAAATTCCAGGGGAAGAAATCATTGCAACATAGTCAACTCCATTTTCAATAGCTTGTAAGAAGTTTCCAAGTACTAACTTATATGGTAAACATATTGAATCAGGACTATATTTAGAAGCAAGTTCTAAAGTTCTTTTGCTTGTTTTTGGCGGAATAAAAGGTTCTACACCTAATTTTTTTAATGCAGCCGCCCAAGCAATATAAACATTTCCCATGTGAGGGAACGCAACTTTTATTGTTTTCTTTTCGCTCATAACTTAGATTATACTTTCAATAAATAACCGCCGTTATCAGCATTTTGAAGAATATCTTCATTTAATTTGCTTCTAAGATTTTTAATATATTTATATACATAATCTCTTGGAAGATCTAAAATTTTTGCTAAATCTTTTGCATATACAATTGTATTTTTATTTGTATAGAAATGGTCGAAAACAAGTTGTTCACGAGCTGTTAAAGGTTTTTTGAATGAAAAATTAACATTTTCATCAATTACTTTTTGTGTTTCTTTTACTTTAACAGGTTCTTTTTTCTTTGGCTCTGCTGCAACTGCTTTTTTAGGTGCTGCTTTTACCTGTTCTTGTTTTTTTACAGCCGGTTTTTCTTCTGTATGTTCTTTTATTTCTTTTTCTTTATTGAAAGATTTTATTGCAAGTGTTTGAATTTTTTCAGTCTTTGGGGTGTATTTTTCTACAGACATAGAAGTTAAAGATCTGAACATTACACTATCAACTAAACTATCATCGTGTTTTTCTTCTTGAATAACTTTACCTAACCTTGCCGCGTATTCTTCTAAAGTTATACGTTCTAATGAGCTTCTCCATTGACGAATTTCTTCTTTGCTCAAGTATTCGGCCATACCTAAAATCTCCTTGACTCTAATCCGATAAACTGTTTAGGGATTAATCACACCTTGCCATTAATTATTAACCTAACCGCCAAAGTATTTTGTTTTAATCTCTTTTCTTTATAATTCAAATTTATCATGAATTTGGCGTAAAATCTTAAAATATTTCTGAATTTAAATAAAGATTTACAAATACATTTTGTACACTAATTATCATCTTTATATTTATTGATTTTCATAAAATAATAAAAGACTAAGGATATTTATTTTGAAGCCCATACCTAACAGCTAAAGCCGACGGATACAGCCTCATTACTGCGCGCAAGCCGTGCATATTCACTTTGTATATTTTTAGGAATCACGAAAACACAGGACGAAAAATTACTTTTTGTCTTTTTAATTATTTATTTTGAAGATAACCAATATTTATTTTTTGAGAAGTATAAAAGAACAACTGTATATATTTTGAAGTCCATTGATTTTACGTATGTAAAAATCACAGGACGAAAAATATATACAGTTGTTCTTTTATACTTCTCAAGATAAACACAAAAAAAAGGTCGCTACGCGACCACAGTCTTGTTATGGAGAAAAGGAGTGAAGGAAAATAAGTAAGTAATCTACTATACTATATATGTTCCACATGTTTTCTTATATATAACATATATATTTTGTATATAGTAACATTTTTTAACATAAAAAAGAGCCTCTAATTGAGACTCTTTTAAATTATTAATTAGAACTAACTATTTAGAAGCTTTTGCAGTTTCAACAATAATTGAAAAAGCTTCAGGTTCATTAACAGCTAAATCTGCTAACATTTTTCTGTTGATAGCAACTTCTGATTTTTTAAGAGCATTCATAAATTTAGAATAGCTCAAACCATGTTGTCTAACAGCAGCATTAATTCTTACAATCCATAAACGACGCATATTTCTTTTTAGATTACGTCTGTCTCTGTATTGATATTTTAATTTTTTCATTACAGCAGTATTGGCAACTTTAAATATTCTGCTTCTAGCACCTTTAAAGCCTTTAGCTAATTTTAATATTTTTTTATGTCTTTTTCTTAAGACATTACCACGTTTAACTCTCATTGTTTCAATTTCCTTTCTTCTTTAAATTCTTAACCTGAACACTTCGCATAAGGAAGTTCTTTTAATACAAGTTTCTTATGTGTAGCAGAAACTTCTATCATAGAAGAAAGTTTTCTTTTTCTTGAAGCACTTTTGTGTTGAAGTAAGTGGCCTTTACCTGCTTTTCTTCTTAAAATTTTGCCGCTGGCAGTAATTTTATACCTTTTTGCGCCAGAACGGTGTGTTTTCATTTTTGGCATCGTTTTCTCCTTTTTTTTAATCTTAACTGTCGTTTGGACAAAAATGCGACATGCCTCCGCGTTTTCGAACCTTAATATAATTCTAAAACAAACATGGTTGCATGCAAGTATTTAGGTAGAAAAAGACCTATCTTTTTTATTAGATAGGTCTTTTTATTATTTTAAAATTCTATATTAAATACTAAGGAGCTAAAATTGTAATAACGTTTCTGCCATCCATAGAAGGCTTACGTTCTATAGTCATTTTTTCACCTTCTAAATCAGAAAGAAATCTGTTAGCCAAATCATAAGCCAAGTGGTTATGTTGCATTTCACGACCTCTAAGCATTACAACAATTTTAACCTTATTACCCTTTTGAATAAACTTTTTAATACTGTTAATTTTTACATTATAGTCATTAACATCAATTTTATAACGAACTTTTATTTCTTTTATATCAACTGTATGTTGTTTCTTTTTAGATTCTTTTGCGCGTTTTTCAACTTCATATTTATATTTACCGTAATCTAAAATTTTTGCTACCGGCGGTTCTTGATTAGGAGAAACTACAATTAAATCTAACCCTTTTTCTTCTGCCATTGATAATGCTTTTGAAGTTGCAACAACACCGTGGTTATTACCCTCATCATCTATTAATCTAACTTCTTTTGAACGTATATTTCTGTTTAACAATGGTTGGTTATTATCTTTACTAATTGTCCTGTCCTCCGTTTACTAACGAAATTATTGTATCAGATAAGATTTTAGTTTGCAAATACAACTTTTAAGCTATTTTTTAATAATTGATTAAGTTTTTTAAATTTTAATATTGATTTTAAATTATGTTTTATATAGACTAAACACATAACCGTAGAAAGCAGGGGGCTGAAAACGGAGTCTGACAGGTGGTAAAACCGAAATTGCCAAGTGGTGAAAACCAAGCTGACAAACAAGTAGGAAGTAGCCGTAATGATATAAAGATATCAACCACAGCTTATAAATAACAGCCTTAATAAGAATAAACCCCGCCCAGGCTAAACAAAAATTACAAGTCAATATTGGATTGGTTTATATATTTGTTAGTAAATTTACGGTTAGACGTAAATTTTTTTATGTCAAAAATCAGGTCGATATTAAATGAAATAAGGAGCTAAAAATGTCAACAAAAGCCTTCAAACAAGAAAAAATTGAAGCAATGAAAGAAAACTTTGCAAAGGCTAAAGTTGCCGTAGTTACTGAATACAGAGGTTTTACAGTAGAAGAAATTACTAATCTTCGCCGCAGACTTCAAAAAGAAAACAGCGATTATATGGTAACTAAAAATACCTTAGCTAAAGTTGCAGCAAAAGGAACTCAATTTGAAGTTCTTGCTGATTCATTAAAAGGACCTGTTGCTATTGCATTCGGCTTCCACGATGAAGTTGCACCTGCTAAAGTTGTAACTAAATTTATCAAAGAAGTTAAAAAAGGTGAAATCATCGGCGCAGCTTTAGATGGTAAATTCTTAGATGCAAAAGAAACACAAGTTCTTGCAAATCTTCCTTCAAAAGAAGAACTTTATGCAAAAATGCTTGGCAGCATAAATTCACCTGCTACAGGTATCGTTGGTGCTGTTAACGCAGTTATGAGCGGTTTAGTTAGAGCAATGGATCAAGTTGCAAAACAAAAAACGGCTTAGTAAAATTTCCGTAGAGTAGAACTCGAATAAGTGAGAGCCGAAGTGAGTGAACGACAGGCTCGAGAGAAAGGAAATTTTAAAACAACTACTTCGTAGACACAAAAAAGTAATACAAAACAAAATTAAATTAAAAGGAGAAATAAAATGAGCGTAGAATCTATTTTAGAATCAATTGAAAAATTAACATTAATCGAAGCAGCTGAATTAGTAAAAGCTATGGAAGAAAAATTCGGCGTATCTGCTGCTGCTCCTGTTGCAGTTGCTGCAGTTGCTGCTGCTCCAGCTGAAGCTGCTGAAGAAGCTTCAGAAGTTAACGTAATCTTAGCTTCTGCTGGTGCTAACAAAATCGCTGTTCTTAAAGAAGTTAGAGGCATCACCGGTCTTGGCTTAAAAGAAGCTAAAGATTTAGTTGACGGCGCTCCAAAAGCTATTAAAGAAGGCGTTAAAAAAGAAGAAGCTGAAGCTATTAAAAAACAACTTGAAGCTGCTGGTGCAACTGTTGAAATCAAATAGTTTTTGGTTAAAAAACTTTTTAAAAAAAGAGTCTGATTTTATCAGGCTCTTTTTTTGTTAAAAAATACCAATAGTACTAGGTCTTAGTTAATTTTAAATATAGCCGAATAATTAATATTCATTTTTCTATTTGTATTTAATACTTATTCCGTACTAAGTTTAACGGAGAAGAAAAAATGAAAAAAATCTATTTATTATTTTTATCATTAGCTTGCTTATGCTCTTTAACAGCATTTGCTGACAGCCCTTGTGACAATGAAATGCCAATGCAGCCCAAAACATCATGTTCTGTTCCTTGTCAAAAGCCTTGTGCTAAACCTTGTGAGAAACCTTGCAAAAAAGAAGTGCAACCTTGCGAGACAAAATGCCCTCAAACATACACTCATTGTAATAGTGAATGTTTCTTATGCACAAATACAAATATGAATAATTTATTCAGACAAATGAATTTAAGTGAAACTCAAATTTGTACTGCTATGAAAATTCAAGAAAAATATGAACTTGAAGTTTTAAGTTTAAACGAAAGAATTCAATGTGAAGAACAAAAATATGACTCTTTAAATAATAACTGTTCAAAATGGAGTGACCGCCATAAACAAAAACGATTAGTTAAAGATTTAAAGAAGAAAAGAAAAGAAATTTGTAAATGCTACGAAAAACAATTCAGAACAATTTTATCTGACTCACAATGGAAAGCATATAAAAAATATAAAAAATCATAATTTAAGGAGCTTTAAAGCTCCTTTTTTTAATAAAAAATCTCAACTAAATAAACGGTTTACTTTATAAAAAATATCATTAAGATATTAGTACGGAATATTATAAAGGAGCAAAATATGAGTATATTAAACGGACAAGCTTTGCTTTCAACAGCAATGGCCGGGTTGACTAATACATATTCTACATTAATGAGCAGCAACAGCGCATCAGGAAAAGGGCTTTCAATGGATGATTTAGCAAATGTATCTACAAATACAATGTTAAGTCTTGGTTCAAACTATTCTTTCTTGCAATATTTAACAACAAACTTTAAAACTTTAGATAATGACGGTGACGGCGAAATTTCAGGTGCAGACCTTAACAATTTAATGTCTACAATGCAATCACAAGGTTTAACATACAATGAAATTCAATCATTATGCACTTCCGGAAATGGTGATACTTCATTGTTATCAACTGTTTTAACATATTTCAATAAAATTGATGCCAATGGCGACGGAAGAGTTACAAGTGAAGAAATAACAAAATTCAGCTTAGATAACCAAAGATACGAGGTAGAAGCAAAATATAAATCTTTTAAAGCTTCAAGTGCAAGTTTATATTACAGTGACGGGGTTGAAGATGATACTTCAAGCGTGCTTGATACACTTCGTCCTGATTTAACAAATTCATAAAAAAAATAAAAAGCAGTGGGATAGTATTTTCGAAGTCCATTGATTTTAGGTATCGCGAAATCACAGGACGAGAAAGTACTATCCCACTGCTTTTTATTTTTTTTATGAATTTGTTATAAATACTTTTATATTCCCCGATTTAAGTTTATTATTAATATATGATACAACGATTAGTAGTATTACTTTTTATATACATATTATTAGCAATAATTCCGCACAGCAAAAACTGTGATATTTTTGTTCCAAATTTTCTGCCCAAAGTATTTGCAGAAGAAACACTAAAAGTAAACAGTATCAATTTTGATAATTCAGATTCTATAATTTTTCTGGGCACATCAGGCACTCAGGAATTAAACGATATCAAAATAAAAAAACAAACCTTAACTGAACCAAATAGAGTCTTTTTTGATATAGAAGATGCGGTTATAACTTTTCCAAATTCTACATACGAAATGAAAAACAGTAAGATGAGCAAAATCAGAATTGCTCAAAACTCTGTGTCCCCCAATATTGTAAGAATAGTTATATGGAATAGTGCGAATTATGACGCTTCTCAAATAAAAGTATTGAAAATTAAAAATAATATAATAATTAAATTAAATAATGATAAACCTTTACAGCAATATTTAACCCAAATTTATAAAGAAACAAAAAGCAGCTCAATTGAGTATTATGAAAAGGCTGTAGCAATTCCGGAAGTGCAAACTACGAAAGAATCTGACGACATCTTTAACAAAGTTCAACAAGCATTTAAAGAAGATGACAGCCAGCTTGTAAGACCAAATATAGAACAAAGACAGGCCAAATTAAAATCAAGATTTTTCTTGGAAAAAGCCGCTGTAAGAAATGGCAGCCTGCTTATTGGCGGTATAGGTGTGGTTAATCTTGAAAAATCTTTTATGCTTACAGACCCTTCGAGAATAGTATTTGATTTACCTAATACTATTGTCACTCAAGAATTAAGAGATAAAGAAATAAGATTATCCGAAACAGCAACAGCCAAAATAGGTCAATTTGAACCATCTAAAGCACGTATAGTAATAAAAACAGATAAACCAGAAACATACAGAGCAATTTATTCGACAAATTTACAAACATTGTTATTTACAAATACAAATAATTATACAGGGATTAATTCAACCCTAATAAGAAGTGAACTTACCTATTTCAAAGAACAAAATATAAATTCTTCAACTGATGTTATAAATATAACATTTTCAAATCCAATCATCTATTCAATTCAAAGAACTACAAATAAATTAAATTTAACCTTTTATAATTTATCTGGTTTCAATGTTGAGTCTTTTAACGCGCTTGCAATAAAAAATCAAACAGGTTTTGAAGCAAAACAAATAAGTACCAATATATACAGAATATCTTTTCCTGCAGGAAGCAATATTTTTGTCGATGTATATGAGGCTTTAAATGCTTCACAGCTTCGTTTAGTTTTTACCAAAAAAGTTGAACAAAAACCTGCTGTAACAGCACAGTCATCAACATCTTCACAAGTAATTAAACCTGCACAACCTCAAAATATACAGCCAACAAAACCTGTTCAAAAACCGACTCAACAAGTTATTCAACCAAGTAAACCATCCTCAACTTCAACAAATAAACCAACTACAACGCAGACGACAAAGCCTGCAAGCGAACAAACACAACCTAAAAAAGAGACAACTCCTGTAAAAATAACACCTAAAGAACCCGTTAAAAAAGTTGAAAAAACAATATCTAAACCAACAAAAGCAGAGCAAAGTGCAATAAGTAAAATTAAAAATAAAGTAATAGTACTTGATCCCGGTCATGGCGGTAATGATACAGGCGCTTTAAGAGGCAATATACTTGAAAAAGATTTAACACTTGAAATTGCAACAAAAGTCAAAAAATGTCTGCAAGATAAAGGGTTAAAGAATATTATAATGACAAGATCAACAGATAAAACCCTAACACTGGATGAAAGAGTACAAATTGCAAATAATAACAGTGCCAACATCTTTGTAAGTATCCATATTAATGCGAGTGTAAAATCCGAAGTTAACGGCATAGAAACCCACTATTACACAGAAAATGGATATAATGTTGCAAAAGTTATTCATAAGGAATTAATGGAAAATGTAAGTGCTGTAGATAGAGGCTTGTTTAAGTCTAAATTTTATGTTATAAACCACACAGAGGCGCCCGCAGTTCTTCTTGAATTAGGTTTTATTTCTAATGAGCAGGAACGAAATTCATTAACCTCTGAAAAAAGGCAAATGAACTCAGCAAAAGCCATTGCGGACGGTATAGTTAATTATTTACTGGAGCATTAAAATGAAGAACTGTCCAATTGGGGTATTTGATTCGGGAGTCGGGGGTTTAAGCGTATTTTCTAAATTGATTAATTTATTGCCAAATGAAAATTATATTTATTTTGGCGATACTTTAAATTTACCTTATGGCGATAAATCAAAAGAACAATTGGTAGAAATTTCTGCAAAGATTTTCGATTTTTTCAAGTCTCAAAATGTAAAAGCTGTAGTTATGGCGTGCAATACAACGTCTTCCGTAGTTTATGAATGTTTGCAATCAAAATACGATTATAGGATTTACCCTATTGTTCAAAATGTTTCAAAGTGCATTGCAGAACAAAATTATAATAAAATCGGTGTTTTCGCGACAAATGCTACTATTAATTCGCACGCTTATAAAAAACATATTCAGTTATATAATTCTAATGCAGAAGTTTTTGAAATTGCGTGCCCTGCTTGGGTAAACATTGTTGAAAATGAACTTCAAAATGAGAAAACCGCGCAAAAGAATATAAAACAACATCTTGATGAAATGCTTGAATATAACGTAGATAAAATAATTTTGGGCTGCACTCACTATCCTTATTTATTGGATGTTTTATCAAAATATGCGGATAGAGACTTATTTATAAACCCTGCAAAAGATTTTGCACAATATATTAAAACAGATTTAGGAAATGCAGATTTATTAGCCGAAAACAAAAACGGCACAACTAAATTTTACGTAAGCGCAAAACCCGAACAATTTATTTCTGCTGCAAAATTATTCTATGATGTTAAAGACGCAGAAGAAATTTCTTTGTAATATTTTTTGAAAAGGGGAATGAATGTGTTTTCCTGCTTTATGAAAGCATTGAAAAAATGATTATGAGAACTTATATAACAGTTTTACACAAATTTATTAAAACATATTTATAATGGCATTCTGAACATGCTTAAATGTATATTTTTTGATTTGAGGTTCTGAAAGTTTTCTTTATAAGCTCCTCAAAAATAATTATTTTCTTAAGTTCAACTTGTGCACGGCAAACTCGCAAGCTCAAACAGTGCCGTGCTTTGTTGTCTGTTTCACTAAAGAAAATTAAATTATTTTTTCAATGCTTTATAAAGAAAACTTTCAGAACCTCAAATCAAAAAAATAGCCCTATGCAAGTACGATTTTGTTACCTGTGAAAGCTCCACAGGTGGGTAAGTGCCTTAACAAATCCGTTTCCTGCTGCGTGGCAGGTCTACTTCAAAGCTATTAGAGTCATCTTTCCCTATTAATCAAGATGTAGGAACAAAATAAATACCCGCATAGAGCATTCTTATTATAACATTTTATTTATTATTTTCCACTAGCTCATTTAACAATTTTTCAGCGGTTTTAAATTGTACATCTTTCTTAGCCGTCACTATTGTATCCTGTTTGATTTTTATATTAGGTTCTAAGCCTGTACCGTAAATATCTTCACCGTTTGGCAAAATATACTTATCGGTTGTAAGAATCAACCCTGTATAATTCGACATAGGAATTACCTGCTGAATAGAATTTTTGCCAAAACTATTATCACCTATTAAAATAGCATTATTATTATCTTTTAACGCGCCTGCAAAAATTTCTGCCGCACTTGCTGTATTTTTATTTATCAATATAATGATTGGTTTATCTATAAAACTTTTTCCTGTTTCTGTATATATTTGATAATTTGTATTTACTCTTGATTCAATACCAACTATCTTTTTTTCATCTAACATTAAATCAAGCATTTCAATCGCATTCGAAAGGATACCGCCATAATTATTTCTTAAATCAATAATCAATCCTTTTGTATTATTTGTTTTTTCAAGAATTTCTTTAAAATTATTTACGGCATTTTCACCCATTATATTAGAAAGTGTTATTATGCCAATGTTATTTTTCGAAATTCTATAATCCATTGTTGGTATTGGTATTTCTTGTTTCTTTAATTTTTTTGTAATTAAAACATTATCTCTCTTTATTGTAATTTCAATATTATCAGCTTTCGAAGTTTCAATAGCTTTTGTAATACCTGAAACACCTATTTCACTGGCTTTTTTGCCATTAATACTCACAATAGTATCACCAGCCATTATGTTTTCACTGCTTGCTGAAGAGTTATCTAAAATGTGATTAATTACAATTTCATCACCTGCTTGATTAAATAAAATTCCAACGCCTGTAATTTTAGAATCTAATACAATCTTTTGTTTTGAAAATAAATCAGATTGTAAAAATTTGCTATAAGGGTCATTTAAACTTGCAAGCATACTATTTATTGCAAGGTTTGCATCCTCCATTGTCCTAATATGATTTACATATCTTATGCGCCATCTCAGCCAATCCTGATTATTTAAGCTTTCATCTACATAAGAATTTTTTACAGTACGCCACACATTTATAAATAAACGATCCGGCGCAATTGATTGATTTGCTATTGTCTTTTGTACCAATTTATTAGATACTGCAACCAAATAAATTTTTGGATTAAAAAAATTAATAACAATAATCAGCATTATTAAAAAAGCAATGGAGAAAAATATAATATTTTTTAATTGTAATTCCTTATTCATGCCTGCGCCAACTGAGTCTATCCGTTAATAGTTTATACTTATTTAATTTGAAATACAATTATTTTTTGAGATATTAATTTTATTTGGTATAATAAACTTATGAAAAAGTTATTAAAAGATTGTTTATTTATATTTTTTGTAGTTACTGTACTATTTTTTCTAAGTGATTTACCTTCATTTTCGGGTACAATGAAATTTGTACAGTTATCAGATATTCATTATTCGCTTGTTCGTGAAGATACAAGTTATAAACTACTATCAAAAACAAGACCATTATTGCAAGATGCTATTTCTCAAATTAATAATGAAAAAAATGTAAAATTTGTAATGATTACAGGTGACGGAATTGACCAACCGACAAAAGATTCATTATATAGCCTTACTGATGAATTAAACACATTAAAATATCCTTGGTACCATGCACTTGGCAACCACGATACAACAACGGACGGTTATCTTAATAAAACAAACTTTGTAAAAATATTAAAAGAAAAAAATCCTAATTATATTTTTGACTCTACTTACTATACTTTTAAGCCTCAAAAAGGATATAGAGTAATAGTTCTTGACGGAGCAAAGAATAAAGGCTGGACATCTCAAGGCATTCTTCCCGAAGAAGAATTATGCTGGTTAGACGAAATTTTAAGTAAATCTAAAAATGATACGGTTCTTATATTTCTTCATTTTCCGCTTGTAACTCCTTATGATGCAAAAAATCATGAAATAATAAATGCAGATGAATTTAAAGCAATCTTAAAAAAATATGATATGCCGATTGCTATATTTTCCGGTCACTATCATGCAGCAAAAATAACAAAACGCGGAAATATTTTGCACGTTTCCTCACCAGCATTAGCAGGTTACCCAAATGCATTCAGAGTTGTAGAAGTATCAAGAAAAGGCGATAAAGTTACATTTAAACTTGATTTTAAAGAAACTAATCTAAAAGATTTACAAGCAAAAACTAAAATTATGACCTTTGGCGGTGCTATATATTACGGAAAACCTCAAGATAGAGATGCAATCATAACAATAGAAAAGAAAAAATAAAATGAAAAACTCTGATTTCAAAGTTAGATTTTGGGGAGTTAGAGGCTCTTACCCTGTTGTAAACAAAGATTTTCTTGAATATGGAGGAAATACTTCATGTGTTGAAGTTAATGCAGGTAAACAAACAATAATTATTGACTGCGGAACAGGTATTATTCCATTAGGCGATAAATTATTTAAAGAACATATCTCTTCTGCTGATAATGTTCCTGATAGAACACCGATAAATGTTACTATCCTATTAAGCCATGTTCACCAAGACCATATACAAGGCTTAAACTTCTTTAAACCTGTTAATATTTCAACTTCTACTATATCTTTATTTGGTTATAGCGGATTTGATTATACATTGGATGAAACCCTATCCGAATTAATTTACGGAAAATCCTTTCCTATAAATTTATATGATATTACTGCGAATTTCAGTATTACAGATATTACAGAATCAGAGGTTATTATATTAAATCAAAATAATAATCAACCAAGTATAAAAAGAATTCAAAATTTAGATGATATAAAGCCCCAAAAAGACGAAGTCGTTATTTCTTGTATGAAATCAAATTCTCACCCTAATTTTGGTGTTATGTGTTTTAAAATTTCATATAAAGATAAATCAATTGTTTTTGCTACCGATACAGAATGCTTCTTTGGAGGGGCAAAAAAACTTGAATTATTTGCAAAAGATGCCGATTTATTAATTCACGACAGCCAATATACAACAGAAGACTACCTTTCTTCCGTATTCCCCAAACAAGGATTTGGTCATTCTACGTTTGATATGACAGTTGATGTTGCAAAATCGTCAAATGTAAAACAACTAGCTTTCTATCATTTTGACCCTTCTTATAATGATGAAAAATTGACTAATATAGAAAATTCAATTAAAAATAAATATAATAATTGCTTCCTTGCAAAAGAAGGTATGGAAATTTGTTTATAAGAAAATATATCAATTATGGACAACTTTATACTGGAATAACTAATTTTGTCACTCTGAACTTGTTTCAGGGTCTTACAAATGGGAAATTCCAGCAGATAAAACAGAGATTTTTCACAAAATATTTAATAATATTTTTCTTTTTTGTCTTTTCACTAAATTTTGCTCAAGCTGAAGTAATAGAGATGAAAGCAGAAAATAATGCATACAGACATAATAATCTCGGCTTGATGTATTTAAATGAAAAATATTACTATGGTGCAATAAAAGAGTTTCAAATTGCAATTGATTTAATGCCGAATTCTCAAGCTACAGCAACTTTTTACTTAAATTTAGGCAAGGCATATGAAGCAATCGGATATTATAAATTAGCCCAACCTTGTTTTGAAAAAGCATTAAGTATTAATGTTTTGTGCTTTGATTATTATCTTAAAACTGCCGAGAATTACAAAAAACTAGGCATTCTAAATGAAAAACTAATTGAATTCCAAACAAAACCTTATTCACCATTAAATGATATAATGGTCGGTCTTATATATATTCAAAAAGGACATGTAACAACAGGCATAACAATTTTAGACGATTTCTGCAATAAAGAACAAAATCTTTTGATTACAACAGGGGTAAAAGAATATATAAAATCAATTACCGATAAATAATTACAATAACTTCTTATGGTGAGAATCAGTTCCGCCTGTTTTTATAAGATTATATTTTTCTGCAATTTCAAATACCGTTCTCTTTAAATGAAATTTTAAAATACCTCTTAAACCATTATATGGATAATAAGTTTCAATCCCCTCAAGACCCATATCAATTAAACCTTTAACAAAAGAGTCTAAATCGCAGCACCAATAACATGCAGGATGAGCAAGCACTGCAATTCCGCCTGCTTTATTTATTTTTTCTATTACTGTTTTAGGATTTCTTAATTTAAAAATTCGATATATATTGCAACGTTTACCGTGTTTTGAATTTGCAAATAAAGATTTAATTTCGTCATTATCAATATCTATTCCATAACCAAGAATATGAATTAAAACACCTTTATAAAAACAATCAAATTCAACAGCAGGAATAACCATTTCATCTCTTAAAATATTTGTTGAAAGATATGCATCAATAGTATTATGATCAGAAATTGCAATATATTTTTTACCCTGTCTTTTTGCTTGGTCAACAATTTCATAAGGGGTCATTTTACCGTCTGATTCACATGAATGTATATGTAAATCAACATTCTTCCAAAAATCTTCTTCCGTAAATGATAATAATAATCTTTTTAAATCGTCTTTGCTCATGATATATTTATCTCAAATCTATACTAATATGCTAATATAAAATGTAAAAAAGAGGAAGTATGGCAAGAAAAAAATCTAACAGAATATTAAAAACTTTTTCAATATTTTTTAACGCATTAAGAACTTATTTTGTATATCTTGACCAATGTGTCAAATATTTGTCCTTTCCAATTTGGGGACAAATTATCGGTTTAACACTGCTTTGCACCTGTTCATACTACTTTAATATTAATGCGGATAACATCAGAAATATTTCACCATTTTTTGAAAATGACAGAAACTTTATTACTACATATTGGTTAATTTTACTTCCCTTTCTCGTAATATTTATTAAAGCAATGTATGAATATCTTATTGCTTTTACATCTTTAAACTTGCTTTTCTTTACAACATCAGCGAAGAAAAAAGCTAAAAATATTAATTTTTATGCAAATAATAAAGTTATAGAAAGAAAATTATTTTCTTATGTTGTTCTAATGATATTAGTAACTCTGTTACTTATAATCCCGCCATTAACATTTGTTGCACCTCTTATTTGGGTATTTATATGTTTATCATTTCAAGTTTTCGCACTTGAAGGCGATATAAACCCAGTAGGAGCAATTTCAAGAAGCGTAGATTTAGTAAAAGGAAATATTATTCCAACTATTATAATGCTTCTATTATGTTTTGGTCTTACATACTGGTTTTTGCCAAGCTTATTTGTATGGGCATTGGAAAAAATATCATTTGTATCTTTCTTAATGGGCAAAATTGAAGGATTTGTATACTTAATACCACTTGAACCTTTAAACAATTTATTATCTTTTGTAAACATGAAATTAGATACTTTGATGATATCAAGAAATATGGCTGAAACGCTTATTGTATTTGTTGTTATAGCCTATACACTACCACTAAGATGCTGCTGTTTTACGGAATTATACAGACTTTATGACTCTGAAAAAATTAAAGATTTTTCAAAACAAACCGATGAAATAGTAGTAAGAGCTACGGGTAGAAAAAGAAAGAGCTAAATAGGGATTATGTTTAAGTGCAGAAAATGTAATTCAATTGATAAACTTGAATTAATGTTTGACCCTTCATATAAAGGCCCTAAAAATTTTGATGTTCAATATACTAAAAATCAAGATATACAAATAACTGTAGATGGTTTTACATTTATTCCGGATTTATCTTTTATGAATAAACATGTAGTATGCAGATACTGCGGAAATATAAACTGTTGGGATTATCAATAACTCGTTGCATTTGCAACAAACTTGTTTTGGCAACATCTTTTTACTTCCTTTAAAATATTTGATATAATGGAAAGATATCAAAAAAAAGGAAGTATTATGCAAAAACGCAAATTAAAGAAAAAAGCAAAAAAAGACTATTCAATGTTAATATACACAATAGTTATTGCATTGATTTCCGTAATTGCAGGTTTGGCATATATAGCCGGAGGTCAAAACCAAAATACAAATATTCAAAAGCAAGCAAGTAATAATAATCAAGAAGCTGTAAAAACTCAACAGCCAAAAGAACAACAAACACCGCAAGTTAATCTTCCGCCGTTTGAAAACTATAAATTCAAATACACATATACAATTGATATAAACGGTTATGTGAAAAACTTTACTTTAGATTTACCTCTTCCACAAAATGAAGAAGACAGACAGTATATTTCTGATTACAAACTATCAATTGAACCATCAAAAGTATATAGCGACGGAGTGAATAAAGTCGCTCAATTCACATTATCAAACCTTGAAAATCAACAAGTTATTATAACAACAGAAGGTATTGCAAAAGTAAGAACATATAACATTAAAACAGCTCAAGCTATGAATATAAATAAATCACCTGAAAAAGATTTATCTAAATACCTTCAGCCAGAACCGTATATAGAATCAAATGACCCTTATATAGTTAATATTGCAAAACAAATAAAAGGAAATTCTCAAGAAGAAATTATTCAAAATATTTATGAATATGCTCAAAAAAATATGACATATAAAGTTATGCAAAATATCGGTGCAAAAAAAGCTTTGCAAATAAAACAAGGTAAATGCAGCGAATTTTCAAACGTAATGGTTGCATTGTGCAGAGCAAAGAAAATACCTGCAAGAATTGTAATGGGAAATATTGCAAGAGAAAAATATACACAGCATAACTGGGTAGAAGTGTATTTTGATAAATACGGTTGGGTAGCTTTTGACCCGACTACGCAAGCAACCGTTGTCAGCATTCGAGATGCAAACGGAAAACTTATAAGACAAGAAAAATGTTATGATGTTTCACAAGACAAATTAAAATACATTTGTTCCGGCAGAAACAAATATTCTACCTACAATATTTCTTACTCGGTATCTGACAGACGAAACGGACAGGCACGCGTAAGCGAAAAAGTAGAGATTACTAAACTATGAAAAATAATGATGAGAATGTTATTTTTGAATACAAAACTAAAATAATCGATAGTCTTAGCCCATTTTTAAAGCTAATTTTGCCATTTATAATATTCATATTTATTTCGGGATGTATTTTTTATGGTTTAAAACCAACTAATATGATTCTTTATCTGATAAGTAATAAGTTTATTTTATTAGAGATTATTATTTGTATTATTTCAATGATTATTCTAAAAATCTTTTTATTGCCGCAAATTATATTTGAAAAAGATAAAATATCTTATAAATTTAAATATCTGAAAAAATTAAATAAAGAGATTGAATATAGCGATATAAAATATTTTACGATTGATAAATACCTAAATATTCTTCAAATAAAAAGTAAGAATAATTTTATGAATGTCTTTGCAAAGAAAACTACTATAATAAAAATTGCAGAGATTTTAAAATCAAAAATATCCGATTTATCAAAAAGCGAAAAAATGCAATCTAAACAAAATAAACTAAATATAAGCTTATATATTATATTCTTTTTAATGGCTTTATTCATGATTCCTATCGTCAGTTTCTTTTTTACAAAAATAGCAGATTTTCACTATAATAAATTTATAAAAAGCAGTTGCAAAGATGAAACGCAGTTAGATGAAGCTTATAGGCTATATTCTACGGCTTCTCATAACTTGTCTTACCATAATTACAAACAAATGCTAAAAATTGATGCATATAAACAACGTGAATACCTGCAAGATAATATTGACTATGTAAATGAACTTTTTCCCAATAAACAAAACGAAACAGAAGAAATATTGAAAACAAAAGAACTGATTAAAACTGGCAATTAATAGATATTTTAATTTAAATTAAAAGTAGTTAGGTACAACCAAGTTATAACCGCAAACTGTTTCTAATGTCTTACTCATATTTATATTTTAACAGTGTGAGTAAATTAAAATTTAATAATCAGTTTTACAATATTTCTCGACTTCATTAGAATTAAATTCCAAATTAAAGAAATCATTACCTGTATACAAATCATAATTTCCTTGTGTATTTCTATTACAAATATATGTATTATCTTGCCAATAGTGCAATGTATCATCATAAAAAGACCACATGGCAGGTTTTAACGTCTTTAACGTACTTATAATAGCAAAAGGACTTGGATTTTTAAGGCTTTTAATTTCTGTAAAATCAGGTATATAATCAAAAACATATATATATTTATTTTTAAATTCTCCAAGTGTTTTACGATAGTCTAAACATCTTAAAATTTTAAAATTTTCACTATTCGTATTACCTTCTTTAGCGTAGAAAACATATATACCATATTTAGGATAAGAATATATTTCATAGCATTCTATATAAGTTTCATATTTTTCATATTTAGGATATTGAGATAATTCTGTAATTGTTGCTTGTTCCGCTGGTTTTTCACTTAAAAATGTATAAATTTTATCATTTACAAAACAGCAACTTAAAAAGAGAATTATACCTAAAATTATTTTACTTAATTTGTTCAAGAATTTATTTCCCTTTTATCTAAACTTATATTTTTATTATTTTCTAGATTTCTTTTTTTCTATGTATTTGTCAATATAATCATAACATTCTTTTGCTTGAACATTTAATATTGCATTACAATTATTTTCCATACAAGTATTATAAGTTTCTAATGCTTCTTGATTTAATTTATCCTGTGACCTCATATATGTGTGCCTGTTAGCTTGTGCTCTTATTTTATCAAATTCAGAACTGCACTTATTACGGCAATTATAATATTCATAAGTATATTCTTCTTTTATATAATCATTTGCTCTATTTCTTGCTTCAATTAAATTTCTGGAATATTTATAATTATTATCAATAATAGATTCTATTTCTGCTTTATCTTTATCACTTATTGCAAAACATGTATTAACGTTTAATAAAATCATTAGTACTATAACAAAATATTTTTTCATTTTATATCCTTTAACTTTTATTCGTAAAAGTCTACCAACAATAAATTACTTTTTCAAGTCTTTATTACAATGATAATAATAAAATATTTTGTCCATTTTTTATAAATTTTTTATTAATGGAGTAAGAAATAAAATATCATTATAACTTGCACAATTTGTATAAAGTATTAAATTAAGAAGTTATTTACAAATTAAAATACGTTAATATTACAATTCAAATTTTTTCAATAAACAAAACAACATAGAATAAATATTAAAATTAAATTAAGTAATTAAAATGTCAATAACTATTTTAATATAAATTTGTTGATTTAGTTGTTGAGTTTAAATCAAAATTATAGCAGATTTTAATTTATCTTTATAGTTAATAATTAGTTAATTGACTTTTTTTTGTGAAATATTATTATGTTATTAGGGTGATTAAAAATGACAAATATTTACGAAAGACATAATATTTCATCTTCAATTGTTGCAATAGGTTTTAAAACAAATAAGTTTGAATTTGATGAATATATTGCAGAAAAGAATATTGATTTAGAAATATCTCCAAATCAAATTAAGTTTCCTAAAAATTTCCCAATGGCGAATATAAATGAGGTACTTAATTCAATTCCAATTGTAGCATATAATTCATTAAATAATAACTATAATGTTTTATTGTCGTTTCCTGATTCTAAAATATCTATAACTAATGTTAATTTTGAAGAAAATGACAATAAAGATTTTGAAGACTTTGTTCAAAAATTATTAGAAAATCATTTGTCTCAAATTCAAGCAATTGGAATCAATTACAATGCAACTTTCAAAAGGTATTCAAAACTAAAGCTTTTTAATAAAGATATTGAAAATACAGATTTTTTTAAAAAAAATATTTCTTTCAGTGTAACAATACCATATGAATATGATAAAGGGGTTATTGCAACTTATACTATAAAGAAAATACAACAAGATAATGAAGAAGATAAACAGGAAAGATTTTATAATATCTCAGCAAACTATAATTTTGATACAAAGAACCTAAGTGCATTAGATAAATGTAAACAAATACCTGAGTATATAAATAATAGTTCAAAAGATTTATATAATTCATTTATGGATACATGTGGAGAGTTTTTAAGCTTAGAATATGACAAATAAACAAGATAACAAAATCATTAATTTCCGTCGCAAAATAAATACAGAACCTATTCCCAAAAATATAGAAAATAATACAGAAGAAATTGAGACTGATGAATTTGATGAATTGGTTTTAGATAAATTATTAAGCGATTATAAGGAAGAACAAATGAAAGATGTTTTGCAAAATCACATACTAGAAGAAGTAAATCATTTAAAAACTGAGCTTAAAATATCTAATGCCGAAATAGCTAATACAAATAAAATAATAAGCATTTGCGGAACAGTTGTAGGATTTTTAATTGCGGGGCTTGGCTTATTAATTTCAGTACTTATTTTTGGAATAAATGCAAAATATGATGCTATACAAGATATAAGCAAAGCAAATATGAATGAAATAAAGTCAGAAATTCAATCAATAAATCAACGTTTAGATTATCAGGAAAGATTAAATTCGTTACAAATTGAAAGTGATATCAATAAAAAAATTATAGAATTAAAAAGAACTAATAACTAATAAATTTCATTTCTTTCTGCGCTAATTTGTTAAGTCATGTGTACCCAACATCAATAAGTATGGAGTACCAAACAAAATTTAAAAAAAATAGCATAAAACACATTTATAATTTTAGAAAAATATTGGGTTAAAACCCAATCTATAAGCTTTATTTAGTTGTATTTTCATAAACTAAAACTCTTTCAATAATTTATTGCAATTCTTTTGTACAACATATAAAATATCTTTTCCTATTTTGTTCTCAAAACTGTTTGTAACATCATTAACAATAATTGGAAGAGTTTCACACTGATTTTTTATAATTTTTTTTAATTGTGTAAAACTAATATTATTTTCATTAGCTAATTTGTCAAAGTGTCTTAACAAAATCTCATCATGTTTATAATGCCCTCCAATTTTCATTGCCATTTTATTTGACAGTTCAGGATAAACTTGAGAACAGAGAATATCATATGCAGGTGCAAATTTGATTTCTCCGTTATCATAATGCAGAATAGAAAAATTTTTACCATGTGCATCATTATTTCCTATCAAATAATTAAATATTATTAACTGAATAAATTGATTAATAGCAACAGCAGGTTGAGATGTAGACCTTAAAATTTCAAAACATCTTTTAAAATCAACCCCACCCTCTGCTTGGTATTTGTATGCACTTGGAATATTGGAAGCTTGACAAAAATCTTCTTGATGAATTCTTTTTATTTTGTTATCAATTATTTCTCTATCATATCTTTTAATTAAAAAATATTTTGTTTTATTAGCATAACCAATTTTGGCATCAGGAACTTTGATTCCTAACATCTCTGCTGATTTTATACATATAAATTCATTTTCAACCGTCTCATTAAATTCATTTATAGCTGGTTTTAAAATATGGCTTGTTGGTACATTGTTTTTTGGTATCCCAATTTGTCCATCTACAACAATTAAAGATGTTTTATCTTGTGCACCGGCTAAAGACAAACGCATATCCTCAATCCCAGTTGCTAATGGTTTTTGGGGAAGTTCATTTATAAATTTTTCAAGTTCATCATCTGGAAATGGTGTATAATCAATTTCATAAGTTTCTTTCAAGTATTTTGAAGATATTTGTTCTTCATCATTGTCAAAGAACAAAACAGCACCAGCGCAATCATAACCTATTACTTGCAATATTGAAAAGTCATTCTTTGGATTAATTCCATATTTTTTACCTATCGCAATTCTTGTATGGTCACTTTCGGGCAATAATCCATTAAAAAAACCTCTGCATTGTTCGTTTTCAAAAGGTTCTTTTTGAATTGGCAAACTTAAAGATAAGATTCTATCAGCATTGTCAGAATATTTAAAATTTATACCGCCATTGCCGTCTTTTTCTAATATGCCAATATGTTTATCATTTAAAAATATGTTTAAAGAATTACTCAACATCTACCTCTTACATTTTTTCAAAAGGAGATTGCATATCTATTACAATTCCTAATGCCTGACAAACATTTATGATTTTCCCAATTTGTGCAGTTTCTTTTCCTTTTTCCAAATCAACAAGAAATCTTATTCCAACATTAGCAGCAATTGCCAAATCAGCTTGCGTAAGCTGTTGAGCCTTACGTATTCTTTTTATATATCCGCCTAATTTTTTAGTATCTTTTATATTCATTTTTACCTATCGGTAAAATTTTACAACATTTTTATTCAAAAATCAATATTTTTTACCGAACGGTAAAAAACAAAATTGCGCAAACAAATTTTATCTAAAGTTTCCCGAACGGTAAATTGTAATTTTCGCCGTTTTTTAGTTAAAAGCAAAAATTAGTCAATACAAAATAAAAATACAATATAAAATTAATTATTAAATAAACCAATTTAGAGAAGATATAAAACAAACTCAAAGTTATCAATGAGCGTGTAACCCAATTTATATTGAATAAAATTTCCCAATACACAATTTTTTGCATAAAAAAAAGAACCCCCTAATAGGTTCTTTTTTTTATGGAGCGAGAGACGAGGCTCGAACTCGCGACATCTTCCTTGGCAAGGAAGCATTCTACCACTGAATTACTCTCGCAACCTCTATGTGTATTTATTATACATGCACAATTTTTAATTTCAAGTCTTTTTTTAAAATTTATTTTAACAAGGCTGAAATATATTCAGTGACGCGTTCTTAAAATTATTTATTTAACAATAAATCAAATACATTTCTGTATCTTACTGTTGTAATACTGCCATCTTCATTTTCAATTACTTGTTCTTGTCTTGCTTTTGCAGCTGACTCCGAAAAATATTGAGTAATAAAGTCAAACCAGCCTGCTTTATAACCCATATAAAGACCGCCTAATACTACAATCCAAACCAATAATTTTTGCATAATAATTACCTCACTTCATTATTAAGATAAATTATTTTTCGCTATTAGTCAATTCCTTATTTCTTATTAAATATGGTTTTACAAAATTATATGTACCGTATATTGAAGTTAAGCTGCCTGCAATTGCTAAGCCTTTTTTAACTTTGTCATTTTTTATTAGAGATGAAATAGCATTAATAGTTGTACCAACCGTAAAACATAAATACCCTTTAAAAATGGCACGAGGTGTTTTTACCATATCATTCAAATCATTTTGATTTACAACTTTTTCACTTAAAATATCTAAAACATCAGGTTTGTAATCATCTTTTTTTACCGGAGTATTTACCGGTTGTGATACCGTTGTTTGCATTGTTGTTTGCGGTGCAATCTGTGAAAAATTATTAAATACGTTCATTATCTCATATCCTTGCTTGTACATATAAAATTCAAACATAAAATAATTTGTTATATCAAAGATAGCTTTTTTATAATAAAATAATAAGTAAAAGAGGAAGTAAAATAATGTTTGTAGAAAAAGAACTTGAAAATTTAAATAAATACTTGGTTGACAGCTTGTCTAATGATAAAAATCATATTTCTGATGATATAGGTGAATACTTAACTGCAAAATCAAAAAGAATTAGACCTACGCTTGTTTTTCTTTTTGCAAAAGCCCTTGGTCTTGAAATTGATGAAAAAATCTATCATTTAGCTTGCAGTGTTGAGCTAGTTCATAACTCGACATTAGTTCATGACGATATTCTTGATAATGCTGATACCAGACGTGGTATGGTTTCTCTAAATTATAAACTAGGGAATAATTTAAGTGTACTTGCAGGCGATATTTTACTTTCGGTAGCCTTAAAAGAATTAATTAAATGCGGTAGTTTAGAAGCTATTGATATTTTTGCACATTCTATATATTTAATGTGCAAAGGTGAAGTAAATCAAAACTTTACTATCGGTAAACTTCCTACTATGGAGGAATATATTAAAAAATCCGAATATAAAACAGGCGAACTTTTTAAAGCGCCGTTAACTTCTCTTGCTATTATTACAGAAAAAGCACCAAAAGAAAAAATGTATTCATTCGCAAGAAACTTTGGTATTGCGTTCCAAATAAAAGATGATATTTTAAATGTTTTAAAAACTGATGATACAAAACCAAAAATGAGCGATGTTCACAATGGAATTTACACAGCTCCTGTTATTTATTTAAATGAAGATAAAAAAGTTGAAAGTTTATCAGAACAAGAAATTATTGACACACTTAATGCAAATAAAAAATACACTAATAAAACAGCTGATTTAATAAAAGAATACGCAACAAGAGCAATTGCCGATATAGATTTTATAGAGGATAATCAATATAAACAAGAAATTATAAAGATTACAGAAAATCTATACAAGGCAGGAATAAATGAATAAAGCATTAGTAAAAGAAATTATAGAAACGGTTGTATTCGTTGTTGTTGCAATAATCATTATAAGATTTTTCCTTGGAGAAATCAGATGGATACCGTCTGCATCAATGAAACCTACACTTGTTGAAGGTGATAGAGTTTTTGTAGAAAGACTTACAAGATTTTATGCTTCTCCAAACAGAGGCGATGTAATGATTTTCTACCCGCCGCAAGAACAGCTTAAAGCTACTCCGTTAGCTGTATTTTCTCGTCTTACAGGTTTTTTCTGTAAAGATGTTGCTTATATAAAAAGAGTTATTGCTCTTCCAAATGAAAAAATAGAAATAAGACAAAATCCAGATGGTTCTAATGATGTTTTGGTTAATGACGAAATTCTTGATGAGCCATATATTATGGATAGATATGAATACCCTGTCTGCACAGAAGATATGACATGCGGCCCAATAATTTTAGGTGATGATGAATATTTTATGATGGGTGATAACAGAGGTCACTCTGCAGATTCAAGATACTGGGGTGTATTAAAAAAAGATAGATTTATAGGAAAAGCAAAACTTATTTTTTGGCCATTTACCCGTTTTTACTATTTTGAGAAGAAAAAATATTAAAGATAAATTAGAAATAGCAAATAGTGTAAAAACTTTTATACAACACCTGTGTTTTTAGCTTACACAAAAACAATGGTGTTGTATAAAAGTTTTTACACTATTTGCTATTTTGAAATGTTGCTATTCAGAATCTTTAATTTCATGATAAATTACACGTTCTTCTGCATATTTAGGTTTAAATGTCATACCGCCGCTTTGTTCATTTGCAGAACGCAATAATTGAGACATTGTTCTATAATTTTCATCATCAACTACTTTAAATCTGTCTTTAATCACAGGTACATATTTTAAACTGTCTTTCATCAAATACTTAGTAGGAAGAACAATCTTATATTCTTTATCTGCTTGGATAGGTTCCCATACAGATGGATTAGCAACTGTCTCTTTTTTTAGATTTCTCTTTTTGATTGCATCAATAGGAGATTTATCGCTTGTGCCTTCTTTAATTGCTTTCAACATATCTTTATCTATTTGAATATCTGACCATTGAAGCATTGTATTTCTGTCACTTTCTAAGTTACTTGAAATATTTTCTTCAATAATACCAGCAAGCTCACTGCCTGTAACAGTACCAACTTCCAATGTAGATAAGCTTTCACCCAAGCCATTGAATATTCTTATCATATCCATATTGCTCATTTTTTCTTTAATTCCGCTTCTAATTACAGAAGATTGAACAGCAACACTTGTAATATCTTTACCGTATAAATCATCTAATCTTCTTATTTCAGAAGCTATTGAAGAAGTTAAGAAATTAGCGAGAGGAGAATTTAAAGACCTAACTTGATGTTCATTATATTTCAATGTCTTATATTTTGCATACTGAGTATCAGGGCAGTTATAAAACATTGCAGGATAATTTTCAGCATCACCATCTTTTGCAAGATTTTCATCTACCCACTTTTGCATTTCAGTATTGCTCAATCTGCTGTCGTTTGCGTATTTTGTGCTATCAGTAGAAGATTTATCAATTACCATTAAATCTCCGCCTGTGATATTTCCATATTCATCTTGAGTAAAATCATCAAAGAATAATTTAAAGAATTTAATTTGTTCGTTATTTTGACCTAATGATTGAATTGTTGTTTTACCAATATGTCTTACGAGATTTTCATGATCATGCCCGTTGAAAATAAAATTAACTTCAGGTGCAGCTTCTCTTATCATATTTGAAATAGGATTGCCTGTGTGAGACATAACAATAACAGCACCATTTGGATTTTTACCTTTAAAATCTTTTACTGTTTTGCTAACGCAAGTTAAAGTTTTCATCAAGTCTTTTTTAGTAAGTTTTACATCTTTCTTTCCACTTTCATCTAAGAAATGGGTATCAGGGTGAAGCGTTGGATTATAGAATGGTATGGAAGGAATTGTAACACCAAGAACCATTACTTTATGGAATAATTCTTCCTCACCCTTTTCAACTCTTTCAGGGTTTTTATCATCAGGAATTGATATAATTTGTTGTGTAACTATATTGTCATTTTCATTCATTAATTCTTTTACTTTTGGAGATTTATCAAGGTCTATATTTGTTGTAACCGTTGTAAATTTTGAGTTTTTTAAATAACCCCATAAAGATTTATCAGTTCCGTCAAAATCATGATTTCCTAATGTCAAAAACTTTTTATATACAACATTTTCGCCAAGAGATTCTTTTATACGTCTGCCAAAAATATCTGATAGTTTTTCTAAAGCAGAGAATTGATAATCAGCACTGCATTTAGATTTATCTCTATATCCTTTTACGGCACCATTCATAAGGAAATCACCGGAATGCAAGAAAGCAGTAAATATGCTTGAGTGTTTTACTTTATCATCAGGATTTATCGGATTTATATCATTAAATACTTTTTTATAGTTATCATTTAAAGCTAATTCCACTTGCGGGAGATTTTTAGTATCTCCGTGTGAATCTGACATAGCAGCGCATGCAAAAACTGCACTTTTAAAAGAAGGATTGGACCTTAAAGTCATACTACGATTAGTAGTTATGGGACTAATTCTCATAATTTTACTCTCTATCTAAATAATAAACACCATCTATATAATGACGCTAAAAATACTTTTTGTCACTTTTTAGCATATCAAGTAATAAAATTTAATATTGTATTATTAACACTCAAAAAAAGAAACGGAGAGAGAGGGATTCGAACCCTCGGAAGAGTTGCCCCTTCACAAATTTTCGAGATTTGCACCTTAAACCGCTCGGACATCTCTCCTTGCTTCCAATTTTATAAAAATGCAAATCTTTTTTCAAGAGAAATATACTAATTTTGTCATTTTAAACTTGTTTGATGATTTTAATAAAAGTTCCGGTTTAATGATAAGCTTTGATATTTAGTCAGATTCCGTGGGAAACCAGACATTATTTACATACTAATCTTCTAAAGAACGAATGTACTCAGCTACAACTTCATCTGTTAATTTATTAGTTGTAATACCTTTGCATTCATAGTCATACAAATCATCCAACGTATCACTTTTATCAACAGTCCAAGCTTCAAAATCAAAACCCGCATCATCTAATAACTTATCACCTGCTGATGTCATTTTACTTGCTTTTATATCAAGAAAAACTTCATTTTCTTCTGTATCTAAATCTTGCAATATTTTTATAGTTTCTTCTGATAGTTTTTCGTCAGAAAGATATCCAAGCCTTGAATTTGGCATTAATTCATCAATTTGTTTTAGGTAATCTTCCTGAAAACTAATCCACGTTACTTTATCTTCAAGTCCTGCTTCTTTTACGGCATCTACCAATATTTTAGCTTTTTCTTCATTAAAATCAGATGTCTTTTTAAGCTCAATATACAAGTTCAAATCATGTTCATTTGCACAGTCAAGTAATTCTTCAAACGACGGTATTTTTGTGCCTTTGAATTCAGACCCTTTCCAACTGCCAAAATCATACTTTAGCAATTGTTCATAAGTATAATTTGAACATTTTCTGGGAAACAAGAAACCAATTCCATTTGAACGACGTGCTGTTCTATTAATAGTAGAATCGTGTAAAATAACGGGAACATTATCTTTTGTCCATTCCACATCACATTCTACGGTATTAAAGCCATTTTCTGCAGCTGCAACAAACGCAGGAATTGTATTTTCAGGTGCCACAGAACTATAACCGCGATGTGCTATAACTGCCATATCAGAATTCTCTGCTTCTGTTGAATTTACAGTTTCTTCATTATTATCTGAGTCAACTTGGTTTTTAAAATTTATAAAATCATCTTGAATTGCCTTATTTAAGGCATTACCTATTCCTTGTTGCATTTGATTTGCTATAAAAAAATTTGTTTCATTTACATTATTTATGCTCATAATTAACTCTTAAAAAATCCCCATAGTATTATAAAGAGAAATTTTTCTAAGAAATTGTTAACTTTTCCTTTTTTGTAAATTTAATTTAATTTATCAGGCTCAGAATGAATTAAAATTGTTACTTTTTCTAATTTCTGTTTTATTGCAATTTCTATTTCATCACAAGTATTATGACACTCTGTTATTTTTAAATCAGGATTAAATAAGAGCGTTACTTCAATATCTCTATATCTGCCAGCTTTTCTTGCTTTTAAATTTTTAAAACCTTTAATATTGTGATTATTTTTTAATATATCTTCAATTTTATTTATATCATCATCAGGCAATGAACCATCTAAAAGATTATTTAAAGTCTCTTTTATTATTGAATAACCGGTTTTTAATATTATTGCAGAAACAAATAATGCAATTATAGGATCAATAATAGTAATATTTGTAAATTTCATTATTACTAATCCAAGCAGTACCCCGAATGAAGAAAATATATCAGTTCTTAAATGTTTTGCATCTGCATATAATGAAATTGAGTCTGTTTTTTTTGCTACATTTAACAAGTAATTACTTACAAAAATATTTGCTATTACTGCAAATAGCATCACATAAATACCAATAATCGGTTCTGTATCAACATTGCCTGCAAAACCTTTTAATATTTTTTTTAATGCCTCATAAATAATAAAAATGCCTGCACATGTAATGAGAATCCCCTCAATAAAACCTGCTAAATCTTCATATTTACCATGTCCAAAAGGATGGTCGCTGTCCGCCGGTTTACCGGAGTGCGAAACTGCAAAAAATGTAAGCATTGAGGCAAATAAATCTGCCAAAGAATGAATTGCTTCGGATATTATACTTATACTGCCTGATATAAATCCTGCAGTTAATTTTAATAATATAATTAAAGAATTTGATGCAATTGAAAGTCCTGCAGCAAATTTCTTTTCTATTTCAGTATTCATTCCACAACCCTATTTTATATATAAAAAATATTATAACATTAAAAACGGGAGATTTTTTTATTCTCCCGTTAAGTTTTATTAATTAGCACTTAGTGATTTTAAAAAGTTATACGATGAAACCCATTTGTTTCCGTTTGATTCTTGTTTATACTTTTCCATTTTTGCCATACGTTTCTTTTTTAATTTTTCTTGTTTTTTATTAAATGCAGCTAATTTAGATTTACTAGCATTTCTCTTTTCAACAATCGGCTTTGCATAATCCATAAACTGTTTATAAGAATCGGTTGTATAACCTGCTTTAGCTTTTGCAGGATATGTATAAGTAATATAATCATAAATATACATTGTTCTTTTATCACCTGAAGGGTGAGTGGTAATAAAATCAACATACTTGCCGCTTATTTTATATAATACGGAAACCATAGCAAGCGGATTGTATCCTGCTTTTGTCATTAAATCAACACCTGTTATATCCGCTTCATATTCTTCACTACGTGACATTTTTAGCATTGAAAGATTATTTGCAACATTTGCACCGGCTTTTAATCTGTAATCTATATTGGCATTTGCAATAGCGGTAGAGGTCATAGCATTAACAACACTTTGTTTAGCAACATGGTTATTAACAATATGTCCGATTTCGTGAGCAATTACCCCTGCAAGTTCAGCATCATTTGCAACGAATTTTAATAAACCCGTATAAACACAAAGTTCATTTTCACCACTTGCAAAAGCATTGATATCATCTGTTTCAATAACTTTGAACTTTATCTGGGTAGGTAAGTTATTTTTGGAAAGTAAAGCCTTTCCTATTTTTTCAACTCTGACTAATCCGTTTTGAGAGTTCCAGTTTGTAGTTGTGGTTGTAGTAGCCGCACTTACGGGAAGAATTAAAAACAAAGCAAATGCAGCCAAAATTCCTAAAATCTTTTTCATTTTATTTTCCTTTTTCAACTTATTCTTATAAAAATATAATAGGAAAATTTATAATGTTTTTCAATATAGTTTTTTATATGCAAAAAAATTTTTTACACGATTTATATGTGCAAGGAGAAAAACATGAAAATATTACCGGTAAATACGTTTAAATATACAAGCAGACTAAATAAAAATATAGCATTTAAAGCACAAAATAATACAACACAGCCAAATAAAGAAGCTGTCAGGACAGAAGAACCGAACTTAAATACATATATCCCTTTAATGAGTAATAAAATGAAGCTAAATGAAAATATTAAATTTTTTATTGGCGGATTAAATAAAATAGATACAGATGAAAAGCGAAAACATCAACAGTTAAAAATTGCCGATATAGGTTGTTGTGATGGAGCTTTATCAAGAACTTTAAGTGAATTTTTACCCCAAAATACTAAATATTACGGTTTAGATTTATCACCTGATATGCTAGAAGAAGCAAGAAAAAAAGATGCTGAAATAGGATTAAATTCTATATATCAAGTAGGTAATGCTTTTGATTTGCCATATAAAGAAGAAAAAATGGATGCAATTATTCTTTCCAGTGTAATGCATGAAATATATAGTTATGCAAGTGAAGAATATAATGAAGAAGCATATTCAAAACAGTCCATTTTACATTTTATGCAGCAAGCTTATGACTCTTTAAAGCCTGGTGGCGTTTTAATAATAAAAGACCCCGCAACCGCTGGTGCTGACGCTTGGGAGCAAGTAAAAATATCTAATGCAAACAGAGATGATGGTGTATATCTGCCGATTGAAGATGAAGAAGAACTTAGAAATGCAGATATAACAAAACTTTGTACATTAGATAAATTAAAACGTTTTTGTATGGATTTTTATCCTGCAAAAGGGAATATTGAATTTAATGAAAAAGACGAATGTATAATGCCAAGATGGCTTGTTACCGAATTTGTAAGACATAGAAAATGGCTTGCAACACCTGAAAACTGGGCTTATGAAATTAAAGAAAACTATGGTACACTTCGTCCTGATGAAATGAGCAGTTTTGCTAAAAAAACAGGATTTAATGTAATAAAAGTTGAAAATATATCAATCCCTAACGATAACAATATTTATGCAATAAAACCAAATGAATTTGAAATTAAGGATATGGATGATAATCAATTAAGCCTTGAAGATTTCCCAATGTTCCTTGAAGTAGTTCTAAGAAAACCAAGGAACTAAAATCCGTATTAATGTTTGTTTTTAGGCATAATCGCTATAACACCAGTTATTATTAAGATTATGCCTATTATTATTTTAAAACTTAAACATTCGTGAAAAAACATAACTCCGCAGAAAATTGCAGTAAGTGGTTCTAATGCTCCCAAAATTGAAGCCGATGAAGCACCAATTAATCTTATAGAAATATTAACCGTTTCTAAAGATATAATAGTAGGAAATATACCTAAACATAATGCACAAATCAAAGTTTTTAAACTATTGATAGGCTGTAATTGAGTGCAGAATTTTAAGTTATAAATAAAAACACTTAAACCTAAAAGCATTACATAAAAGCTTAATTTATCATATCTTATATGTTTAATACAGTTTATATTTTTAACACCAACCATATAAATGGCATAACTTAATGCAGAAAGTAAAACGAGAATTACACCTTTAATGTTTAAAGCGGTATTGCTGCCATTATAAAGAAATGTAATTCCTAATGCAGTTAATATCAATGAAGAAATAACTGATTTTCTTAGTTTTTCTTTAAAGAAAATAGTTGAGATTAACATAACTAAAGTAGGATATACAAATAAAATTGTACAGGCAATACCTGTATCTATATAATTAAATGATTGAAAAAGCGTTAACGAAGAAACAGCAAATATTATTGATAAAAACAACAAACAAAGAAATTCTTTCAAGCTAATCTTTAATGATATTCTTTTATAAAGTTTCAACCAAATAAAATAAAGAACTACCGCAAAAAAGTATCTGTAAAACAAAACAGAATCTGCATTAAAACCTACATTATACATCGGTATAGCGAAAAGCGGATTTAACCCGTAACTTATAGAGCCTATTATCCCGCTTATAAAACCTTTTCGTTTGTATGTACTCATTTTCACTTTCTTTATTAAAATTATTATAGATAAATGTATAATTTTTTTAAATAGCCTATAATAAATAATATAGACAAGGGGAAAAACAATGTTTTTAAAACTTTTATCCGTATTTATGGGTGGCGGAATTGGTTCTATTTTAAGGTATTTAGTTTCATTTTTATCAAAAAAACTTTTTCTGACTCCTATAATAGGAACCTTTACTGTAAATATAATAGGATGTTTTTTTATCGGTTGTATTTCAAGTTTACTTATAAATAAAACAGATATTATTCCTGAGACATTAAGACTATTTATCGTGGTTGGATTTCTGGGCGGATTAACTACTTTTAGCACTCTAAATATAGAAGTTTTTGAACTTATAAGAACAGGCAAAATTTTTTACGGGTTAACATATATGATTCTTAGCTGTATATTGGGCTTGTTATTCACATTTGCAGGTTATTATCTTATTTCAAGAGTATTTTATTAATAGACGAACTATGTTAATATTTAGAAAAAAATAACAAGGAGAATTTATGACTAATATTGGAATTTTAGGTTACGGAAATCTTGGCCGCGGAGTGGAAAAAGCTGTTTTAAAAAATCCGGATATGAATTTATGCGCTATTTTTACAAGAAGAAATCCCGATGATTTAAAAGTAAATTCCAATGCTCAAGTAGTTTCAGTTGATGAAATTGAGAATTGGAAAGATAAAATTGATGTTTTGATTTTATGTGGCGGAAGTGCAACAGATTTACCTGTACAAACACCTAAATATGCAAAAATGTTCAATGTTGTAGATAGTTTTGATACACACGCAAAAATACCTGAACATTTTGAAAATGTTAATAAATCAGCAAAAGAAAATAATAAAACAGCTATTATTTCTGTAGGCTGGGACCCGGGTCTATTTTCATTAAACAGACTTTATGCTAACGCTATTTTACCGGACGGTAAAGATTATACATTCTGGGGCAAAGGTGTAAGCCAAGGTCATAGTGATGCAATAAGAAGAATTGACGGCGTACTTGACGCGAAACAATATACAATCCCTGTTGATAGCGCATTAGAAACTGTTCGTGCAGGACAAAACCCAGAATTAACAACAAGACAAAAACATACAAGAGAATGTTTTGTTGTGCTAAAAGACGGCGCTGACGCTAAAAAAGTAGAAGAAGAAATTAAAACAATGCCAAATTATTTTTCTGATTACGATACAACTGTTCACTTTATTTCAAAAGAAGAACTTGATAAAAATCATTCAGGAATTCCTCATGGCGGATTTGTTTTAAGAAGCGGAAAAACTTCTGACGGTGTAAATCATATTATTGAATACAGCTTAAAACTTGATTCAAACCCTGAATTTACATCAAGTGTTTTAGTTTCTTACGCAAGAGCAATTATAAGATTAAATAAAGAAGGGGTTTATGGTTGCAAAACAGTATTTGATATTGCACCTGCTTATTTAAGTACAAAAACTGCTGAAGAATTACGTGCAACAATGCTTTAATATTAATACAAAAAAGGATTATGAAAATAAATCATAATCCTTTTTTATATCTTTTTTTATTTTCTTATCTAAGAAATTATGATTTTTTGAAAAAAATTATTTTTTTATTGCCATAGGCAATTTTTTTTTCGTTTTGTTTTACATGTTATACAAATACAATAATATGAAACAAAATGGAAGGTTTTTATAATGAATTTAGAACAACTTGGCGTGGTTAGTACATTAAAAAATTTGGCAAGTAGTTTTCCAAAGCCTAAAACACCACAACAAACATTAGAAAATCCTAAAGAAAATAGCAAAAAAACAAATTATGATTCTAATAAACTAACTCAATCCCTCAAAGCAAATGCATTGTTTAAAAGAAAAAATAACCCCCAAAGAAAAACTCATCAGTGTAATTTTGAAAGCACAAAAGCTATATTAGAACAAATTGAAAAAAGTGCAGCATCCGATAAAGAAAAGCTTGAAGCGTTGAATAACGAAATATTTTCTTTCTATTCAAATGAACATAATCTTTCAAGTGATGAAAAAGCGGATTTAATTTTAGGTGTTTGCAGTAAAATGGAAGACTTTCACCTTGGCGATAGTGAATATAAATACGCTCATCAAGTATTAATTAATAATATAAGAGATATGTTTGATATTAGGATTCTTAGTCAAGAACCATTTTCTAAAGATATAGAAGTATCTTTTGTAAAAGATTTTAAAGAGGTAACAGGAACATCACTATTCAATCTTTTATCTTCTGATGTAGGTGCTTTATTTGATGTAAGCTACAATGTTTTTGATGAAGCGGTGAATGGTGTAAATTATAAAAAAGGTGAAAATGCGTTTATTGACTCTAAAGCAAAAAACATTACAAATCAAAATCTTTTCATAGATATGCTAAATTCAAAAACATTACAAGCATCTGATAAAGCCCATATATTAGCATCAATGGGAGGATTAAATATTGCCGCAAGAGGTAATGATTTATATTATAATTACAAAGAAGGTGCAGGAAACTATATGCAACTTGCCTTTGATATAATAAATAAAGAATCTGCCGGTAATAATAAAACAGCTAATACTTAACATTTAACTTTATTATATTTTCTTAAACAATCTAAACTATAAAAGATATTTAAAGCATAAATAAAGTAATATAAAAAAGAGTCCATAAACAGGACTCTTTTAAAATGGGGCGGGTGATGGGATTCGAACCCACGCGTATCGGAACCACAATCCGAGGCCTTAACCGCTTGGCGACACCCGCCATCTCGTATATAAGGAATATAATATAAACAAATCATTTTTTCAACTGTTAATTACAAAATAATAAAAATGACAAATAAGATACTAAGAAGAAAATTAACGAAAAAACATTAGGAAGTACCTTTTCGTCCTGTGTTTTCGCGATACCTAAAAACATACAAAGCGAATACGCACAGCCTGCGAGCAGTAATGAGCCTGTATCCGTCAGCTTTTGCTGTTAGGTATGGACTTCAAAAATACTTCCTAATGTTTATTCGTTAATTTTCTTCTTAGTATCTTTCTAAATACATATCAAGCTCAAACTTAGTAACGGCAGTTCTATAACCATCCCATTCTTTAAGTTTAGATTGCATAAATTCTTTAAAGATATGTTCGCCCAAAGCAGATTTTACAATAGGACTTTTCTTCATTAGAAGCAATGCTTCGTGCAAGCTGCCGGGTAATGTTTCAATTTTTGCTCTTTTACGTTCTTTATCATCCATTTTGAAGATGTTTTTGTCTACATCTAATGGCGGTTTGGTTTTCTTTGTAATACCATCTAAAATAGCTTCAAGAATAACTGCTAAAGCTAAGTATGGATTACAAGACGGGTCAGGTGAACGAAGTTCTACTCTTGTTGCATTACCTCTTTTAGCAGGGACTCTGATTAATGCTGAACGGTTAGCCAATGACCAAGCCAAATATACAGGAGCTTCAAACCCCGGAACAATACGTTTATAGCTGTTTACAGTCGGGTTTGTAATAGCTGTAAATTGTTTTACGTGGTCTAACAAACCGCCGATTGCATATAAAGCTGTTTCTGATAATTGATGTGCACGGTTTTCATCAAAGAAGATATTTTTACCATCTTTAAATAAAGATAAGTTACAGTGCATACCTGAACCATTGATACCATAAATCGGTTTTGGCATAAAGGTTGCGTGAACACCGTGTTTATTAGCAACTGCTTTTACAGCATATCTGAATGTAATAATATTATCAGCACTTGTTAAAGCGTCTTCATATTTAAAGTCAATTTCGTGTTGACCTTCTGAAACTTCGTGGTGGCTTGCTTCTACATCAAATCCCATAGCTGTAATTGTTCTTACAATTTCTTTTCTGATGTTTTCGCCCATATCATCAGGAGCCGTATCATAATAACCTGCTCTGTCATGAGTTTGAGTTGTAGGCATACCGTTTTCATCTTTTTTGAATAAGAAAAATTCTGCTTCGGGTCCTACATTCATTTCGTAACCCATATCTTTGGCACGTTTTAAAACTCTTTTTAAATTAGAACGAGGGCAGCCTTCAAAAGGAGTACCATCCGGATTGTGGATATCACAAATTAATCTTGCTACATTTGTTCCTGACACTTTATCTTCTCTAAACGGAAGTAAAGTAAATGTTGATAAATCAGGGAAGAAATACATATCTGATGTTTCGATGTTTCTAAAACCTTTAATAGAAGAACCATCTAACATACATTCGTTATTAAGAATTTTATCCAATTGAGAACTAGGTAAAGACATGTTTTTAACTTGTCCGTTGATATCGCAGAATTGAAGTTTAATAAATTCAACTTTTTTTTCCTTAACGATTTTTTTAATCTCTTCAGCAGTGTACTCTTTTCGTGCCATAAATGCGCCTTTCATTTTTCTAATAATTTTATTATAGTACATGTCAAAAAAATTACAAGTAAAAATTTGCGTTTTTACAAAATTTGCATTAAAAATTTTACAAAAATGTCATTTTTTGAGTGCAACTTACGTTATAAATATCGCATTTTCTCTTAAAACAATGTTTTTAACAAGAATTGCAAAATTTTAGTTTTTTGACTATTTTTTTTTAGGGATGATAATAAAATTATGAATAAAATTGTTTTAGCACAAATTGATACTATAGCAGGCAATATTAAATTAAATGCCGAAAAAATAATAGGATGTATTGAAAAAGCAAAAGAAAATAACGCCGATTTAGTTATTTTCCCCGAACTTGCATTAATGGGTTATCCATTTGGTGATATTTTTATCAGACATAAATCGATTATTGAGCGCCAACTTAAAGCATTAGATGAAATTGCCGAAAAAACTCAAAATATTACAGCTTTGGTTGGTTTTGCAGAGCCTACAAAAGATGCTAATAAAAAACCATTTTATAATTCTGTTGCTGTGCTTCAAAACGGCAAAATAATTAATATAGTTAGAAAAAGACTACTTCCTAACTATAGCGAATTTAACGATTACAGATATTTTGAACCGTCTGATTGTGCTTCGGAAATTTTAGAACTTAATGGCGAAAAATACGGAATTTTGGTTTGTGAAGACAGTTTTAACGATAAATCCTTCTTTAAAGAAGAATGCATTTATGATGTTGACCCTGTAGCCGAATTAATGAAACAGCAGCCTACAACACTTATTAACTGCTCTTGTTCGCCGTCTCGATGCGGTAAAGAATACATTAAAAATGCACTATTCTCATCAATTGCAAAAAAATACGGCGTTAATTATATATATGTTAACCAAGCGGGATATGCTGATAATTTAAGCTTTGACGGTACTTCAAGAATTTATAACAAGAATGGTGAATTAACTCTTCGTGCAAAGTCTTTTGAAGAAGATTTTATAATTACTGATAATTTACAAGGTATTATAAATGAATTACCTCAAGGTATGCAGGAAAAAGTTGAAGTTGAAAATTTTAATCTTGATTATTCTAACGATTTAGACAGAACTTACAGAAGTATAATTTTCGGTATTCAAGAATATTTCCGCAAAAACGGATTTAAAAAAGCTGTTTTGGGATTATCAGGCGGACTTGATTCTTCCATTTGCGCTGTCTTATTAGCTGATGCACTTGGAAAACAAAATGTTTGGGGTATTTCAATGCCAAGCAGAATAACATCTTCCGAAAGTAAAAATGACGCTAAAATCCTTGCTGAAAATTTAGGCATTAATTTCTTTGAAGTTCCTTTAGCAGAGGGAATTGATGCAACAAAATCAATGTTAAATTTTGCATTTAATAATGTAGATACTGAAAAATATGAAAAATCTACAACAATAGAAAACTTGCAGGCAAGATTAAGAGCAACCATTTTATGGAGTGTTTCTAACGAACATAAACAAATGCTTCCTATAGCAACAAGTGATAAATCAGAAGCATACATCGGTTATGCCACAGTAAACGGTGATATGTCAGGTGGTTTTGCTCCTATTGCCGATGTTACAAAAACAAAATTATTTGCACTTGGTGATTTCTTAAATAAGAACCGAGAACAAAAAAACGCTATTCCTCAGGCTATTTTAGAAAAACCTCCAGGAGCGGAATTAAAAATCAACCCTAAAACGGGAAAAACTGTTTGTGCAGAAGAAGAAAATATGCCGTATGAGTTTTTAGACGAAATTATTTGGTTTGTTGAAAACTTAGGCTATGGTTTTGACGATTTAATGAAGCATAATTTCTATTATGAAACTAAACATTCTTTACCTTTAGAACAAAAAGAAGAGTGGATTAGAAAATATTTTTGGAAATCTAAATGCGCAGTATATAAGTGGCATATAATTCCGCCGTCTGTAGTTGTGGATATGCACTCTATTAATTCGGTTGAATACCGTCAGCCTATTATTTCATGTATATATTGATTGATTGAATAATTATAAAAATTGCAAAAAATGAAAGAATACGCGAGTAATGTAGTTTTGAAGTCCATTGATTTTAGGTATCGCGAAATCACAGGACGAAAAGCTACATTACTTGCGTATTCTTTCATTTTTTGCAATTTTTAAATAGAAAAAGAGAATAAATGCTGCAAGGAGTTTCTCCTCTCGTCCTGTGATTTCGCGATACCTAAAATCAATGGACTTCGAGAAGAAACTCCTTGCAGCATTTATTCCCTTTTTTCTAAAGCCTAAACGCCTAAATCAAGTTCTAATTTATCGTGCATTTCTTCAAGATTATCAATATGATTTTTAATACCTGCTATAAAGTGCTGTAATTCATAATCCTCCAGTTTTGTTTCACCCCGGGTTATAGAATCAAGAATTTTCATAAGGGTTTGAATATATTTAATTTTTACACCGATTTCAGCAAATTTTATTTCCTGTTCATCACTTAGAACTATCCTTTTTGAATTTGCACTTGTCATATTTTTCTCCTTTTTATTGATTTAAATTCCATAATTTTTATTTAAAATCAAATTTAATTATCTTTTATGTCCATATTTATCTTTTTGAGCAATAGAAAGAGTAAAAGAAAAATTCTATTATGTTTATATGTTAGATAGTAAAAAAATTAAATTATTACTAGGTGAAAAAATAAAAGAGTTAAGAATTAATGATAATCTTAGCCAAGAGCAACTTGCCGAAATTATTGGAATGCAACCAAATTCACTTACTAAAATTGAAACTGGCAGAACTTTTACAACAGCAAAAATTCTTGCTAATATCTGTAATCATTTTAATATAGAGCCATCTGTTCTGTTTTCAAAACATATCGAATATCCAAATGAAGAAGAAATACATTATATCTCTGAAATAAAGCGTTTACTTCCTACTTTCGACTCTTCCAAATTACGTGAAATTTATAACATATTAATTGCCCTCAAAAAGTAAATTAATTAACCTCTTGTTTCTCTTCATATATGAAGAGGCTAACAATACCATATCAATTACGATTAATTTATGCAATATAAAAATGAGAAAAGTTTACATCTTAGAAAAATTATTGGTAAGATTGTAAAAAAGTTAAGAATTGAGAATACTCAAAAATCAATGAATAAACTTGCAGCTGAATTCGATTTAAATAATGGGAACTTAAACAAAATTGAAAATGCTAAAATAGATTGCAAGGTAGTAACACTTTGGAAAATTGCTGAAGCAGTAGGTCTAAAATTTTCAGAATTAGTAAAATATATTGAAGATGAATTAGGCGAAGATTTTAAACTCATTGATGAGTAATAATAAAATATGTACATAGTTAATTTATATAATGTTCGTTGGTCAAAAAAATATACTCAAGAAGAGATAATTAATGCTACAGGATTAAGTAAAAAGACTGTTAGCCAGCTTTTTAGCGGGAAATACTATAATTATAAGCTTAGTACATTAGAAACTATTTCAAAATTTTTTAATTGCAAAATAAAAGATATATTAATTGAAATTTGATAAACGTAACGAATGTAAATTTTTTAAACATGCCCGCAAAAAATATTATTTTCGTTTTTTATTGCGCAATATCTACGATAAAAAAGGGAGATATTCAATGAGAATTTCAAAAATTAACGCAGCACAATTACGAAGTACAGTTAGTGCGAGTTCGACAAAAAGTAAATCTATGACAAATGCAAATATTTCTGCAAATCAAAGTCCTGAAAAATTAACAAATTATTTATCAAATATGGCAACTGTTAGTTTTGCAGGTCTTTCTTTTAATAAGAAGGCACCTAGCGAACTTTCAGCAAGAGAAATTAACAAAATGCACAATCAAGCAACTTCGGAAATACTTGCAGCAAAAGCTGAACGTATGTATGCAAATACAGTAAAAAAAGAAGCTGACGCTGCATTAGAAACTGCTAAAGAAACTTTATCAGATTCTATTAAAAATATTCGCTACGGCATGGAAAACTTCCCGCTTGCAATAAGAGAAGTTCCAAACGGAAGATGCCAATTCTTTGACGAATACAAAGACGGAAACATAGCAAGAAGAAGTTATTTCATTAAATCCGGTGATAATATCTCTGTTTTAAGAATTGAAGACAGAAAACAAGATGGAAAAATGGATTTAATTGAAGTAATTCCAAACAATGAAATTACTTCTATTGCTAAAGATTTTAAACCTAAAACAACACTTTCTCCAAATGAAATGCCAACTTATATATTAGTTCCCGGAAGACATAATCCTTCTGATGTTTCATATTCTGCAGAACAAGAATTCCATTATATTGCAGATGATATATCAAGTGCAAAATTAAATGTTAAAAAATCAAATAACGGTAAATATTCAGCAACTCAAGAATTTGACTATAAAGACGGAATAATAAGTTCTATTCAATACAAAGTTAAAGCTGATAAAGACGGAAGTTCACAAATAGAACAAAAATATAAATATGATAACTTTACTCCAAAAGATACGAGAAAGGCCATTGAACAAATAGTCAACGGAAAAAGTGGAATTGTAACAAGAGTAAGCAATAATCTATCTACCGCTAAAGATGGTTCTGCAAGAATTGAACAAGAATTTTATTTCCAAGGACGTGAATTAGAACAATACACAGAAGGAAATAAAAAAGCAGCTGACAGCTTAATTATGAAACCAACTAAAAAATGGGTAAATACTCATTAATATAAAAAAGCTTATAACTAAAAAAGAGGAATTTATAATTCCTCTTTTTTTATATTTTATATTTAACTTAATTTGTTATTTTGTCATTTTCTCTACCATAGACATCATTTTATCATTTTCAAGCTTTTGAAGTTTCATTTCTTCAATTTTCCTATGACTGCGATAGCCATACATAAAATATATAACTACACCAATTACAAGCCATAACGGAAACAAGAATGCTGATGTTTTAACTTCTCTTAATGCTACAAACATTAAGCCTGAACAAAAAACTATACCAATAATCGGGAACCAAGGACAACAAGGAACTTTAAACGGTCTTGGTCTATCAGGTTCAGTTTTTCTTAATAACAAGATACCAACACAAACAATTACAAATGAAGTAAATGTTCCAAAAATTGCTAATTCAGCTGCTACTTGCATATTAATAAATAATGAACCAATCAAAATCAAAATAGTTGATAATATTGTTATTACCCATGGAGTGTTAAATTTAGGATGAATTTGTTTCATAATCGGAGGTAAAAATCCATCACGAGCCATTGCATACAAAATTCTTGTTGTACCATATTGAAGTACAAGAAGAACAGAAGTTAAACCTGCTAAAGCCCCGATAGAAATAGCACCTGCGAACCAATCTTGACCTACAAAACTCATTGCAACAGCAATAGGAGCTTTAAGGTCAATCTGTCCCATAGGCATCATACCTGTTAAAACTATTGTAACTAAACAATAAATTGCAGAACAAATAATTAACGAACCAATTAAACCGATAGGCAAGTTCTTTTGCGGATTTTTTGTTTCTTCTGCAGCTGTAGAAATAGCATCAAAACCAATGTAAGCATAAAATATTGCAAATGCACCCATCAAAATACCTTTAATGCCAAACGGAGCAAAAGGTGTCCAGTTTTCAGGTCTTACATACATAGCACCTACACCAATAAATAACGCAATAATTGCAACTTTTACAAATACCATAATTTTTGCGAAGTTAGCAGATTCTTGAATACCTTTTAATAAAATCATCGCAATAACAATAATAATAAACATAGCAGGAAGATTAAAACAAACAGGTATTCCCATAAAATGAGGAATATTTGCTCCCGCTTCAACAGCTGTTTGATAATCATTAATCAACCATTCCGGCGGATTTTTAACAACCTCGGGAAGCCAAGGGAAACCTTGGAATAATTTTAATAAATAACCTGTCCAGCTTGATGCAACAGCAATTGTACCAATTGCATATTCAAGCATTAATACCCAGCCCATCATCCAAGCTGCAATTTCACCCATTGTAGCGTACGTATAAATATATGCGCTGCCTGAAACAGGTATCATTGAAGCAAATTCTGCATAACATAATGCCGGAAAGATACAAGCAATTGCAACTAAACCGATTGATATTACAAGAGCAGGACCTGCACCTACACGTTCTGTAGTACCAATTACAGCAGAACCAATCATTACAAATATACCGGCACCGATAATTGCGCTTATACCTAATATTATCAAGTCAAATGCATTTAAAGTTTTCTTTAAACCGCCCGCGGCTGATTGCTCTAAAAACTCATCAGGATTTTTCTTCCTGAGAAGATTTGAAATAAATCTGCCTAAAAAATTTTGCTCCGGTCGTTGCATTTACTTAATTCCTTTTCTTTTTATACTTTTGCCAACTGCTTTTTTAATAATGGAAAGCCTAATTCTTCACGTTGTTCAACATAAAGTTTAGCCACCATTGCAGCCATTCTTCTAACTCTATTTATATAATTAATTCTTTCATCTCTGCTGATTACGCCTCTTGCATCAAGCAAGTTAAATGTATGAGAACATTTTAAAACATAATCATAAGCAGGAAGTACAATCTTTGCTTCTACACAAGATTCCACCTCTGCTTGGAATAAATCAAACATTTTGAATAGTCTTTCAGCACTTGAATATTCAAAGTTATATTTTGATTGTTCTATTTCATTTTGAAGATAGATTTCACCATACTTTAATTCTTTATTCCACATAACATCATAAACGGAATCGACATTTTGCAAATACATTGCAATGCGTTCCAAACCGTATGTTATTTCAAGCGCAACAGGTCTTATTTCAAGACCTCCAACTTGCTGGAAGTATGTAAATTGGGTTATTTCCATACCGTCAAGCCAAACTTCCCAACCTACACCAGCCGCACCTAAAGTTGGTGATTCCCAGTTGTCTTCTACAAAACGCACATCATGTTTTGATAAATCAATACCCATAGCCTCTAAACTTTTTAAATAAAGTTCTTGAGAGTTTTCTGGTGATGGTTTTAAGATAACTTGATATTGAAAGTAATGACCTAATCTGTTAGGATTTTCTCCATATCTTGCATCAGTCGGTCTGCGGCATGGTTCAACCATTGCAGTATTCCAAGGCTCAGGTCCCAATGAACGCAAAAATGTTGCAGGATTCATAGTACTTGCACCTTTTTCTATATCATACGGCTGTTGAATTATACATCCGTAATCAGACCAAAATTTTGATAAATTTAATATTAATTCTTGAAATGTTAAACCCACGACAATTTTCCTTTATAAATTTTATATCATATTTTTAACTTTAACATTGTATACCAAACATGAAAAAAATTAAAATAATTATTGTATGAAGTACACTTATTTGTTTTTTTAAAGTTAATTTTTTAAGGAAATTATTTAATTTTTTTCTTTTTTTATAGTTTCCCCTTTTTTATTATAAAAAAATAAAGAAATTTTTTTATAATATTCACTTATAAATCATTTTTCCTAAAAAATTTAAACATTTACAATTGTTACAAATTATTAAAAATGATATAAATATTTTTTTAAGCTTATAATAATTAAAAGAAATTATAAAGAAAAGAAAAGAAAAGAAAAAAGTGGTTTATGAAATATTGTCAATTTCTTATAGAAGAATTAACGTTTAATTTGGATCAAATTACTCCTTGTTGTAACTGTTTTAGTCACAATGCACCAGAATATTATAATTTTAAAAATGAAGAGAATTTGGAAGATATAAATATTTTTGATACAAAAAAGAAATTAATACAAAAGATAAACGAAAATATTGAAAATTTTTCCTGTGTAAATTGTATACATCTTAAAGATGACAATCCCCCCCACGAACACTATACTGATACAAATGAACTTTTTAATAAGAAATATAGTTCAATTTATTTAAGACATTGGACTACTTGCAATTCTAATTGTATTCATTGTGATAATCATAGAGCAAATATTTTTGGAAAAGCTCCTAAATATAATCCATATAATGTTATAAAAAAAGCATACGAAAACAATCTAATTGATACAAATAATTTAGTAATTCGTTTTCATGGCGGCGATTTGGGTGTACTTGAAAATTTTGCTCAATATATTGACTTATTTGAACAATATGGTTTTAAAACAATTCATTTTTCAACAAATAACATAATTTATCAACCAAAAATAGAACAGATTTTAAAACAAGGAAAGGGTTCTTTAAATATTTCAATAGATTCAGGAACAAGTGAAACATATCAAAAAATAAAAAGAGTTGATAAATTTAATGATTGCATTGAAAATCTAAAAAAATATCTTTCGGCAGGCATTCATCCTCATGCAATATGTATTCATTACATAATTATACAAGGTTTTAACGATAACAAAAAAGAAATAAATACATTTTTAAAACTTATGAAAGATCTTGGCATATCTACAGTTGGTGTAAGAATTGATCACAAAGATTTAGATTCATATTTATTAGGTAATGCTCCGATTAAAATTATAGATAAATATAAAGAATTGGTAACATATTTTTATGATGAAGCCTCTAAACAAAACTTAATTTTAGATAATGATTTATGTTTAGAACAAAACTTTGTTTTAAAGAAACAAAAGAAAGATAATTTTGGTCAAAAATTTAAGTCATTCTATAGAATATTTAATAAAAAATAAATTTAAATTGTTAAAATAAAATTCGCCTATAAACAATAAAATATTTGAGTAAAATTTTTAGAGTAGTAATTTTAAAAGGTGTTCAATATTACGGAAATAAGAAGTCAAAATAGATTTTAATACGAGATTAAATATACATTTTTTGTTTAAATATTTCTTCTGACCGTGGAGCTAAATTTACAAATAATGAGTTTTTTCTAGATTGCTCTTTTGCGTAATTATATAAATCTAAAATATTATTTGGAATATTTTTATTTATATTTTCCTTACTTCGATTAAAATCAAATTGAATTTTTCCAACTTCTATCTTTTTTGCTAGTTTTATAAATTCATTAATATATTCTTTTTTATCATTTATATTTTTTATAAAGATATATTTAATTTTTACTTGTTCAGGATTTTTTGCATATTTTATGGCTAATTTCAAATTTTTAATTACAATATCAAATTTATTATATCTATGAATATATTCATATAATTTTTTATTACTGCAATCTATTGATGTATTTATAAATAAATTTCCATTTTTTAATAAGGGTATATATTCTTTTTTAAAAACTACCATATTTGTTAAAATTGATATTCTTATATTTTTAATTGATGAAAATAATTTTAATATTTTGTCTATATTATTTAATACCCCGGGTTCACCGCCAGCAATAATTACTTGTAAGTCATCTGATAATTTATCATTATCAATTAAATATTTTATATAATGATAAATATCATAGGTATAATTTATTTTATTTTCAAATTTAAAACAGCAATATATACATTCTAAGTTACATTGCCTATAATTTATAATATCTATAAAATTAATTTTTAAATCATTATGTAATTGTAACTCTGTATCAAGTTTGTAACAATTTGCACAACCACTATTGTCAACATCTGAAATTTTATCACCTATATCAACATTTTTTCATAACGCCTCCATAAGAATCTTTTACAAATAATTCATTTTAATTTAAAATAATAACATAAATATTATGTGGAGATATTTTTATTAATGAAAGTTTGTGATTCATTATTTGAAAAAATAGAAATTGACAATGAGGGGGAAACATATTTCTGCTGCGAAGGAAGAGTTGCACGTCATTCAATAGGAAATGTTTTTAAAAATAATTTTAATAGTGTTTGGAATTCAGAAATAGCAGTAAAAATGCGAGAAGAAGCATTAAATGGTAAATATCCATATTGCAATTCTAAAATATGTCATAAACTGGTAAATAACATAGATGAACATTTCTGTGAAAAACAGGAACACTTTAAGCCAATAATGGATAAATATCCAAAACAAATTTCTTTTCCTATTGATCAGGATTGTAATGCAAAATGCATATTTTGTCGTGACAAAATAGAAATTGCCACAGAAGAAGAACTTAACGCCCTAAGAAAAAAATTAAATGAAATTTATATACCAATGTGCAAAGATGTGGAATATTTAACAGTTAATAATTTAGGGGATGCTTTTTCTAGTAGATTTTCGAGAGAATTTATAAAAACTATTTCAGAAAAATATCCAAATGTACAATTTATAATAATGACTAATGGTATTGCTGCTACTCCAAACCTAATTAATGAACTTTCCTTACCAGGGAAAATTAAAGAATTTGACGTTTCTGTAAATGCGGTAAATGCAAAAACTCATAAAATAATTTTTAGAAATAATGGCTTTAAACAACTGTTAAACAATTTAAAATATATAGCAAAGTTAAAGAAAGAAAATAAAATTGAAAATTTAAATTTTAATTTTGTTATTTGCAAATATAATTGGAAAGAAATGAAACCTTTTATAAAATTTGCTAAAAAGCATAATGCAAAAGTAAACTTTTGGGAAGTTCGAGATTATCATCAAAATTCATTAGAAAATCAATACACAGATATTGCTGTTCATTTACCACTACACAAAGATTTTAAAAGATTTTCAAAATATCTTTCTGATAAAATTTTTGATGATAATGATATAAATTTATCCCCTGTTATAAAAAAAATTAGGAATGAAATTTTAAGTTCGAATAGGTGGTTCTTTTTCAAATTTTGAATATAAATCTAAAAGATTAGAGTGTAAATAAAACTTTATTTTAAGTTTTTTTGCTTTCTTATAAGCAAATTCTGATAAATTTATCATTTTTTTAGCTGTTTTTTTATCTATGTTAACTTTTTGTAAAAGTTGATCTCTAACATTAATCGATACACATGTTGCTCCATTCTTCTTTGATAATTTTAACCAAGTTTCTATTTCCTTTTTCGAATCATTTATACCCTCAATCAAAATATATTTTAAATCAATATCATGATTATTATTAGTTTGTATTGCTTTTGAATATCTTCTTATATTTTCCCATACTAAATCATAAGAACAAACCCCTTTAACTTTCTCATGAACTTTTTTCGACCCAGCATCTATAGAAATAATTAGAGTAACAGCATTTTCTTTAATTGCTCTTTCTATTACAGGTGAATATACAATAGCGTTTGTTAGAACCCTTATGTTTTTACACTCATAATCAATTAGTAAAGATAAAAGATCGTTAAATTTAGGGTATAAAGTAGGTTCACCTCCTGTAATATCAATAAGTGCATTTTTTGAAAGTATTTCTTTTTCTGTCAAGTCTTTAACTATTTTATATACATCATATTGTTCCACAAATTTTTTATAATATTTATGATAATCATTAATATAATTCTTATAAACTTTTAAATATTCTGCTTCACAATATATACACCTTGAGTTGCATATTTGCCAAGAAGCTATAGATAATGATGTTATTTTTTTATGCTTCTTAGGTGGAGTTTTTTGTATTCTTGGGCAACCTTCACATTCTTTCAAAAAGATACCATTTGCAAAGTTCTCTCTTATTAACTCCCTTTTTTGTATTAACTCATCCCAATCTATAGGAGAACCATCATAATTTTCTATAAATGGTGCTCTACCTAAACCATTATTAATATTCATAAAATTACAAAAAGTTATTCTTGATAATGTTGAACCGTGATCAGTTCTATTAAAAGATATTGCATCATCTATATATTGACAAGAATATTTAACCATATAAAAATTGCCTCCTTATTTTTTATTGAACATCTTTATCAATCGAATAAGAATCGAGTCTTTCAATGCTTTTTCAACCCACCAATCCCATAATTCATCACCATCAGTACTTCTTATAATATTACTATATTCTTTATTATTAAAATAATAATTAATTAATTTTTTAACTGATTGTTTAACTGGTTTTAGGCTATTTTTCATAAGCCAAAACCTATTTATACTTAATATAACCTGCTTAATATCATTTCTGACCGCAATATTAAAAAAGTGCTTTAATTCAGAAATATTATCATTTACGCCAGGACATATTATATATTTAAGTTGTATATAAGCATTAGGATTATTATTACGTGCGTTACTATATCTTTCTATATTAGAAATAACCCTATCAAATGCCTTAACTCTTTTAATTTTTTCAAATGTCTTTTTTGTTCCTGAATCTAATGAAAATCGCAATTCTATTTCATGATTTTTCAAAAGCTTTTCAATATTTTCATTATAAATAATACCGTTTGATGCAATTAAGAATTTACAATTATGTTCAATTCCCCAATTAATTATATATTCTAAATCTTCAGGATATTCAGTACATTCCCCCCCAAATAAACATATCTGCGTGTTTTCATCAACTAAGTTTAAATTAGATATTTGCTTTAAAATTGGTTTTATATCATAAGTTTTTTGTTGATTTATTTTTTTAAATATTTCAAGATTACCTTCTTCTGCCAAACAACAATATATACATCTACAACTGCATATTGTTTTGTGATTAATATGAATTTTCTTAAAAGTTATATGTTGCGAGCTTTCTGTTTGATTTTCTTCATTAATTGATTCATAAATACAACAATCCTTACAGAACTCAGGTTCTATGCCATTTTTATACATTTGTATATACTCTTCACGACGTTTAAAATACAAATTAAAATCTATTTCTGACATATCTGAATTTGGTTTTATAAAATACTTATCTGCTGAATTATATGCATCCCAAAATCTTGAACCACAAGGTACAATTCTATTATCAACAAATTGGATTTCATCTAATAAATATTTACAAACCTTTTTCATGTTAATAATTAGTTTTCCTGCATTTCTATAATTCTAGTTTTTAATTGCTTATAATATATATTATCGCAATTAAGTTTAATTGCACAATTAATATCATTTATTGCACAATTATAATCTTGTTTTAATATATTTATTCTTGCTCTTAAGCTATAATATCCATCATTTTTATCATTCAAACAAATTGAATAATTTGCATCTTCTAATGCCTCTTCATATAATTTAAGCTCATATTCTATGTTTGCTTTAACATGATAATATTCCGCATTTTTATTTTCAATTTCTATTAATAATTTAACATCTTCTAATGCGTTTATAAAATCACGAATATCTCTTTCTAAATTTATTTTTTTTAGTAGAAGTTTTTCATTTTTATTGTTAAATCTAACTGCTTTTTCTAAATATTTAATTGCTGATTTAAGATTATTTTTATTTAGTTCATCATCCGCCAGAAAATCAAATAAAGAATCTGCATTATTATTATAATTTTTTTCTATCATTTCTAATTCTTCATTAGCTTTATTTATTAGATTTAAGTCTTTATAAATAAGATGTCTATAAATATAATTCCAATTAAAATCAGGATTAAGCGAAATTGCTTTATTAATATCTTTTAATGCTCCATTGTAATTTTTCAATTCTCTTTTTATTAAAGAACTAATCATATAATAATTAGAATTATTTTTATCTGAAGCAATAGCTTTTTTTATGTATTTTAAAGCCTCTTTTGCTTTCTTTTGTCTTCTTAAAATTTCTGCATTAAAAGCATAAGAAATAGATTTTTCACTTTTATTCTTTAAAAAACCTAGTAGTTTCATTTTATTAAACCTTTTAAAAATTCTTTGCCGACTTGTATATAATTAACATTAAATTCTTTTGAATTTATTCTTAAATCTTCAAAATATGTTACAGCCTTAATTAATGAATCAGGTATTTTTTTATTTTCTTCATAGAGCCAATAATGTTCAACATCAATTACAATATTCTTTGCATTAATTGATTTACATTTTGATAAAAAAGCATTAATCTCATCAATATTATCATTAATTCCCGGTATAAGTACATATTTAATTTCAATAACAGCTTTTGAATTATTTTTAGCAGATTTTATATATTTTTTCAAATTTTCCCAAACTATATTAAATGCCTTAACTCTTTTAATTTTTTCATAAGTTTGTTTTGTACCCGCATCAGGCGATATCTTCAAATTAATATCAGCAATCGTTAAAACTTTTTCTATTGCTTGTGAATATTTTATGCCTGAACTCATTAATTCTAATCTACAATTATTTTCTAAAGCAAATAATAATAACCATTCAATCTCTTCGGGGGGATATTCACTAATCTCTCCGCCACCGACAAAAAAAGCACAATTGTTTGAAATAAGATTTTTATTCTGTATATCTATTAATACAGGATGAATATCATATGGCTTACGTTTATTTAACTCTTCTTTTTTTGATTGGTCACCTTTATCTCGAAGATCACAATATATACAATTACAATTGCAATTTGTCCTATTTGAAACATTAATTATTTCAAAACAAACTTTATCAGAAGAGTTATTACTTATTTCGTATAAAGGACAATTAATAAAACAATCCGGTATTCTGCCTTCATTAAAAGCATCAACTTGAACTTTGCGATTTGCAACATATTTATCTATATCAAGAAGCTGACCATAATAATTAACCATTAGTTGAGAATTTGTTTTGCTAATAGTATGAGAACAACAAGGATGAATTGCCCCATAAGATAAAACTATTTGATGTAATAATAATCTGCAACACTTCATATATTGAACCTTATAAATCTTTCTTCATAATAGCATAAAAAAGAACCGCTTTATATAAAGCGGTTCTTTAAATTTAGCTTAATCTAAAGATTAAAGTTTAGAAGCAACCATTAATGTTGTTTCAGCTAATCTTGTAGAATAACCGCATTCGTTATCATACCAAGAAACAACTTTAACCATGTTGTCGCCCATTGTCATTGTTAATGCAGCGTCAACTGTTGAAGATTGAGATGAACCGATGTAGTCAGAAGATACTAATGGTTCTTCGCTATAGCATAATACGTGACCGTCAGCAGCTTCTTTTAAAGCAGCGTTAACAGCTTCAGCTGTTACAGGTTTTTCTGTTTCTACAACAACGTCTACAACTGAAACGTCCGGAGTAGGAACTCTCATAGCGAAGCCGTTTAATTTACCTTTCAATTGAGGTAATACTAATGCAACAGCTTTAGCAGCACCTGTTGTTGTAGGAACGATATTTAAAGCACCTGCTCTAGCACGACGTGGGTCTTTGTGACCTGCGTCTAAAATTCTTTGGTCACCTGTATAAGAATGAACTGTTGTCATTAAACCTTTAACGATACCGAATTTTTCATCTAAAACTTTAGCTACTGGAGCTAAGCAGTTTGTTGTGCAAGATGCCATAGAAATTACGTTATGTTTTGTTGTATCGTATTCTTTATCATTTACGCCTAAAACGATAGTGATGTCTTCGTTTTTAGCAGGAGCAGAGATGATAACTTTTTTAGCACCGGCATCAATGTGAGCGTGAGCTTTTAAAGCATCTGTGTAGAAACCAGTTGATTCAACAACTACATCTACGTTTAATTCTTTCCAAGGAAGATTTGCAGGATCTTTTTCTGCATAAAATTTAATTTTTTTACCGTTGATTACTAAACCGTCTTCAGCAACTTCAACTGTTCCACAGAATGTACCCATAACTGAGTCATATTTAAATACGTGTGCAGCGTTTGCAGGTGTTAAACCCGGGTCATTGATAGCAACATAATTAACTTTATCAAAGATACCTTCTTTGATTGCTGCTCTTAAAGTGTTTCTTCCGATTCTTCCGAATCCGTTGATTGCAACATTTACCATAGTTTTTTGAACTCCTTTTCTTTCTACCATGATCTATAGTTCATGAGTTATTTATAAATTAAACATAAAGTATAATCAAGTATAATAATTTATATAATTATTAATTTATTTCTTTTTGTTATAATATTTTTATAATACATAAAATTAAGGCTGTTATGACAACTAAACATTCAACAAAAACTGTAAAAAGCTTCAATCTTTGGAGACGAATTTTTCAATATATTACTTGTAATATAGTTATTACAAGTGTTATAAAATGCAAATACAATCTAAAAGTAGAAGGCATTGAAAACATAGAAAAAGGGAAAAAATACATTGTAGCAAGTAACCATGTTACAGGATATGACCCTTTTATTGTTGCGGCACAATTACATTTAACAATTGCGTTTATGGCTAAAAAGCAATTGTTTGAGACATTTTGGTCTATGGTTTTAATGGATTGGTGCGGTGCTTTCGCTGTTGATAGAGATAAAGTAGATGTTTCCACAATTAAAACAGCTTTATCTATACAAAAAACTAATTGGAATTTAGGATTATTCCCTCAAGGAACAAGATGTAACAACGGAAAAATGGAAAACGTAACAAAAGGTTTTGCATCTATGGCTAAAAAAATCAAAGCCGATGTTTTACCTGTTGCAATATTAGTTAAAGATAATCCAAAATCAAAAAAACAAGACTTCATTATTAAAATAGGAACTTCAATTCCATATAACGATAATGTAGATGAAATGGTTACAAAATGGGCGCAAACAGTCAGCAATTTAGCAGAACTCGAATATATACCTTCCTAAACAGAAAGATTATACGAAATGGATACTAAGAAAAAAAATTATGCAAAAAGAGATGTTTCAGACTTCACTGAAAACAAATATAAATTTCAATTATTTGGTCGTTGGTTAATTGCAAAAACCTTAATTCCGCTTTTCTATAAAGTTGAATATATCGGCAAAGAAAATATACCTGCAAACGGTAATTTCATTGTTGCACCAAACCACATTTCGTATTTTGACCCATTCCTTGCAGGTGAAGCAGTTAAACAGCCTATTGCATTTATGGGTAAAAAAGAATTATTCAATAACAACATTCTTGCTTTCCTTTTGGATGGCTTAGCTTGTTTTGCCGTTAACAGAGAAAAACTGGAAGTTTCCACCATAAAAACAGCTATAAATGTTTTTAAAACTCAAAGATGGATGTTGGGTATTTTCCCTCAAGGCGGAATTAGAAAAAATCACAAAGTTGAAAAAGTAACCAGAGGTTTTGCTGTTCTTGCAAAACAAATGAAAACAGATATTCTTCCTATAGGTATAACAGGATGCGAAGAATACAACTGGATTCCGTTTAAAGGTAAAATTAAAATAGTTATTGGTGAAATAATTTCCCACGAAAAAGAACTTGATGAAATTCTTGATGAATGGGGTCAAAAAGTTGCTGATTTAATAGATTATACATATGTTCAAGAAACACAACAAGAAAAAGATGAACGAAAAAACAATCCTGATGTTGTTCGTATATAATTGATATTATTGCATTTCTGGAAGCTGTTGCATTGTTATCATTGGAATATTATTGTTGATAATTGTATTTCGCATTAATTCATAAGGATTTAAAATTAAGCAGATTTCACCTGTTGAAAGTGTTGTAAATCCGCTTATATTTTTAATTTTTAATATCGGCGGTACAAGCTTCTTTTGGAAGACTTCTTGATCTCCAAGTAATCTATCAACAACATAAGCTGCTTGTCTTTCTTTATTACCGATAATTATAACCATTAAATAATCCAAATTTTGATAATCTGCAGTTTCTCCTAATATCTGAGATAAGAAATATATAGGTATTGAATGATTATCATTTAGAATACAATCTACACCGTTTTTATGGAAAATTTCATTATGTTTAATTTGTTTTACAAATTTTATTGTGTTAACAGGTATTGCATATTTTTGTCCGTTAATTAATAAAATAAAAGCTTTAACCGTAGACATTGAAAGCGGAAGTTTTATTGTAACTTTACAGCCTTTATTTAAAATAGAATCAATAGTTATATCACCATTTAAATTTGTTATTTTAGTTTTTACAACATCAAGACCAACACCTCTTCCTGAAATTTCATCAACTGCTTCTTGTGTAGAAAACCCGGGGAAGAATAGTAATTTCATTAGTTGTTCATTGTTCAAACTTAATAATTCTTCTTGTGAAAGCAATCCTTTTTGCAATGCAATACTTTTAACTTTTTCCAAATTAACGCCATAACCATCGTCTTCTATAGTTATAACTATATTATTTTCAATTTGTTTTGCAGTCAGTTTTATTATGCCCTTTTCTGTTTTATTATTCTTTTTTCTATCATCAGGTACTTCTATACCGTGAGAAACAGCATTCCTTAATATATGAATTAAAGGCATTTTTATTTCTTCAATAATTTTTTTATCAACAGTTGTATCACTTCCCGAAACAAGAAAATCTATTTTTTTATTATGTTCTTTGGCAATATCTCTAATCATTCTGGGGAAAGAATGGAATAATGTTGCCAACGGCAAAACTCTTATACCTTTAGCAATAGTTTCTATTTCCATTGCTGTTTGGTGCAATTTATTATCATCTTCAGAAATCATATTATAAAGATTAGAAAAATCATTATTTAATTCACTTATTAATTCTGCATTATCAACAAAAAAAGCTTGAGCTTTTTTATAAAATGCTGATGCACTATCATCTACAATAGAATTAAAAAAGCCTTTCTTTTCAAGATACTTTAAATAATTTAGAATTTTTTTGCTTGCAGTATTCCATTGTACTAACTTATTGTTTATTCTCAATAATTCATTAATATGCTCACGAGTTTTTATACCATTAATTAACAATTCACCAGTTTGAGAAATCAGAGTATCCAATTTGGCAGTATCAACACGCAAAGTTTTAATTGTTTGGATATCAAAAGACTCTATATTTTTCCTTATGTTAGAACAATCATCTGCTGATAAAATACTATCATTGTTCATAATTTGAACATCAGTTGAAGAAGTTGTTGTATTGGTAATTTCCAACATATTTTCTACTACATTTAATCTTTGAATAAGGAAGTTTAAGTTATTAGGGTTTTCCTCTTTCTCATTCATTGAAATTCTTTTTGCAAGATAAATGCATTGTAATATTACCATATAACAATCGTTATCAATAATAATATCTTTTTCTGCAAATATTTTTAAAATATGCAGAGTTTTAGATAAAATTACCTTAATGCGTTCTTCTTTTGTTTTTTCAATTATATTATTTAAGATTTCGTTTATTTTTTTTATAAATTGTTTTTCATATTTTATTTTTTGTAAATTAGAAAGAATATAATCAAAATCGTCATTAAAAGTTGGTTTAGCGGAATTTTGTTCTTCCTTTTGATTTTCAATAGTTTCCGGATTTTTTAATGGTTCTTTTTTTATAACTTGTTTTGCAGCTGAAGCATTTATATTCAAATCTTTATAAAGCTTATATATATCATCTCTTAATTCGCTTATTTTTTGTTTATACAAACCAAAGTTAGCTTTATCAAAGTTTTCACCTGATGTTTCAGTTAAAATATAAGCTATTTTCTCTTTTATATTTTGTAAATCAGTATTAGAAAAGATTTCTGCTAATTGTTTTAGATTTTCAAATATTACAAGGAACACTTCTTCCAAATCCTCATCATTAATATCTTCTTTTTCTAAAACAAACATTAATTCCAATAAAATTGCATTAATATCTATATTTTTTTCAGCAATATATTTCTCATCATTTTTTTCACTGTTTTTAGAAATAGTACAATTCTCGGAACTAATTATATTTTCTAATTTATTAATAATTAAAATAGTATTAGAACCAAAGTATTCTGATTTTTGTTTTACTGATTTATCTACAAGTTCTCCAAGATAATCACATACTTGATAAATAACTTGAAAAGCATCAGCATTTATAACAACTTCATCTTTTTTCCAGTAAGAAAGAATATCTTCAAGCTTGTGTGAAATATCTTGAATGCCATTAAAGCCAAGCATTCGAGATGCTCCCTTAAGTGAATGTGAAAGCTGCAATAATTTTTTTATGGGCGTCTTATCTTTAGGATTATTTTCAAGTTCTAAAAAATTATCATTAAGACCTTGTAACAGCTCTTCACTTTCTGCTTTATATATATTTAAAATTTCATTAAATTCTTCGGGATTATATTGCATAAAAAATCCTATTAATTAGCAATGTTATCTTTAATATTTGTAGAAATTTCTGAGAAGGCTCTAATATTTTCAATATTTTCTTCCAATGTATTAATTGTTTCAGAAATACTCTTTTGCATATTTTCAATAATTTCAATTACATCATTTGTAATTGATTGTTGTTCAATAGAAGCAGTAAGAACATCACTTAAATCAATACCTAAATCTTTAATTTTATTAACTATTGAAGAAATATTTTGATTGATATCAGTAGCAAATTTAACACCTGTTTCAATTTCTTTTGCACCGTCTTCTGTTGCCATAACAGTAGAAGAAGTTGTTTGTTCAATTTCTGAAACTAATGAAGTAATTTTATTTGTAGCTTGTTTTGATTCATCAGCTAATTTTCTGATTTCACCTGCAACAACAGCAAAACCTTTACCGTATTCACCTGCTCTTGCAGCTTCTACAGCGGCATTTAAAGCTAACATATTTGTTTGTTCAGATATATTTTCCACTATATTTACAGTTGCACCGATTTGTTTAATATAATCAGTTAATTCAATAATTAACTCGGCAATTACCTGCACTTTATGTTTCAAGTTAAGCATTGCCGTAATATTTTCATCTAAAGACTTTGATTCTCTGCCTGAAGACTCATAAGTTTCTTGTACTTTTATTGAAATACTTTGAGTTTTTTCCTTCGTTTTTATTGCAGTATTTTTAAAAACCTTAGTTGTTTGTATTACTTGGTTTAACATTTCTGTATATTTATGTGTTAACTGGCGTTGTTTTTCACTAAGTTGAAGAACTTTAACCGATATTTTTTGAAATTCTTTTAACTCATTATCAATAAGTTTATCTATAGATTTTATAAGTTCATTTCTTGATAACTGATACTGTACAAAATAAAATAAAAGTGTTGCAATAGTAGAAAGTATCATTACTGTTGTATTATCTACAAATATGATAATGGCAACAATCAAAATTGTAACAATTCCAAGAATCACCGTATCTTTTATATTTTTCTTTGTTAATCTGTTAATTATGCTTATATCTCTTCCAGCCATTAGTTACTCCTTTTTATTTGATAATTATAGTCCATTTCTTGGATTTTATAATCATTAATCTATAGTATAATTTATTATAAAGGTTTAAACAAAAATGAACAATAATTATGCAATAACATTTCCATCGATAAACGAAGACAAAAATACGTATTATATTGTTTTTACATTGAAAAATAAACAATATGCGATAAATATTCAAAATATTATAGAAGTTATAAATATACCTGAGATTGAAATTCCATCTAAAGCACCTGAAAGTATTATTGGTATTTTTAATTATAACGGTATGATGATTAAAACTATTGATTTATGTCATTATCTTGGTTTTGAACCTTCTAATTTTTCAATAAATAATAAATTAATAATTGCGCTTGTAAATGATAATTGTTTTGCAATTCATGCAGAAAAAATTGAAAACATTGTTCAAATGGATAATGAGTTCATTCAACCAATTCCATTCGAATTAAATAATTCAATTTTAAAATCAATTTATAAAACAGAAGATATATCGATAAATATTATAGATATAAATATTTTAAATAAATTATTACAAGAAAATCACACCTCTGTAGGGAAAACAGATTATGCAGCTTTATTCCCTGTTGATGAGAAATCTCAACAAATTTTAAAACTAAGAACAAAACAAAATTTTTCAGGACAAGAAGTTTTTTCTTTTCCGTTTAATTTAAACACATTAAATCAATATATATTATTCCAATTGGATAATCATAATTATTATCTTGATTTGCAGCACGTAAAAGAATTTATATCAATAAAAAGGCTGAATATTACAAAACTTCCCTATACTCAAGATTTCATAAAAGGAATAATCAGTGTACGAGGAGAGTTTATTATTGTTGTTGATTTAAAGCGTTTTTTAAATGACACAGTCAATGATATAAAAGAAGGAAGTAAATTAATTGTTGTAGAATGTAAAAGTTTTAATCTTGCCTTTTTAGTTGATGAAATTAAATATATTAAAAATTTAAAGAATATAAATACAACTCAACAAGCACTTACAACATCAAAATATATTTCCTCAGAGTTTGTAGAAGAAGATGTATTATATAATATTTTAAACTTCGATAAAATCATAAATGATGAAAGATTATATATAAATATAAATTAAATACTTATAGTAACTCTTGAACCTTCTTTATGATAATTTCCGCCCCCGCAAATTGTTTCAATAACTTTAAGCAGAAATTCTCTTGGTGCTTCCATTTGATTAATATAAAATTCTTGATTACCGAGATGGCGAATTTTTATAATAGCTTTAGCACTTTTATCAGCAGGCGTGTATAAAGAAGCAACTTCCATATCAAGAAGTTTTTGTTCAACCTCTTCATTAAAACCTTGGTATAGCTCAGGAAGAATACCTTTTATGGCCATAATTCTACCTGTAAACAAAGGAGCATCTTTTTCTCTGTGTAAAGCTTTTGGATTATCTTTCATATTTGCAAACAAAGTAATTGAATGCCATAGAATATTCATTACAGCAATATGTCTTTGTTTATCATATTCATAGTAAATATTTTCTGTAGGAATTCCTCTAACAGTAAAAGACTGTTTTAAATATTCAACAGTTAATGCCATATTTCTTACCATATTTTCAAATAATATGGCAGTATTAGCATTTGATTGCTGATATTCAAGAAACTGCTTATACATATGGCTTGATACAAGGCTCATTCTTTCTTGTATTACTGCAGATTTTCTTGCTGTTGTTTCTAAATCGTCAAAGTTACCGCTCAAAAGATTCCTTCCTCTTTCTGCAATTATTGTATAAAAAAATTAATTTTTATAAAACTATTTTAACTGTTTTTATTACAAAAACGAATACTTAATTTACATTATTTATTTTTCTAATAAAAGACAATATTATAATTATTATGAAAATTGCAATTGTCGGATATGGTGAAATGTTTAAGGCTCTTGTTTTAGGCGTATTAAAGTCAGAACATGAACTTTGCGCTGTTTTTAGGCACGATAATGTGTTACTTAATCCTTGTGAAAAGTTATTTTTTGACATTTTAAAACCGTCTAATGATTATAATTTTATAAAAACTCATAATTTAAAAGAAATAAAAGCAATAAGCGTTAATTCAAAGAAATTTATTAAAGAAATTAAGAAGCTTGAAATTGATGTAATCCTTGTAGGTTCATGGAGCGAAAGATTTTCTAAAAATGTAATTAATTCTCCTAAAATTGCGTGTATAAATACACATCCGTCATTATTGCCTAAATATCGAGGTCCAAACCCCTATTTACAAGTAATTTTAAACGATGAAAAATCAACAGGTGTAACATTTCATTTAATGGATAAAAGTTTTGATACCGGTGAAATTATACATCAAACAGAAGTTCCTATAATATCGACAGATACAGGTGCAACACTTAAAACACGCTGCTGCGATACAGCAAGAAATGAAGTTTCTTTATTATTGGATAACTTACAAGAAAAACTTCAAAACAAAAAAGCTCAAAATGAAAAAGAAGCTTTTTATAAACATCATATTTCTTTAAAAGAAACTATCTTAGACTTTACAAACGAAACCTCCATACAAATAGATAGAAGAATAAGGGCATTAACTCCTTGGGTTGATTGCCATATTTGCCACAAACAAGATTATTTTTCTTTTAAAACATATAAAATTAAAGATAAAACAACTGCTTTACCTGCAACTATTATTAATAAAACTGAAAATTCAATATCTATTGTATGTAAAGACGGTATTGTAATTGAGTTTTTCACATTAAAGATTAAACAGCCCTTCTCTAATTTTTATACAAAATTTTATTTAAAAAATTTTTTAAAAATAAATGAAAAAGCTGAATGAAATTGTTGTATAATAAAATCGGTAACAAACAGGAAATAATATATGCTAGACTTAAATGCAACTTATGAAGTTATAACTTTTGCTATCGGCGATACAAAAGCCGGATCAAAAATGGGTAAATTACAGGTTAGAAATCTTGAAGATTCTTCTGTTTTAAACTGTATTTTGTGGGAAGAAACATTAAACAGATTAGATTCTAAATTATTTAGAAGTAACAACCATATAAGAATTGTTTCAGGCACATATAACGAAAAATATAATAACTGTTTAGTTTCAGACATTGCACTTGTACAAGAAGCAAAAGTAGGATTGAACGAAGCTCAACGTGAAGAACTGTTTAACGGAATAATGAGTTATGTAAATAAAATAACAGATAAAAAATTATCTGAATTTGTTTCATCTTTATTATTTGAATATGAAGAAGCTTTTAAAATAACTCCTGCAGCAAAATTAATGCATCATAACTATGTTGGCGGTTTATTGGAACATACTTTTGAATGCCTTGAATTTGCAAATGTAGTTTTAACAAAATGCAATAATAAAATAAATCCAGATATTGTTTATGCGGCTTGTATTTTGCACGACTTTGGCAAAATTTTTGAATATAAAGTAGATATGGAAACAGGACTTATTGATTATAACGAAGATTTCAGAAAAGATTGGAGAACCCACTCTCAATGGGGATTTTCAATTTGTATGAATAACGGATTTAAAGAAATTGCCAAAATGATAGCAGCCCATCACGGAAGAACTGATTGGGGTGCATTAATTGACTTAAACGAAAAAGATGCAGAACCATATATGTATATAATTCATCATATTGATGATTTATCTGCAAAATTTGGTAAAATATCAATATCCGATATAAATTAGAGGTAGAAAAATGAAAAAAGTTTTAGCTTTATTAATTATACTTTGCGCTGTAATCGGCTTCAATACAAATAGTGCATTTGCAGCTGTTAATAAGAAAATCAATGCTAATATTAAAACAAAAAGAGTTCCGGCAGGAACTGTTATAACCCTTAAAATGTTAGACCCTGTCAGTTCTTCAACTTCATCATTAGGCGACCAATTCGACTTAATGATTGTTGAAAATGTTAAAGTAGACAAAATAATTGTAATTCCGCAGGGAAGTGTTATCCGAGGTTCAATTGAAAATGTTCAAGCACCAAAAATGCTTTATAAAGGCGGTGCTATAAGATTAGATTTTGACCATATTGTAAGCTCAACAGGCAAACAGGTCCCTTTTAGAGCAGGCATTTGTAATAACCAACAAGTGACTTACGACGGTGCTTTAAGCTCAAAAACCACATACGCAACAGCTATTTCTAAAACAGCAAACACAACAAAGAATATTGTAGCAACTCCTACGAAATGGGCTTGGGAGAAAGGTGATGACATGTTAAACGGAGCACCAAAATATGTATTTGCACCTATTACCGCAATTGTTAGTGCGCCTGTTGCAGGTATATATTTTATTGGCGATTCAATTGCCGATATATTTAAAAAAGGTGAAAATATTCAAATTAATCAAGGTGAAAATATTCAAGTGCAGCTTGTAAAACCGTTAGACATGCCGGTATATTAATATGTTTATATATAAACTGTTGATTAACAGTATTTTTATTTTAAAAAATATTATTCCGATTCTCTTTTTATCTAAAGAAAAGAGAATTGCCGACTATTTAATAAAAAATGGATTAAAACTTTCTACGGCAGAATCTTGTACAGGCGGGCTTGTAAGCTCACGAATGACTGATTTGTCAGGTTCAAGCGCTTATATTTTTCAAAATTTTGTAACTTATGCAAATAGTGCAAAGGTTCAATTATTAGGAGTAAATCCGAATACAATTGAAAAAGTCGGAGTTGTAAGCAGTGAAGTTGCTTACGAAATGACTCAAGGTTTGCTAAAACAAAATGATTGTACAATTGCAATTTCAACTACAGGTATTGCAGGGCCATTGGGTGCAACGGATACAAAACCTGTCGGGATTGTTTATATCGGAATAGCAAATGAGAAAATGAGTAAAACATATAGCTATGAAGCTAATCCGTTGTTATTTCGCCGAATAATGAAATATGCTTTTTCAAATAAAGCGCTTGATTTATTGTTGGAATTTTTGAAAGAGAATTATTAAATAAAAACTAAAAAAGTAAAAACGGTTTTTGGAAAAAGATTTGAAAGTCTGATACTCCGTTTCTATTTTACTAACTTCAACCCGTGCCCCGTAACTCGCAAGCTCAAACAGACGGGGCTTTGTTGTTGTTTCAGTAAGTAAAATCACGAAACTACATATATGCCTTTCAAATCTTTTTCCAAAAACCGTTTTTACTTTTTTAGTTTTTATATATTATTTCTTTAAGAAATCAACTTTACCTGTATCTAAATGATAATATGCAGGAACAAGCTGTACATTGTTTTCATTCATATATTTAACAAGGTCAGTATCTTGAGACATAAGCTCATTAATATCTTGCATTACATGCGCTTTTACTACGTTATCCGAATTAACATCAAGCCCTTGTTTTTTGCAGTCATCAACAGCAGGTTGAATAGAATCTTCTAAAGATTTAATATATTTTGTTTCAGATTTTCCTGAAAGTGTAGCAGCAATAGCACCGCAATCTTGGTGCCCCATAATTACAATTAATTTAACACCACAGTGCATAACAGCATATTCAATACTGCCTATTACGTGTTCATCAAGCACATTACCGGCGTTACGGATTTCAAAAATATCTCCAAGACCTTGATCAAAAATAAGTTCAGGCGGAACTCTTGAATCCGAACAAGAAAGAATAACAACAAAAGGATGTTGTCCTTTCAACATTTCGTGTCTGCGTTTTTTATTGCTGTCAGGATGTTTTAAATGAAGTTCTACAAATCTTTCATTACCTTCAGTTAATTTTTTTATAGCTTCTTCAGCTGATAAATTATCATGATTATGCGCAAAACATACATTTGCATTAATTAATAGAGAAAAAATCAAAGCAAAAGAAAATATTATTTTTTTCATACAAACCCTTTCTTTGTTATATGTAAAGTTTATCTCAAAAACATATTGCGATACAACCTTATTTTTTGTAAAAAATAGTTAGCAATTCATAAAAAGGATTAGATTATGAGTGAAAAAGAAAAAATGATTAATGGTGAAATTTATGAACCGTTTAAAGATGAAGAACTAACAAAAGATAGAGAACGCGTTAAAAAATTATGTTTTGAATATAATTCTACACCAGTAGACGAAATCGCGAAACGTGATAAATTAATAAGAGAAATTTTAGGAAAGACAAAAGAAAAAGTTCATATAGAATCTAATTTTTACTGTGATTACGGTTATAACATAGAAGTTGGTGAAAACTTCTATATTAACCATAATTGTGTAATTTTAGACTGTACAAAGGTAACCTTTGGCGACAATGTTTGGATTGGACCTAATTGCGGTTTTTATACAGCCTGTCACCCATTAGACGCAAAAACAAGATGCCAAGCAATCGAATGGGCAGAACCGATAAATGTAGGTAATAACGTATGGTTTGGAGGCAATGTCACAGTTCTTCCGGGGGTTACAATAGGTGATAATGCTGTAATAGGAGCAGGAAGCGTAGTTGTAAAAGATATTCCCGCAAATTACCTTGCAGTAGGAAACCCTGCAAAACCAATAAAAGAAATAAAATAATAGAGGCTATTATGTTTGATAACAAAGTTAATGTATTAAAAGCACTTGCAATAATGCTTATAGTATCAGGTCATTTGGAATTTTCACTTATTCCGATGTTTCCGCCGTATTCATTCCATATAGCTTTATTCTTCTTTATATCAGGTTACTTATTTAAAGAAGGATATTTAGATAAAGTACAAGAATTTATTAAAAAAAGAGCCAAAAGCCTTCTGATACCTTATTATCTTTATACTGCATTTTATTTATTAGTAACACTTATTATTGCAAAATCAACCGGAATGTTTTGGGGATTGCCGATTAATCTCAAAAACTATATCATAACCCCATTTTTAAACGGACATCAATTAGATTTATCATGCCCGTTGTGGTTTGTAACCCAATTATTTATAACAATGATATGTTTCTTATTTGTTTTAAGAAAACTAAGAAATTTTGATAAATGGAAACAACTGGGTACTTTTTTATTTCTAGCTGTTATCTCTATTCCGCTTGCAAAACTTAGAAATGATGAATTTATACTTGTTATAATAAGAACATTATTCTCTATGTTCTTTGTATATTTAGGTTATTTTTATAAAAATAATATTGAGGGTAAATATAATATTTTTACGACAAAATGGTTAGGCATAATAATTGCAATTCAAAGTTTATTATGGCTTACCAATAAAGACTTTACACCGCAAGATGGAATTGGATTAAGTTATATTCTTGTATGGGGTGAGTTTGATAGTTTTATTATTCCGATTTTAACAAGTTTAACAGGCATTTGGATTTCATTATTTATTGTTGAGAAGGCATATCCTTATATAAAAGAAAATAAATTTATATACCAAGTCGGACAAAATACATATCATATAATGGCAAATCATTTATTTGTAATGTATTTAATAACTGCTGTTTTTATGGGAATAAAAGGATTACCCATGTACATAAGAGATGTGCATGATATTTATTGGATATACAGCCCATTAAAAACAACTTATTTCTATTTTATAGCAATAATGATATCAACAACATATATTGGAGTACTGCTAAAATATATAAATAAAAAATTCATAAAAAAAGAACCTGTTTAAACAGGTTCTTTTTCTTTTGTTTGCTCTATAGAAATTAATTCTTCTACAATGGAAATTTGTGCTTTTAATTTATCAAGCTCCGTTTGAAGAGAATTTTTATTTTCTATTAAATACTTTTCTCTCTTATTTTTTTTAATATCTTCACTAATTTCTGAAATGGCATTTACAACAACTCCAACAATAACATTCATTACAACAAATGATGAAATCAAAATAAACGGAACAAAATAACACCAAGCCCACGAATAAACATCCATAACAGGTCTTGATATACCCATAGACCAACTTTCAAGAGTCATTACCTGAAATAAAGTATACATACTTTTTCCTATTGAACCAAACCAAGCAGGAAATTCAGAAGCAAAAAGATTTGTTCCCATTATTGCAAAAATATAAAAAATAATTAAAAGAAGAACTGAAGCCCAAGCAACATTAGGTATAGAAGCTATTATTGCCTGAACAATTATTCTAAGTCTTTCTAATTGAGTAATAAGTCTTAAAGTTCTTAATGCTCTTAAAATTCTAAATACACGGAATGAAGAGAACGCACCGCCTGTTGGCATCCATGAAATTGCAACAATTACAAAATCAAAAATATTCCATCCATCTTTAAAAAATTCTTTTTTGTATATAAAAAGTTTTATAAGTAATTCAACGGTAAAGATATAAACACAAATATTACAAGTTATTTCCAATACTCGTCCATACTTTGCCATAATCACAGAATCTGTCATAATACCCAATAATATAGAGTTTAATATAATGACAAATAAAATAAAGTTAGAAGTTTTATCATTTTCAATAAAATTTTTTAATGTTTCTTTTATTTTAAAACTCATATTCTTCCTTTTTTATAAACTAATATTATCCATTATTAAATTAACATCAATCTCATCCATACAAGGCGCAAAAAGTTTATTAGATTTTTTTAAATATTTGCATTTCCTTTTATTACAAGGAACACATTCTTTTTTTGAAACAATATTTATTCCTGAAGAATAACAACCTGTTCTTTCAACAGGCATAGAACCATATAGACCAATTGAATTTACTCCAAGTGCAGTTGCAATATGTAATGGTCCTGAGTCACCCGACAACATTAAATCTGCCTGTGAAATAACAGCACAAGAATCAACAAGTGATAACTCACCAATATAATTTACAGAATTAGGAATTTGGTTTAATGGTTCAAGTATTTTTTTATCTTCATTCGCACCGTTTAAGATTATTGTCCCTTTATATTTTTCTTGAAGTTTTTTACCGAGTTCAACCCACTTTTCAACAGGGTAAGTTCTTCCCTGTCTTTTGGAAAAAACCCCACCGGCACTTATTACAATAAATGGTCTTTTAAAATCTTTTAATCTGTCTTTTGCATTTTCAACAGCTGTTTTTGGCAAATATAATTTTAATTTTTGAGACTCTTCCATCTTGGGGAATGCCTTTAGTCCTGTTCGCCAAAAGTTTGTAACTGCATGAACTTTAAAACTTTTTCTGTAAACCAGTTGTTTCTTTATTCCTGCAAGAAAAATTAACACCTTAATTTTAAACGATGGCTGCAAATCTATAACCAAATCATAATTTTCTGCTTTCAATTTTTTCGCAAAGTCTCTAGTATATGAAGAAAAGGCTTTGTAATTTTGGTCTATAGTTATAACCTTGTCTATATCTATATCTTCAATCAAAAGAGGTTTTATAAGCTCACGTGTTAAATAATGAATTTCTATATTAGGATTTTGCTTTTTTATAGCACGAAAAAGATTTGTAGTATGAACTACATCTCCAATCGCTCCCAGTCTTATAATGAGAATTTTATTTATATTCTTATATTCCATACAGAATTATTATAAAATAAAAAATGTTTTTATTAAACTTTAACAGTATTTAAAGTCTCAATATATTTCACGACACTACAAGCAGCTACCGCACCATCGGAAGCAGCTGTTATTACCTGTCTTAACGGTGTATTTCGAACATCCCCCGCAGCATAAACACCATCTATAGAAGTCTGCATGTTTTCATCAGTTTCAATAAATCCGCATACATTTTGTTTTAATTGTCCGTTAAAAAATTCTGTATTCGGTTCAATTCCGATATATGGAAAGACACCATCTACAGCCAAAGTTATAGTCTCATTTGTTTTAATATTTTTCAACACTATATTTTCAACAGTATTATTTCCCTTTATTTCAACAGGAACATTATTCATTACAAATTCAATTTTTTCATTTTTACAAGCACGTTCACAAACTAATTTATCTGCCCTAAAAGTATCTCTTCTATGAATTACATAAACTTTTTTAGCAAATTTAGTTAAATACATAGCTTCTTCAAGTGCGGAATTACCTCCGCCTACTACAGCAATTGTTTTATCTTTATAGAAAGCACCGTCACAAATAGCACAATAACTTACTCCGCGTCCTTTAAATTCAGCTTCACCCGTAATGTTTAATTTTTTAGCTTGCGCACCTGTTGCTATAATTAAACTTTTAGCCTTGAATACAGTATCTATAGTTTCAATTTCTTTTAGTTCTGAATTTAAGTTTACTTTTTGAATTTCTACCATAGGAAATTTTTCAACACCAAATTTATCAGCATGTTGTTCAAATTTTTCCATTAATTCAAACCCGCCGATTAGTGAAAACCCCGGATAATTTTCAAGTTCCAAATAATTAGACGGTTGACCGCCAAACATACTGATATCAAGTATTGCAGTTTTTAAATTACCGCGTGAAGCATATATTGCAGCAGAAAATCCTGCCGGTCCGGAGCCTAAAATTATTACATCAAAAAACAATTCTTTTTTTGTCATTTTCCCTCACTCATCAATTACAATCCTAAAATCCCCGAAATTGGCGCACCGGAGATTTTTGTGCCTCTTACTTGATATTCGACGTAATCTTCTTTAATAAGTTTCCCATCTTTAAAAGTTTTTATACTAATTCTGTCTACACCTGTAAAATTATCACCTTGAATAGTCAAGATAGGTGTTTCTGTTGATTCTTCATCAGGATAATAGCTTTTCTTTTCAAATTTTACAGTTTTACCTTTCACTTCACTTACTGCAATTTCAGCTCTTGCACCTGATAAAGGATTCATAAGAGTAATAATATCACCTTGTCTTTTTAACGTCCATAAATCAACACTACTATTATCAAATAATTGTTTATTGGTTGATTTTGTACAAATTGCAGTAACCTTCCAGTCGCCAAAGAATTCTGTCGGCACCTTATCGGTCATTGCGACTGTACCTTCAATCACCTGAGACAATGCAGGCGAAATTGTTATACACATTAAACAAATAAAACTTAATAATATCTTTTTCATATTATCTATTTAATGAGATTTTTTTAATAATCAAATCCATCTAGGTAACTTAGTGATTTAATTATATTTTGTGTATTAAAATTTGAAAAATAATAAAAATTATGCGGGGAAGAAGATTTGAAAGCCTGATACTCCGTTTCTATTTTACTAACTTCAACCTGTGCCCCGTAACTCGCAAGCTCAAACAGACGGGGCTTTGTTGTTGTTTCAGTAAGTAAAATCACGAAACTACATATATGTCTTTCAAATCTTCTTCCCCGCATAATTTTTATTATTTTTCAAATTTTCATGAAGCCATCATAGATACAAGGTACAAACGTTCCTTTTTGCACCCTACATTATTTTTTTGAATTGTTCTAAAAAATCAAACAAAAAAGAACCGATATCTCTATCGGTTCTCTTTTCTTAAATCTTATTTATAAATTAAGCAGCAATACCTTTAATTTCATTAATTAAATAATTAGCAACCCATTCAAAATCGCTGTTTGATTTAGCTGCTCTTTCAAGATAATCAATAGAAGATTCGCCAATTCTAATTAAAACCATAGCAACAATGCCTCTTGTTTTGCCTTTAACAACTTGAAGAGAATCAACAAGAGAAGGAACTGCTTCTTCACCGATACTAACAAGTTCGTTTTCAATTGCATTTTTTACATTATTATCTGCATTTTCTAATTTATTTAAATATTCATTAATTGGTAATACTACTGTATTCATCTGTTTGCTTGCCCCTTTTAATTAATATATAGTTTTCTTAACTTCCGATTTTATTATAAAGCAAAAAATCGAAAATCCTGTTTTTTTAATATATTCTTTATATGGAGTCTTAACCTCAATATTTACAAGCATTTTCATTTGTATCCAAATACAAATTATTATTTTGATTTTCAAAAAAATAGCCCAAATATATAGTCAAGATATTATACCTTGGGATATTTTATTCGAGCCAAAATGTATTTAAACTGAAATTATCAAAAAGGGAAGTATGTGCGAGAAAAGTCATTACGGGGTATAGAAAATGCTAGTTGAAAAATATATTAACGGACTAAATCAAAGAAGCCAGATAGAATTTAAAAATATATCTAAAGATATAATTCCATGGTTAGAAGAAACAGCATTAGAAAATAATTGCTTAGTTGATAAAAAGGAGTGGAAAAGTAAATATAACAGTTATGTTATATATGATTACGAACCATTTTGTTCTGATGGTTTTGAAATCAATATTACCGTATCATCACATGATGTTAATTACTTATATTTTCTAAAATTTTTATATGACAATAAAATCGAAACAATAGAATATCTTAACAGTTGCATTGAAAACTAAACTTCAAAATAGTATTATAAAAGATTGCAAAAAAGAAAGGAAAGCAATATGGAAGAAAACAACAACTATCAAGAAAATAACAAGTACTACAATCACGACCGCCATTGGTGGAAAAAATGTCTTGCTGCAGCAATTGGTGCATTTTTAGGAAGTTTTTTAGCTTTTTATTTTATAGCAGATCAAATGGCAGAAAGAACATTCAGAAATCACTTTAATCCGCAAAAATACGAAAAAAGAATGATAAAAGACATTGAAAAAATGTACAAACAGGATATGAAAGCATTTGATAATTCTTTTAATCTTGATAAAAAATTCAAAAATAAACATCATCAAGATTTCGCAACTCCTGTATTTATGTTAGATTCAGTAAAAATAAAAACAGAATATGATGATGATAAGTTTAAAGTCATTGTAGGTTTAAAACCTTTTCAAGATGATGAAAACAAAATCAAATATAATGTTAATGGCAGAAAGTTAACCGTATTTGGAAACAGCGAAATTAAAGAGAAAGATTTTGAACACGATGTTGCATTTTCTCAAGATTTTATACTTCCTGAAAATGCAGATACATCTAAAATAACAAAAATAAAAGATGGCAATAAAGTCATAATATCAGTTCCTGTTAAAGAATAAATACAAACTCAAACTGAGGAAAAAGTATGGTTGTTAGCAATTGAAGCTGCAACCATACTTTTTTTCTAAAGAAAAATGATATTTTGACGATATTAAAAATAATATATATAATAAAGCACAGAATTGGCATTAAGATAAATAAAGGCAGCAAAATGCAGAAATTGGGTTTCACACTTGCAGAAGTATTAATTACACTGGTAATAATCGGAGTTGTTGCAGTTCTGACGGTTCCTTCATTAACCCAAAATTCATACGCAGATGAATACCGTGCAGGTTTAAAGAAAGCAATATCAAGTTTAAACCAAGCACTGGCACAGCATTATGCATTAGAAGGTTTATCAGCACAGGATTACACTTCAAGTGAAGATATAGTCAACAATATATTTAAAAAGCGAATGAATGTTGTAGAAAATAACTCAAATTTTATACCAACAGGTTGTACTGCTTCATCTGCCGCTACATTTACTACAGCTGATGGCATTGTTTACTGTATTTCAGCATTTCATTCAGATGATAATGATGATCAAGACAGCGCTTGTAATTCATATAATTCAACAGGATGTATTCAAAGTGCAAACCTATCCACTCCTGCACCTGCCGCAAATGTATGGATAGACGTTAACGGAATGAAAAAACCTAATACAATAACAACATCCTCTGCAAGACCAAAAGATGTATACACCGCAGTTATATATGCACAAAAAGCACTGCCTTACGGCGAAGCAACACAAAGTATTTTGTATAATAAAAGTATTTCTGCAAATGAATAGAAATTATTATGCTTCAATAAATAATCGACGACCGACTATATTTGGTTTTCCATCATAATAACCTGCAAAATATCCGCCTTTTACAGGACGATTTACAGCATAATTATTTGAAGATGATGTTCTTACATAAGGATTTTCAAATGGATTATTTCCGCTGACTTTTGTTGAAACACTTTGAACAGCACCGGGGGCATAAAAAACTTGAGATACCATATTTTTTAAACTGTTAATCATTTCTTATTCCTTTAAAACATACACTCTTTTTTTATAATGAAATATTTTAAACTGTCATATTATTATATAACAATATCAGTTTTTTTATTTACATTACTCAATAAATCATCTTTTTAAATGAATTGTAAAAAAGCACATATATCATGTTAAAAAGGCTTAAAAACAGGGAATAAACAAAGTATAACAGTAAAAATAAAATTTATATTGATAATAATATTTTTAAACCAATATATATTTATCGGAAAGTAGTTGTCCGGGCAGTTTCTAACGCGGAATAAAAGTAATAATAATGATTATATAAATTGTAGTTAAAATCTTATTAGCCTTTATATTTTTTATTTTAAAACTGAAAAAATAAATATAAACATTTTATAAACATAAAAAATAAGCTTTATTTAAAATATTTGTGTACTTTTGTTAAGGCTTGACGGATTATTAACAAAAGTATATAATTAACAGGTATTTTAAAAGCTTCAAAAGATGAAAGGTAACAAAAAATTATGAAAAAACTAGGTTTCACCCTTGCTGAAGTACTTATCACTTTAGTAATCATTGGTGTAATCGCTGCTATGACAGTTCCTACATTAATGCAAAACACTAATGCAGAAGAATTTCGTTCAGGTTTAAAGAAAGCTATTTCAGGACTTAACCAAGCATTAACATTAAACTATGCGTTAGAAGGTTTATCTGCTCAAGATTATTCTTCTGAGGCAGATTTAGTTGAAGACATATTCGAAAAAAGAATGAATGTTATCGATGGTGCTACAACATTTACAACAAGTGATTGTTCAGGTAGCGTGTTTACAACTGCTGACGGTATGATGTTCTGTATTAACGGTTTTTCATCTGCTAATTCAGATGACCAAGGCAGTGTTTGTGACTCTTACAATACTACAGGTTGTGTATCAGGTGCTACAGCAGATTCTCCTGCTCCTGCCGCTAACTTATGGATTGACGTTAACGGTGTAAAAAAACCAAACAGAATGACAACTTCTGCTAAAAGACCTAAAGATGTATATGCAGCAACAATTTACGCACAAAAAGTTGTTCCTTACGGTGATGCAACTCAAGGTGTTATGTACAACCTGGGTGTTGGCGACCAAACAACTACTTCAAGTGCTACATCAGGAACTTAATAAGTATATTTAAACAAAGAAGAGATGGAAATAATTCCATCTCTTTTTTTATGCAAATTTTCTTTGAATTTTATAGCCTGTTAATATTAATAATCTTTTATGGTATGATTTTACTATCAAAATGGATAGATAGAGGTTAAAAAATGTCAACGGCAACAATGGAAGAATTAAGAAAAAAATATGAAGTTGTAATCGGACTTGAAGTTCACGCACAACTAAAAACGAAATCAAAAATATTTGCTTGTGATTCAACCGAATTCGGCAATGAACAAAACACTCAAGTTAGTCCTATAACGCTTGGTATGCCAGGTGTTTTACCTGTTTTAAATAAAGAAGTTGTCAATATGGGTATACTAACAGGACTTGCTTTAAATTGTACAATTCCTCAATATTGCAAGTTTGATAGAAAACAATATTTCTATCCCGATTTACCAAAAGGTTATCAAATTTCACAATATGACCAACCAATTTGCGTAAACGGTTATATTGATATTGAAGGTAAAAGAATTGGTATTACAAGAGCTCACTTAGAAGAAGATGCAGGCAAACTTGTTCATATGGGTGCTTCAGGCATTGCAGGTTCAAGCTACTCTTTAGTTGACTTAAACAGAGCCGGAACACCATTATTAGAAATTGTCTCCGAACCTGATATGCGTTCTTCTGACGAAGCAAGAGCTTATATGGAAGAATTAAGAACAACTTTAAGATACATTGGTGTTTGTGACGGTAACTTAGAAGAAGGTTCAATGCGCTGCGATGCTAATATTTCAGTTAGACCTGTCGATCAAAAAGAGTTTGGAACAAGAGCTGAAATTAAAAATGTAAACAGTTTTAGAGCACTTCAAAGAGCTATTGAATATGAAATCGACAGACAAATTGATATTGTAGAAGCAGGCGAAGAAGTTGTTCAAGAAACAAGATTATGGGACGACAACCAAGGTATTACAAAATCGATGAGAGGAAAAGAAGATGCTCACGATTACAGATACTTCCCAGACCCAGACTTAATGCCGTTAGAAATCTCTCGCGATTGGGTTAATTCAATTGCAGAAACAATGCCTGAATTACCTCAAGCAAGAAGACAACGATATGTTTCTTACGGTTTAACACCTTATGATGCTAATGTTTTAGTTGAGCAGCAAGATATAGCTTTATTCTATGATAAAGTTGTTGAACTTGGTGCAGATGCTAAAGTTGCAAATAATTTCTTAATGAAAGAAATTGCAGCTTATTTAAAAGAAGAAAAAGTTACTATTGAAGAAACAAAATTAACAGCAGAATCTTTTGCTGAATTAATTAACCTTGTAACATCAGGCTCAATTTCTAACAATATCGGTAAACAAATTGTAGGAACATTATTAAAAGAGGGCGGAAGCGCAAAAGCTATTGTTGAAAAACAAGGTTTAAGCGTTATTTCTGATGAAGGTTCATTAAAAGCGATTATCGATAAAGTTGTTGAAGCTAATCCTTCTCAAGTTGAGTTATATAGAGGCGGAAGAGATAAATTATTCGGCTTCTTTGTAGGTCAAGTAATGAAAGAAACTCAAGGCAGAGCAAATCCTCAATTATTAAATAAACTTTTAAAAGAAGCTTTAGACCAATAATTAAAATTAAAAATAATAAAAAAATCCATTTTAGATAATCTAAAATGGATTTTTTATATGAATTCAAAATGATTTTTATGAAATCTTATAATTCCTTCATCACGCATTCGGCACAATTCTCTTGACATTGCACTTCTATCTACACATAAAAATTTTGCCATTTCTTCTCTTGAATACGGCACGGAAAATATTTTTTCTTCTGTTCTATAGCTTTCTAAAAATGCCAAGATTTTATCACGGGTAGTTTTTTTACCTATGATATCTATTTTATCGTTAAGCAAAGAATTTCTCATAGATATCATTTTCATAATATTTTTAATTAATCTTAAATGGTAAGGGCAAAGCTTTTCGCAAGGAGTAACAACCTTTTCAAACGGCAGAAAAAGCACTTCACATTCATTTTCGGCAACTATTTCAACAGGGCTTTTATCTATACCACAGCAAACAATATTATGTCCAAAAATATCATTCATTTTTAATTTTTCAATTACTATTGTATTGCCTAATAAATCTGTTTTTTTCATTACGGCATTTCCGCCTAAAATAACGCCAAGAAAATCAATTTTCCCGCCTGTTTTCAATATTAATGAATTCTTTTTAAAAACTTTTGTTTTAATGCCGATGCATTTTAAAAGTTCTAAAACTCCGTTATTATTAATATTTTCAAACAAATCTATCTCAAGCACAAATTAAACTTTCTTTTTCTTCTTTTTCTTTTTACTTAAATCAGTAATTTTTAAATCTTTCATAGCATTATCAACAGATATTTTTGCCAAAGGTTTATGTGTTCTTCTGTCATAAAATACAAGCCAATGCTGTCTGTTCGGGTTATCAACAGAAAAAGATAAAACGCCTGATACATTTTCACCGCGTTTAATAGTTTTCATAGCAAGGGAATTTTTATAATCCATAAAAATAGACGGATGATAACCGTTATGTAAATCATTCATCAATTCAATATCAAAACTGGAAAAATCAGACTTAGAATTATTTTTTATAATCAAATCCAAAGTAATAGTATTCAAATTATCAAACGGATCTTTTTCAAGAAATACATCAGTTATTGAAACATCGAGTCCATCATATTTAATTTCATCCTGTCTTACTGCTTCATGGGTCATAACTTGAATTGGCGCAGAGCTTACAATTTTAACCTTAATTTCATCCCCGGGAGCAATTAAAACATCATTACCTTTTCTAAAAAGGCTCATTCCAAGAGCAATAACTCCGCCGATTGCAGCGCCGCCTGCAAGAGTCCAGCCTTGACTTACAATTGCACCTTCAATACCTGCAAGCTCTATAGCAGCCATGGCACCTGCTGCACCGCCAACAGCTGTATAAGCAACTGTTTCACCCGCTGATTTCGCAACAGATTTTGCAGGATTTAATTTTGAAGTCATATCCCCTTGAATAGGAATTTCCCTGCCATCAGGTGTAATCAAGTAATCAAAACTTAATTCTATATAACCGTCACGTCCCATACGTTTAGGATCAACAATATTTTTAATTTTACCGTGTGCAACCGTTCCTTTTGGTAATAATACGCCGCTTCCTGCAAGTACATCTTCTGAAACTTCAGCAAAAAACTCATCACCTTCAACAGAAGTTGTACCTGCTAAAACCTGTGAAACAGTAAGTTCAACAACTTTATTACCTTCAAGCTTCTTTTCTTCATTAGTGAATATATTTTCTGTTTCTTGTTTTTTAACATCAGTTTCTTCAATATAACCTTTAAACGGTTCTTGCGCAAATGCAGTTATAGTCACATTTGGCACGCACAAACTTATTAATATAATTGCTGAAATTAATTTCTTTTTCATATATCCTCTAATCTAATAGCATTTTACTATATTTTGGGTTAATTTTCAAAAAGTGAAATTTACAAAGAGGAAATGGTAGTTAGAACCTGTGCGACGTATAGTAAACATCAATCTCAGTTGATGTGCGCAAACTCGCTTTGCTCAAACAGTGCGCACTTTGCTGTTTCTTCGATAAGATGTTTTAACTATACTCTGCAATGGTTCTAACTACCATTTCCTCTTTGTAAATTTCACTTTTTGAAAAATTATGAATTATATAAATTTAGGAAATAAGCCGAGAGTAGATATTGTTTTCGAAGTCCATTGATTTTACGTATGTAAAAACCACAGGACAAGAAGGCAATATCTACTCTCGGCTTATTTCCTAAATTTATATAATTCCACCCTAAATACTATAGCTCAAAACCCAAAACAGTTATATAATAATACCTATGAACAATACACAGCAAGAAGAATTAAATAAATTAGAACAAGCTCATCTGGACTTCATCTCAACAGTCAGCCACGAACTTAGAACTCCATTAACAAGTATTCGCGGTTTTGCCGATACGCTTTTGAGTTCTTATGAAAGGCTAACCCCCGAACAACGAGAAAAATTTCTTTTAATTATTAAGGAACAGTCTAATCGTTTAATAAATCTTGTAGAAAACCTTTTAACAGTTTCCAAAATGCAATCAGATAAAGATTTATTAATATACAAAGATGTTGATGTTACTACATTTATCGACTCAACCGTTCAAATGGTTAAAAACCAATATAAAACACATAAATATGTTTGTAATTATGAAAAAAATCTGCCTAAAATTCTTATAGATACGGATAAATTCCAGCAAATAATGTTAAATTTGGTTGATAACGCATCAAAATATTCTAATGAAGGCTCAACTGTAACCATAAACGTAAAACAAAAATACGATACAAACACTATGGAAATTAGAGTAAAAGACGAAGGCATCGGAATAAGTGAAGAGAATATTTCTAAAATATTTAATAAATTTTCAAGAATAGATTCTCCACTAACAAGGAAAATTCAAGGCAACGGGCTTGGATTATATATAACAAAAACTCTTGTTGAAAAAATGAAAGGAACTATATCGGTCGAAAGTTCCTCTAGAGGCAGTGAATTCAAAATAGAATTTAAAATTGCAAATCCTGAAGATAATGCAATCAACAAAATTAAAAAGTAGGTTTTTATGTTGGTTAAAGTTGTTTTAATTATTGATAAAAGAAAAGAACAATCTACTAAATATAAGAAATTATTAGAAAACAATGATATTACCGTTTTGGTTGCAGCTGATTTTGCGCAGGCCCTTAATTTAATGAATTCTTTTGAGCCGGATTTAATTTTGATTTCAGACAGCCTTGATTTTGACGCGAAACAAGCTATTGAACAAATAAGAGTCCTTACCTACAATACAAGACCCGCAATTGTTATGATGTCTAAATCAAACCATATTCAAGATAAAATTGATACTTTAGATGCAGGTGCGGATGACTTTTTAAGCGAGCCAATCAATAATGAAGAATTTAAAGCAAGAATTATTGCACATTTAAGAAGAAATTTCGAAAATTGTTTTTCTGAAAAAACAATGTTATTTAACTCAAAAATCTCATACAAAATGATAAAAAGAGTTTTAAATAATAAATCGCAATGGGCAATTATGCTTATAGATATTGATAATTTAGAATTTTATAAAGAAATCTACGGCGAACTTGCAACGGATAAATTGTTACAAACATATTCTGCAATTATAAAATCAGCAATAAATTCAAATGATTACTTAGGGCAGCTTGGCGATGATGATTTTATTGTTATAACAGATATTGAAAAAGCAGAAAAAATAGCAAACTATTTAGTTTATGCGTTTGATACTGTTGTTTCAAAATTCTACTCAGAAAGTGACGCAAAACGCGGATTTATGTTTTTGCATGGTGATGACGAAGCCGAAGACAAGGTAAACCTTGTATCTACAAGTATTGGTGTAATCTCAAACAAATATAAACAGTATACGGATTTAAAACAAATAATCAGTTCTTTAATTTCAACCCATAAACTTGCAAAATACAGAACTGAATCAGCCTATGTAATAGAAAGACCCGAACTAAGCGCTGAAAACGCTATAGAAGATAAAGAAATAAACAATAATATATTAATTGCGGAGCCCGATGAAGCATTATCTATCCTTTTGGAAGCAACGGCAAGACTTCAAGGCTACAATGTACAAGTTGTTAATGAATTTGATGAAATATTTGCTGCAATTGAAAGCTACAACCCTGCAATTATCATCCTTGACGCAGGAAATTCTGAAACACTAAAAGGGCTTGAAGTTTGCAGAAAACTCAAATTTGAAACTTTAAATTTAAAATCAAACATAATATTCACAACAACAATTCATGATAAAGAATTAGTTCTTAATGCAGGTGCTGACTTGTATTTACCCAAACCGTACGAGCTCTCCGTTATGTTCGGCTGGATAAAAAAATTCTATGAAAACTACAATAGTTAAGGAGATAGTATATGTTAGTAAAAATCGAAAAGAAATCTATTCTTGATATTGAAGCAGATGTCATTATTGTAAATCTGTTTGAAGGTGTAACAATGCCCGGGGGTGTAACAGGTATTGTGGATAAAGCCTTTAACAATGTAATTTCAAATTTTGTTATTGCAAAAGAAAAATTTGAAGGGAAATATGGTTCTATTTATCAATTGCCTTTAGTTGACTGCGGCAAAAAAGTTTTTATTACAGGACTGGGCAAACAAAGTGAATTTACCTATACAAAAATAAGAGATTTAACTGCAAAAGTTGTAAGACTATGCAACAAAGAAAAAAATGTTGAAAAGGCCGTATCAATACTTCATGGTGCAGGAGTTGCAGGACTTTGTCCTCAAAGATGTGCTCAAATGATTACAGAAGGCGCGATTTCAGGAACTTATGCTTTTGATAAATATAAATCCGATAAAAAAGAAAATACTTTAAAAGAATTTATTATCGCTGAAATTGACGACGAAAAATTTGCAAAAGCACAAGAGGGCGTAAAAAAAGGTATTATTACCGGTGAAGCAGTAAACAGAGCAAGAAATTTAATCAATGAATCTTCTCAATACCTTTACCCAGAGACATTAGCAGAATATACAGTTGAAAATTCAGGGGTAAAAACAACCGTTTACAATAAAGAACAAATAAAAGAAATGGGAATGAATGCCTTCTTAGCAGTTGGACAAGGCAGTGTTCATGAACCAAAATTCATCCACATGGAATATAAACCTGCAAATGCCAAAAAGAAAATTGCCATTGTAGGTAAAGGTATAACATTTGACGCAGGCGGTTTAGACCTAAAACCGCCATCATCAATGCTTACAATGCGTGATGATATGTCAGGTGCAGCAGCTGTTATTTCAACAATGAAAGCAATTTCAGAACTTAAACCCGATGTTGAAGTCCACGCAATAGTTGCAGCTTGCGAAAATATGCCGTCAGGCAGCGCCTATAAACCCGGTGACGTAATCATTGCCAAAACAGGCAGAAGTATTGAAATTGACAACACCGACGCAGAAGGCAGAGTAACCCTTGCCGACGCTTTAGCATACGCTGAAGAACTTGGAGTTGATGAAATCATTGACATTGCAACCCTAACAGGTGCCTGCATGGTTGCCCTAGGCACAGTAGCAAGCGGCATTATGGGCAATAACGATGAAAAAATCAAAGAATTTATTGAAATTGCAGAAAAAGCGGGTGAACGCTTCTGGCAAATGCCTATGTTTGAAGAATACGGCGACCTATTAAAAAGCGATATTGCAGATACAAAAAACACAGGCGGAAGAAACGGCGGAGCTTCAGCTGCAGGAATCTTCTTATCAAAATTTATCAAAAATACACCTTGGATTCACTTGGATATTGCAGGTACCGCTTTCCTTGATAAAGCAAACTCAGAGGGTATTAAAAACGCAACCGCAGTCGGCGTAAGAAGCTTAATTAAATATATTGCAGGCTAATAAAAAACAAATATCCTAAAAAACGGAAGATTGAATTTTAAATCTTCCGTTTTTATTAGTTAACCATTCAATCATCTTAAGAAATGTTAATTTTATGCTTATTTTTTATTGAAAGAAATTTAGTTGAATGGTAAACTAAAATAAAAGAGGATTTTTTTTATGCTAACATTTATTTTATTTCTTGCTTTCTTATTTTGGGCTATTCATATTCATTTAAAAGTTTCTGATATGGAAACAACAATTGAAAGTCTTAAACTTGATTTTTTACGAAATCAAGAAATTGACAGCAATAAAAACTTAAAAATGGAAGATAATATTGAATACAGTACAAATAGTGAAAATAATATTCTTCCTACTGTTTCAAACAGAAATCAAACAGAAATTTTAGATGTTGAAAATAATGAAAATTCATTTGATGAAGATATTGAAGATTTTTCAAGTTCTAATAAAATCTATGAAGAAAAATTTATTTATGAAAAAGATAAAGAAAAAAATTCCTTTGAAAATTTTTTTATAGGAAATCTTTTTAACATTATCGGTGCTATTGCCATTATTATCGGGTGCGGGATTTTTGTAAAATTAATTCAACCGTACATTATATTTACTCCGCTTTTAAAAACACTAATTGGTTTAATATGCGGTATAGCAATGGTTATTGGCGGCTGCGTAATAAAAAAAGACACTTTAAAAATTTATTCTGAAATATTAACAGGTACAGGATTTGCCGTATTATTTATCACAATTTATTGCACAACAATTTTATTTGAAACCTTTTCACAAGGCGTATGTGCATTTTTAGGCATAATAATTTTATTGGCAGCCTATTACATTGCAGACAAGCAAAAAACATCTTCTATGCTTGCAATTTCACTTATTGGCGGATATTTAAACTTATTTTTAATAAATTCAACAGATTCTTACAATAATGTTTATATATACTTAATTTTCCTTAATTTGCTTTCTGCAACCTTTATTTTAAGAAATCCCGAAAAATCAGCAGTTAATATTATAAACCTTATTGCAACATTAATATTCTCTATAATTTTAAATATAACAAATTCTATAAATATATGGTATCCAATTACTCTATGGTCAATATATTTAATTGCAGATTTCATAATCAAAAACAGAGAAGCGCAAATTAAAACTAATTCTTCAATATTAAATTGGACAAATTTGGCTTGTTTAATATGCTTAGGACTAATGATATATAAAGAAACAACTGTGAATATCGCGCTATTATTACTTGGTGTAGCCATAATCTATGGAATTATTTTCACCTATTTTGCGATAAAAAATCCAAAAAAATCAATTTTATATTTAGATTCAATGCTTATATCAACTTTAATTGCAGTATATTTTATATGCGAAGATGCAACAATCAGAATTGCAATATGGAGCATTATAGCAACCTTACTAAGTGTAGTAATTTGGAAATATAAAGCAGATTTTCTTAAAAACAGAGTTATTATATTTTTAAGCTGTTCTGTTATAAACCTGTTACTTATGCCTGAATTATATTGTTATGAATATGACATAAAATACATTCCTGTGTTCAATACAAGACTATTAGCCTTTATTTCTCCAATAATTGGCTTCTACATTTCACATTTATTTTTAAATAAATCTAACAATGAAGATACTAAAAATCTATCAACATGCTTTAAATTCTGTGCTTTAACACTAATATATTTATTTGTAATATTAGAACTAAACAACTATATAACAATAAAAACCGATGCAAATGAAATTGTATATAATCACATAAAACCAATTTTATATTCAATTATCGGCTTCATATATGCAATTCAAATGAGACGATATGAAACAATTTATAAAAACGGAGTTTTCTATATTGCATCTGTAATTGCTTACGGTCTTTCAATAGTAGTATTGCTATATTCAGGATTTTCTTACACTCCTATAGAAACATTCATTCCTGTAATAAACATAAGATTTATGGCATTTTTAACTGCTATATTTTCATCAATTTTATTTGCAAAATGGACAAAATTCGATATTTATAAATATATTGCCGTAATCCTTGGTTTTATTTTAATGAGCATAGAAGTAATTGATTATATAAATAAATTTAATTTAACAAGCAATTATATTGTTTCAATTTTGTGGATTTTATATGTCGGAATTATCACAACAATTGGCATTTTAAAAGGCAATAAAGTTCTTAAAAACTCAGGTATATGGCTTAGTTTCTTAGTATTGGCAAGAATTTTTATATATGATTTAGCAAATATAGAAACAGTTTACAAATTGATTATATTTATAACTCTAGGTATTATTTTTATGGTTACATCATACATATATAACAAGAATAAAAAAGAATAGATAGCGATGATAAAAACAATAAAAACGGTTCAAACAAAAGAAAATAATACAATACAACTACTGGAAACAACAAATCAAAATTTTGACAGAACAATATTGATTATAGGGGTTTTCCACGGCGAAGAACCACAAGGCGAATATCTTATTAATAAATATTTGGAGACCGATTTATCAGATATCAAGAACAAGTTAGTTATAATCCCCTGTTTAAACCCTGACGGAAAAAACAAAAATCAACGTCAAAATTCTAACGGGATAGATTTAAACAGAAATTTTCCAACCAAAAACTGGAAACTGACAGATAAAAAAGAATACTTTGGCGGAACAGAACCTGCAAGCGAAATAGAAACAAAATTTATGATAGAAGTTCTTCAAAATTACAAATTTAATGCAATTTTATCCATCCATGCTCCGTTTAAAATAGTAAATTATGATGGCCCAGCAAAAGAGCTTGCGGCAAAAATTGCTAAAATAACAGGTTATCCTGCTCAAGGCGATATAGGTTACCCCACCCCCGGAAGTTTCGGGAACTATGCAGGCGTTGAACGAAATATTCCTACAATAACATTAGAGCTTCCCGAAAATGAAACCAACGAACAATTATGGGAAGTAAACAAGCCTGTTTTTGATTACTTGGCAAATGAGTTTTAAAAATAAATATAATGAATAGTGAATTAGTTTGAAGTCCATTGATTTTACGTATGTAAAAATCACAGGACGAAAACTAATTTACTATTCATTATATTTATTTTTAAAACTCATTTGCAGTATTCAAAAAAATTTTTAATATCGTAAAAAGAGATACAAACAGCAAGTGCTTAGTTCTTGTCCTGTGATTTCGCGATACCTAAAATCATACAAAGCGAATACACACAGCTTGCGAGTAGTAATGAGCCTGTATCCGTCAGCTTTAGCTGTTAGGTATGGACTTAAAACTAAGTACCTGCTGTTTGTATCTCTTTTTACGATATCAACAAAGCAAAGATAAAATCTTTTGAAATCGGCTCATAAATAATTATTTTCTTAAGTTCAACCAGTGCACGGCAAACTCGCAAGCTCAAACAGTGCCGTGCTTTGACGTCTGTTTCACTAAAGAAAATTAAATTATTTATTCAATGATTTCAAAAGATTTTATCTTTGCTTTGTTGATATCTTCTTAACAATTTATGAAAAATTCAACTTTTATGGTATATTTAAAAATGAGATTTAGTGCATCTTAGAAAAGGAAAAATTAATGATATCAGTAAATGATTTAAAAACAGGCTTAACACTTGAAATCGACGGCGGTCTTTGGAACGTTGTAGAATTTATGCACGTAAAACCGGGTAAAGGTGCAGCATTCGTTAGAACAAAATTAAAAAACGCTGAAACCGGTAACGTAATTGAAAAAACTTTCAGAGCAGGCGAAAAAGTTGCTAAAGCTACTTTAGATAAAAGAGATATGCAATATCTTTACAAAGAAGGTAATGACTTCGTTATGATGGATTTAGAAACATACGAACAACTTTCTGTTGCTGCTGATAAAATCGGTGACGGTGTTAAATACTTAAAAGAAAATATGAACGTAGCAATTCTATTCCATGGTACAAACATCATCGGTATAGATATTCCTAACTTCGTTGAGCTTGAAGTTGTTGATACTCCTCCTGCTGAAAAAGGAAATACAGCACAAGGCGGTACAAAACCTGCAACACTTGAAACAGGTGCTGTTGTTAACGTTCCGTTCTTCGTTACTAATGGTACAGTTATCAGAGTTGACACCAGAACAAATGAGTATTTAGACAGAGTTTAAGGAATAACATAATGAAATTTGATCTTGAATACTTAGAAAAATTAGCTAATATAGTATATGAAAATGACCTTTCTGAAATCACTTTAGAAGATGATGAAAAAGCAGTTTGTTTTAAACGTGAAAAACAACAAGTTGTTCAAGCAGCAATGCCTACAGTTATGCCTGCAACAGTAACTTCACAAATTGTTGCACCAAGCGTAAAACCTGCTGCAGAACAAAAAACAGAAAGTGCACACAAAGGTACACCTATAAAAGCACCTATGGTTGGTACTTTCTATTCAGCACCATCACCTGATGATGCACCGTTTGTAAAAGTTGGCGACAACGTTTCAGTTGGTCAGGTTGTATGTATTGTTGAAGCAATGAAATTAATGAATGAAATTGAAGCTGATGTTTCAGGTAAAATTACTGAAATTTGCGTTAAGAACGGCGAAAGCATCGAATTTGGCCAAGTTCTTATGTATGTTGAATAAGATTTCATTCAAATGATAATAAATACAAAAAAGAGAGTTTAACAACTCTCTTTTTTTGTATTAAAACGTAATATTTTGGTGCAAATGTTTCTTTTTACACCCTATAAAACTATATAACATACGCTGTAAGCTCACAAAATGATTTATCCATTTATTTTATAGCCATATATTATAAAAATTGTGAGCAATTTTAAATATTAAGATGTTTTATATAGTATATGGTAATTATGGGAGAATTTATTTTGGAAATTAACAATATTGCAAATATACAAAGTATAAAATCAATACAAACACAAAAACCAAAAATCAATCAAAGAATTTCAAAATTTGTAGCTGATACTTATGAATCCAGAGTAAAATATCAAAATACTCCACAAATGGGAAGTACCTACAACATTGCAGCTTTTGATAAAAAATTCTCCGATGAACAAATTAATTCTATTAATGAAACAAGAGAATTGCCAGATGGGTACTTACTAAAATATAAACCAAAACAGATAGTTCATCAATATGAAAATGGAGTTTATATTGGAGATAGGGTTACACCTCCTCTATATAGTATTGTAAAAGAAGGAAGTAAACAATTTTTTAGTAATGGTTCTGAACAATATTTAAAAATTCTTCCAGATGATTATAAAGTTATGAATGATGAGAAGTGCTCATACATTGTAAAAAAAGAAGAAACAATTGATACTTTAAAACAAAAACAAAAAACAATCATCTCTAGGTTAAAATTAACAGTAACTGCAATAGCTGGCGTAGCTTCATTTCTTGGATTAAAGTCAATATTAAATAAATAAAGTAGCATTGTAGGGTGTAAAAATGAACGTTTGCACCAAGAATGATAGCAATAGAAATAATACTTTTTAACATCATTTTTATCCCTTCGTAAATTAAATTACTTTGTAGTATTATAAAAGCTATGAATTACTTTGAACGCGCAAAAAAATTTCGAGCTAAAAAAAGACTCGGACAAAACTTTTTAACAGATGAATCAGCTATTGAAACAATCCTTGATGTTTCAAATATTACAAAAGATGATATTGTTGTTGAAATAGGTCCTGGGCTTGGTTTTGTTACAGAACAATTGGTTAATCTTGCTAAAAAAGTTTATGCAGTTGAACTTGATGAAGATATGGTTAATGAAATTTCTAAACTTGATGCACCTAATCTTGAAATTATTCATCAAGATATTTTAAAAACAGATTTATCACAATTTGGCAAAAACATTAAAGTTGTAGCTAACATTCCATATTACATAACATCGCCTATTCTTGCACATTTATTAGGTGAAGTTGATGATTTAGAAAACAAAAACAGAAACTCTATTGCTCAAGTTGTTTTAATGGTTCAATACGAAGTTGCAAAAAGATTAAACGCTAATGAAAAATCGCCTTCAAAAGAATTTGGGTTATTATCAATCCTTGCACAATTTTGGGCTGATATTGAGTTTGTAAGAAAAGTACCATCACGCTCATTTTTTCCTGCGCCAAAGGTAGATTCGGCAATAGTAAAATTAACTGTAAAAGAACAACCTTTATTAGATTTAACCAACTATTCTTTCTTTAGAAAAGTAGTAAAAGGCTGCTTTGCAACAAGAAGAAAAAATATTAAAAATTCACTTGTAAATGTAGGTTTTGCCAAAAATGCAGTAGAAAAAACTCTGCAAGATTTAAATATAGATGAAAATCTTAGAGGTGAAACTTTATCTATTAAGCAAATGGGCGAATTAAGCGAAACATTAAAAGGCAATTTATGAAACAGATAAAAGTAAAAACTCCCGCAAAAGTTAATTTAACACTTGAAGTCTTAAACCGAAGAGAAGACGGGTTTCATAATATTCAATCAATTATGCAGACAATAAGTTTGTATGATTATTTAACTTTTAAAGTTGAACCATCTGAAAATCTTGAAATTAAATTAAATGGAAACAGCGAGGAAATTCCATATAATCAATCAAATTTAATATATAAAGCGGCAATGAAATTTTTTGAAAAAGCTGAAATTCAAAATATTAAATTAACTGTATATATTGAAAAGCATATACCTGTTGCGGCAGGCTTAGCAGGAGGCAGTACAAACGCTGCAGGGACATTTTTTGCATTAAATAAGCTATTTGATAATATTCTAAGTAAAAAAGTCATAGATGAGCTTTGTGCCTCTTTAGGTTCAGATTTAAATTTCTGTTTATATGGAGGTTGTGCACTTTGTACTTCACGCGGTGAAATAACAGAAAAAATTCCATTCTGTGAACAAGATATAGCATTAATAAAACCAAAAAAGCTTGGTATCAGTGCAAAAGAAGCTTATGTTAACTTCTCAAAATTAGAGGATAAATCAAACCCCGATAACACTACAAAATTAAGACAATTATTAGAACAGGGTAAATTTAATTCTTCATTAATCTATAACAGCCTTGAAAAATCACTTTTCCCATACTATGAAGAACTAAGAACGATAAAAGAAAATGTTGCAAAGTCTTTAATGTCAGGAAGCGGTTCAACATTTTTTGTTTTAAATTCTAAAATTGAAACTACATTAAATAAAAACGATTATGATATTTTTGAAAATTTAAAAACTATTAATTCGGGAGTTGAAGAAATAAATGACTGATGTAATTGTTACAGAAAAAACAAACCCAAATACAATAGATATAGACATTTCCTCTTCACTTGAAATAGCTAAAATGATAAATAACGAAGATTTAAAAGTAGCACAAAAAATATCAGAAAATCTTACAAGTATTGCAAGTGCAATAGATTTAATCAGCGATAATTTCTTAAAAGGCGGAAGATTGTTCTATTTTGGCGCAGGCACAAGTGGAAGATTGGGAGTCTTAGACGCATCAGAATGCCCTCCAACATACAACACACCATCTGAAATGGTTCAAGGCATAATTGCAGGTGGTGACAGGGCACTTCGTTTTGCTATTGAGGGGGCAGAAGATTCAATTGAACTTGCGCAAGAAGATTTCAAAAGACTAAACATTACCGAAAACGATACCGTAATCTCAATTTCAGCAAGCGGAAATGCAAATTATGTAATAGAAATTTTAAAACTTGCAAAAGAAAAAAATATTAAAACAATAGCCCTAACCTGCAATCCCGACGCCAAAATGTCAGAATTTGCAGATATTAATATCTGCATAGAAACTGGTGCAGAAGTAATAACAGGTTCAACAAGAATGAAAGCCGGAACAGCACAAAAAATGGTGTTAAATATGCTTACAACAGGAGCGATGGTTAAAATAGGAAAGGTTTACAAAAACTTTATGGTTGATGTCAAACCCACAAACATTAAGCTTAAAGACAGAGCGCAAAGAATAGTATCCGAAATTGCAGACTGTACTAAAGACAAAGCTAAAAGCGTTTTAGAAGCAAACAACTACAATCTAAAAAAAGCTGTTTTACAGATAAAATACTCATTATCATTTAACGAAGCACAAAACTTGCTTGCCGAAAATAATGGAATACTTCGCAAAACCTTACAACTTTTAGACAATTAGTCTTCTTCAATATAAGAAACTATTTTATTAATATTTTCATCAAAACTGTTAACTTTAGCAGCAAGCTCATTAATTACATTATTAGCATTTTGCTGATTTGCCAAGTTTTCATTTGTTGCAGTCATTTGTGTTGCAATGTAGTTTAAAACGTCCTTAATTTCATAAGTTTTATCTTCACTCATAACATCAATTAATTTATCAAACTTACTACTTAAATTGTCTATTTTTTCTTCTAAAGAAGAAATTTTCTTTTCTTGAAGATTAATCTTTTCTTGCATTAGAGTTTCTAATTCTGTAAGTTTATTGTTATTTTCATCAGAAAGTTTATTGATTCTTTCATTTAAAGAATCGATATCAGGAGTTAATGCTGTACTTAATTGCACCATTACACCTGTTAACGTGCTTTTTAATTCTGAAAAATCTTCATTTGTATAATTAATAAATTTATCTTCTAAATCATTAACTTTTTGAATAATACTATCTATATCATTTTTTAGAGCTACTTCTAAATTTTCATTTTTAGCTTGTTTAGTATTAGAAGCATTTTCTTTAATTTCTACAATATCAGACTGCATAGTATTTAAAACGCCACCTGTAGCATCTACCCATTCGGCAAGATAAATAAATGCATTATTCAAATTATTTACAGTATTAAAACTATTTTGTAGAAGTTTACTCATCTCTGTAACTTTTTCACCGATTAAAGCAAATTTTAATTCAGGATTAAAGTCTTTTCTTTGCTCTTCTAAAGCTTGGATAGTAGCTTTGAAAGAATCTAAATATGTTTTAAATTCCTTATTTGCATCATCTGCAGAAAGAATAAGTTTATTAGTTCTTATACTAATACTTGTAATATCTTCATTTAATTCAGAAAAACGTTCTTTTAATGAATTAATATCTTGTGTTGTAGTTTTAGTATTATCATCCATAAACTTATGAAGTTTTAAGAAATCAGATTCTATATCTAATAATGTATATATATAATCATCATCATTAGATTTTGTGGAAGAAGTAATAGTATGTAATTCGTTAGATAAGTCTTCTAATTTGTCTTTAATGTTTGGAACATCTTCAATGAGTTTTCCTGCATTTAAAAGAGTATTAGTAATTTTATCTATTTTAGAATTTAGATTATCATTTGCTTGGGTATATTTAAAATCAAACTCTTCACTTTTTTGAGAAATACCATCGATTTTACTTACCCATTCATTTAATAAGCCAATATTTTCATAAATAATATCAATTTTTGATGAAACAATTTCATCTTCCATTTTTGATGAGGAAGCTTCTTCATCAATTTTTTCCACTTTTTCAGAAATTTCATTAACAGTTGAAGAAATAGAATCAATTCTTGTTGCCCACTCATTAAGTGCAGACATATTTTCATATACAATATCAAGTTTTCCTGATAAATCTTCTAAATCAATATCATCAGTAAGAGTTGAATCCATACGGTTTTTAATTAGATTAATTGTATTGGAAATATTTTTTGTATCTTCCATAAAAGCACTTAAAGAAGCAATTTTAGATTGAAGGTCTGTCATGGAATTATCAACATTATCAATCTTCATAGTCCAATTATTTAAAGCGTCAATATTTTCATATATAATATCGACTTTTTCTGCAACATCATCAAAATCAATGCTTTCACCAAGTCTTGCATAAACATTATCAATAGCTTGATTAATATAACCCACACGTTCAATCCAAGCATTAATAATACCTAAACTGTCATAAATTTCACTTATTTTAGTAATTTGTTTTTCAAAATCTTTACTTTTAAACTCAGCATGAAAATCTGACAATTTCTGCTGCAATTCTTTTATTATTGAATTTGTCTGTTTAATGTTTTTTTGATGAACATTACTTAAATCTGTAACAATAGAAGTAACCTCATCAGTAGTAGCATTAGTTTCAAGTTTTCTTGCTATTTGCTCTATATAATTTGTAAGTGTATTATGTAAATTAGAAAGTTGTATTTCAAGATTTTTAATGCTTTCAGAATTATCTGCACCTTTTGCATTTTCCTTTAACGCAGCAAGTTCATGATAAATATTTTCATTTGTTTTAAGCGCCAAATCTAACTGTTGTTTTTGATATTCTTCAAACTCGGCACTTGTTAATGCTAAATTTTGAACATTTTGTAAGTTTTCTAAATATTGCCCAACATTTCCGGTTGAGTCCTTTAAAGTTTTTATATCGTTATACAAATCTTTTAAAAGAGTATCATTACAGCTATCTACCTGAAAAGCAATATTTTCAAGTTTTCCTTTTATTTCTTCAAAATTAACCTTTGATTGAGCATCTGTAATTAAACTTTCTATTGACTCAACAGAGGTTTTTATATCTAAAATATCAAGTTCTTTAATTGAATCTATACTATTAATCTTTTCACAAACTTCTTCAAGAATTTCTTCGTAATTATTTTCAGCTGACATTTTGCACTCTCTATTTTACATTTTATTAATTCTTATTTTAGCAAACATACAGCAATACTGTATAGTTTAACGAATTATTTTTTCTTTAAAAAAGTCATATAAGCCAAAACGCTTATTATAAGTGAATTGTAGAATTTCCAAATATTACAAATAATTAAGAATATTGCCTTGTAGATTTTTTCTCAAGTTAAAAACACAAAAATAAATTAAAATAACAATCCAAATAAGATATAAGCTTTTTTAAACAAAAGTATAACTTCTAAATATAGTCACTACGTCCAATGAAGAGAAACGGAAAATCTTCTATTATATAAGAGTAAATCCTCAACTCTTCTGATTGCTTATTCTTAGTGCTCATCCCCTTTTTTATAAAAGGGGTTTTCTTTATTAGAAAATTAATATCATTTTTTTAAATTTGCAAAATACAAAACAAAATGATAAAATCCAACTTAAATTATTAATAAGAGAGTTAAGATGATTATTACTACTGATTACAGTAACCGGAAATATTTCTCCAGATATATTGTTCAGAAGCTTATTCCTCCGTGCTTTTATCCAATAATATTAAAATGGAAATATAAAAACCTTTATAAAGAGAACTTAAATTTAAAAAATCCTTTAAAGCTATCAGAAAAAATTCAATGGATGAAATTGTATGAAAAAAACCCTCTTAAAACAGAATTGAGCGATAAATTAAAGGCAAAGACTTACGTTAAGGAATTAATTCCCAAATTAAATATAGCAAAAGTATATGCAGAAGCAGAGCATTTTGAAAATATTAATTTAGATAAATTACCTGATACATTTATCATCAAAACTAACCATTCATGGAAAACTAATTTATTAATAGAAGATAAGAATAAAATAACAAAAAAAGAATATAAGAAATACGCTGATTATTATAAGTCTGCTTTAAAGATTAATTATGCATATTGGAGTTATTATGAACTGCAATATAAAGATATTAAGCCGTGTATTTTTGCAGAAGAATATATATATAATAAATCTCAAAATGATTGTTTAATTGAATATGAAGCATATTGTTTTAATGGAACAGTAGAATTTATTAGGGTTGTTTATACATTTAAAGATGAATATGGCGAAGAATGTTGTGCTGCTGGCACTTTTGACAGATTTGAAAACGAATTGGATTTTTTCATATTTTTTAATCACATAAAAGGCGATAATATTAATCCCAAGAAATTAAAGCAAGTTATTAGTTATGCAGAAATTCTTTCGAAAAACATCAATTTTGTTAGAATTGATTTTATGGAAATTAACGATTTACTCTATTTTTTAGAACTAACATTTACCCCTTGTTCGGGTTTTATACAGTTTACACCCGAAAAATATGACATAATTTATGGGTTGAAACTTAAAATTTAATTTATCTTTTAAAATTATTCAGAGCATAATTTATACACTGAACTATAAGCTCATTTCGACTAATATCAGTTTCTTGAGATAAAGTATCAACAGCCTTTAAAGTTTCAGTATCAAGCCTAATACTAATTACAATTTTTTCTTGTTTTACCGGTTTAAATTCATTCATTTTTTTACCTTGTATTATTGTATTTTAATTTGATTGCTTAATATATATTTAATAAAAGAATACATTTTGTATTGTATTTTCGAATACAATGTGATAACATATTTTTCAAACAATGCAGAAAAGATTACTTATGAAAAAAAAGATATTTTTAGCAAAACATATATCAAGCAGTAATTATTTTTTTGAAACTCAAAAATCAAGAGCATATATCTCAAATGAAGTATTATATGATGAATTTCTACTTGAAGGTTTAAGTGCTGATTTATGGAAAGTAATACTTGAAACTCAGAATTATGAAACAATATATGAATATGCAAAATCAAGACAGGCAGAAAATGAACTTGATGATTTTCTGAATGAGCTAAAAGAAATGAGATTGCTCACATTTAATCAATTTTCAGAAAAGAACAAAAATAAACATATAGTATGCACTCTTGAAGATAAAGAAAGAATTCGTAATTATGATTTGGAACGAGAAAATTGGATGATATCAAATGGTATATTACCAAGATTAATTATTGAATTAACATATAATTGTAATCAACACTGTATTCACTGCTACAATGAAAAAGATAAAATTAAAAGTAAACTTACATTAGAAAATATCAAAAAAACTATAGATGATGCAGTCAAATTAGGTATATATGAAGTCCTTCTCACAGGAGGAGAATGTACATTACATAAAGATTTCTATGAAATTGCAAAATATATAAAGAGTAAAAGATTAAAGCTCTCTTTGATTACAAATGGACAATTATTTGCAGATAATTCAAATAAACTTAATCAACTCATTGAACTTAATCCTTCTAAAGTAAGATTTAGCCTTTACAGTATGAATTCTAATATACATGACAGTATTACAAAAATAAAAGGCTCACATAAAAAAATAATTAAAGTTATTGAAGAATTAATTAAAAATAATATAAATGTGGCAATTAATTATTTTCAGCTAGAGTCAAACAAGAACTGTATTAAAGATGTAAAGAAATATGCAGATAGTATAAATGCAGGATTTGCCTGCAGCATGCATATAATATCAAATAAAAACAATACAAACTGTTCAAATAAAATAAATGAACAATATTTATGCAGTATGTTCTTAGACACAGAAAATCCATTTTCTTCTGAACTTAAACTTTATAAAGAAATAAACGAAACTTTTCTGGATACGATTATATGCAAAGCCGGACTTGACAGACTTATTATTAGTCCCTTCTTAGATGTATATCCTTGTATTAACGTGGAATATAATCTTGGAAACTTAGACAAAATGTCAATTTTAGATATATGGAACGGGAAAGCACTTAAGGATTATAAAGAAATTAGTATAAATCGTAACCTGAAAGATTGCTTTAAAGAAGAATATTGCAATTATTGCACATATTGCCCGGGAACAAATTATAAAAACGAAGGATTTCTAAAAAAATCCGATGTTTCATGTTCAATAGCAAAAATATTAATGAATATTCACAAACAAGAAAAAGAAAGGAAGACAAAATGAAAGAAGAAACAAGAAAAATTAAAATTGAAAGAAAATTAAAAATTACAAAAAAATTAACTGGAGTTAAAAGAGCTTATGGTTCCAGTTGTGCACGTTCTAGTGATGGGACAACCTGCAGTGTAAGAGGTTCTGTTGTATAAAACCAACAGATTTTTTACTGTCAATATTTCAAAGAAAAATAACAAATTCAAAATAAGATATAAAACTAAACCATTAAATTTATTTTATTACTATTTAGTGTGCAAGATTTTAGAATTAAAACAAAGAAAGAGAAAACGCTATGCAATACAGTATTATAAAAGATGATAATCCTATTCATACTGTAGAAAGAATAAAAAAAATATTAGAAGAATTAAAAATAAATGTAGAAGAACAATATTTTACAGATGAAACATCAAAATATGCACCGGTTTCATTAAGGGTTTATATCAAAGGTCATTATAATATTGGAACAAACGGAAAAGGTACTTGTCTTGCAAATGCACAAGCAAGTGCATACGCAGAATTTATTGAACGTTTACAAAATATGATACTGCTGCCGTTTTCTACAAATGAATATTATCCGTTTCTTGATCAAACACTATGCAAATGCAGTAATAAGATTGAATTTAAAAATAATGTATTAAATAAATATTTTAAAAATAAAGTATCGAAATTATTTAACCTAAAGGAAATAAAAAAACCCAAACAATATTCTTTATTACCTTTTTATAGTGTAAAAAATAAACAAGTTTATAATATTTTGGAAAATATTATTTCTTTTTCTAAAGGTTCAAACGGATGTGCAGCAGGAAACACATTAGAAGAAGCAATTGTTCAGGGTCTATCTGAAATATGCGAAAGATATGCCCTTAGAGAAGTCTTTCAAAAAAAACTTTCATTACCGGATATTCCAAAAGAAATGTATATAAAATACGATAACATAAAAAAGATGCTAACTTATTTTGAAGAATCAGGTTATAGCGTTTATATTAAAGACGCCTCGTTAAACGGTATAGTGCCGGTTGTATGTTCAATAATAAAAAATAATAAGAATAAAAGACTGCATTTTATTTTTGGCGCTCATCCGTCTCTTCCAATAGCAATTGAACGTTCATTAACAGAATTTGCACAGGGAATTATTCCATCCGATTACATTAATAATCCATATGCATTTCCTTATTATTCAAAAGTAAAATTTAGATATACTCAAATTAAAAATTTAATACGTTCTATAGCACATATTAAAATTTGCTTTGAAAATAATAAATATTTAACTAAACAATTCTTTAAAAATCCTATATCATATTGTCCATCTAGTACAATTTGGGCAGATAATAATAAAAAGTTAAATAATAAAGAATTATTAAAAGTTTTATGTAAAATAATTTTAAACATATCTGAAGATATTTTTATAAGAGATGTATCTTTTCTTGGTTTTCCATCTATTAACATATTTGTACCTAATATATGCGAATTATTTGAATTTAACAAAAAAAATATTGAAATCCTTTTACTTTTTGACAGATGGATGGAATATTGCGAGGATAATAAAAAGAATACAGATATCTATAATATTGATTCTCTTCTAAAATTAGCAGAGGCTTATACATTTCTTGATGTTTTTACAAGAGAGAGCGCCTCAAAATTTGACGCACCTTTTGAATATATAGCATTTTTATGTGCTTTAGCAAAAAAAGACAGGACAAAAATTAATAAATATATTAATATAATGATTGCACAAAATGAATATTATAATTACTATACAGCCGAACAAATTATAATGTTTAATATAATAAAAAAATATTTTAATCTAAAACAAAAATATAAAGATGAAATAATTATTAATCAAAAATTAAGTAAATATTACAAAAAACAGGATATAAAATCAGCATTTGAATGTATAAATAATATTTCATTTGAAAGTATATTAAATATAATAATGCTCCCAAAAAAGAAAACAAGAATGAATAATACTGCTGACAGAATAGCCAAAATGTCTAAAAATAATATTCCAAACCAATTAAATCTCAAAGATTTGTTTTAATTATGGTCTGGTTAAAGTCAAAGGCATATCTTTAGGGTACACTTCCTCTGTTACTCCGCTGCAGCCTGTCAAGAAGAAGAAATCAAGACTCTGACCCGATTGAACACCTAAATCCTCAAAAGGAATACAAACTTCAAAAATTTCCTTATGTACAGCTTTAATATGATGTCCCCATTTTAATTCCCACAAACCGCCTTTAACTGCTTTTGAGAATTGAAGAGGATATTTTCTGTTACTTGTTAAAGCAACTTTAACTTCATGTGTACATCCATCAATCAATACGGGAAGTAACAAATCCTTTTTATTTGTAGTTCTCGATGGTGATGTCATATCAAGAGCATTATTATAAGCTTTTATATAAACATAAATTGAAAAATATTCTTTAAAGCTGTCTTTACTATCAATTAAATATTTATTGATATCAAACCTTAAATACATATTGTCTTTATCATTACCAAAATAAATTCTGTTAAATAATTTATTTTCCTGCAAAATAGGACCATCGGGGATATCAATACAACCTGCATATAACCATTCGTCATTACCTTGTATCATCCCGTTAAGTAATGGAGATATCTCTCTTTTAGGATTTTTTAACGGTTTTCCGATAAAAGAAATTAAAGGCATTTCTAAATAATTTGGAACTTGTTTATCAATTATTGTATAAACATTTTTTAAATGTTCTCTAAACATAAAGTCAAAAATATGATCTTGTCCCGAGTTATTGGGCTCACCATACCACCAAAACCAGTCAGAACCTTCTGCAATATAAATTTCAGACTTTGCAGCTTTTATTTGTTCTTTGGTTAATCTTCCTGATTTTTCTGCTTCCATTAAATCATTTCTGGTTTGTACAAGATATTTCCAAGCTAAATTTTTTGTTGGCTCTGCTATCCACAATTGAAATTCCTGATTAACCCAAGAACCTGCTGTAATTTTTTTCAGTGGTTTTGCATTTGATTTATTTTGTTCAATAAAATCACTTATTAAAACGGTTTTTAAAGTTTTATCATCATTTATTAAGGAATAAACTCTTTCCAAAAAGATAGAACCATCCATAGGATATGAATCCCAACTGTTTTCTCCATCCATTGCAATAGTAAGTAAATGTTTCCTATCCGGTGAATTTTTCAATTTATCATGAACTGTTTTTATTCTGTCAAACAAATCATTTGCACAGACAATACTATCATGATGAGGGTATTCAAAACTTATCAAGTTAGGGATTACAGAATCTCTAAATACAAGATTTATTTCTCTATCTTGTTTAGTTTTATATTCATAGATTGAGCATACATCGTAAGGATCTTCATAACAACCTCTAAAATCTCTTACAAATTCTTTTTTCAATGAATTAGAAAGGACACTTTCATCAGTAATTACCCATTTAGCGCCGGTATTAGCAAGAACATCAACTGTCTTTTGGCTAATACAATGTTCACTTGGCCAAATACCTTTGGGTTCTTTTCCAAATGTATTTTTGATTTTTTCAAAAGACATTCTTAATTGTTCTTTAACATCAACCATTAAAGCAATTTTACAATCAGGCATTTGATGTTTTAACGAAGGAGTTTTTAAATCATTCGGATTAATTAGTATTGGCATAATCGGGTGATTATACGGGCTTGTAATAATCTCAATACGACCTTCATCTTGAAATTTTTTAAATGTAGGAATAATTTGCTGAATAACTTTTCTGTTTAAATCAATTAATTTAATCCTATCTTCCAAAGTGTAATCACAACCTTTTTCATAAAAGGATTTAAGTTCAGGATAAATATTTTGCCAAGAAGGATCAAACCAAACAAGGTTAAATAACATCATTATATCAGCATACTCTTGAAGAGAAAAATCATTTAATCCAATTTCCGCATTATTAAATCTTTTTAAATATAACTCGTTATATCTGGGATTTTTAGAAATTAAATTTTCGTAATTTGCATCAAAAAAATAGTTTAAAATATATAACTTATCGTCTTCAGTAAGTTCTTCAACGGGCGTTATAGTTAATTTTGAATGAATATCATGCCCGTCATTATCAGCATAGTCTTCAATTGTATCCAACAAAGCAGGAACAATACTAAAATTCAGTTTTAAATTTGGAAACTTTTCCAAAAGAAGAACCATATCCAAATAATCTTTAATAGCATGTAATCTTGCCCAAGGCATGAGTCTTATGCCGTTAGGCTGTGTTTGATAATTTGGTTGGTGGAAATGCCATACGAAAGCTAATGATAATTCTTTTTGCATAAGTTAAATTCCTGAATAACAAAATAATAGCATTTTATTCTGAAATACACAACCATATTATTATTCAGCTATTTTTATAATTGTTAAGATATTTAACAAATAAACATATTCAACAAATACGTTAGTATTATTGCATGTTGGGTGAATTTGCTGCATTTTATTAAAAAAATTATCCGCCTTGGCTATATACAACATGGGGTAATAATGATTTAATAGAGTAATAAGATTTAAAAGTTTTTTTAAAATAGTTGCAAAACTATTTGGGAGAGGAGATTTTGGGAAAAATCTTTACAAGCCGCTCATAACAAGCGGCTTTTTTATTTTATGTTTATTTCTCCTGCAAATTTTTAAATATTGACGGTAAAATCATCTTGTCATAGTAAAAATCATCATCATTCAAAATTTTTACAAATTCATTATGATTTTTATGAGATCTTTCCCATACCGCAACAGAACCGTAATCTTTGCCAAACTCTGTTCCCCAGTATTGGTAGGGCGATATTGTAATAAAGATATCAAGCTCTTTTGCAAATCTTATTAATGGAAGCAATTCTCTAAAGTTCAAATCAGATACTACTGTATTTATTGTTACTCTATCAAATCTATCATACATATGATATTCTTTTGCCATCCATTTTATATTGTTAATAACAACCTCTAAATTGGAACCAATCATTATTTGGTTATATATTGTTTCATTCAATGCAGGTAAAGAAACAAAAATTTCATTAATTTTATTGAAAATGCCAAGTTCCTTGCAATTATTCTCATTGAACAAAATACCGTTTGTATTTATATTAAATTTCAAATTGGGATTTTCTGTGTTTTGAGCAAGTTTTTTTATCAATAAACGGCTATGAGAACTAAAGAATGCTTCACCGGCACCATTTAAAGCTACAATTTCAGCATTTTTTATCAAAGGAAAAAGAAGTGTATCAATTTTCTTATTAAGAATTTCTTCTTTCTCTTTACTGTTTTTTATTTTGCAATTTCTGCAGGTTATACATTGCAAATTACATTCTTTATCGTATGCAAGAGTAACATAGGTAGGTAAATCAGGTTTTACATTATACTTAATTTTAAGATTCTTATGGTCATAGTTTTGCCTGCATATATCAAGATTACACAATGAATAATCTTTTTTTAAGATTTTCTTTCTTAAATTGATAGCCGTTTTAGAATACCATATACTTTCTAATGAAGTTGTCTCTGCGTCATATATATTACCGATTTTATTGTAATTTATATAACTTGGACAACAAGTATATACATCACCATACGAGTCAATTTCTAATGATACAAATGGCTGAGGACATACAACTGACATATTTACCTCAAACTATTTTACATCATCAAAAACAGTTGTTTTATTTATAAACGGTTGTTTAAATATCGGGTCTTTTATTAATTCCAGATATTCTTGATGTTCTGGGTGATATGGTTCAGTAACCGCAATTTCTTTGAATATATGTTTATTATTCGCTAATTCATGACATTTTACAAAACTTACGGTTGCATTATTTTTCTTAGCAAACTCAACCATTAAAGGCATTTCTTTATAGTTATACGAATTAACAACAAAGTTAATAATGAAATTGCTTATATCACCTTTTTGTCTTAATTTACCTAAGAATTGCGCATTTTTATATACTTTTTTGAAATTGCCGTCTAATACAATTTTCTTATATGTTTTCTCTGTTACAGCAGGCATTGAAAGAACAACATATTCAAGCTTTTTCCATAATCCATAGTTTTTCAATTGACGTTCATTACATTCTATTCCGTTTGTATATATGTAGAATTTCAAGTTAGGATAAATTTTTGCAATTCTTTTTGTTAAATCTTTTGCATATTTACTTGCAAAAATTTCACCTGATGCTGTTACATTAACCAATTCTGCATTTTTTAGCATAGGAACAATTACATCATCAAACTTTTCTTCAAATTTAGAAGTATCATTTTTAAAATAATGATCTCTACAATAAATACATCTTGCATTACATACAGAGTCGTAGTTTAATTGAACTCTTTTGGGATATTCCGCAATTAAAGTAGGTTTAATTTCATGACTGAATTCTTTAGGACAAATATCAAAATTACAATGACAGAATTTGCGGTCTAAAAATTGTTGTCTAAATTTTTGAGCTTTTTCACCGTTCCAAATTTCATCAAAAGGCTGTTCAAATATATTACCAAATGAATAACCTATAAAATATGCTGCACAACAGCCATATACATTACCATCCCAATCAACTTCCGCTACAGTAAAAGGAAATTTGCAACTTCCATCATCTATATTCTCAAACATATTTATCTCCTATTGATATTGGTTATTTTAGAACATTTTAATTATATTTTCAAATTTTATATAAATTTTACATTCGTGAAAATACTTCAACTTCTAGTGATTCCATAGTATTTGCAAGAAAATATGCACTGGATGCTATCATTGAAGCATTATCCGTACAGTATTTCATTTCAGGCGCGTATATATTATAACCTTGGTTTCGAAGTGCAAAGAATTTTTTTCTTATTTCGGAATTTGCAGCTACACCGCCTGCCAAGACAATAGTTTTAGCATTTATATTATCTGCTGCTTTTTTAGTTTTCTTAAATAAAACAGATGTAACATTTTCTTGAAAACTTGCCGCAATATCTGCTTTTGGAAGTTCTTCATTTTCTTTTTTCAATTTTTGAATTAATTGAAGCGAAGCTGTTTTTAAGCCTGAAAAACTAAAATCATATTCATTTTGAAGTTTTGCTTCAGGAAGTTTATATGCGAACGGGTTGCCTGTCTGAGCCAGTTTATCAAGATTTACACCCCCTGGGTATGGTAAACCTATTAATCTTGCAACTTTATCATAGGCTTCTCCAATAGCATCATCTATTGTTTCACCTACTATTCGTTGTTCTAAATAGCTTTTAACTTCAATAATTTGAGTATGTCCTCCACTAATTAAAAGCGCAACAAACGGAGGTTTTAAGTCTGTATTCAAATAATTTGCGCAAACGTGAGCATTTAAGTGATTAACTCCAATAAAAGGCTTATCATTTGCAACTGCAAGTGCCTTACCTGCATTCATGCCAACCAATAAAGAACCGACTAACCCCGGACCCACTGTAGCTGCAAATGCTGTAATATCATCAGCGGTTAAACCTGCTTGTTCAAAAGCTTGCGCAATAACAAGGTTAATAGCTTCCAAATGTTCACGAGCTGCAACTTCCGGAACAACTCCGCCAAATTCAATATGAGTTTTTATTTGGGAAGCAACAACATTAGCCAAAACCTCGCGTCCATTTTTAACAATTGCAGCCGCTGTTTCATCACAGCTTGATTCAATTGCAAAAATTATATTATCATAACCGCTTTCCGTTCCTATTAACACGGGTTTATCACTTATCGGTGTTCTAAATTCTTTTATCGGCATTTCTTCTCCAATATTTTTCTTTGGCTTTTTTATAGTTTTATAATATCATTTAAATAGTTTTTATGTGAGGATTTTTTTATGACAAGACCAATGAATATTACAGAAAAAATATTAGCAGACCACGCAGGTTTAGAAGAAGTTAAAGCAGGACAATTAATTACTGCAAAAGTTGATATTACTCTTGCAAATGATATTACAGGTCCTGTAGCTATTAATGAATTTAATAAAATTGGCGTAGATAAAGTTTTTGATAAAACACGAGTTGTATTTGTGCCTGACCATTTTGTACCAAACCGCGATATAAAATCTGCACAACAGGTTAAGCAAGTAAGAGAATTTTCACGAGAACAAGAACTTGAACACTTTTTTGAAGTCGGAAGAATGGGTATTGAACACGCATTATTACCTGATAACGGTATAGTTACCGCAGGTGATATTGTTATAGGTGCCGATTCACACACTTGTACTTATGGTGCATTAGGCGCATTTTCTACCGGTATGGGTTCTACAGATATTGCCTGTGCGATGGCATCAGGTGATACTTGGTTAAAAGTTCCATCTGCCATAAAAGTTGAGTTTAACGGGAAATTAAACAAATACGTTACCGCAAAAGATTTAATCCTTCATCTTATAGGTGATATCGGAGTTGACGGCGCACTATATAAAACTCTTGAAATAGGTGGTTCTACAATAAGAGAATTACCTATGGACGGTCGTTTCACTATTTGTAATATGGCAATTGAAGCAGGTGCTAAAAACGGTATTATTGAACCAGATGAAATAACAAGGAAATATCTTGAAAACAGAAGCATAAGACCGTATAAATTTTACACAAGTGATAAAGATGCCGAATATGAAAGAATAATTACATACAATACAGAAGATATTGAGCCTGTTGTTGCATTCCCTCATTTACCCGGTAATACAAGACCTGTTTCTAAAGCAGGCGATGTAAAGATTGACCAAGCGGTAATTGGCAGCTGTACAAACGGCAGACTTTCAGATATTCAAGCAGCAGCAGAAATTCTAAAAGGCAGAAAAGTTCATAAGAATGTAAGGTTAATTGTATTCCCAGCTACTCAGCAAATATACTTAGAAGCATTAAGAGCAGGTTATTTAGAAACAATTATAGAAGCAGGCGGAGCCGTTTCAACACCGACTTGCGGCCCTTGTTTAGGCGGTCACGCAGGTATTCTTGCAGCAGGCGAGCGTGCAATTTCAACTACAAACAGAAACTTTGTAGGCAGAATGGGACATGTTGAAAGCGAAGTTTATTTATCATCACCTTATGTTGCAGCAGCAAGCGCAGTGATGGGTCGAATTGCTTCACCTGCGGAATTGTAGTTTTCGGAATTATTAAATCATAATGTCACCCTGAATTTATTTCAGGGTCTTAGAGTTTGTAATATAACCATAAAATTAAATATATTTATAATTGATTAGCATTATCTGTAATAATTTTTTGTTTATTATCAATAAAGAAATGATACCAGCTTTGTAAATTTTCTACTGCCTTAGTATTTTTTCTGTCTAACTTGTACATAAAGCACGCTGTTGATAAATAATTCCAAGCATCAATATCATAATTTGAATTCATATTATCTGTAAAATATCGAACTATTGAATTAGGATATGGAACTATCCTATTATATATCTCTTTACATATGGGAGATTTCTTTCTTAGAATTTGAAAAAATATATGAAAGAAGAAATAATTAATTGCAACATTCTCATTTTTCCAATATTCCTCCAAAAATATTCTCATTACTTTTGTAAGATAATTATTTTTTGCCGAATGAAGAAAAAAGTTTGAAATGCTTTTATCAGTCGGATTTTGTAAAATAAAAAAAGATTGTTTTGTTATAAAATCAGGAACTTTCTGCAACATCAAACATGAAGCATCAATCCAAGTACCGCCATATTTATCCAGTAAATTCATTCTTATGTAATCAGAAAAATGCCATGGTTCAATTATTCCATCTTTATATTTTTGGCAAATATATTCAGGAAGATTAACATAATCAGACATATTTTTTTCTGTAATTAAAATTACATTGGGATAAATCTTTTTTATGGATTCTAAGGCAACTTGAATAAGTTCAGGTATTTCACCTTGAAGCCACATTGTCCAAATATAGTTTGATGGTTGGTTGATTTCAGACTTTGGTAGTAAATCAAATTCATTCTTAGCAAACTTTTGAATATACAAATATTTACTAAGATAAATATCAATACCAAGCTTTTTCCCCAAAAAACATTTTAGAACATTAAATTTAAAATGTTTTAATTCAAAGAATGTTTTGGAAAATTTTATTTTAATTCCAAAGATATTATATATCTTGCTATTGGAATCCTCATTTATTGAGAAAAACTTCATGTTTAAAACCTCTAATAACTATTTTTTGCAATAAAAATGCTCTATCAGCGCACATTTTTATCTACATGTATCATATTGCAGCACTTAAGTCAACAATATGTGCTATTGCATAGTGTGTTATATTTTCCCCAATACCGCTATGCTAATAAAAGGTTAATAAAGAATGAGTCAGGATTTTAATAAAAAATTAGGATTAAGAATACGGGAACTGCGCCAACTCAAAAATTTAAAACAAAGCGAGCTTGCGGATAAATTAAACATGGAACGCTCTAATTTAACTCGTATTGAAAGCGGTAAACAATGCCCTAATTATGAAAACTTAGAGAAAATTGCATCAGTTTTAGATGTAAAACTTAAAGATTTATTTGACTTTGAACTTTTTGAAAGCAACCAAGAAGAATTGCTTCAATCAACAATAGAAATGCTAAAACAACTCTCAAAGGAAGAATTATTGTATATTAATAAATCAATTACAAACTTAAAGTTTATTATTAAATGATATTTGAATTACTAAATTATTGAACTTGTATGCAGTAATCTTTGCTGTTGGGTTAAAACTCAACCTACAATGCTCTTCCCCCGAAGAAAAGAGCAAAGCTAATAAAATATTACTTTCTTAAATAAAATAACTTACCATCTTTATCAATGCTATTCTTCATCCCCTCATGATTAAGAGTTTTATAATTTGTCACATCAAACATATAAGGGGTAGGCAGTTCATCAAGTTGAGTTGCAATTGATAGTATAGACTCGTTATCAGACCATATTGCAAAATCTATATCAGAACCTTTATGATAAGTTCCTTTTGCTCTTGAACCATATATTACAACTTTTTCAATTTCGGGTTTTGATTGAAAATATTTTAAAAGTTCATTAATAGTTTTTTCCGGAAGCCCAAAATCAAACATTATTTTCTCCAAGCCATTTTTTAAAACGACTAAGCTCTTCAAAATAATTACCACACATATCAATTAAGAATTTATTAATTTTATCCATATTGTATTCGTGTGCTGTTGAATTTCTAACACCAAGCATATCAATCCATAATTGGGCATTTTCCAGTGTTTCTTTATTAAACGCTTCTTTTATAACATCTTTAGGATAATTGGCATTTATACCTTTTTTATTTAAATAATCTTTTAAACATTTCCAAGCAAGTTCAAAACAAACTTCAAATGATTGAAGAAGCGCCATATGAGTCAAAATCTTTTCTTTATCAAATTCTAAAACGGCTTCTTTGTATATTTCAAAAGCTCTATTAAAATTTTCAATTCTTTCAGAAAATCTAGACATAAAATACCTTTTTTCAAATAATAACATAAAATCAGGTTAGAAAGAAATAATTAAATATTTGATGGCATTGTTTTTGAGTAGCTAAAACACAGACTTGAGTCTTATAGGCTGATATTTAACCAAACAAAAAATCATTAGAAATGCTTTTTAAATTCTGTCAAAAATTCGGCAGGAATTTTATCAAAATTTTGTTCAATTTTTAGTATCAAAAAGCTATTTTTTAATTTTGTTTTGTATTTCATAATCTTTGATGTTGGGTTTTAACCCAACAAGAAATCTTCGTAAATTATTTGTTAAACATAATACAGGATGTTGTGAATGGTATTTTATGCTATAATTACTTTATGGGAAACAAAATTAATAATTTAATAAGTTTAAGAAGTAATCTAATTACAATAATATTACATTAACAGTTGGTATTATCGAATTGTTTTTAACTGATTTTAATATAATAACTAAAATTTCATTAAGTTTTATAGGTATTTACTTTGATATTATATTTATATTTAATGTATTAACTATCAATAGCAAATTATATGAACTAACAAAGGACAATTAAATGACAAGTAACGATTTATTATTAATAACGGTAGTATCTATATTATTTATGTTTGGTTTATATTTCCAATTTAAGTTTAATAAACAAGATAAAAAACAAAAAAATATATAAAATATTATTTCCAATTGGTCAGTTTTTCATAATGTAGGGTGCAATTTTTTGCACCAAAAGAGCGAATTTGTCCGCTTCTGTGGAAACCAGACATTTTTCACAAAATCAAAGATTTTGGAAAAAGTAGTCAAACAAGTTCGGAATGACATAAAGACTTTAATTGTCACCCTGAACTGACTGCAAAATCCATTGCATAATATGCAATGAGATTTTATGTCTCTACCTGGTGTTTCAGGGTCTTACAAACTTACTTTATATCATAAATAAATTTAACTAATCTATATAGATACTGTTTTTCCTTTATAGAAAATGAATTATACATTTTAAATATATTTTCATCAATGTCTTTTTCATCTATTAAATAATTAAAATCAAATATTTCATTTGGTTCAATATTAAAAGAATCTATTATTGTTTTTAATGTTTGTAATGTTGGATAAGATTTACCTCGTTCAATATTACTTAATGTTGGAATTTCAATTTGAATTTTGTTACAAAAATCTTCTTGTGTGAGCTTCATTGAGCTACGCAATTCTTTTATTTTTCTACCTAGTTGTTTCTTAAAATCACTCATTTTTTAATAATGTCTTTAACCTTTTACATCAATTTATACATTATATCTCAAGTAAAAAATAAATTAATCTATATAAAAACTGTTTCTTTGTATGACCAAAATTATATTTTAATGTTTTATATTATAGCTGGTTAGATTCCGAAACAAGTTCGGAATGACATAAAGTCTTTAATTGTCACCCTGAACTTGTTTCAGGGTCTTTCCGGCTTGAAATAAATACTTGAATATAAAAATTTATTTTTTATTTTCAATAAATTCTATATGGTAATCTAATATTTCAAGTATATCTTGTACTTCTGTAAACTTTATAGTCTTTCTTCTAAGTTTATTTGTAATATTATTTGGACATACTTTTTCATTGCTTTTTTGTTCCATAGCTTCGCAAACACTTTTCAGTGTCTTTGCTTTCTTTGCTATGATGCTTTTAATTTCGTTTCTTACGTCCATTTTCATATTATAGATTAATATTGACAGAATATATTTTAAAAAGTATTATTGAACTATAATACAAGTTTTGTTTCTGCTAAATTAAAGAATATGAATTTGTATTAATAGTTTAATAGGAGAAATAAAAATACTATTTATTCATTACGACTAAAAAATTATAGATTTCCTTTAGTCACTCAGATTTAAAACCTGGTAATAATTTTGTAATTTCCTTACTATAATTAATATGTTCTTCATATAAAATATGTGGTTTTGAAGTAAATAAAACACTTGGAGCAACATTAAATAAGTTACACAACTTAGATATTACTTCTGAAGATACAAAAGTATTCCCTGTTTCTATTCTGGTAATGGTATGTGGTGACATATCCAAATATTCAGCTAATTGTTCTTGCGTTAAATTTCTTTGTATCCGCAATTCTGAAAGCATTTTTCCGAATATTTTTCTAACATCATAACTATTATTCATAAAATAATAATAAAATATTCATATGTATTCTACTATTACCCCAAAATACAAAAAAGGTATCTAATAAATAATAAAAAAATATTTTAATATAATTTTCTTTTATTTAAAAATAATAAGGAGAACAAAAATGAAAAAATTAGCAACAATATTTATAATTATATGCGTGGTATTTCTAAATAATGCGTGTTTTGTGTTTGCAAAAGAAGATATTTTGATTAGCAAAACGGAAAAGACACTGAAATCCGAATTAAAAAAGCAATATAGCGCCTATGAATATGTAATTACAAATGCTTCACAAAAAAGATTGAATATTACGAACGCGCAAATTATTAATGGAACAAATGGCAACGCCGCATATAATCAAACAGAAGTAAGTATAGGCAAACAAATGGGTATCCACTGGGCAATAATGGGTCCTGTCGGATTATTTACACTGGGAATAGGCTGGGTTGTAGGTTTATTGGGTATGCCTTTTATATATCTTTTTACAAATAAAAAGAATAAAAAGTCGGAAAGAGAAAGTGCTGTTTATACAAACAATATCCCGTTAGGTTTTATAGAACCTAATGAAAATATAATTGTAATGACGCTTGCTCCGATTGGAATATCACCACAGCTAAAAATTACTGTTTATGATGATAAAACTAAAGAATATAATGTTATAAATTATTAATAATTATTATTTCTTTCTAACTTGATTTCTTCAATAAAAAAGGAGTGATATATAATCACTCCTTTTTTAAATCATAATATTTGATTATGCTTTTTGTTCAATAACTGCTTGAGCTGCAGCTAATCTTGCCTGTGGAATTCTGAATGGTGAGCAAGATACATAATTCAAACCGATTTTGTGGCAGAATTTAACTGAATCAGGGTCGCCGCCATGTTCGCCGCAAACACCGCCAACTAAGTTTGGATTTACTTTCTTACCTTTTTCCATTGACATTTCAACTAATTGACCAACACCATTTTGGTCTAATGTTTCAAATGGGTTAGAAGGAAGAATTTTTTGTTCAACGTATCTGTTTAAGAATTTACCTTCAGCATCGTCTCTTGAATAACCAAATGTCATTTGAGTTAAGTCATTTGTACCGAATGAGAAGAACTCGGCATAAGGAGCAATTTCATCAGCTGTTAAAGCAGCACGAGGAATTTCAATCATAGTACCGAATTTATATTCAACTTCAATACCTTTTTCAGTCATTACTTCTTGAGCTACACGAACTAAGATATCTTTAGCAACTTTAAGTTCGTTTACGTGACCGATTAAAGGAATCATTACCCAAGGTTTAACTGCAACGCCTTCTTTTTTCAAATCACAGCAAGCTTCAAAGATTGCTCTAACTTGCATTTCGTTGATTTCAGGATATGTTAAACCTAAACGGCAGCCACGTAAGCCCATCATTGGGTTAGATTCAGATAAACCTTCTACCACATGAAGTAATTCTTCTTTTTCTTTTGAATCTTTACCTAAAGCTTTTAATGTTGCAACTTCTGCAATTAAATCTTCTTTAGAAGGTAAGAATTCATGTAAAGGCGGGTCTAAAAGTCTAACTGTTAAAGGCTTTTCGCCTAATGCTTTAAACATTGCATAGAAGTCTGAATATTGCATTGGAAGAAGTTTGTCTAAAGCTTCTTTTCTTGCTTCAGGAGTTCCTGCAATAATCATTTTTTGTACCCAAGGAAGTCTGTCAGGGTCCATAAACATGTGTTCTGTTCTGCAAAGACCAACACCTTCAGCACCGAATTTTAAAGCATTTTCAATATCTTTTGGAGTATCAGCATTAGCTTCTACTTTTAATTGTTTAATTTCGTCTACCCAAGAGAAGAACTTATTCCAGTTATCATCAATTTGAGCTTCAACAAGTTTAACAGCACCTTCCATAACGATACCTTTGCCACCGTCAAGAGAGATAACATCATCTTTATGGTAAACTTTGCCGTCAAAACCTGTTAATGTTTCATTAGCTAAATTAATTTTCATATCTTCGCAGCCTGAAACGCAAGGTTTACCCATACCTTTTGCAACTACCGCTGCGTGAGATGTAGCACCGCCTCTTAATGTTAATACACCTTGAGAAACTGCCATACCGTGAATATCATCAGGACATGTTTCTACACGAACTAAGATAACTTTTTCACCTGCTTCACCTCTTTGTGCGGCTTCTTCTGTATCAAATACAATTTTACCAACAGCAGCACCCGGAGAAGCATTTACACCCTGAGCAATTTTGTGAGCATCTGCTAAAGCTTTTGCATCAAAGCAAGGTAATAAAATTTGGTTTACAGAATAAGGATCAACTAATTGAATAGCTCTTTCTTTAGTAATAATACCTTCCTCGCACATTTCAACGGCAATTCTTACAGCTGCTGCTGCAGTTCTTTTACCGTTTCTTGTTTGAAGAATATATAATCTGCCTTTTTCAATTGTAAATTCCATATCTTGAACATCTTTATAACCAAGTTCAAGTTTTTTAGCGATATCTACATATTGTTTGTATAATTCAGGCATTTCTGTTTCAAGTTCAGCAATAGGTTTTGGTGTTCTGATACCTGCAACAACGTCTTCACCTTGTGCATTTGTTAAATATTCACCATAGAATTTGTTTTCACCTGTTGCAGGGTTACGAGTAAATGAAACACCTGTTGCACAATCATCACCCATATTACCGAATACCATTGTTTGAACGTTAACAGCAGTACCGAAGTTATGGTCGATTTTGTTCATGTTTCTATAAGCAACCGCACGAGGAATATTCCAAGAACGGAATACAGCTTCAATAGCTTCTTGTAATTGAACAAACGGGTCTTGAGGGAATTCTTTTCCTGTTACTTCTTTAATTACATTTTTGTAGATAGGAATTAAAGACTTCCAACCATCAGCTGAAATTTCAGTATCAGATTTAACACCTTCACGTTCTTTTACTTTTTCTACTTCAGATTCAAAATATTTTTGTCTGTCCATTTCCCAAGCTACAGAACCAAACATAGTTAAGAAACGACGATAGCTGTCATAGCAAAATCTTGGGTTATTTGTTAATTTAACCATTGCTTCAACAGTTTCATCATTTAAACCTAAGTTTAAGATAGTTTCCATCATACCAGGCATTGAAACTCTTGCACCTGAACGAACTGATACTAATAACGGATTTGTTGAATCACCAAACTTTTTACCTGCTTGAACTTCAACTTCAGCAAGTTTAGCTTTAACATCATCCATTAAACCTTCAGGCATTTTATTACCGTTGTTAATATATTCCATACAAGTTTCAGTTGTAATTGTTAAACCCGGAGGAACAGGCAAGCCTAAATTTGTCATTTCAGCAAGATTTGCACCCTTTCCGCCTAAAAGGTTTCTCATAGAAGCGTCACCTTCTTTGAACAACCATACACGTTTTTCTGTCATTCTCGTCTCCTTAAATTAAACTGTATTTTACATTAATTTTTTATTTTCAATGATTTTTATAAATTACCATGAACATGTTCTTTTCTCAAATTTAAAAACGTCCTCCCAACAGATAATATTCGCTGCAATATAATCCGCTGCCGATAGGTGAACAATTCGCTTTTATTTTTGAATAAGGACGATTATTTCCTAAGGCTGAAATATGATCTTTATAAATATTTATAAAGAAAATATCCTGCCCTATTCTGTTTGGTTCTTGTTCGCCATTAATATCCAGAAACATGAAAAATTCAGGGAAATTTTCGCCTTGTTCTTCATTATCTCTTTTCTTTATTGATAAAATTGAACCATCTTTATCAACTAAAAATTTATCAAAATAGAATTGACTTGTTTTTGGTAAAAAACGTCCGTTTAGTTTTTTATATTTATACTTAGTTAAATTTACAAAAGAAGCTTCATTAAGATTAAAATACGGTTTTATTCTTTCAAAAATTAATTCATCAGAAAGAATTTTCCCAACTTCTTCTTGTGAAGGAATGATTGAACCTTCATGTAAATTTACAAGCGAAAAGCAATAATTTAGTTTTTCGTATTCAGCCTTCCATTTTGCAATACGTTCTGCCTGATCTAAATTAATCAGATTAAAAGGCAGAACTATTAATATAACAATTATTGCAATTAAGAATACAGATACTAAATTAAATAAACTAAACGAAAGATTTTTCACCTTGCAAGTTCCATTCTTCTTTTTTCTTTCATTAGCTCATCATAAATCCATTCGGGAACAAAATTTTTACCCATAATGATATTTCCGTTATTAGGATTAGGAGCATGGAAATCCGAACCGCCTGTAATAATAAGTCCGTATTTTTCAGCAAGAGTTGAAAAATATTCTATAATAGCAGGTGAATGTTTTCTATGATATGCTTCAAGCCCTCTTAAACCAAAGTTCATCATTTCTTTAGTTAATTGGTCCGCAATGTCAACATCAAACGGATGCGCAAAAACAGGAATTCCTCCTGCATCATAAATTACTTCAACAGCATCAAACGGAGTAACTGTTTTTCTTTGTACATATACGTTTGAATCATCGTTGATATATTTATTATAAGCTTCAATAACACTTGATGTACCGCCAGCATTAGTAATAGCTTTAGCAATATGAGGTCTGCCTATACTGCCGCCTTCCGCTACTTGCTTTGTAATACTGTCAAAAGTAATTTTAATTCCTTCTTTTTTTGAAAGAAGATGAATAATTTCTTTAGTTTGTTTTACACGAGCTTGCTGCTGATTTTTTATTAATTTTTGAAAATCACTATTATTTAAGTCCATAAAATAACCGAGTATATGAACCTCGTAGCCTTTGTAGATTGTATTAATTTCTACTCCCGGTAAAATTTCGATGGACTTATCTTTTGCATAATCGCAAGCAATTTTATGCGAAAGCACATTATCGTGGTCAGTAATAGCAATCGCATCAAGCCCTGCATCTATCGCGGTATCGACGATTTTTTCGGGTGAAAAAGCGCCATCCGAATAAGATGTGTGGATATGTAAATCGACTTTCACTTCCTTATCCTTTCATAATCATATTTTCCTCACTAATAATTTTTTCATTAATTCTTTCAATAGATTCAGCTTTTCCTGTTAAAATATCAACGGTTATTACAACACCGTTTACTTGGTATTCACCTGAATCTGCCACATCCAATCTTTCGGGAATAGATGTTAATAGTCGATTTACCGAAGCTTCATATTCCATACCTATTACACCATTCATATCACCGCAAAAACCTGCATCGGAAATATAAGCACAGCAATCTTCATAAATGCGTTCATCTGCTGTTTGAACATGTGTATGTGTGCCAAAAACAGCAGTAACACCTTGTTTTGCATAATATTTTGCCATACAAATTTTTTCTGCGGTTGCTTCTGCGTGTATATCAATGATAATAATTGGTGTTTCTTTTTTGATTTCTTCTATTGCATTATTAAGCATTTCCCAGGGCGATTCAATCAATCCCATAAAAGTTCTGCCCAAAACATTTATTACACCTATTTTGCATTTTTCGGTTTCTATAATTCTATAGCCTGTACCATGTGTACCTTTTGGATAATTAATCGGTCTTACAAGCCTATCTGCATCCTTTATATAATTAAAAATTTCTCGTTTATCCCAAATATGGTTGCCCGACGTAAAACAATCAATGCCATAAGATAACAATTCATTATAATTTTTGTGCGTCAAACCAAAACCATGTGAAGCATTTTCTGCATTCGCAATTATAAAATCGGGTTTATTTTGTAAATTGGCGACATATTTCTTTACGGCAATCCTTCCGGATTTACCGACTATGTCGCCTAAAAACATTATTTTTATTTTATTTGTGGTCATGATTTTATTTTTATTTAGCTACTTCTGTCGTACGGATTTCTCTTACAACTGTAACTCTAATTTGACCCGGATAATCAAGTTCTTCTTCGATACGTTTTGCAATATCTCTTGCCAATCTTGCAGATGCCACATCATCAAATTTTTCAGGTTGTACAACAACGCGAACTTCTCTGCCTGCTTGAACAGCAAATGATTGTTTTATACCGTCATAACTTAAAGCAATTTCTTCAAGTTTTTGCAATCTCTTAATGTATATTTCAAGTGTATCTCTTCTTGAACCCGGTCTGCCTGCTGAAATAGCATCAGCAAGTTTTACAAGTACAGCTTCAATTGTATTTGCGGTTACATCGTCATGGTGAGCTTCAATAGCATGAATAATTTCTTCTTTTTCACCGTATTTTCTTGCCAGTTCCACACCAAGTTCAATGTGTGTACCTTCTTGAGTTTGGTCTATTGCTTTACCAATATCGTGCAATAACCCTGCACGTTTAGCTACTTTAACATTTGCACCGATTTCGGCAGCTATCATACCTGCAATATGTCCTACTTCCAATGAGTGAAGTAATACATTTTGACCATAGCTTGTTCTGTAATATAAACGTCCCAATGTTTTAACAAGTTCTTTATTAAGGTTCATAATGCCCATATCCATTGCAGCATTTTCACCTTCTTGTTTAATTTTCTGTTCTATTTCAACTCTAGCTTTTTCAACCATTTCCTCAATACGTACAGGGTGAATACGTCCGTCGGAAACAAGTTTTTCCAAAGCAAGTTTGGCAATTTCTCTTTTAACAGGGTCAAAACAAGAAAGTACAACAGCTTCTGGAGTATCATCAATGATTAAGTCAACACCTGTAAGTGTTTCTAAAGTTCTTATATTTCTGCCTTCACGTCCTATAATACGACCTTTCATTTCATCAGATGGTAAACTTACTGATGAAACTGTAGACTCAACAACTTGGTCTATAACACATCGTTGCATAACTGTTGTTAAAATTTCTTTTGCTTTTTCGTTTGAAACTTCTTTAATATGGTTTTCATTTTCTCTAATTAAAGCATTAGCTTCTTGTTGTAAATCAGATTTTAATTGTTCAAACAAATGATGTCTTGCCTCATCTGATGACATTCCTGAAATTCTTTCAAGTTCTTGAACTTGTTTCTGAATAGTTTCAGCAAGATAATCTTCTTTATCAAGAACTTCATCCATTTTACGTTGTAATTCTGATTCTTTATTAAGAATTGCCTGTTCTTTATCTTCAAGCAATTCCTCTTTACGAGTTAATTTAGCTTCAATTCTTGAAAATTCTTGGCGTCTTTCTTTTGTTTCTTCTTGAAATTTTTCCACATCCTTTTGAACAGCCTCTTTTGCTGCAATCATTGCTTCTTTTTTATAAAGACTATTTTTTTCTTCCATATCTCTAAGCAATGCTTCTTTTTCTTTTTTACCTTTTTTTGTATCTCGCCAAAGAAGGAAACACGCAAAACCAAGTATTGCCATTAAGATAACTAAAGTATTACTATCGATATTTATTTTCCTATACCTCGTTCTTTCTAAATGCACAATTTATGCATTTAAGTATATTCCGATATTAAACTTATTTAATTTAATTAATTCATATATAAAAATATTTATTTTATTTATTTACTTATAGTAGTAATTCTAACATACATAGCCTGTTTTTAACAACTGTTTTTTATTTCATTTCATTTTTTCAAAAAAAATTTTATTTTTTACTGGACATATTTTTTTTTTTATATTATATTACTTATAAACCTAAGCCTTGGTGGCGGAAGTGGTAGACGCGTTGGACTTAAAATCCAATTAGGCTCACCCCTAGTGCCGGTTCAAGTCCGGCTCAAGGCAAATTTTAAAACACTCCTTCGGGAGTGTTTTTTATTATTAAATGTTCCCACTGAATTATTTTTGGTGCAAACGTTCCTTTTTGCACCCTACAAACTATTGTTTTCATGTAAATATACATTTATAATTGGATTTATGAAAAAACTCTTAGTATTAACTTTTATTATATACATATTATTATCATATTTATTATTGTAATTATTTTCAGGTTCAATATTTTTCATCATTACTACTTTTTGACATTCCACCTCCTTTATATGTAAATTTACCTTCATCATCGCGTGGGTGGGCTGCTTCATTCCAAGTTGCCATAAAATACTCTCCTTTCTTGTTTTTCACACAGCAAAATGCTCCTAAAATATGATAAATATTTCAAGTTAAGTCTATCCATTTACCCAAAATCACTGTTATTTATTAATTTATAGTCGGGTATATTTTCAGTATAAATCTTTTTAAAAAACTTCAAGCCTAAGCTATTATAAATAGGCAGTTTCAACGAAATTAAAATCGCCGAAACCATGATTGGAACATGTTTTTAAGGATGTGTAAATTATTGTAAATTAATTATTTTTGTTACATTATTATGTCTTGTATATCACTACATTCTGAATGGTATTGAGTATGTAAATTGAATTTGACTACTTTTTCCAAAATCTGTGATTTTGTGAAAAATGTCTGGTTTTTCCATAACCAAGCATTAAAGCTTTTAAATATTATAAAGAATTCATTGAACCAAGTAATGTAATGATATTATTTCCTGACCAGTTTGGCATTTCTATTTGATAACCGCTTACTGTCGGTTTTAGAATATCAACAAAGCTTGATTCTCCGCTATCAATTATTTTTAATTCACCATTTTGCTCTTTTAAATTATTCGGAGAAACATCATTATATATAACCCCGAGTTTCTTTAAATCGGGCATTATATTATTAACTGTTCTTATATCTATATCACCTGAATATGACTCACCTTGCGCAAAATCATATAAAACAGATGATGTTTTTGCATCAAAACAATGTATTTTTAACGCATTTGGACATTCGTTTAAATTCATATAAAAATCAATCATTGCATTCATATAACTTGAATCTGATTTCATGTGTTCATTTTCTTTATAGTTTTTAATGAATGTATCTTTTAACCAGCTGTCTTCTTCTACAGCTTGTCTTAATTTATCAGAGTACATTAAATAATCTTGCTGTGTTTTTAATACGTATTTATGATCACCTGTATCTACAAGAAAAGCACGTTTTCCCGACATTCCGCCGGAAAATTCTTTTACTTTATAGCCTGTCTCTTCACCTTTTAATAATTTTGCCGTTAATTCTTGATAATCTTCTTTTGTACCAATATTAGAAGGAACCTCACCTATAAAGAAATCAGAACCAAATTTATTTTCAAAAACCCAAAATCCCCAGTTTGGTGAAATTTTCAATAATTCTTCAGGAGTTTTTGCCGATTCAACCGCTTGTTTTATATATTCAGAATATTTTTCTCTATAACCGCCTTTTTTCAAGTACCAATTTAAAAATTTTTGAGGTGACCCTGCTTGGTCAATTAGTTTTTTTGCAGTTGTTTGAGAGTTACGTGGATTTTGGATAACATTTGTTATAAATTCATTGCAAACTTGAGAGTCCGATGTTATTTCTTCAAGTTTAGGATTTTGCGCTTTTGCTTTAGAGCTAAAAGAAACTGTATCTGCATTTAATATTTTCGACTGAAAAAATGGTCTTGTAATATGTGAACTACCCAAATTACTTTTATAACAAAAGTTTGAATTTAATATTTTCATATAAAACTCCACACAATAAACTCCGTTCATGTAAAAACATAAAAGAAATATTATTGCTTATTTGGCAATGTTTATTACAGATACTTAATCAACTTTTAGCTCTTTTTGCCAATTTTTTAAGAAATAAAGCGCCAGAACTAAATATACGAACCACATTAAAACAGTTGCAAAACAATTTGAACCGTTGATATAAGCATAAATCCACATTATTAAAGATAATAAATTAACAAAAAACCAAATATACCATTGTTCAATACATCTTTTAACAGTTAATAATTGTCCGAAAATTGAGAAAATTGTTGTACTTGCATCTAAAAAAGGTTTAGAATCACCACTTATTTGAAAGATAACAGATAATAGAGAAGTAAAAAATAGCCCGAATGCTAAATAAATTGTTCTTTCTTTATTTGTCAAAGATGTTTTTTCTATTTCTTGTTTTTCTTTTTTTAAATGTTTTTTCCATTTAAAAATTCCTATAATTTCCATTGGCAGATAATATAAGGCATAAAGCAATAAATTGCCATAGAAACCATTAACAAAAGATAAATAACAATAGCAAAAAGTGCCTGTTATTCCTATAAAATAGCAAGAAATTCTGCCTTTGCCGGCTAAAATTGTATAACTTATCCCACAAACGGCACTTAAAAGTGCAATTTTACTGTCTTTTAAAAATATTGATATTGCAATTATCAAAAGAATTACCAATGGGAAAAATATGCGTTCATACTTTCCAAAATTTTGAAACTCTTTTTTTATAAAATCAAAAATTTTCATATTTAAATTATAAAATAAATTTAATCTGTTTTAACAAATTATTTTATTTTTGGTGTTTTTATAATCAGATATCTATAGACAATTATCATGCAAATAAGTAATAATTTTAATAATAAACAACCAAGCTATAAAGGATTATGGAATAATAAAACAGTTCTAAAAGGTTTAGAAGCAATTTCTGACCACGGAACAACATTTGTTGCAGCAACAACACTGGCAATGGCTGTAGGAGCCAGACCCTTAGCTATTGCGTTAACACCTGACGTAAAAAAAGAAAATAAACAATACGCAGCAACAAACTCTATAGCTTCAGGTTTAATTAAATTCGGCATGGTAGAAGCTATTGCAATTCCTGTAGAAAATGCAATAAAAAAAATTGATAAAACTCCTGAAAATTTTCTTAAACCCGAAACAATACAAAATCTGCAAGGCAATGCTAAGTCATTAGCAGAATCTAAAAGTTATAAATTCGGAACTCAATTTTTAAAACAAAGTACAAACTTTATAACAGCAATACCAAAAGCTATGCTCACTGTTGCTTTAATACCTGTTATTATGAATAAGTTTTTCGGTAAAAAGAAAGTAGAAGAAAAAACTCAAAAAGCTTTAGATACTTCAAGCTTTTTATATAATAAGTACAATCCTGTTTTTGCAGATGATTTTCAAAACATAAATACAAAGTCACCATCATTTAAAGGTGTCATTACAAACCAAACAGCAAAAGGAATAGGAAAACTTATAAATACAAATACCTTCCAAAATGCCGCAAAAAAATTCTGTCCTAAAGATGCAGATATAGCAAGAAATATGTCAATGGCTACAGATTTACTTTTAACTGCATCCTTTATTCATAGAACAAATAAAAACGATAAAATTGAAAAAGAAAGAAAAAATGTTTTAATATACAACAACTTAATTTCAACCGGAATTACATTTGTCGGCGGAGTTGCCATAGATAACTTTATAAAAAAGAATACAGAAAGTTTTATAAAAAAATTCTCCGAAATAAATAAAAACGACCCTAAACTTAATAAATACATTGAAGGTATAAACATATTAAGACCAACAATGATATTTGCAGTATTATACTATGGAATTCTACCTGTATTTTCAACCTATATCTCTGATAAAATAGATAATATTGCACAAAAGAAAACAGAAAAACAATAAATTATTTTTTCATATTTTTCTTATTGTCAGTTTCTTGTAATTCTTTAACCATAAGAGCTTTTATAACACGACCACCAATATATAAACCTGTACCAATAGCAATAACAGCACCTGCTGTACCCATAAATGAAACAGCTATTGCAGCAGCTAAAGCTGCTGATAAAACACCTACCTGAAAAGAGGTTGAAGCTTTGTCTTGCAATTTAGCTTCTTGTCGCGCTATAGCACTTGGATCAGGCTTTGTTTCTTTTACCAATTGGTCTTGTGTAAGATTATTCATTGAGCCAAACGATGGTGCTTGGGTTGTTACATTTCTTTCAAATAATTTAGGTGCTAATGTTTCTAATTTAGCAATTTTACTTTTTACATCATATAAATCTTTTGTAAGCTGTTTATCCAAAGCAACACGGTCAGAACTTCGTCTGTCTTGACCTGAACGTCTATCAACAGCAACAGGGATATTTTGTTTTCTTCTGTCTTCACTTTTTTGATATTGCGGATATAGACTTGTTATTCTATACATGCTCATTTTAATCACCTTTGCTTATTATAAGTGTAAACATGGGATTTTTTGCTACTTTCGTCATGTAAATATTTTTTAAATCCGTATATTATTATAACAATAAATTTAATTTTTTTCATTTTAAATATATGGAAAAACAAATGGAAATAACATCTAATTATATAAATAAATATACAAATGTACAAAATCAACCTTTACCTCAAATTAAACAGGGTAAAGATGTTTCAATGCAAAATAATATTTCAAATCTTCCATCTGTTCATACTATAGGGCAATCTCAATTAAATTCAAATTTACCGATTGGATACACCAAAATTGCCGACATTCCAATACCCGGCGTAAAAGATCCTGCAAGTGTATTTAAACTTGCAAACGGGCAAAAAGTTGCAATTCTTCCTAAAAAAGGACCAACTTATGTAAAAACAACCTATAATGTTGGTTCAATGAATGAGACAGAAAATATTAGAGGTATCAGCCACTTTATTGAGCATAATTTATTCAATGGAAGTAAAGATTTAGCTCCTCAAGAATATGATAAAAGAGTCTCTTCTCTTGGCGGAGAAACTAATGCTTCAACAAGTTTCAACCAAACTGATTATTACTTATCTCTACAACTTTTAGAAGATAATTCTCTTGAAGAAGCAATAAAATTAAATGCAATGCAAACACAATTTCCAACTTTTCCTCAAGAACAATTAACAAAAGAAAAAGAACCTGTTAAATCTGAAATAGACATGTATAAAGATGATGCTTATGATGTTTCACTTTGTAATGTTCTAAAAAATCTTTTTGGAGTTAATACAAATTCAACAAACTTTATTTTAGGAACTAAAGAAAATATAAATTCATTTACAAGAGACCAAGTTAATGATTATTTTAATACTTGGTACACGCCTGATAATGCAGTAACAGTAATTACAGGTGATGTTAATGTTGATGAAACAATTAATCTTGTTTCTAAATATTTCAATAAACAAAATGATTACTCAAAAATTCATCAACGAAGAAATGAACCCATAACATATATTGATAAAACAGTAAGAAACGACATAATTATGCCAAATTCAATGTCTTCTAATATAATAATGGGCTTTGCAATACCCGAGGGAACCTCAAAAGAAGATTGTACTAAAATTGATGTTTTAAATTCAATCTTAATGTCTGCTAATTCAAGTTTATCAAAAGCACTGGATAAATATGGTTTATTTGCGGATTTCTACACTGAAGAAATGCAAAATAAACAAAACGGAGCCCAAGCTATTTTATGCAGTGTTAGTTTAAGCGAAGAACAAATTGAAGATGTTCTAAAAATTCTTTATGAAGAAATAACCAAAATTGCAAATAATCCGCCAAGTCAAGAAGAATTAAACAATATACAAAGAAAAAAAATATATGCACTAAATAATTCGGCAGAATATTCAAGTGGAGCAAACAGCCTATTAACAAGTATGCTTAAAAAGAATGATTTTAATTATATCAATGAAGAAATTAATAGAGTTGCAAGCTTAACACCTAAAGATATTGCCGATACTGCAAAAAAATTCTTAGATTTAAACAAAACCGCAATCAGTGTTGCACACTCAAAGGAAGCAACACCGCAAAGTATCTCAAACAATTACAAGACATCAAATGCAACACCGGCTTATAATGTTTCTTTTGGGGCTTCTTCAAATGTTAAACAATCTATTTCATCAGAAATACAAAAAGTAAAAACTTTCAAACTTGCAAATAATATTGAAACAAAAATTATACCTTCATCACCAACAAGTAAAGCTTCCTTTGTTATGAGCTTTGACTCATTGGAGTTAGCAGATACAGATTTGCCTACATTCCAAGTGTTAAGTCTGTTACTGAACAGAGGAAATCAATATAGAGATAATGATTCTATAGAGCAACTAAAAGCTTCAAAAGATTATTCATTAAATTTCGCATGTCTTTCAACAGGCATAGAAGTTGGCGCCGATTTTTATCCACAAAATATGGAAGAAGTGATGGCGCTTATGAAAGAAACTATTATGGCGCCAAATTTCTCTCAAACCGAGTTTGAAAGAGCTAAAACAATTATTAAAGATATAATTGCATCAGAAAATCAAGACGCTATTGATAATTTAGACCACGAATTATTCAATGGAGTAAAAAAATATGCTTCAAAAGAAGAAAGACTACAACAAATTGACAAATTAACACTTGCAGATGTTCAAAATTTATATTTAAAAATAATGAATACATCTCAAGTTACAGCTGCTTTAAGTGCACCAATTAATGAAAATCCACAGCTTCAAGATATATTTCATTCATCACTTTCCTGCGGTTTCCCATCATTTAAACCTGTAAATATTCCTGTTTATAATTCATACAAACCAATTACAGAAGCTAAAATTGTAACTGCGGCAGAGGAAAATAGCCAAGCAAGTGTATCGCAAGCATATACATTTAAAAAAACAGGCAATATTGAAGATACTGCCAAAATAAAATTGTTAAATATTATTCTTGGTACAGGTATGTCCTCAAGATTATTTAAAGATTTAAGAGACAATGAAAAGCTTGCATATAGCGTTCATTCTAATTATGATTCAGATAAAGATACAGGAATAATTTACCTTTCAATTGGTACAACAACAGAAAGCCCTGATCCTAACGAAGGTTCACCAGAGAATATAACAAAATCTTTAAATGGTTTTGATAGGAATATTAATTTATTAAAAACAACGAATGTTTCGCAGCAAGAACTTTCTAATGCTAAAATTGCATTAAAAACAAAAATATTAAACGGATTAGAAAGTGACAAGGATAAACTTTATGATTTTCACTCATCAACTTATAGTGCCTATGGACTAAACTATAATATCTCAATGTTAGATGCAATTGATAAAATTACAGTGGATGATATTAGAGCAACTGCAAACTATATTTTCCAAAATCCGCCTGTTACTTCAATTGTTGCAAGCCAAAATACTTTGGATACATTGGGTTTGAAATAAATAAAAATAAGCAGGCAGAATTATTCTATTAAATTAGTTTAACAACTTTTTTCAAAATTTTGATTTTATGGAAATTAAATTTGAAATAAGTAATAAAAGGATATCGGTGTTTAGTTTTCGTCCTGTGATTTCGCGGTTCCTAAAATCAATGGACTTCAAACCAAACACCGATATCCTTTTATTACTTATTTCAAATAAAAAAACAGACAGCTAAACGCTGTCTGTTTTTTATATGGAAAATTTTTATTTTTTCAAGAATTCAGGAATATCAAGGATATTATTAGCGAATTCATTAGCTGCTTTTGTAACTTTTGGAGATGGGTTAGCACCGCCTGCAAATAAGTCCATAGCACCTAAAGTTTTAGCTTGTTGCTCTTGTTCAAAGTTATCTACTTGATTTTTCTTTAATTCAAAACCTGTAGCAATAACAGTAATTTGAATTTCGCCTTGGATTCTATCATCAATTACAGAACCAAAGTGAACTGTAGCATCTTCTGAAACTGCATCGTGAATAACTTGAGCAGCGTCTGTAACTTCAAACAATGTCATATCAGGGCCGCCTGTAACGTTCATAATGATACCGGAAGCACCATTGATAGAAGTTTCAAGTAATGGTGAATTAATAGCAGATTTAGCAGCTTCTAATGCTCTGCCTTCACCTGTACCGCGACCGATACCCATTAATGCTGAACCTGATGATTCCATTACGCTTCTTACATCGGCGAAGTCAACGTTAATCATACCTGGAACAGTAATAATATCAGAAATACCTTGAACACCTCTTAAAAGAACCTCGTCAACTACTTGGAAAGCTTCTCTCATTGTTGTTCTGCGGTCAACTACTTCTAATAATTTATCATTAGGGATAACAATTAAAGCGTCTACTGTTTCTTTTAATTTTTCAAGACCTTGAAGAGCTTGATTCATTCTTTTTTTGCCTTCAAAACCAAAAGGTTTTGTAACAACACCAATAGTTAATGCACCTAATTCTTTTGCTATTCTTGCAACTACAGGAGCAGCACCTGTACCTGTACCACCGCCCATGCCGGCTGTAACGAATACCATATCTGCTTTACCGATTGCATTAACGATTTCGTCTCTTGTTTCTTCAGCAGATTTTTCACCTTTTTCAGGGTTTCCGCCTGCACCAAGTCCGTTTGTTAACTTGCTGCCAATTCTTATTTTATTTTCAGCCAATGACATTTCAAGAACTTGAACATCTGTATTCATTGCCCAAAATTCAACTCCGCCAAGACCTGCTTTAATCATTCGGTTAACAGCATTACCACCGCCGCCGCCAACACCAATAACTTTAATATCTGCAGGAGTTCCGCCTACTTGAGTAGGAGTTGAGTTATTACTACCGGTTTCCTTTTTTCCAAATATATCCGGAACAAAATTTTCCACTTATGCGCCCTCTTTTTATTCTATTACTTTTTTTGTTAGCCCGATTTCCATTGTTAGCATGGGTTATATCGTATATTAACATAGTATTGTAAATTATATAATTAGTAAAGAAAAAAACTTTTAAATATTATAGAAAATTAATATATGTTTATCTTTCTATATATTTTTCCCCACTTTACCCAATAAACTTGCTGCATCTGTAAGATTTTTTGCAATATCCGTATATATATTGCTTTCTTCACCAAAAGGAACTGTTGTATTTAAGAGTTCATCTACATTTTGGTTTATATCATTTAATGTAGCAACAGTATGAGCGATTTTTTGCTTTTTTTGTTTTAAGAAGAAATAATTTATCAATGGAGTTGAGGTAATAAAAAAGTTAAATGCTTTTTTCATTCTATCACCAATCGAATTTTCTTCTTTTACTATAAAAAAGTTTTCACTTTCTACTTTGTTTGATAATGGAGTTTCTTCAACTTCATCAGGAAGATAATCGGTATCAATTGTATTTAATCTTCTGCTTTTTCTTTTCTTTTTTAATGGAGATGTTTGATTTTTCGTAACCTGTTTAGGTGTTATTTCAGATGCAAAAATATTGGACATAGAAAAACTATTTTCATTATCTATTGCCATATTTATTGTATTACCGGTATTTTTTGTGTAAAAATTAACCGGTTGATTTAAACTGCTTCCTGAAATTTCCATACAAGATTCCCTAATATAATTATATTCGGGATTAAATTTTTTTTACCGTTCAAATGTATGATTTAATCCGTTTTGATTTTGTTTTTTGCGTTTTTAATTACAAATTTATATACAGGGTTTAATATTTTTTTGATTTTTTTATTTTCAAAGAAATAAAATACTATTCTTTTTAGAATTTTAAATCTAAAAATGCCATATTTTTCTATATATAAAAAATCCCATGACCATATCATATTTAAATTAGAAGTTGTTTTCATAATTTTATTCATCTTTTTAACAATTTTTTCTTTATATCTTATCAAGTCGTCTGAATTATTGATTAAACTTTTATAATATTTTTCTTTTTCATTTAACAAACTTCCATCAAGAAATAATAAATCTTTCATAATTAATACTTCATCTATATTTTTACGATTCTTTTTTATAAAATTAAAACTTTCTTCTATATCTTTTTTTGTTTCAGTTGGATAGCCAAAAAGAAAATATACAAAATTATAAATACCGGCTTGGTTTGAAGCCTTTAAAACAAGCTTGGCATTTTCTACATTTATACCTTTATTTATGTAATCGCAAATTCGCTGCGAAGCACTATCAAGTCCCCAGTGCGCAACAATACATCCTGATTTTTTTATCTTTTTTAATATTTCAAAAGTAAATTCTTCTTCTAAACGTAAGTATAGAGTATATTTTATATTCAGGTTTTTCTCTATTAATAAATCTGAAACTTTTTCTAAATATTTAGGGGGTAGTGCGTTATCCCAAAAGGCAAAATAACGCGTGTTATATTTTTTAGATAAATATTCAATTTCTTCAACCAGTCTTTCTGCACTTGTTAACCTATATTTTTGATTAGAAGCCGAACATGTGCAATATAGACATTTACCCCAATAACAAGAATACGTTGTTGATGCTCTAATTGGAAGAATAAATTTTGGTGATAGATAATTTTCTTTTTTATATCCCGTAAAAGATTGAAATGGTAATTTATTAATATTCTTAAATGTAGAAATTTTATTTAAAACTAAAGTTTCATTTTTTAAATGTAATAGGCTGTTAACATCTTCAATAGGAATTTCTTTTTTAAGATATTTTATAATTTCTATAACTGTTTGTGTACTATCACCAATAGAAACAGTATCAAAGAAAATGCCAAACAAATCTTTTATATTCTGAATTTTCTTATAATTAGTTTCAAAAAAATTACCGCCAATATTAATATGTATATTTTTATTTTTTTGTTTTAGCAAATAAGCCAAAGAAAATGCAGAAAGCACATCTTCAATTGTTGTTATTTGAATACCAATTATATCCGGTGCTTTATTCAAGAGTTTTTCAGTTTGTTCATTATAAAAACTTTTTAAATTATTAAAAGAGCTATTTATTATAGCCAATATATGTCCAATATTAATAATATTATTTTCTTCAAACAGTAAATCATAATCAAATAAAAACATAGCTTCTTTTATTTGTGAAGTCAGGCTTATATAATAGTAGAAATAAATATACGAATACATTAATTCGGAATTTTCAAATAATGCCCTATATATTTCAAAATTTTTAATATTCTTTTGCAGCCATAAATAATTTTTATAATATCTATTTTTCCGAGATAATAATTTCGCTTTCAAGTATAAATCTATCTTGTAATTTTTTGCATTTTTATAAAACTCATTAAGTAAAGAAAGATATTGCAAAAAATCAGTTACCTTAAATGATTTTAAATAAACAGAGTCTAAATCAATATATTCACAATTTATTTTTTCATTTTCAAGAACACCAAGCAATGATGGAATTCCGCAAAGTGGAACAGTACTTGAAACATACGAAACCGGTTTCACAAACAAATATTTCATAAATCTAACCCAATATCTGTTCTGTAATAAATATTTTTATCTTTAATTTTTTCAATTTCCTTATAAATTGAAGAAAAAGGATTCACTGAATCGTTTTTTACCAATGTCAATATTTTCCCAAACGGATATATCATATATTCATCTTTTTTATTTGTTATTAAAAGATTATGATGAATCTTTATATTTTCATTATTTGAAAAGATTTCAGCAGGTATTTTAACTTTTCTTTTCTTTAATGAATGTTTTACATAATCATTATGAACAATATTGACAGCGCCTGTTCTTCCTTGTTTATATTTTATTTCCCTTTTGGAAAGCTGAGATAAAGCAGTATCATATAAAATTTTTAATAAATCATCATCAATATGTTCACACAATAATTCAAATTCCGGTGTACAAGGACGCATGTTAAATTCTAAGTTATAAAGTTCATTTTCATTAAATATTAAATCAGAAGCAAAAATCCCCGTAAAATTCGGTTTGAGTTTTCTAAAAATAGTTTCTAAATAATTAACATATTTTTCTATCATATATATTTGGTTATCTGAAAGCTTGGCAGGTGCATAACTTCCCATTGAACCTGTATTTATACCTTCATCATTATTTTTTAATCTTTTATAATCTTTAACAGGAGCTAACGCAATTAAATTATTTCCATCCCAAATAGTGTGAAGTGTTATTTCTTTACCTTTAATAAATTTTTCTGCAATGAAAAAAGTATTTTCTTTCAAAAGTTTTTTTGCAGTTTTTATACAAGTTTTTTCATCTTTACAGATATAAGATCCAAAACCGTATTTTAACCCGTTATCTTTTAAAAGCAGAGGAAAGCCGAATTTTAAAATACAGGTTTTTAAATCTTTTAAATTTTTAACTATTTTATATTCAGGAGTTGGAATAGAATTTTCCGACATAAATCGTTTTGAAAATAATTTAGATTTCTCTAACCAAGACCAATAACGTGTTATACCTATGGTTGGAATACCAAGGTTATATTTTGAAATATTAACAAGTCCTTTTTGTGTTGGTAATATTTCTGTTATTATCACCAAATTTATATTTTTTTGTTGAATAAGAAGTTTGAAGTCTTCAATATTTTTTAATTTAATAATTTCAATATAGTTTTTATCAAACATAAAAGGAAAATTATCAACTACACAATCAATATAAATTCGACCTAATATATCAGAGATTTCAAATACTTGTACCAATGACGATGCTAATGTTTTAGGTGTAATTAACAATATATTAATCTTTTCCATATAAACCTTATTTGAAATAATTAGCTTTCCTTAGATTCTTAATAATTCATCAGTATTTAGTCATCGCATTAGGAACAGCACCTATTTTTACCCCATCAATAAATGCATCATCATCAAATGAATCATCAACAATATTTTCATTAACATCAACAGGAAACAAATCCTCTTGTTCTGAAATATCTTTCTTACCAAATAAATTATTTAAATTTTCAAACATTTTACCCATATATTTTTCCTTTCTTTTAAATTTCAAGTAATTTGCCAAGTTCAAAATCATGCGAGATGAATTTAAACGGCATTATTGCACTATGCGGAGTAAAGGTCATTTCCAATACATACAAATGTCCGTCGTTACTTTTTGTAAAATCAACACGGACATACGAAAAATCTTTTGACAAAACTTTTGAAGCCGCCAGCATTTCATTTAAAAAATCGGGACGTTTAAGTTCTTCTGCAATATCAAAGCCACTTAATTCATACGGAAGTTTATGCCAATCAGTATCATAAAACCTTGTCACATATTTTTTATCTGCAGTTTTTCTTAAAGTTTCAATCATCACAGGCTCGCCATTAAAGCAATGAACCTGATAATCAAAGTTATTATAAGTATCTTGTTCTATTAAATGCTCTATAAATAATTTCGGGTCTATAAAACTATATTGAGGTTCTAAAGAATATTGTTCATATTTTGTTTTTAACCATTTATTTGTTATCTTTTTTATTTCAGGTTTATTTTCCATTAGATAACGTTTATTGCCTACAATAAAATTCATTTTCCAGCCATGATTTACTTTCAGTACAAATTTGTTTGGAATATAAGAAAAATCTATAGCATTGAAGTTCTCCCAAATACCATATATCGGAGCACACCTAACCTCACCAATTTTTTCATTTATATATGCTTTTACTTTTATTTTATCTGTAAGCAGACTTTTTATTTTTAATTTTTCATTATAAATAAGCCATCTAACTTTTTCATTAAATGTTCTTGGTTCTAAATAATTATACTCATAACCAAGAGTTTTGCTTGCACGTTTATTTATATAATACAAATGGTATTTCGAAGGACAATATTTAAAAAAAGGATAAAATCCTTGCGTTTTCTCAAAATATTTATCTAATACTTTCTTTAACATCTTTTTCTTATTTCTTAAGCAACAGTAGGATTAGCATGTTTATTATAAAACTAAACATGGAATTTGTAAATATGCTTTAGTATAATCCATATTTAGTCTTTATACGAATAGTCATATACAAATAGGAATGAATTAATTAATGTAATACCATTAAATATAAGAGGGATATAACATGGAATTACAAAATAAGTTTTCTAAAGACAGTCCTATTCTGACTACGAGCATTGTTGCTTCAATGCTTGATATTACACCAGACAGACTAAGAACTTATGACACAGAAAAATTGATTAATACACGCCGTGTAAAGACAGGACAGGTTAATAAAAGACTATACAGCCAATATGATGTTGAATGGCTTCAATTATTGCGTATTTTAGTTAAAGACTATAAAATGAGTATCTCTTCAATTAAAATTTTATTGCAGATTATACAAAAAAATCCTGATATAGAACTACCGAATAATAATATAGGCGAAGTTTTATTGGAAATGACAAAAAATCCTAACTTTGATAAAGTTGTTAAAAAGTTTAGGTTTTAGAATAAAAAACAGATAAAAACGGTTGGGATGTTTAGTTTGACCCTACCCTTGTTATTTGGAACTTGTTTCAGTCCATAAAATTGGTTTAAAACCGGATCAAACTGCCACACTGAATCTATTTTAAATAATTATTTATAATCTTTTTCTATTTGAGTAGCTTTAAAAAGCACAATGCAAAACATAATTATTAAAATAGCGAAAAGGCAACCTAAAAATATAAGCATTATTCCTCCATCTTTCTTATTAATATCATAATTGTTTGTATTTGTTTTATACAATTAATAATTAATATAGCTAAAAGAGAACCTAAAGAAATACCTAATATTATCAAAATATATTGAAGATAAGAAAAAGGTAAGAAAAATAAACCACAAATACCACCAATCAGTATAGTAAAAATATTGATGTAAGTATTTCTAAGTGAGCTTATAACATTTACTTCTATTTCAAGTCTTCTTAGTTTAATTTCTTTATTTTCCATAGAAATATTATATCACATATTTGTTGCTTCTGATAATAAAAAACAGTATAAGAAATTAATATAAGGCACCATTATTTTTGTGCAAGCTAAAAATACAGGTGCCGAATATTAATTTTCTTACATTTGTTTCTAATTTTTTAAAACCGTGCTTAATTCAGGGAATTTTTCACAAAGCATATTATATTCATCATCAGTTAAATTAGTATCTTTTATTGATTGAACCATATTATCATAATATTCAGCTTTAAATTCATCTTTTATCATACTGTAGTAATACAAAATATTATGGATTTTATATGTTAAAAAGTCATTACGCAAAATATTATATGTATTTGTTTCTTTCATCAAATTTTCAACAATATCAAAGATTTTAATATGGTCAATTAATCTTCTGTTATTATCAGTAAGCACGGAACCTTCGCGGTTAAATCTGTATACATATAATTTTTCACGGATAAAATACATTCTTTGTGCAGTCAAAAGAGTTCCAAATATAACTTTATGATCTTCGAAATCAAGACCTTCTGCAAAATCTATATTATTTCTATCAAATAATTCTTTTGTATATAGTTTATTCCATACACACATAGGGTATGCAAACGGTGATAAATCATGCCAGTTAAAAACTCTGTCATCTATAATATTTTCGAAATTTGCATCTACAAAATACGGAAATGGCGTATTAATATCATTCTTTTCGTCATATCCATCAGGCATGCACATTGCAATATCAAGATTTTTTTCTTTTATTTCATTATAAAGTCTTTCAAACATATTTGGTTTAACCCAATCATCAGGGTCAACAAAACCTATACATTCACCTGTTGCAAGGCGTAAACCGTCATTTCTTGCAGCACCTGTACCTTTATTTTCTTTATGAATAACTTTAATTCTTGAGTCTTTCGCTTTATATTCTTCAAGTATTTCATAGCTATCATCCGTAGAACCATCATTCACACATATAATTTCTATTTCTTTTAATGTTTGATTAATTAAACTGTCTAAGGATTGTCTTAAGTATTTACCTACATTATATACAGGCAAAATAACCGATACTTTTGGCTTTTTAATCTCTTCTATGCAATAAATCACCTGTGCTGAGGTTTGGATTGGTTCAATTGTTCGTTTTATGGTAAATAATTTTATACTGTCTTTAATAGTATTTTTCAAACGATTTTTTATTTTACCTAACTTTTTCTTTGCTTTAGATGGCAAAGCTGCAAGCATTTTATATGGTTTTAACTGTTCCTCATAATATTTTCTTTGCTCTAAAATATGAAGACTTAAAGCCTCTTCTTGAATTCTAAATTTATCTGCCTGTGCTTGAAGCATTTCTTCATAACCTTTTTGCATTTCGGAGATTTTTTCTGCAAGGTTATTTACATGCCAATCTTCGGTTTCTTTTTTGCGTCTTATAATCTCTTCTTCATACCAATTTCTTTGAGATTCAAGCTCTGATTCATAGTATGATTTTTGATTATTCAAATCTTCAACATTTTTGACATTATAATCTGCTTCTATTTTCTTTGTCTCTTCGGCTAATTTACTTTCAGCTTCAATTCTTAATTTTTCTTTTTCATAATCAAATTTAGATTTTAAAAAAGTAATTTCACTTTCATAAAACTTTTTTTGAAGCGCTAAATCTTCCTGATATTGTTTTTCGAGTTTTATATATAATTCATCGTTATCTGCCATTATAAAATCCTAATTTTTTTTGATAATCTTTTTAATTTTATTCTTAAATTGTTCTGCATTTTTATAAAGCTTTAAAATTATTTTAACTAATAAATAATGATTTTCATAATATTGTTTTTGATTATACAATGCTTCATTAAAATATTTTTTTTGTTCTTCCAGTTTCCATTCATAATCAGCAGTAAGTTTTTCCGTCGTCTGCCTTACAGATTCAACTTGCCAAGCTTTAAGTTCGTATTCTTGTTTTACAATATGTGTGTGATAATCTTCATAAGCTTTTTCACTTGCTTTTTGCATTTCATTTATTGTTGCTTGCAATTTGGTTTTATCATTTTCTAATTCATTACAATGATTTTGCCACCATTCAACAGTTCTGTTTTTGTCTTCTGCAGCTTCTTTCTTATATTGTTCAAGATACTCTTTTATAGCAATAATATCAAGATTGCATTTATGTTCTGCCGCTTTAATGCGCTTATTAGACGTTTTATATTTCTCAACAAGAAAATTCCAAAAACCATAATATGAGCGTTCTATGATGTTTCTAAATTCATCATAGCAATAGCTTTTTGCAAGAACTGCTTTATCCTCCTCGGTAAGTTCAATCCGTTTAAAGAAATCCTGCATTTTTTTGTAATAATCTTCATAATATTTATCTTCCAAAAGAGTATACCTATGGAAAATATCGTCTATTATCCAGCTTACGATTTCGGCTTTCTTTTCAGGGAAAAATGCAGCCTGCTGCATTACTTTATAAGTTAATTCCACCATTGGAATTCTATCGTACACTTTTTTATCAGAATTTTGCATTGTGGAAAATCTTCTGTTCTGCCTGTAATAATAAGGGGCTTCCCACAATATATTTATTCTGTTTGCTTTTAAATAAGTATCAAAGAAGAAAGGTAAATCTTCATAAATATAACCGTCTGAAAACTTAACGCCTGCATTTTGCAAAAATTCACGTTTATAAAGCTTATTCCATAAAACTACGTTTATATTTAAAATTTCATTTTTCGTATCATTAGGATGAAAAACGCTGTCTTTAAACTTTTCTAAAGGTTTAAGCATATAATAATCATCAGAATAATATCTTTGTTCTTTATCATCATACAATTGAGCCTGGCACATAGTTATATCAGCGTCATCAGCCTTTGCTTTATTGTACAATTTTTCAAACATATCAAGTTCGACCCAATCATCAGAATCTACAAACCCGATATATTCACCAGAAGCTATTTCAAGCCCTAAATTTCTTGCATAAGATTGACCCGACATAACCTCAGTATTTAAAACTTTTATTCTTGTATCATTTGCGCAGTAATTCAAAACTATATCTTTTGAACTATCAGTTGAAGCATCATTGATACAAATAATTTCTATATCACGCAATGATTGATACATTAACGAAGCAAGACATTTTGTTATATATTTTTCAACATTATGAAATGGTACTATTATGGATACTTTAGTCATCTTCGTTAAATTTCTCCAGTTCTGAAAATTTGAAAGTAAAATCAAATTTTATCTTTTTAAGTATTCGTACATAAATTCTATCATTAGAGTAATAAATATCAAAAATATTTGGTCTTTTCTTAAATCTTAGTATTTTAGTTTTATATTTTAAGAAATAAACTCCTTCTTCTCTGTACATTATTTCCATTAATTTATACATTGATTTTATTTTGTATTTTTGAAATTCATAATATAAGATATTACCTGTTTTTAAATTTTTAAAAAGAAAATAATTATATCTGAATTTTCCCCTAACCATATTTGGCGGGAACAAAGTTTCATCTACTAAAGAACTTTCTTTAGCAAGTTTTTTTGCAAAAGCTGTTTTATATTTAGGATTAAGATGTTCAAAACGGTAAATAAAATCTTCAACTTTTTTTCTGAAAAACGTATATTTAACATCTTCAAAGTCAGGTATATTTTTAATTTTGCTATACATTATTTCAGCAACATCAATAACATTTAAGAACTTTTTACCGGCTTTTTGAATAATAGAGTTTTTTCTATTTATTCTGTAATAGTATAGAAAATCCCGTACAATAGAGACTTTTTGTGTTTTGAAAAATATTGTAAAGAAAAACGGCCCGTCTTCAAAAATTAAACCATCAGGGAATTGTGCTTGACATTCTTCAATTAAACTTCGGCGATAGAGTTTATTCCACGCCATAACGCACACATCCATTATAAACGGTTTTGTGTCAACGTATGAAAAAGCTCTGTTATCAAAAGTTTTATCAAAATATTCAAGTGTATAATAAGGATTTGAGTCATCTATCTTTTGATTTGTTTCATCAAATTGATGCACTGCACAAATAGAAATATCAGACTCATGTTCAAGCATATTATTATAGAGTTTTTCCAGCATAGTAATATCAATCCAATCATCGGAATCGATAAAACTGTAAAATTCACCTGTTGCAACCTTCATGCCTGCATTTCTTGCAGATGATAAACCGCCGTTTTTTTTGTCTACAATCTTTATTCTACAATCTTTATTTTTATATTCTTCAAGAATTTTTCTTGAATTATCGGTTGAACCATCATTTACGCAAATAATTTCTATATTGGAAAAAGTTTGATTTAATATGCTATCCAAGCATTTAGCAATATAGTTTTCCACATTATAAACAGGAACAATTACAGATATAACAGGCTTTTTCATATCTTACTTCTGCTCCAGTTTTGAATATTCAAATTTAAAACTAAACTTAATTAACATAAATAAAACAACATAAATTCTATCGTTTTCATACCAGACATCATACAGGTTTGCGCGTTTTTTTAATCTAAATTTCAAGCTCCAAAACTTAAAATAATAGATATTTTCTTCAGTGTAAAGAACCTGCATAATTTTATACATTAATCTTATAATAAATTTTCTATAATAGAAACTTAAAATACTTGTTTTATTTTTAATAGACATTAAATTTCGATATGTTATCGGAATTTCTTTATTAATTTGTGCAAAATCAAAACATTTTTCATCTAATAAGCAGGAGGTATTCTTAAATTTTTTAGAGAATTTATTTTTAAGTTTTAAAGCCATCAATTCATAGCGGTATATTATATCATCTGCTTTTCTGTGGAAAAATTCATATTTTACATCTTCAAAAACAGGTGAAGTTCTTAAGCTGTTAAACATTAAATTAACAACATCTATAATATCTAAGAATTTAACTCCGCCTTTTTGAACAATAGAGCCTATTCTATTTATTCTATAAAAATATAGCAAATCTCTTACAATCGAAACTCGTTTCGTTTTAAAGAAAATAGAAAAGAAAAATGGGCCGTCCTCAAAAATTAAACCATCAGGAAACTCTGCATTGCATTCTTTTATAAAACTATGGCGATAAAGTTTATTCCAAGCCATAACACAAACATCCATTATAAATGGTTTTGTATCTTCAAAAGAAAAAGCCTTATTATCGAATGTTTCATCAAAACATGAAAGATTAAAATAACTTTGGGAATTGTCAATTGTTTGTTTTGTTTCATCAAATAAATGCACCGCGCATATTGAAATATCTGTATTTAGTGAAGTTATATTATCATACAGTTTTTCAAGCATATTTAATTCAACCCAATCATCAGAATCAATAAAGCTTAAAAAGTTCCCCGTTGCAACTTTCATGCCAGCATTTCTAGCTGATGATAAGCCGCCATTTTCTTTATCTATAATTTTTATTCGTTCATCTTTATTTTTATATTCTTCAAGAATTTTTCTTGAACCATCGGTTGAACCGTCGTTAACGCATATAATTTCAATATCTTTAAAGGTTTGGTTAATAATACTATCCAAACATTTAGATATATAAGCCTCAACATTATAAACAGGAACTATAACAGAAATTTCAGTCATTTATTACTCCTGTTTATTCTTATATTTTTCTATTAATTTTTTGATTGGCGACTTCATTTCTTCACGCAATTCAGCCTGCATTTTAAGCATTTGATTTTGCATATTTTGAAGCTCTTTGTTATACTTTTGTTCCTGCTGTTTAAATTTTTCTTCAAACTCCGCTTTTAAATTGTTTATAACTGCGTTTGTATTTTGATTTTCAGTTTCAATTTTTATTTGAAGCTCATCTATAAACTTATTAATTTCAGAACTTGTATGTTTCAAAAGTCCTTCAAAATCCTTCATTTTAGAAACCAAATTTTGTTTATAAGTATTAATTTGCGCTTCGTGATTTCTTTGAGTATTAGCAAGTTCTTCTAAGATTTTAGAATTTTGTTGTTTAAGAAACTCTTTTTCTTTACTTAGTTCAATAAAATTATCATGCTGCATAAAAGATAAATCTTTTATATCTCTATATAAATCCTTATATTTTTCTTGTAATTGATTATTTATATTATTTCTTAGGCGTTCAACTTCATCTTTTGATGATGAGTTTAAATAATAAACTTCATGTTTTAAATCATTAGATAATTTATTAGTGTAATTGTAATTTCTGGTAATTTCTTCATATACTTGCGAAATTTTAGAATCAGTAGATTTTGTTATATATTCAGTTTGAGATGTTATATTATTTTTTATTTCTGTTTTATTTTCTTCTATTTTCTTATTAATATCATCAATTTTAGGTTTTAATTCTTCTATTTTATTATTTGAATTATTAACAAGTTCTTCTGTATATTTATAATTATGAGTTATTTCTTCATATACTTTTGATAGTTTATCATCTGTTTCATTTATTAATTTTATTGTTTGATTATCTATTTTTTCCGATAATTTATTGTTATTTTCCTCTATTTCATTATTTATGGCTTTTATTTCAGAATTTATTTTTTCATCTAATTTATTATTAACATCTTGTATTTCTGAAGTAAGTTTTTGATTAATATCAAAAATTGCAGATTTATTATCCTCATTAATTTGATTTGTATATTCATAATTTTTTGTTATTTCAGAATATACTTGTGAGATTTTTTCGTCTGTTGTATTTGTTAAATCAACAACATTAACATCAAGTTCATTTTTAATGTTTGATACTTGTTCATTTATATTTGATGTTAATTCAGCCAAGTTTTTATTTGCTTTTTCTTCTGAAGAAGCGACAAGTTGTTCGGTATACTTATAATTATGAGTTATCTCATCATATACTTTAGATAATTTATCATCTGTCTCTTGATTAACTCTTACAATTTCATTAGAAATATTTTCAGATGTCTCTAATTTGTTTTGATTAATATTTTCGTTTACTTCTTCTATTTTTTCTTTTATGGAAATTTCCGTTTTATTTTCAAGACTGTTTACAATATCTTCCGAATATTTATAAACTTTGTTTAAATCTGAATAAACAAGATTAAAGCGTCTATCAACCTCTTCATTATTAAGCATTTCAGAACGCAATCTGTCTTCAAGTTTATGAATATCTAAATATTCGTTAAATACCTTTTGATTAAAATCTTCAAATGAATTATTCATTACAAGCAGATAACCTTGGAAATGATAAACCTTTTTCCAAAAATCATCTTCAATATTTTCAATTTCCAAGCTTTCAAAAACTTTTTTCATTAAAAAGAAAAACTCTTTATGATAGCTTTCCTTTAGCAATGTATATCTATGGAATAAATCATTAATAATCCAAGCTTGGATTTTTTGTTTTGAATCTGCTAAAAATGGTACTTTTTTAAGTTTTTCATAGGTTAAAGAAACCATTGGCAAACGGTCTAATATTTTATTATTAAACTGCTGCATTGTTGAATTTTTGCGATTTACCCTGTAACTGTATAAATTCCTCCATACAATTTGAATTCTTTTTGCAGGAAGATAAGTTCCGAAGAAAAACGGTAAATCTTCATAAATAAATCCTTCGGGAAATTTTTCACCTATATTTTGAAGATACTCACGCTTATAAACTTTATTCCAAAGCGCAACATTTATATCTAAAATTTGATTTTTTGTATCTTCGGCGCTGAAAATATTGTCGCCAAACGAGCTTAAAGTTGTTAAAGAATAATAATCGGATGTAATATAATTTTCATTTATATCATCATATTCTCGAACCTGACACATAGAAATATCTGTATCATTTGCTTTTGCACTATTATACAAAAGTTCAAACATATCTTTTTCTACAAAGTCATCAGAATCTACAAAGCCAATATATTCACCCTGCGCGATTTCAATACCTCTGTTTCTTGCATAACCTTGACCTTTACGCTCAGAAACTTCAAGTAATTTTATTCTTTCATCCTGCGCCATATATTTTTGAACAATATCACGAGAACTGTCAGTGGAAGCATCATTAATCATAATAACTTCTATATCGCTTAATGTCTGACTTAAAACACTCTTAAGACATTCTTCAATATAGTTTTCTACATTATTAAAAGGTATTATTATTGATACTTTTGGCATTGCTTTTTATTCCGATTACCTTTTTATTTCTTCTTTTAATGCTTGAAGTTTTGCATTAAATTCGTTTCTTAATTCTGATAATTTATTTTCGAAATACAATTTTTCTTCCGCATTTTTTTTCATTAATTTATCATTCATTTCTCTATATATTTTAGAAAGTTCTTCATAAAACATTTGGGAAGTATTACTTAAATGAGAATATATTTTATCAAAATTTTCAGAAATAATTTTGCTTGTATATTCTGAATTTTCGCCCGAGTTTATTTCATCAAGCTGAGTATCAAAAACCCTTTTTATATTGACATAACGTACAATTATTTCTTTTTCTAAATCATACATTTTTTGCCAAATTGCATTTTTATCATTATTGATATATACAGAAAGTTCATTCTTTTTATTTTCGGCAAGTTCCTCTGTATAATGATAGTTTTTACTTATTTCTTCATATATAGCATTGATTTCACAGCCTTTTTTATTAATTTCTGAATTTATATAATCATAAACTTTAGAAATATCCTCATAAATTTGTTTATTATTTTCTTGATTACAATTTTTTAGTTCTGAAAGCAATTCTTCTGCTTTTTTATTGTATTCATAGTCTTTTTCATAAAAAAGTTTTTCTAATTGATTAAATCTGCAAGTAATTTCATAACTGCTGTTTTTTATAGTTTCAATGTTTATTTGATAGAATTTATTAAATTCCTCATTAATTTCTTCTTTTTGCTTTTTTAGTACTTCATCTGATTTCACAATCTCATTTTGAATTTTTTCTTTGATAATTTGTGCAATATCAGAATCATTTTCAAGAAATGCTCTTCTGTATAAATGATTATTTTCAGGTTCTGTTTTTTCAGAAGGTAAAACACTAAAATACATTTCTTTAATATAGTTTTCGTTTAGAACTTCATAACCACTTATAAAACAAACAAAATCTCCGCTTGCAACTCCAAGCCCTGCTTGTTTTGCAAATTTTAATTCATTCTCCAACGGCAGGTTAATTAATTTAAATCTATTGTCTGTCTTACTAAATTCTTGCACAATCTCTTGCGCATTATCTTTTGAAGCATTATTTACACAGATAACTTCTATATCCGAGAATGATTGCCTTACAATACTTTCCAAACATTCTTTTAAATGAACGGCATTACTATATATAACAATTAAAGATATTTTAGGTTGTTTCATTAGTTATCTTTCTTTGATTTCTTCATTTTATCAATAATTTTCTTAAATAAATTTTTCTGCAATTCGCTTATTATTGAATCCATTTTTTCAATTTGGTTATCCATAGCAGATAATTTATTTTCATATTTTATGCGTTGTTGGTTAATTTCTTCAATAAATTCATTCTTTAACATAAGAAGATTTTCTGAATATATTGAATCACGATTACTAATATCTTGTTTCAATTCATTTATTATGGTTTGAAGCATTTTATCATCAGGTCTTTGAGAAAGTTCGTTTTTAAGATAATTTATCTCATTGCTTAACTCTTCATTTCTCTTATACAAATCCCAAATTTGAGTTTTTAGTGAATTTTCTATCATCAGACTTGTATTTTTAACTTCTTTATACAAATTTGATACCTGCTCATTTGTATAGGCATATAGTTCACTAAATTTGATATTGGTTTCTTTATTAATTTGCTCTGATAAATTATTTACTCTATTATTGATTTCATTATAAATCTCATTATATTTTGCATTAGCAGCACTATTTATATTATCTGCGACAGAATTTAATTTTTCGTTTGATTCATTTCTTAAATTATTAATAGCGGCACTAACGTTATTTAATGTATCAATACGGTTTTGATTTTGCTTTTCTTCAACAGATTGAACTAAAAATTCGGTAAAACTTGCATTTTTTACTATTTCATCCTGCACTTGTTCAAATCTTTGAATTGCTTCTGTTTGTACCGCTTCTATTCTATCGATACAATCTTGTTTGTAAGTATTAATCTGTTCATTAGTCTGCTCAATATTTTTTTGCAAAGCAGCATTTAAAGAAGCTTGATTAATTACTTCATTATTTATTTTCTCAAATATTTCATTTTTATTTTGCTGTATATCATTTTTTACTTCTGCAAAATTACTATCTGTTTTATTTGAAAGATTTTCTATACTTAAAACAGCTTCTTTTTTATTTTTATCTAAAATATCTTCATTATATTGTTTTACGGACAATATTTCCTGCTTGTTTTCTTCATTTAATTTATTTGTATATTCATAATTTTTTGTTATTTCATCATATACTTTTGAGATTTTAGTATCAGTTTCAGCTGTTATATTTAGTTTTTGATTATCGATTTTTTCTGATAATTTATTACAATTATCCGCTGTTTCATTCTTTATTGTATTTATTTCAGAATATATTCCAGATATTTTATTATCTGTATTATTTGATAAATCTATAACTTTTTCATCAACTAAATTTTTAATATCATTTGAATTGTCAATAAGTTGATTTGATAAACTTTCATATTTATTGTTTATTTCTTGCTGAGAATTTTCTGAAAGTTGGTTGGTATACTCGTAATTTTTGCTTATTTCTTCGTAAACTTTGGATAATTTTTCATCTGTATTTTGCTCAACTTTGGTTTCTGTTTCTAATGCAAGATTTTTTGTAAATTCATAATTATTGGTTAACTCACCATACAATTTTGATATTTTATCATTTGTATTATTTTCAATAGTTAACTCTTTTTCAGATACAGTTTCTTTTGTAAAATCATAAGTTTTAGATATAGCTTCATAAATTTCAGTTACATTATTATCAACTTTTTGATTTGTTTCTTGTATCTTTTGATTTAAAAGGTTTTCCGTATTTTCATTTAATGAATTTAATTCAGCCTTTACTTCTTCTGATAACTTATTTGTATAATCGTAGTTTTTAGAAATTTCATCATAAACAGCAGAAATTTTTGAATCTGTTTTTGCAGATTCTGTTATGATTTTTTCCTCTAAACCATTAGAAACACTTGAAATATAATTTTTATTTTCTTCCTTTGATGTTTTGACAATTTCATTTGTATAATTATAATTCGCTGTTATCTCATCATATACCTTTGATAACTTCTCATCCGTAGTTTTTTCATTATTTACTTGAGTTTCAGAAACAATGTTTTTGGTATATTCATAATTTTTGTCTAATTCTTCATAAATTTTTGTTAGTTTTACATCGGTATTTTTTTCAATTTCGGTTTTTGTTTCAGAAATTGTATTTTCTGTAAATTCATTAGAATTTTCAATATTTTTATATACATCAGTTAATTTTTCATCTGTATATTTATATGTACTTGATATCGCGTCATATACTTTACTAATCTTTTCGTATGTTTCTTTTATACCCAAATCAGCTTGTTCTTTTGTATATGCATATACTTTTGAAACTTCATCATAAACTTTTTGCACATCATCATTTGTAGCTCGAACAAGAATATTTGTCGTTCTTCCGCCAATATTATCTTTTAAAAATTTGCCAGAAGAATTTTGTTTATATTCAATTATTCTGTTTTTCTTTGAAGTGAAAGCTAAATAGTAATAGTAATAATCATAAATATTATGTTCAAAAGGCATTAACCAAGGTTTAAATCTGCCTGCAAGATGAAGTATTTTACAATCAGATAAAATCGAATTATCAACTTCTTCATAAAGAAAATATTGAAAATTCCAAATAATCGGAAGTTCTTTAATCTTACCGGTAAGCACAACATTTATAATATCTTGGTCTTGCCACAAAATATTTTCTTGATTATTTTGGGCATAATCAAATAATTTCTCTTCAATATTATTTTTACGCCAATAATCAAGATTAATAAGTATAACTCCGGCATTAAAATATTTTTTTATTTTTAATCTTACTGCTTCTTGTTTTGATTCGGCATCTTTTACCATTGCTGCCGCGTAATTTTTTAAGTTTGTATTAAATAATTCTTTAAAAGAACTTCTTACCAAAACATCACAATCTAAATACAATACCTTATCAAGGTTGGGTAATAATTCTGCAAGTTTAAATCTAAAATACGTAGGTAATGTCACATGGTAATCTTTATGTTTTTTATCTTTTTCCTTTAATAAAGGGCAATTAGAAAAATCCTTTTTATTAACAGAAATATATTCAACATTAAACGTTTTAATATTTTTTAACAATTCAATTTCATATTTATCTTCTTGCGTTAATCCGCCATCAAGAATGTAGAAATTGAGATTATCATCAATATCAGAATTCTTTAAAATTGAAGCAATTGAAGCTTCAAGTTGTTCTACATATAAAGAATCCAAGCTATAACAAATATCAAATGTACTCATACAAATTACCCAATCTACCCTTTTGATTGTACAATAATTAGAGAAAAAAAAATATATTTCTTATAAAATAATTAAAGTATTTTAAAAAAATGCCGAACATGCTCATGTAAATATAGGTTAGTATAATGGAAATTCACGAGGATAACGAATTAAAGAAAATAGGTTTGGAACTAATGTTCCTTACACCAGAAAAATGTTCACGAGAGGGTGGCATTTCTGCTGTTGAGTTATCTAAAATGCTTGATATTCCATTAGATACAGTTAAAAAGAAACTTAAAATATTATTAGATAAAGAAATCATAAGAGTTTATGGAATAAGTCCTAAATTATGGAAATTTGATGAATATAAATTTCAAAAAATGGATGAAGATGACGATGTTTACAGACTTTTATGCAATTTTGACGATGTAGATTTTGATAGGTATTTTTCTTATAACTAGAAACTTGTTGGGTTAAAACCCAACCTACTGATTAGTGACTTACTTTTCTATAGACAGTTTTTTGTTTCCTATTCGTAATATAACAAGCCAGTTTCCTTGACTTTACGTCATTTCTTTATAATCATGTCACTATGAAGTGAAAGGATTGGGGTATTATTTATGAGAAACTCAATGTATAGGTCTAATTTATCAGATGAAAAGATTGCTTTTTTATCTGAATTAAAAAATCAAAATGAACAAACAGAACAAGAAGATAACACTCCAAAAACATACAAAAGACAAGGAAAACAAAAAGAACTTGATCTTTTATGGCAAAGTTTTAAATTTAATCCAAAAGAAGATAAATCTCCGGGGGTTTATTTATTAACAGGTTTTATTGCAGGTGCATTATGCATGTTTATTATGAATGCATTATTAAGCATAAGTTCAAATATTTCTGTGGATACTTCTTCTACATCATTAGGTCAGCCTAAATTTGAAAAGAAAATTTCAAGAAAAAGTAAACTGCCTCAAATTAATACAGAAAATATTGAGGTTATTCCTGCTTCTGCTCAGCCTATTGAAACAACAGAACTTACACCGGCTGTTGAACATTATACAGTTAAAAGCGGTGATTCTATGAGTTCTATTGTTCTACGTTTCTACGGAAAATATGACCCCGCTAAAGTAGAAAAAATAAGACAAGCTAATAATTTAACAAATGCACATAAACTTTCAATCGGACAAGAATTGGTTATTCCGCTTGATTAAGTTTTAAATATGTAATTTGTTTATTACCGTATATTTTGGCTTTGATTAATTCAAAGCCTTCATTTTTTATAAGCTTTTCAATCGGATGTTCCATAATAATTATGCCGTCAGTATTCAAAATATGATTTTCTTTAATGATATTCAAAGAGTGTTCATATAAATCAGAGTCATAAGGCGGGTCTAAAAAAATAATATCAGGCTTAATGTCTATCTTTAAAATATTTCTTAAAGCGTCACCAAAATACAATTCGGATTTTAAATTTAAAGCTTGAAATGCAGATTTTATTGCCAATGCCGTTTTTTTATCTTTTTCAAAAGAAATAACTCTAAATCCGCGTGAAACTGCTTCAAGGCTCATTATTCCACTGCCTGAAAACATATCTAAAAATACTTTACCATCAAAATCAATTAAAGCACTCAAAGTATTAAAAATTCCCTGACGGGTTTTAGATAATGTTGGTTTTATATTTTCATAATCAGGTGTTTTGATTTTTCTTGAATTATATTTGCCGCCGGTTATTTGCATTAGTCTAACTCTATTATATTATTTGGAGCTTTTTCTCCTGTTTTAGGTTCATATACTTTTATTTTAGATAAAATATTTGTCCATTGTCCAAACATATTTTGTGAATAATGAGGTGCTTTATTTATATATGAAACAAGGACTATTCCTTGACTTCCTTTGAAAGCTCTTTCAACTACACAAGTATTTCTAAGCTGACTGCAAAATGTAACCATAGAATCATCAAAATCTTGTTTTACATATTCAGGAATTATATCTAAATAATTATTTCTGTCTTTTCCAAGCTGTCTGTCAAGAATTGCCATAGCAGAAAGGTCAAGATTTTTAGGTACTCTTTCTTGAAAAACTAACATCTCAGTATAATTTTCTGATGTTTGATTATATGGAACATAACATCTTTTACTTGCTACACCGTCAGGACTTGCCACTTTGTGCCAGCCGTCATTAGGGAAATCAAACTGCAAAGTATCTTTTGCAAAACAAACTGTCTGTAGTAAAAGAACACTTAATAACGCTAAAAATAATTTTTTCATTAAATTAACTCCCATGCCGGTTTTTCAACTGCAGCAATAACTTCTACATCTTCATTCTTTAGAATATTTTCAAAGATTTCAACAACAAACCTTTCACTATGAAAATGTCCTAAATCAATAATGGTCATTTTATTTGCATTTAAAGCTTGATGATGTTTTAAGTCACCTGTAATAAATACATCAATACCGATTTTTTCTAAATCTTGGATAAATTCTGCTCCGCTTCCTGAGCAAAAAGCAATTGATTTATATGTTTTTCTTTCACTGTTTACAACACGCACACTTGGCAGACTAAATATTGTTTTAAGAGTAGAAATAAGTTTAGAAAAATTCATTTCTTTATCAAATTGTTTATATTTTATAAATTCAAAAGCAGTATCAAGATCTGCAAATCCGCATTTTTCAGCAAGATATTCACTAACTCCGCCCTGCGCTATATCAAGGTTTGTATGTGCAGAATATATTTGTATATTATTCTGAACAGCTTTTATTATAAACGGAGAATCTATAGTCTTAATCGGGTTAAAAAATATCGGATGATGAGATAAAATCAAATCACATCTTTTTGCTATTGCTTCATCAACCGTTGACGGAGTTACATCTAACGCCAACATTATTTTATTAGTATCTTCAATACCAAGATTTATCTGCCAGCCTGAATTATCCCATTTTTGCATTGTTGATAACGGTGCAAATTCCTCGATTTTTTTAATTATTTTACTAACTTTCTCCATAAATTTTTTCCAATATTTTAAGTGCTGCAGATTGTTTATCCGTTTTTTCAATATGATAAATATCAAGTTCTTTATTTATTATATACAATTCATTGTAATTTGACGAGAAGCCTGTATCTTTTCTTGAAATATCGTTTGCACAAATATAATCACATTTCTTTTTAGCAATTTTTGCTTTTGCGTTTTCAAGTAATTTTTCACTTTCTGCGCAAAAACCAATCACTGTTTGATTTTCACGTTTTATTTTACACATTTCTTTTAAAATATCAGGATTTTCAACTAATTCTATTAGCAGAGAATTTCCGTCTTTTTTTATTTTTTGATCCGATTTATTTTTAACCCTGTAATCACTAACAGCTGCAGCCATGATTAAAGAATCTGCTGTTTTAAATTCTTCTTGAACATTTTTATACATTTCTTGTGCTGTTTGAACATTTATAACCTTGTATTTTTTATCAGCTTCAACAGTTGAAATTAAAACAACTTCAGCGCCCAATCTATAAGCGTTATCAGCTAAAGCTATACCCATTTTACCCGAACTATAGTTGCCGATATACCTTACAGCGTCGATGTTTTCCTTTGTTCCCCCTGCTGTTATAACAACTTTTTTACCCTTCAAAATTTGGTTCGGTATTAAGCAGTTTTTAACAGTTTCATAAATTGTATTAACATCTGCAAGTCTGCCTTTGCCGTTAGTTCCGCATGCAAGGAAACCTGTTTCGGGTTCAACAACTTTTACCCCGCGCTTTTTCAAAACCTCAAGATTTTGTTCAACTGCAGGATTTTCCCACATATTAGTATTCATACAAGGCGCAATAACTACAGGTTTTTTATATGCACAAAAAGTTGAGGTTAAAAGATTATCACAAACCCCTAAAGTCATTTTAGCAATTGTATTAGCACTAGCAGGGGCTATTACAAAAATATCTGTTTCATCAGTTAATGCAATGTGTTCGGGCTTATATTCTTTTATGTCAAATTGTTCTATATCAACAGAATTTTGGCTTAAAGATTCCAAAGTTGTTTTTGTAACAAAATTCAAAGCATTAGGAGTCACAACGACTTTAACATTTGCATTGTTTTTCTTAAATAATCTTATAAGTTCACAAACCTTATAAGCTGCAATTGCACCTGTTATACCAACTAATACCGTTTTTCCTGTTAACATTTTTTACTTCTTTCAGAGTCAAATACATCTTGCAAACGCTTTAAAGCTTCTTCAAGATTATCATTAACTATTTTATAATCAAAGCTTTTGCCTGCTTCAATTTCACGATTTGCTTCATGCAAGCGTTTTTGAATAGCTTCTTCGCTTTCTGTATGCCTGCCTCTAAGCCTTGCTTCAAGCTCTTCCACAGACGGAGGCATAATAAAGATTGAAACAGCTTCCGGCATTTTTTGTTTTACCTGTGCAGCTCCTTTTACTTCAATTTCAAGAATTACATCAATTCCCTTGTTTAAAGTTTTTTCAACAAAGCTTTTCTTTGTTCCGTAAAAATTACCGCTAAACTCCGCCCATTCAAGAAATTCATTATTTTCTATCGAGGTTTGAAATTCTTCTTTTGAAACATAAAAATAATTAACACCGTCTTGCTCGCCTTCACGAGGTTTACGCGTTGTAGCAGAAATAGAAAATATAATATTAGGATTTTGTTTTAAAAACAATTTTAAAAGTGTTCCTTTTCCAACACCGGAGCATCCTGCAACTATATATAAATGACCCTTCATAACTTTCCTTTTTATAAATTTTTAAAAATTATAACTGAATTTTTTGGATTATTCCAGTCTTTTATATAAAATTTTAAGCAATTTTTATTTTGAATAAAACTTTATACATATATAAATAAGGAGAAAAAAATGGAAATAGGAAATATAAATAAAAGCATATTACCATCAAAAGTACAAACTAAAAAAGCTGAAGACAAACCAACAAATAATGCATTAACACAAGAAAACAAAACTATAAACTCAAAAGCAGTCAATTGCGAAAATATATCTTCATATTTTCCAAATATAAACTTCAATACTTCAAATGCATTTAAACAACAAATTGACAATGCAGCAAAACTTTCTGACGGTTCTATAATATTAAGACCACAGTTATTAGGTGGTTCCTCCCAAATAGTACCAAATGAAGACGGAACATATACAATTAATACACAGGGGTCTTGCGAAGGAGCAGAAATCGAAACCAAAATCAAAACCGAAGAAGAAGTTATTGCTGATAAAGGATTATGTGCCGGTTTAGCCAAACCAATAGGAAATGGAAATTATGAAGTAACATATGAAGTTCGAAATGATGAAACAGGTGAAAAAACACCTATAACAATTAACCTTGATACTAAAGGTTTAGAAAATTTATTAAATATGGAACATATGCATATAAATAATTTCTTATAATTTATATCTTACCAATAATCCAGGCATGAATGTCGTTATATAATATCAACACCATTAAAGCAATCAATAAATAGAAGAAGAAATTACTTAAAACCTCTACAAATTTTTTGCTTACAGGTTTGCCTGTTACTTTTTCAATTATTAAAAATAACAAATGTCCGCCGTCTAATGCAGGTATTGGCAATATATTAATTAATGCAAGGTTTAATGATATCATTGCAGCTAATAATAATCCTTGAAAGATTCCCTTATACGCAATTATTTCAGTACCGATTTTTGTAATAGCAATAATACCGTTCATTTCACTCATCGGTATTTTACCTGTAAATAATTTACCCAATGAATAAACCATAAATCCCATATTGTAATTTACATAATGATTTGTTGCAGGTATTAGTTCTTTTAAGTTTCTTGTTTGAGTGTATTTTTCGCTATAAGTCTGCTCAATACCAAGTTTACCTTCTTTATTAGGATAAACAGGATTTAAATTCACTTTTTCATTATTTCTTAAAACAGTGATTGATACAGGCTTTTTAGTATCGGAAATCGCTGCTGCTATATCAATTAATAAAGCATCATTTTCAAGTTTATATTCGTTTTGATAGTTAATTTTATCTCTTAAATCTTTTTGTAAATCAGACAACTCTGTTTCACCTGATTTGTATTTTTCCAAGCCAAGAATGTTATCTGTAGTTAATTTAACAGGCTCTTCATCCGTAAAATTCGGAAGTTTAACAACAGTTCCCGCTTTCATTGTTTCTTCTTGATTTAAAGAAGGATTTAATTCTTTTAGTTGAGCCAATTTATCTTCAATAATTTGCTGTGAAGCAAATCCGTCAAATTCTTTTGAAAGTGTAAAGAACTTATTTATTGTAATTGGATAATCAACATTTAAACCGTTAATGGAATAAATTACATCCCCTTTTTGAAAACCTGAATTTAGTGCGGATTCTACTGCTGTAGGTGCAAAGTTTTCAAATTGAACAACAAATTTATTATCAGGCAAGTGTTTCCACAACAAACCTGTTGCAAAAATAAGAACGTAAGCTAAAATTACATTACAAATTACACCTGCAGAAATTACAAGTGCTCTTTGTCCTACTGTTTTATTTGAAAATCTTAATGTTGAGTCTTTTGGTAAATCGCAATCCTCTTCATCATCAGGGAAAGAAACGTATCCGCCTAATAAAAATGCGTGAATTAATATTTCTGTTTCACCGATTTTTTTAGAAAATAAAGTCGGACCAAACGGCAAACCAAAACCAAACTTATCAACCCTTATACCTACTGCTTTTGCAGCTAAGAAGTGACCCATTTCATGAACTAAAATCAATAAACTGATTAATAAAATCATTATTATTGAACTTGAAAACATATGTAAAAAATTCATTTTAATATTCTCGTTTATCTAATATAATTTGTATTATATGATAAAGTTCCTTGAAAAACTACTAAGCTTAATATATATACAACCTTGCTACTTCTGTAAATCAACCAAAGATGACAGCATAATTTGCAAAAGATGTTATAGCAAAATTCATTTTATGCCGACTGCTGTTTTTCGAGAAGTTAAAAACATTAAGGTTTACGCTTGTTGTTTATATGATGAAATTATAAAAACATTAATTAAAGATTTAAAATATAAAAATCAAAAGAAATTAGCACCACTACAGGCGCAATTAATGTATGAATATTGGCAGGAACTAAATATAAAAGAGGATTTTTTAATTTTACCAGTACCCATTCACAAACATAGAAGAAAAGAGCGCAAATACAACCACATGGATTTAGTTGCCGATGAATTTGCAAAATTAACAGGCTTTAAAACAAATAAGGATTTTCTTATAAGAACAAAGGATACTCAAAAACAATTTAAACTGCATAAAAGTGAACGTATTAAAAATATCAAAAATGCTTTTGATATCAACACAAATGAACAAATCAACAAAGAAACAAAACTATTAATAATTGATGATATAACTTCTTCAGGCATTACTTTAGAAGAAATTATAAAGGTTTTAAACAAATACGGATATAAAAATATTATAGCATTAACATTGGCTACACCTGATATTTGGAATTAATTCATTTTTACGCGTTGATTTGATTAGTTAAATCGTTAATATCTTGGGCTAAATGCCTATCTGCTTTCATATCTGTTTTAACTTTTTGGTGTGAATACATTATTGTTGTATGTTTACGGTTAAAACAATCACCTATATATGGAAAGCTTTCGCCCGTCATTTCTTTTGCTAAATATATTGCAACTTGGCGTGCATAAGCTGTTTTTGCAGCTCTATTTGTGCTTTTTATATCATCAACCGATACATTATAAAAACTTGCAACTATATCAATTATTCCATCAACCGTTACTGTCTTACGTTTTTCTGTATATCCTATTATTTTTTTAACAATCTCAACTGTTACAGGGATTTCATTTATTGAAGTATATGCACTTACGGTATTAAATGCACCCTCTAATTCCCTAACGTTTTTATTATAAACGGAAGCTAAAAACTCAATTACATCAACAGGCATTTTGATATTATTATCATTTGCGAGTTTTGTTAAAATTGCCATACGTGTTTCTATATCAGGTACTTGAATATCAGCAAGCAAGCCCATTTGAAAACGTGTTTTTAACCTATCGGGAGTGTTTTCAAACTTATCAGGAGAACGGTCAGATGTAAATACAATCTGCTTACCTGAATTATGAAGACTTTCAAACGTATTAAACAATTCTTCTTCTGTTCTTGCCTTACCTTCAATCAATTGAATATCGTCAATAAGAAGTACATCTGCATTTCTGTATTTATTACGGAAATCATTCATTTTATTATTATTGCTTTTGGTATTTGCTTTATCCATACCGCGCGCAAGTGAATTTACAAGATCATTAATAAATTCTTCCGCTTTAACATATTTTACTTTTAATTTAGGTTTATTAAACAAAATATCATGCCCAATAGCTTGCAATAAGTGAGTTTTTCCCAAGCCTGAACCGCCATATATAAATAACGGATTATATTGTTTTCCGGGGTCTTTTGCAACAGCATATGCCACGGCGTGCGCAAATTTATTATTTGCACCGACTACAAAATTATCAAACTTGTATTTTAAATTTAAATTACAAGCAGATTGCATCTGTTTTAAGCCATCATATTTAGAAGGCAAAATTCTGTTTTCAAGATTTTTTATAAACTCTTTTTCTTCTTCTTTTTTAGCTTTTTGTTTTTCTTTTTCTAATTTTTTATGAAGTGCTTCATCATAAATAACTTTAAAATAAACATCTCTTCCGCAAACCGTAGAAAGCGCTTTAGAAATATCTTTTTGGCTTTTTTGCAATATTTGTACAGCCAAATTCTGACCTGTTAAGGCACAAAAACAGTTTTCTTCCAAAGAATGAGGAACTAACGGCAACACCCATGTTTCATAAGTTGTTGCAAGCATAGTTTCTTTTAATATGGCAAGGACATCGTCCCATATTTGTTTAATTAATTCGTCTTCCATTTCCCACAAAATTTACAAGTTATCTGTATAAAATGCGCCTGTGCTTGATAACACAAGCGCAAAAATTAATTTATTTCTTTTAAGCACTAATTAACTTTAGTTGTTAATCTTAAGTGTAATTCTCTCATTTGATCTTCTGATGCCATAGCGGGAGCTTCTGTCATCAAGCATTTAGCAGCAGAGTTTTTAGGGAATGCTATAACATCTCTTATTGAGTTTGTTTTAGCAAGTAACGCAACAACTCTATCCAAACCTAATGCCAAACCGGCATGTGGAGGTGTGCCGTATTTGAATGCATTAATCATAAATCCGAATTTTTCTTGTGTTTCTTCATCAGATAAGCCTAATGCTTTAAATACTCTTTGTTGAATTTCAGCAGAGTGAATTCTAACGCTTCCACCGCCAAGTTCATTACCGTTGTATACGATATCATAAGCAATTGAACGGCAATTAGCAGGGTCTGTTTCCATCTTATCAATATCTTCTAAGTTTGGCATAGTGAATGGGTGGTGAACAGAAACATATCTGTCATCTTCTTCTGAGTATTCAAACATTGGGAAGTCTACAACCCACAATAAAGCGTGAGCATTAGGGTCAATTAAACCTAATTTATCGCCAAAGTATAGTCTGAATCTACCCATAACATCGTAAGTTACTTTTGGTTTATCAGCTACAAAGAATACAACGTCGCCCGCTTGAGCGCCTGCTCTTTGTTTAATTTGCTCTGCTTGTTCTTCTGTTAAGAATTTAAGAACAGGAGATTTAGCGCTGCCATCTTCTAAGTACATAATGTTAGCTAAAGCTTTAGCACCAAATGATACTGCTAATTTAGTCAAATCATCCATTTCTTTTCTTGAATAATTTGCAATACCCGGGATTTTAATAGCTCTTACAATTCCGCCTTTTTTCAAAGTATCTTTGATAATTTCAAAGTTTGATTCCATTAAAATATCACCGATATCAAACAATTCTAGGCCGAAACGTAAATCAGGTCTATCACTTCCATATTTATCCATAGCTTCTTTATATGTAATAACAGGAAGTTTATCAGGTGTTTCATAACCAACAAGTCTGAATACTTCTTTTAATAAACCTTCAACCATATTCATAATATCTTGTTGTTCAACAAAAGACATTTCCATATCAACTTGAGTAAATTCAGGCTGTCTGTCAGCTCTTAAGTCTTCATCACGGAAGCATTTTGCAATTTGATAATAACGTTCAATACCGCCAACCATCAATAATTGTTTAAAGATTTGAGGTGATTGAGGTAGCGCATAAAATTTACCCGGTTGCACACGGCTTGGTACTAAGTAATCTCTTGCACCTTCAGGTGTTGTTTTAATCAAAATAGGAGTTTCAACTTCCATAAAGTTTTGATTATCAAGGTAATTTCTTATTGTTCTAACAATATTGTGTCTTAATTTTAAGCAATTTAAAACTTTTTCTTGTCTTAAATCCAAATAACGATATTTTAATCTTATATCTTCATTAACATCATCAGCATTCAACGGGAACGGCATAACTGCTGATGTAGAAAGAATTTCTAAAGATGTAGGATATACTTCAATTTCACCTGTAGGAAGTTTTTCATTATATGTTTCTTCCGGTCTTACAGAAACTACCCCTGTAGCTTTTATAACGAATTCATCTCTTAATTTTTGGAATACATCATAAACTTCAGGATTTTTTTGAGGGTCTGAAACCAATTGGAACAAACCTGATTTATCTCTAACTTCAACAAAGATAATTCCGCCTAAATCTCTTACTGCAGAAACCCATCCTGCTATTGTTACTTCTTTACCTACTTCATTTTTAGTTATTTCACCGCAACCATGCGTTTTCATTGATGTTGTTGTTAACATATTAAATTCCTGTTTTCTCACTTATAATAATTTAAATTTAACTCAAAAATACTAATTTTTCAAAAAATTTTAGATTTTTCTTTTTTTTACTCTCACACCCTCGACTTCGTATACATTTTCAATAGCTATAAAAGCCCTTGGGTCAATATTTTTTGCAATTTCTTTAAGTTTTTGAACCTGCAAACGTGATATTACACAATATACAATTCTTTTTTTAACACCGGAATATCCTCCCTCAGCATCAACATAAGTAACACTTACATCCATCTTTTCCATTACATCTTTGCCAATTTCAGCAGAATAATCTGTAATTATAAATACCGATTTCGATTCATTCAAACCTTCAATAACAATATCCATAGTTTTATAAGCCACAAAATATGTGATTATTGAATACAAAGCATGCTGCCAATCATAAACAAATCCTGCAACCGTGAAGATAAATAAGTTGATAAACATAATTATTTCACCAACAGAAAACGGTATTTTTTTGGTGGCATAAATCGCCATAATTTCAGTACCATCAACAGATGCACCGTTTCTTATAATTAAACCGACACCCGAACCAAGAATTAAACCGCCAAAAATGGCAGCTAAGAATAATTCCAAATCAGGTATTACCGCATGTCCGTGGAATAAACCTCCAAAAACAGTTACACCGCAAGCAAAAATTAAAATAGAATAAAATGTTGCAAGTACAAAGCGAACACCTAATTTTTGCAATGCAAGAATTATAAACGGCAGATTGATTGCAACAATAAACAAACCTAAAGGCTGTTTTGTTAATGTATTTAATATCATTGAAATACCTGTAATTCCACCGTCAATAATATGACTCGGTATTAAAAATCCTTCAATTGCAAACGCATATATCAATGCACCAATTGTAAGAAAAAAATAATCTTTTAAATATGTTTTCATTCGTTACCTCTTAAAGTTTATTATACAATACTTTCAGCATAAATTGAAAAAATTTCTAAAATTTATTATTATTTAAGAATGATATTTTTTAATCAAAAAAAGAAAATTAATATAATACCTTTAGGTCAAAACTGCATGCCACGCGTAATTTTAACGCGCTACGGGCTTAAACCGCATAAATTTCAAGGTGAATTAACCTATCCTTTTGATTTGGCAGTTTTTGGAATGCCTGAACTTACAAAAACACTAAGAACTAACTTTTCAGAGTTTTTTAATAATCTTGAATATAAAGATAATTGCTGGAGAAAAGCACCAAATTGTATAGAATTTTGTCATGATAAAAGACTTAAACAGGACGATAAGCAAAAACTAATTGATTTATACTCCAAAAGAATTGCAAATTTTCAACACACTATAAATGATGAAAAACCTGTTTTATTTGTTCAAATCTTAGGCGATTATCAAGAAATAGAAGAACAATATAATGAACTTAAACGATTACGAGAAGATAAACCGTTTAAATTTGTAATTATTGATACTGAAAATATTGTGCCTGAAATAAATTTAGAAAATGTATATGTAAAACAAATACCTTTGCCAAGTGCGCAATACAAACAAAACTGGTGGAAAAAAGAATTTTATAACAGTAAAGAAGGTAAGCTGTTTGAAAAAAAAATTACTGATTTTTGCAAAGAGATTATTAATAGCTTAAGTGTATAAAAAATCAGCAAAAAATAGAAAAATAAACGCCCATTGCAGAGTATAGTTAAAACATCTTACCGAAGAAACAGCAAAGTGCGCACTGTTTGAGCAAAGCGATACAAAGTGAACACGCACAGCTTGCGAGCAGTAGTGAACCTGCATCCGACAGCAGAGCTTAGGTGTTGCGCACATCTACTGAGGTTGATGTTTACTATACATCGCATAGGGATTGTTTTTTCTATTTTTTGCTGATTTTTTTATACACTTAAGCTATTTACATTCTCGAAGCACGGCAAGAGCTTCACAATATATCTCCATATCTAAACCGAGTTCCTTAGCGCGTTTTTCCATATATGCGATTTGTTCGTAAATTTCTTTTGTAAATTTAGGTTGATGAGTATTATACCAATCCTGTTCAACGCTTAAGCTAACGGCTTTTACTCCGTTTTTTACAACCTCATCAAACCATTTATTTATTTCTTCATAAGTATCATTAATGGTAGGGTATAAAATAAATTTAACTTTTAAAAGATTTGTATCCCCTGCTGCTTTTGCATATTTTCTTATATTTTCCCAAACTTTTTTATATGCTTTTACCTGTTTAATTTTCTCATAAGTTTCTTTGCAGCCTGCATCCGTTGAAATAACAAGACTTATAGCCCCAAGCTTCAAGCCTTTTTCTATGCTTTTAGAATACTTTATGCCTGAAGAATTAATTCTAATATTTTTACAGCCTTTATCCAAAAATAGGCTTATTAATTTATCAAATTCATGCAAAATTGTAGGTTCGCCGCCGCCAAAAATTATACAAGACTCTTCTGTTTTTTTAATAACACCCTTTTTAAACATATCTTTAATAATAGGGTACAAAGGGTATTCCTTATAACTGTTAAATTTTTTCTTATCGTCCATTGTATAGCAATAAGTACAGTTACAATTGCATTTTGTCCAATGGTTAAAGGTAAAATGGTTTATGTAATTTTCTTCATCCCAATCTTTTTCATGCAAGTAAATGCAATCCTTGCAAGCTTCAAGGTATTCACCCTTCTTGTGCATTGATTTCATTTCTTCTTTTATTTTAAAGATTTCATTCCAATCTAAAAGCTCGCCATGGTAATTTTCTTTTATAGTTGTCTGATATTCTGTTTCTCTGCCTTGAAGATAACCATAACAGCACAAACGAAGTGAATCCGTTCTAAATTCTATTCCCCTGTTTACCCATTGACAACTTTTATATTTCATTTTGACCTCTTTGTTGTATTATAGCAAAATAATAAAAAAGTGATAAGAAAGTCTATTTCGAAGTCCATTGATTTTAGGTATCGCGAAATCACAGGACGAGAAATAGACTTTCTTATCGCTTTTTTATTATTTTGCTAATTTTTATTGGTCATACTCTTTTTCAAAACCAAACAATGAACTTACAGATTCACCGTCATGAATTCTTGAAATAGCTTCACCCAATAAAGGAGCAACACTTAATTGTGTAATTTTTTCAGGTAAAAATGCGTTATTAAGCGGAATTGTATTTGTAACAACAACCTCTTTAATAGGCGCTTTTTCAAGTCTTTCTAAAGCAGGACCCGAGAAAACAGGGTGTGTTGCACAAACATAAACATCTTTAGCGCCCTTATCTTTTAACAATTGAGCAGCACCACAAATAGTTCCTGCTGTATCAATAATATCATCAAACATGATACAAGTTTTATCTTTGATATCACCAATAATATTTACGGCAATTGCTTCATTGTGTCTGTTTCTTCTCTTATCAATAATAGCCATAGGGCATTTCATTTGTTTAGCCATATATCTTGAACGGGAAACACCGCCCATATCAGGGCTTACTACTACTAAATCTTCTGTAGGAATGTTTAATTTTTTAACGTAATCTACAATTACGGAAGTTGAATAAATATGGTCAACCAAAATATTAAAGAAGCCTTGAATTTGACCTGTATGTAAATCCATAGCCAAAATTCTGTCAGCGCCTGCCGTTGTTAATAAATCAGCAACCAATTTTGCTGTAATAGCTTCTCTGCCTGATGTTTTTCTGTCTTGTCTTGCATAACCATAATAAGGAATTACAGCTGTTATTGATTTTGCACTTGCACGTTTAAATGCGTCAATTATAATTAATAATTCCATTAAATTTTCATTTACAGGATTGCAAACAGGCTGAACAATAAATACATCATCGCCTCTTATACTTTCTTGTACTTGAACGTATATTTCACCGTCTGCAAAGTTTTTAATAATCATTGGTCCAACAGTTGTACCAAGATACTCAGCTATTTCTTCAGCCAATTTCATGTTAGAACGACCTGCAAACAGTTTAATATCGTGTGTTGGATTTATTGTTTTCTCGCCTTGCGGAAAAGCTAATTCTAATTCCATTATTTATTGCCTCCTGAAAGTTGCTCAATTTTTCTTTTTACCCAGTCTGATAATATTCTCATCGGTGCTCTTGTTACAGCCAGTGAATATGCTTCAACATCTTTAGTTATAATACTTCCCGCACCAACCGAAGCCATTTCGTTAATAGTTACAGGCGCTACCAAAACAGAATTTGAACCTGTATTTGCTCCGTCTTTTATTATAGTTTTGCTTTTTACTTTTGAAATAGGATTGTAATTTGCAGTAATTGTACCTGCACCAATATTTACCTTGCTGCCTAATTCAGCGTCCCCGATATAACTTAGATGTGAAACATTTGTATTATCTTTAATTACAGATTTTTTAATTTCTACAAAGTTGCCTATTCTTACATTGTTTCCAATAACAGCTCCATCGCGAATATGTGCAAACGGCCCGATTTTACAATTTTTACCGATTGTATTTTTACCTGTAATATAAACATTCGGTAGAACTAAAGTATCAGCCCCGATTGTTGTTTCAGGCGAAACAAAGGTTGAATCCGGATCAACTATTTGAACGCCCTCTTCCATCAATCTTGTTATTGATTTTTTATTTAAAATTTTTGTAGCTTCTGCTAAATGGATTTTAGAATTAATACCAAAAATCTCTTCATTATTTTCTAAAATATAAGATTGAACAGTAAGATTTTTTTCAACTGCCCATTTTACAATATCAGTTAAATAATATTCTCCTTGAGCATTGTTGTTTTTAAGATTATTAAACGCTTCAGAAACTGTTTTCCAATTAATACAATAAATACCTGCATTAATTTCTTTAACAGCTTTTTGTTCGGGAGTTGCGTCTTTTTCTTCAACAATAGCAACAAATTTTTTATTTTTATCGCGGATAATTCTGCCATAATTTTTAGGATTTTCAAATATAGCGGACATAACGGTTAAATCGGCATGATTATTATCGTGGAACTGAATAAAATCTTGAATTGTTTCAGATGTTATTAACGGAGTATCGCCGCAAACAACAATAACATATCCGTCAAAATCTTTTAAATATGGTGCTGCTTTATTAACTGCATCACCTGTACCTAACTGAGGGCTTTGTAAAACACATTTTGCATTATCGCAATATGATTTAACAAAATTCTCTACTTTTTCTGCTTCATGCCCGACAATTACAAAGCTTTCATCTGCGCAATCAATATTGTTAACCGCATCCAAAACATAACCTAAAAGAGGCTTATTAAATATAGAATGGAGAACCTTTGGCATTTCAGACTTCATTCTTGTACCTTTACCTGCCGCAAGAATTATTGATTTTACTTTTTTATTCAACATAAATTCCATTCCTCTAAAACTATAATACTATTTTCGCATGAAAATTAAAACATATTCTAAAGAAATATATCATATTTGATAAAAATTAATAAATATCAGTTACTTTCCTTTTTATAATCAATGTTTTTCATTAAAAATACTGTTGGAATAATAATCATTGCAGCAATTGAGAACATTCTGAAAGTATCAACAAAACCTAATAATGTAGATTGCTGAACAAGCTGTTTATATAATGTACTTTGTGCCATATAGTTTGCTACTGTCGGGTGAATATGTTGGCTTAAACCTGCCGTCATAGAAGAAAGTCGTTCTTGATAAACGGGATTTAAATCATTAAGATTTTTGACCATACTATATTGGTGCATTTGTGCACATCTTGCAATCATTGTACCTGACAATGATGTACCAATAGCACCACCTATATTTTTCAATAAATTCTGCAATCCTGCGGCATTTGTCATCTGCTGATTACTAAGAGTTACAGCAGATAAAGCTATACTTGGAACGAGTGAAAAGCCCATTCCCAAGCCTAAAATAAAATTTGGAACTGCAATACTTGTCATAGATATATCCAAATTCAAATTACTTAATTGAAAACCCGCTATACCTATAAACACAAGCCCTAAACAAACTAACAATCTGTTATCTATTTTATTAGATAATAAACCGCTTAAAATAACAGAGGTTAAACTGCCTGCACCTCTTGGCATCATTGTTAATCCGCTTAGATATGCGTTATACCCCATTAATGTTTGCAAAAATTGAGGCAAAATAGCCATTGAAGCCAATAAAACAAGGTTTACGATAACTTGAATTAAAGTACCAACCGTAAAATTTTTATCTTTAAAAACGCTTAAATCTATTAAAGAATTTTTATTTTTTAATTGAGATATAAAGAAAAATACAGCCGCCAGAACACTTACAATTGCCATTCTTCTAACCCAAACAGCATGGAACCAATCAGCATTATTACCTTTATCTAAAATAATTTGCAATGTTACAAGCCAAACCGTTAAAAGAAAAAAACCTATTGTATCTATTCTTATATTCTTTTGGCGACGAGCATAAGGCGGGTCTTCAAGCAAATATTTTATTAAAACTATTGTTCCAATCCCAATCGGTATATTTATAAAAAATATCCACGACCAATGAAAATTATCCGTAATCCATCCGCCTAAAACAGGTCCTATAATCGGGGCAATTACAATAACCATTCCGAATAATGCCATTGCTTTTCCGCGTTCTTTTATTGAAAAATTTTCAAGCAGAATTGCTTGCGCAAGCGGCAGCAATGCTCCGCCGCCAAGCCCCTGCAATATTCTTGAAAATATCATCATTCCCAAGGTATTAGATATACCGCAAAGAAAAGACGAACAAACAAATAACAGTACACTAAAAGTAAAAAAGGCTTTTCTTCCCATTAATTTGCAAAACCAATCAACAGCAGGGATTATAATCCCTGAAGCTATTAAATAACTTGTTAATATCCAAAGTGCTTCTTCTCTTGAAGCGGAATAACTTCCTGCCATGTGCAGAAGTGCAACATTTGCAATAGTTTCATCAAGCACAAACATAAATGCAGCACCAATAATCGGGATTGAAACTATCCACGGGTTAAACTTAGGTTTCCATTCTTCCTGTTGTACTTGTTCTTGTGTCATTATTTAACTCTTACTTTAGGTTCAACACTCATACCTGCAACAATATTATATTCTTCGGGGTTGATTTCTTCCGTAAATATAATTTTTACAGGTATTCTTTGTACAATTTTAACAAACGAACCAACAGCATTTTCAGGCGGAAATAAGCTTGATTTTGCGCCTGATGCCCTTTGAATGCTATCTATTTTGCCTTTAAATTTTTTATTCGGGTAAGCATCAATTTTAATTGTAACTTCTTGTCCTACTTTCATCTTACCGACTTGATTTTCTTTAAAATTGGCTTCAATCCAAACTTTATCAGGTACAATAGCAAATAACGGCTGACCAACTTGTACATACTTGCCCTTTTCAACATTTCTATTTGTTACACTACCTGTGTTTGGAGCTTTTATATTTGTATAGCTTAAATTCAATTCTGCTTGATCGCGTTGAGCCTTTAAAGCTTTTATATCAGCATCTGCAACCTTATTATCTCCGTTAGACATAATATCTTCTTCCGCTGCCAACAACTTAGCCTTTGTATTGTCATATTTAGTTTTCGCACTGTCTAAAGTCTGCTGTGAAACCGCACCCGCCTTATATAAGTTTTTATATCTTTCCAAATCTTTTTTAGCCATATTAATTTCTGAATTAACAGCGCTTAATTTCGCTTTAGCAACCTTTTGAGAATACAATGCTTTTTCATATAAAGCCTGTGCTTGGTCAAGCTTTATTTTATAATCAGTATCATCAATTTTAGCGACAATATCGCCCTCTTTAATTTTTTGATTATCCTCAATAAATATTTCTGTTATCTGCCCTGAAACCCTTGGCGCAATTTGAATAATATCACTTTCAACATACGCATCATCTGTAGTCTCATATTTTAAAGCATTTACATAATAACAAGCACCTGCAATAATCGCCATTAAAGCAATTAAGATTACTAAAATCTTTTTTTTATTTGTTTTTTCCATTATTTAAGTTTTCCTAAAAATTTTACAAATACATTATAATATACTATGTTGTTTTTATCACTTATATGTATCAAAATATTGGTATATAAACTAACGAGGGATTAATGAAAATTAAAAAAATAATTGCAGGATTACTAATCACATCTTTATTTATAAGTGCAGTTCCAACGTATTCTTTTGCAGCAAAAAAAACAAAAAGGACAGAGCAAACAGTTATTTCCGAAATCAACATTGATTGGTGGAAAGACTTTAACGACCCGTTTTTATTTGAATACATAACAAAAGCAATTCAATGTAATAATGATTTAAAAATTGCGACCTTAAAAGTAGATGAAGCAACCGAAAATAAAAATATAACAAGGTCAAGAGAATTACCATCTGTCGGAATTGGTGCCGTACCTGCTTTATATAAATTACCTGCATTAACAAATTCGGATTTTTTATTATCATTACCAATTTATGCAAATTATGAGCTTGATTTATTCGGCAAAAACCGTGATAAAACAAAATCTATGGATAAACTTATAGAAATAACAGCACAAAACGAAAAAGCCGCTTATATTTCTGTAACAAGCGCTGTTGGAAGTACCTACTACAATATTGTAAAACTCGATAAATTAATTACTTTACAAGAAGAAATAATTAAAGACCGCAAACAAATTTACGATTTAATGAAACTAAGTAACGAACAAGGGCTTGTTTCTACAGCTGATACAGTAAGTGCAAATAAAGCATATATTAAAGCCAACACCGATATCATCGAATTAAAAAAAGCACAAGAACGAATGCTTAATATGCTTGCTGTTTTAACAGGCGACAGCCCTGAAAACAGCAAAACTTACAAACGAATTGCGTTTGACGACTTGAATATTACAAAAACAATTCCCGATTATATTCAATCAGAAACCATTCAATCCCGCCCCGATTACATAAGTGCAGAAAAAACATTAGAAAAAATCGGGCTTGATGTTCGAGCAGCAAAAAAAGACTTTCTGCCAAGCTTTAATATTTTGGGGCTTTTATCTTTCAATACAACAGAATTTTTCTCCGGACTAAATTGGGCAAATACATTTGGCTTGGTTGGCGGTGGTGCAACTCTGCCCCTATTTAGCGGCGGAGCCAAAATAGCAAACTTAAAACTTCAAAAAAATAAATATAAGCAAGCTGTAGAAAACTATAAAAAGACCAATATTACAGCAATTCAAGAAGTTAATGACGCTTTGTGCGATTTAAAACTTGATAACGAAAAATATTTAAAAACTCTTGAAAGCTATGACACAGAAAAACAAGACTTCTACTATACAGATTTAAAATATAAAGAAGGTATTATCTCGTACTTAGATTTACTTCAAAAAAAAGAAGCCTTATTAACAACAGAAAAAACAGTTACAAACAACAAAACCGAATTATTTATAAACCAAATCGGTTTATATAAAGCAGTTGCAGGGGCTAAGATATAAATTTTATTGGGTTTAAATAAAAATTATTTTGGTGCAAACGTTCCTTTTTGCACCCTACGTTTTCTATAATTTTGTTGGGTTAAAACCCAACCTACAATCTTTATTTATTGGTGCAAAAAATTGCACCCTACAACTACTCATTATTGTGTACTATATATTAAAGCAAGAATATATGTTATAATAACACCATGAAATACATAGAAGAAGATAACAAAAACTTAATATCTTTAAGGAATAATTTATTAATTATTGTATTAACTATAACAACAGGTCTAATAGGACTATTTTTAAGCAAAGATTATTCCATATACAAGCTTTTACCATTAATGGCAGCAGGTGTATATTTTGATATTCTTTTTATTTTAAACATCATAAATATTAATTCAAAAGTAAATAATAATATAAGGATTTTAAAGAATGAACATAAATGATTTAATAATGTATGTTTTTCTTGGCATATTAATTATTGGAAGTATAGTTTTCCAAATACGAGAATACAAACACTCAAAAAATATATAATATATTAATTATCGCATTGATTTTGTCATGCGATATAAAATTGTTATATTTTCGTCAGAAAGTTCTTTTACATTTTGAGAAATATATTTTTCCATATATTCTCTATCTACCTTTAAATGGTCAAAGTCAAAAAGTTCGGGCAATGTCACTTTTAAAGCTTTTGCAATATTGACTAAAAATTTTGACGGAAAAGTATGTCCATTTTCTATATTACTTAGATTTCGTTTTTCAATACCTGCAAGCTCAGCTAATTGTTCTTGCGTTAAATTTTTTTCATTACGCAAGTTTTTAATACGTTTTCCTAATAAATGCTTTGTCTCATTCATATTAAAACGATAAACTTTTTTATTAAAAATTGTAATGACTTAAATTATCTTTAATTTGATTATTTAGTAAATTTATATCATGTATATTGATATAAAATTGTTAAATTAATCGAAATAAGAAAAAATGTTTCATATGAATACAAATTATTATATAAAATTACAAAATCAATTAGCACAAAAGCCTATTAAAGTAAGATTAATAAGAAGCCAAATTAATTTAATATTGTTGCTTGCTACAGGGATGACTTTAAAAGAAATCGCAATAAAAGAAGGTAAACAAGAAAATAATATAAAAAAACGCACGCAAAACCTTTATAAGAAATTTCTGGTTGCAAACCGCAAAGATTTGATATTAAAAGCCATTAAACAAAAAATTATTAAATTTAAAGATATATCACCAAAATTCCGCAAGCGGTTTTTTAGAGAAAATGAAATTTATAACAATTTCTATAGTGATATAACAATAAAAGAAGAATTAAATGCAGAAGAAATAAAAATTCTTACATTACTATCAAAGGGATTTACTAAAAAGCAAATTATCAAGGAATTACGATATATAAATATTCATTATTACAACATGATTTTATACGGAATATTCGCAAAATTGCATGTTGAAAACAAAATACAAGCTGTTTATATGGCTATAAAAAACAAAATTATTGAAATTTAAAATATTACCCTTTTTTCTTTAAAAGTTTAGTGTTGTTTTGCTTATATCTATTGAAGTTTAAGAATATAACAGATCTTTTATCTAAATCAAAAATCGCTTAGTAGTTTTAAATACAACTTATACTTTATTAAATAATATCTATTAGAAGCAAATCAAATAATAATATATCGTATTGTTATGAGTGAATTTCTAGAAAAATTTGGAAAAAAGATAAGGGAATTTCGTAGCCTCAAGAAAATAAGCCAAGAAAAACTTGCAGAGCTAATTGATTCTTCAACAACAACAATCAGCACACTTGAGCTTGGAAAAACTTTTATCACTTATAAAAATCTGCAAAAACTATGCAAAGTTCTTGAAATTCAAGAAGTTGATTTGTTCAATTTTTCTATGAAAAATAAAAAACAAGCTTCTATTGTTGATGAAATTAACAACGAAGTAAAAAAGCTTTCATTACAAAAGCAAAAACAAATTTTAGAAATAATCAAAACATTTGACGAAAATTAGGTTATTTTTTTAATTATATTTTATTACATAGTAATGTAGGGTGCAAAAGGGAACATTTGCACCAAAATAATAAATTTTAAATTGGAATAAAAAACGGAAAAAGCAGTAAAAAAGTTTATTTTGAAGTCCATTGATTTTAGGTATCGCGAAATCACAGGACGAAAAATAAACTTTTTTACTGCTTTTTTCCGTTTTTTATTTTTACAAATTCAAATCTTGTTCTTTAGTTTGAATTTTATTTAAAGCTTTTTCTACAAATTCATCTGTAGATAATTTGCCTGCTTCACCGATGCCGCGAATTCTTACTGCTACTTTGCCTTCTTCAATTTCCTTATCACCCATTACTAAAACATAAGGGATTTTGTTTCCTTGAAGAGCTTCTCTTATTTTATAGCCCATGCTTTCGCTTCTATCATCAAGTTTAGCTCTAATACCTGCTTTACGTAATTTTTCATATACTTCTTTAGCATAATCACAATGACGGTCTGCAATTGGTACTACACAAACTTGAGTTGGTGCTAACCACATTGGGAATGCACCTGCATAGTGTTCAATCAAGATACCGTGGAAGCGTTCCATTGAACCAAATACAACTCTGTGTAACATTACGGGAGTTTTTAATTGTCCGTCTTTATCCTGATATTTAATATCAAATCGTTCAGGTAAGTTAAAGTCTAATTGGATTGTTGCACATTGCCATGTTCTGCCGATAGCGTCTTTAACTTTGAAGTCAATTTTTGGTCCGTAGAATGCACCATCACCTTCGTTGATGTCGTATTTCATTCCGCGTTTATCCATTGCTTCTTTAAGACCGGCTTCAGCTAATTCCCAGTTTTTAAGTTCACCAACATAGCTTTCAGGTCTTGTAGATAATTCAACTTCAAATTCCATATTGAAGATTTTCATTGTATCTGCAACAAAATCAATAATTTCATTAATTTCATCAACTAATTGTTCTGGGGTACAGAAAACGTGAGCATCGTCTTGAGTAAAGCCTTGAACACGTGTCAAACCTGATAAAGCGCCAGATTTTTCTTTTCTGTATACAGTACCAAGTTCAGCCATTCTTAAAGGCAATGAACGGTATGAATGTCTTTCTGCTTGGTAAATCATAATATGGAAAGGACAATTCATAGGTTTAACAATAAATTGGTCATCGTCTTCATTTTCTTTTTGAATGAAAAACATGTTTTCTCTGTAGTGGTCAATATGACCTGAAATTTCCCATAATTTAGATTTAGCAATTTGAGGTGTATTTACAATTACATAACCGCGTTTTCTGTGCTCTGTTCTCCAGTAATTTTCAATTTCTTCACGCACAACTGCTAAATTTGGGTGCCATAAAACAAGTCCGCCGCCAATTTCTTCTCTAACAGAGAATAAGTTTAATTGGGCGCCAAGTTTTCTGTGGTCGCGTTTTTGTGCTTCTTCAAGCATTGTTATATATTGTTCTAAATCTTCTTTATTCCAAAATGCAGTAGCATAAATTCTTTGAAGCATTTTGTTCTTTTCATCGCCTCTCCAATAAGCACCTGCAACCTTCATTAATTTAATTGCATTTCCTTTAATATAGCTTGTATTTGGAACGTGAGGACCTGAACATAAGTCATTAAATAATACATTACCGTCTTTATCTTTTGTTAAATATAAAGTAGGATTATCATTTTTATGTTCTTCTAATAATTCAGCTTTATAAATTTCGCCCTCTGATTTAAATTCATCTATTTGTTTTTGAACATCAGGGATTTCATATTTTTCAAAAGTTAAATTTTGCTTTAAAATAGCTTTCATTTCAGATTCAATTTTTGCTAAATCTTCATCTGTAAATGAATGACCTTCCAAATCAAAGTCATAATAAAAACCGTTATCTATAGCAGGTCCTATAGCCAATTTTGCGTTTGGAAATAACTTTTGGACAGCCTGCGCCATAATATGTGAAGCAGAATGTCTTAATATATGTAAATTCTCGTTATTCTTTTCCATATTTTTCCCCTTTTATATAACATATATTAATTTATATCACTCATAAAACAATATATCAACAAACGGTAGTTTTACATATATCCTGCTCAATGAGACTCTTATTTCAAAAAATCTATTCCAAGGAAATTCATAATCAGCTTTTATTTTTTCTAAATTAAACATTTTAAAAATTTTATCTTCATACTCTTTCATATATGTTTGTATAATATCAGCAGAAAGATTTTCTGTGTTATCTCTTATCAATTTTCTTACATTTGCTTGATAAGCCCAATCATCTAAAAATCTTGTTAACTGCAGTGTTTGAAATGCATTTTTATCGGGAATTTTAGCACCGAAATATGTCAGTGCAGAAGAAATAGAACTTCCGAGCGTATTTCCTGTTGTATTCCAAGCAGCATAACCAAAAAATTCTTTTAAAGTTTTTTTAGACATCAATTCTTTTACAAAATTATTATCACTTCCGTTTGCATTTAAAATATCAACGATAAAATAAGGTTTATCAGGAATACTCAACTCACCTTGAAACAATGGTGCATCAATATTCATAACTAGCTCACCCTGTTCATTGATAAAGTTATTCACAAGCAAAATTAAATCAGCATTTCCTTCATCAGTTACAATACCGCCTGCCAGTTCTATTTGCGATTTAACAGACTCTTCAACTGAAATATCTTCATATTTTGAGATTTTATTTACTGAATTAGGATTAATATAGACCGGTGCAATTTTTATATGTTTTTGTTTATTAATGGCGCGAGAAAGCAATGTTAAAGGGATTTCATCCGCACCTGTTTTTATAAAGATATTTTCTTCATCGTTAACCAATTCTTTTAGCAGATTTGCCTCTTTAACATTTAATCCGAATTCTGCGCAATCATCCTTCGAGAATATTAAAGTATCAAAAACACCTTGTTTCTTAAGATCAATATAATATTTATTTAATTCAAAATTACGTTCTCTTGTTTTTAAATAATCTTCTAAAATATTTTGCGGGATATCTGTTTGAATATTAGTAGTTTGTCCTAAAGTTTCAGCTTTATGCTGATTAAAAGAATATTCAAAAAGCTTTGTTCCATACTCTGACCAATATTCTTTTTCTTCTTCATTAATATTATTATTAGAAATACGCATAATACTTGAAAACGCATAAACTTTTGCGCTGTGTTGTTTTAAAATTTCAACAAATTTGTTAATTCTGTTTTTTATAATTTCTAAACTGTCATTGCTTCTTCTTGAAGGGATTAAACCGCCATAAGCCAATGTATCCAAAGTAATAACAAATATATCTACATTTTTTAAAGATTTCAACCAATCTAAAAGCCCATCAATATCAGCGTTATTATATAAGCCGCCCATTAAATTAATATCGGGAAGAATTAATTCATGTTCTTTAGCCTGATGAAGAATCTGCATAGGTAAATCATAACAAACAGGACGATTATCAATTGGTATTAAAGCTATTTTAGACATTCATAGGACTCCAGATTTTTTATCATTTTTTCTGTAAGTGCAAGAAATTCCTCTTGCAAATCTTTTGGTGTAACTATTTTACAATTTTCACCATATTTTAATAATCTTAAAAGCAAGGTATCTTTATCTTCTTTTTTATTAGAAATAACTATACGATTAGAATCAAAGTTAATTGCTTTTTCATGTTCTTTTAATTTATATGCCCGAATTAATCGTCCGTATATCTCAAATGTAACACTATTGTGATAATCAAATCCTTTGTTTCTTCCAGGTTCTTGTTTTAAGCCTGTAATTGAATCTATACAAATCTTTTTACTACGACCCAACTTGGAATTGTAACAAACAATAAAAGTATTATTGTTTATATTTTGAATTTCTTTTAATTCTGTAGTTATAGTTTCTTCGGTTGAATTATTTTTTCTGTATGTAATAGATACATTCTGACCCTCATATAACATATCTTTCAATGTTTTTATAAGGTTTTCCTTTACATTATTATTACATATAATATTTTCTTCTTCTTTTGTTTTTTGAAGTATTTCTTCAATATTTAAATTTACATATTTTTCAAGTCTTAAAAAGATTTTTTCTATAATTTCTTCTGCAACTTTATTATTAAACTTATTAATAAATTTAATTAATTCTGTTAAGGCTTTTTTTTCTTCTTCATTTAAATTAATTTTCAATATAGCATTTGAAAAACCATATTTTGTTTTATCTTTTTTTAGTTTTAAACCCAAAACCTCAAATGTATTAAAATACTTTAAAAAAGCCTCTTGAGTATAAACATTTTCAATATCTTTATTACTTTTAAGTTTTTCTATTAACTCATTTTTAGTTAAATCTTCATCTAAAAGTATTTTTAATATTTCTAATATTCTTAAACCTGTATCATGTTTTTTTTCAGGTTTTTTCATTCTTCATATCCTTTTTGTATTAATTTTAGCTTATTTATTAATTTTTTCCTAAAAAAGTCAGGTGAAATTATTTTTACATCGCAGCCAAATAACAATATTCTTTGAATAAATAAAAACTCATTATCGACAGTTGCTGCAATACGTATAACTTCAGGTGAAAGAAAAACTAACCTTTCATATTCTTTTAATTCGAATGTATTTACAGACTCACCTGTTATTTCATACATTACTTCATACATTTCGCTTTGAGTATATGTTTCTTGTATATTTACCGCATTAATTTTTCGTATTCTTTCAAAATTTAATAAACTGTTTCTTTTATATTTAAAACTATAACATTGTAAATATAGTTTAGCATTTTCATAAACAATTTTTTGAGGAATAATATCAATATCTTCCTCGCCATATTCAGGTGAAGAATATGTAATTTTAACTTTTTTACCTTGAAGCTTAGAATTTGAAAATTCTAAGAGCAATTGTTTGTTTATACTCGCAAGCGGACGTGAATTATGAACTTTTGCCATAATTTTATCATTACAAGTTAATGCTGCAAATTCATCATATAAATCATTAATTAGTAAAACCTCTTCCCAAGAGATTTCTCTTGAATACTTTTCTCTTAACGAAAGAAATAAGTCTAATTCTTTTTCTGAAAACTTAAAAATAAATGGATGTTTTAAAATCTTATATTTATAGTTATTTGTTTTTGTAGGACGTTCTATTTCACAGCCTGCAGATTTTAAAGTATTTATGGCAACTCTTATTGTATCTTTTGAAATTGCCTTGTTTACAATCGGATTACTTTGCAGAATTTCTATTAACTCATCAATAGTACAACTTCTTTCCAATAAATTTTTTAAGATTATTAATGTTCTGTATCCGGTTGTACTTATCCAGAATTTTTTTGTTTTTTCTTGCGCAAAATTTTGTCTTTCCATATTTTAATTTTAAAGTAAAAAGGTAATATTAATAAATAATTTACAATTATTGTTACTTATTTAGAATTTTTGTATGATATATAAAAAAGAAAAGAGTTTATATGGTAAAAGAATGGAATGAATATTTTCTTGAGATAGCAAAAACATGCGCTTCTCGTTCTAATTGTTTAAGAGCAAATGTCGGAGCTGTTATTGTAGGTGATGATAAGAAAATAAAAGCTACAGGTTATAACGGCACTCCGTCAAAAGTAATTTCTTGTTATGAAATTGGTAAATGCTACAGAATTGAAAATAATATTCCATCCGGCACCAGATACGAAACCTGCAGAAGCATTCACGCAGAGCAGAATGCTATAATTCAAGCAGGGCAAGACCGCTGCCAAAACGCTACAATGTATATATACGGTCACAATTTTATTTGTATTTTATGCAAACGTTTTATTGTTCAAGCAGGTATTAAAGATGTTTATTTACGCAAAGATGATAATTCACCAATTGAACATATCTTGGTTGAAGATATAAAGCGCGAACTTTCTGAACAAGTTGCAGAATAAAATTTAAAAAAGGGTCTTATATAAAAAATATAAGACCCTTTAATCATTGTATTTTTATAAGTAAGTTATTATAATTAGTTTATGAAAAAATTCTTATTAATTATTTTCATATTTTTATTCATTTCTATTGTAATATTTATGTTGCAAAAGCAAAATAATACATCTTATGGTTACAATAAGTTTGAAATAATCACTATTCATGAATTATTAACAAACCAAGACCCAGATCATTGGAAAAACATACATATAAATAATAATGGTGATATTGCGTATAAAAATAAAGTTGTTTTTAAAGACAATGGAGAACCACTAAATGAAAATAATGCTTATACAACACTTGAAATGAAAATAATTATATCTGCAAAACATATTGAACCAAATAAAAATTGTAATCCTGTTGATAATTTAACAAATGGAACAATGGGATGTTACACAGATAATCCTGATTGATAACTGATTAATCAGGTGTTAAAAATAATTCTTTTTCATCTTTTCTTCTATTAACTAGCCCTTTTAAGACTTTTTTGTCTTTATAAATCCATCTATCAAATTCATTTGCTGCACCATCTATATCTCCTTCATTTAATTTCTTTAATAAAGTTGAAGTTTTAAATGCTCTTGGACCTTCATTAAATATAAAACTAGATAACGCAATCTTTTGATTTTCTGTTAAATTAATTTTTACTTCTTTCAATGGTGCACTATGTTCTTTAAAATCTTCTATTAGATATTTTTTTGCTTGTTCCTCCGTAATTTTATCACCTGCCTTTACTCCCTTTGTATGACCATAACCTATTGTCCATACATCATTCTCTACAGGTTTGTATGCATTTTGTTCGTATCCTTCATGTTTAGCTATGAAATTTACAGCCCTTTCTTTTGTGCTATTCGAAAAAATACTATTATCAACTTTTGTATCAATTTCATTTTTATCTTTCATTGTTGGATACAATATATCTTCTCGGCTCAGTTTTTTATAACGTGGGAATGATTCTTCTTCTATTCGTTTATACTGCGGAAATTCTTCATCAGCATATATTTTACTTCCAAGTCCGATATTTTCGTATTCTGTATTTGAATAATCTGAATTATGCGCAGCTCCGCAGGTTCTTGTATATCCTGTAACTTGTGTTCCATCTGTTCTAGTATAACCGCTTACGCTATAGCTGCCGACACAATTATTTTTATTAGTCATTATTCTTTCCTTTCATTTTTAATTATTTTTGCTAACTTAACTAATTTTTGTAATAAAAATAAGACTTCATATCCAAGTCATAAAATCCTCCTATTTTATGTATTTACATTAATATGTACTAAAAAATTAAATACAAAATAACAGAACAAATTTTGTTCTGTTAAAAATTTATATAGTACTCCCTAAGATTTAGCGATATTAGTCAGCTAACGGCTTTGCCGACGCATACAGGCTCACAACTACTCTCGTTGTTGCGTGTGTTCGCTTTGTAACCTGTTCATGTTTGTTATGTTTTTACTTCTCAAATATCTATGTAAAAACCACTACTAAAGTCTTGTATCAAATCTTGTTTACATTATAGCACAATTTACATTATTTTGCAATAAAAATTACAAAAATTGTATAATTTACGATTTTTAGTAATTAATATATCAAATTATTAGCCCGCATGCTTGTAGTCGCTGCCACCGACAATTCGCAATCTTCTTTCCGTACCTTCGTCCACGCTTTCACTTTAAAGATTATGTTGTTCTACAAGTTCATGCTGTAACTTTCTAATTTGTTGATTTTGCGGTTGTAATTCTACTTTATCTGCACCCTCTAAAATCTTTTGTATTGCAGCTTTTGCTTCATCAAGTGAGCGCTCTGCATCATCATAATAACCTTGAAGCACTTGTAGGGTGCAAAAAGGAACGTTTGCATCAAAATAGTAAAACTTTATTTATAATTTCTATGCATTATCCATTGATTAGGTTTTCACCCAACATCAAAGAAGAATAGATACAAATCAAATCTACGGATTAGTTAAACAAAGCAAAAAGCGTTACGGATATTAGTTTTCGACCATTGTTTTCTACATAAGTGAAAACAATGGTCTTCAAAATAAACTCCATAACGTTTTTGTTTGCTAAATTAATCCGAACACTCACAATCGCGAGCAAAATATCCTTGAGGTTTTTCACACACAGGGCATTTCTTCACAGGATGAGTTCCTTCCATATGATAACCACAATGCAAGCATTCCCATTCAACTTTTTCTTTACTTTTAAACATTTCATCATTTTCAATCATTTCAGCAAGTTTTTTATATCGTTCTGAATGATGCTCCTCTATAGATGCAATATTATAAAAAGCTTTTGAAATTTCTTCAAAACCTTCTTCTTTAGCAATTTTCCCAAACTCAGGATACATTGTAGAATGTTCTTCCTCCTCATATTTAGCAGCACACAAAAGATTTTCTAATGTTGTACCATAACAGCTTGGATAAGCAATATCATTAATTCTAACATCATCACCATCTAAAAATTTAAAATAAACCTCTGCATGTTCTTTCTCGTTTTCAGCTGTACTTTTAAACGCCTTTGCAACTTTATAATAACCTTCTTTTTCTGCTATAGAAGCAAACATACAATATCTGTTTCTTGCCATAGATTCCCCTGCAAAAGCTTTCATAAGATTTTCGCGGGTTTTAGTATCTTTTAATGATTTTTTCTCCATAATTAAATCCTCCAAATTTGTTATAAAGGATTTATTTATGTAATATAATAACCACTATGGCTAAATTAATAGAATACAAAGAAAATAACGGCACGTATAATATGCGGCAGGATGAAGAATTACTTCAAACTGCAATTAAAAATAATGAAGATGAACCAATTATTCGTTTTTATGGCTGGAATCCTGCATGCGTTTCACTTGGTAGAAATCAATCTTTTGAACATATAAATATAGACTTTTGCAAAACAAACAATATTGATATTGTTAAAAGAATAACGGGCGGGCGCGGACTTTTACACGATGATGAAGTAACCTATTCTTTTATATGTCCTATTAAGTTTCTTAAAAACGGAAACAGCGTCATCACTTCATATAAAGAAATATCCTCAGCAATAATTGAAGGTTTAAAAAATATAAATATCCAACTTGAAATAGGCGGTAATAAAAAAATAGAAGCCTCTCATGATTATTGCATGCTTTTATCCACAGGTGCAGATTTGTCTTATAATGGAGTAAAACTAATAGGTTCTGCACAATATAGAACTCAAGGGTATATTTTACAACACGGCTCAATATTATTCAGTTATAACAAGCATAAAATAGAACAAATTTTTAATGAACCTGCAAAAGAAAATTCAATAACTTGCATTAATGAGATAAATAGTTCTCTAACAAAACAAGATATTATTGAAGCAATGAAAAAAGGATTTCAAAACTACTTTTCTATCTCTTATGCCTAAATTTTGCTGTATAGAAAACAGAACTTTTGCTTAAAATACTGTGAAGTTTTTGTTCAATATCATCTGTAGCTGCTGTTAAAAAATAACGTTTTTGGGTCTTCTTAGGACTGACATAAAAGTCAGCTTCTGTTAAAATAACCTGTTTTGAGCCTTTTGGAAGTTCTTTTTTATATTTAGCATCCAGTCTCTCTGCAAAATTTTGTGCAGCATTATGAACAGTACCATCAATCTTTTCTTCTTTAAATTCTACGGTATCTGTCAAATTATATTGTTTTAAAGCAGAATTATTATTAAAAGAAATCTTCATTAATTGAGGTATATTAGCTTTAGGTTTATTGTCGTTTAGTGTAAAAACCATTAATGATCCGAACGATACAGGCGGAATGTTCATGCTTTTTCCTTTTTATATCTTTTGTGATTTTTTAAAAACTTGAGCAAAAAAAAACTTGCTATTTTTTATTATGAATTTATTTAAAAATCTGTTACAATTATGTGTATACAATACTATTTTTGAGGTTATTTATGAAAAATATTAAGAAAACACAGGTAGAATATCCTTATCTTGAAAAACCTGTTGAAATTTATGAACGTGAATGCGGACATAAAATTGTTTTTGCTTACAAAAAAGGCTCGCTAATGAATATTAGCAGCTGGGTAAAAACAGGTTCCATTAATGAGAATGATGGAAATAACGGGATTTCACATTTTCTTGAACACTTAATGTTTAAAGGAACCTCAAAACATAAAGCAGGTGAATTTGACAGAACACTTGAATCTCGAGGTGCAATTGTAAATGCTGCAACTTGGAAAGATTATACCTTTTATTATGTAACCATTCCTAAAGGTGCAGATGCACGCAATTTTAAAGATACATTGGAATTACACGCAGATATGATGCTTGACCCTGTTATTCCTGATAATGAAATAGGTGCACCATTTGATTTAAATAATCCTAATATTACTACAAAACGCGAAAGACATGTTGTAATTGAAGAAATAAGAATGCGCAAAGACCAGCCTTGGACAAAGGTTTATAACCAAACAAACGCAAATTTATATACTTCACACCCTTATAAACGCGATGTAATCGGTAACGAACAAATAATTTCTACAGTTAAACGTGAAGATGTTCTTGATTATTACAGAACACACTATACACCTGAAAATATTACTACAATTATTGTTGGAGACATGAATCCTGATGAAATTATTCCGATGGTAGCAAAGGAATTTGATTTCAAAGGAAGACAAAATAGAGCAAAAGAAACTTTTGCAATCGACAAACCAACTGAAACAACAAAATATGTAGAATGCCATTCTAAAATTAATACAGGCTTTTTAATGTTTGGTTATTTAGGTCCATTAGCTGCCGACATCAAAAAATCTACTATATTAGAAATGACTGCTCTGATTTTAGGACAGGGACAAAGTTCAAGATTATATCAAGAATTAATTGAAAAAGCAGAAAAACCTGTTTTCAATGTTGTCTGCACTGATTTTTATCAATTCAAAGACGGCGGTAATTTCTTTATTCAAGCTAATTTTAAACCTGAACTTAAAGATGAAGCCATTGATTTGATAAAAAATCAAATAGATAAAATATGCAAAGAAGGCGTAACTGAAAAAGAACTAAAAAAAGCTAAAAAGAAACTTAAAGCAGGTTTTGCAGAAAATTCTGAAACTGTTTCTGATATTGCGGAAACTATAGGTTTCTATATGACTGTTTGTAATAATCTTGAATGCGTTGAAGAATATATGAAGGTCATAGATGAAATTACACTTGAAGATATAAAAACAGTTGTAAAAGAATATTTAGATTTGAATAAAGCTGTTATCTCTGTATTAATGCCTGAGTCATACAAAAATTAAAGGATGAACAATGGAAAGATATACTTTAAAAAACGGAATAAAAACTATAATCAAAAAAAATAATAATACACCAAGAACTGCCATTGTTCTTTATACCAAAATTAATAACGATGAAGAAAAAGCAGGAATATATTATTTAATGTCACAAATGCTTTTTCAAGGAACAAAAAACAGAACTTCAGAACAGCTTGCAATGGAGCTTGATGAAAATGCTATTGATATAAATATAGAAAAAAAAGCGGATTATATACGTTTTAAGCTTCAATGTCTGAATGAAGATATTAATCAAGGTCTTGAAATTCTGCAAGACATCATTGAAAATTCTACATTTAATGACTTTGAAAAAGAAATAATAAAAATAAAAGGCGAATTTGAAGCAGACTTAGACTCAGCAAAAACACAAGCTCAAGACAACTATTATAGAACTATTTTTAAAAATCATTCTTATGGCACAGGAAGAAAAGAAGTTTTAGAACAAATTGAAACTGTAACAAAAGAAGATTTAACTACAGCTTTTGATGAAATCAGATATCAAGCACAAAAAAATATATCTGTAGCAAGTGCCGCAGATAAAGAAATTATAATAAATCTTTTAGAAAATCATTTTCAAAACCTAAAAGTATCAGAAGTACAAGATACAAGAAAACCTGTAGCAGAACTAGCTCAAGATGTTATTTCCGTTATAGAAAAAGAAGATGCAAATCAAGCACAAATATTTAAAGGCTGGTTGTTCCCACCAGCAAATTCACCTGATTATGCACCAATTGTACTACTAAATACAATCCTTGGTTCTTCAGGTCTTTCTTCAAGATTATTCCTTGAATTAAGAGAAAAACAAGGACTTGCATATACAGTAAGAAGTGTTTACGAACCTTTGATTTTAAATGGTCATTTCTTTGTTTATATTGCAACAGAACCTAAAAATATAAAAACATCTCTTGAAGGTTTCAAATCAGAAATAAATAAAATTATGACAGAAATAATTAGTGACGAAGAACTTGAAAATGCTAAAAATAATGCAATTGGGAAAAGACAATTCTACAAAGAAACAAATCTTTTAGAAGCTTCTGTTAACGGTTCTTACGAATTTTTAGGTCTCGGTTATGAATTTGAAGAAAAACTGATTGAAAATATTAAATCTGTAACAAAAGACCAAATCATAAATACTGCTTTAAAATACTTCTTAAAAAATAGCGCATTGTGTGTTTTAGCACCAAAAAAATATCTTTTGGAAGCTGATTTATTAACATAAGACTATAAAAACTTCAAAAATTATGATAAAATCAACAAAGAATATATGAATAACGTTAAGACCGATAAAAAAATAAAAAAAGAAATAGATAAGTTTCAAAAGTCAGGAAATATCCAAAAGGCTATTGAGACTTGTCAGGGTGCGATTTCACAAGATGAAAACAATGCAGAATTGCATGTTAAACTCGGCGATTTATATATGGCATGGCATCTTGATATTCATCAAATCAGACAATATGCTGATGAAGCTATTACTGAATATCAACGAGCATTAGAATCTTGCGTTAATTCATCAGAAATTTATTTTAAAATCGCTATGGCTTTTTATTATAAAAGAGAACTTGATAAAGCTATTAATTATTTTAAACTTGCACTTGAGTATGACACAAAATTATCAGAAGCACATTTTATGATTGCTGAAATTTTTATGAAAAAAGGTGATTTTGTTGAAGCAATGGAATCTGTTGAAAATGCTATCAAAATTGCGCCGTTTACTGCTTCTCGCTCTTACTTTTTAAAATATAATTTACTATCTTTATCAAACAAGGCAAAATGGTATGAAAAATTTGCACCTCTTTTAGCTTCTGTATTTACATTACCTTTTGATAAGTATGCAATGAAAGAAGTTAGTCGCAAATTATCATATCTTCAATTAATGCCAACCTTAATAAAAACATCTGTAATGATATTTTTAAAAGGATTTAATCAACAAATTTTAGATATTTACAGAGATACAATTGATAAAGCCCCGGGATTTGTAGAACTTTATATAAATCTTGGAAGAGTTTACTATGAACTAAAGCGCTATGATGATGCTATTTGTGAATATAAAATGGCAATTTGGCTTGATAGCTTAAATGTTCGTGCATATTATTATTTGTGCCAGCTATATGAAGAACAAAGAGATTTTGATAACGCAATTGAAACTTGTGAAAAATTAATAGAATTGCAGCCTCATGTTGCTGATTTCCATTGCAGAATGGCTCAATATTTATATTTAAAAGGTGATATTGACCAAGCTGTAGAACAATATCAAACAGCCGTTACATTAAATCCAAATCCGCAATGGACAAGTGTTGTGGCTCAAACTCTCGGATTTATTTTCCAAGAAAATATCAAAGATTTAGATGCAGCTATTTCTTCATATCAAAATGCATACAATCTAAACCCTAACGATTTAGATATTTATTTAAATTTAGGCAACGTATTCTTTGAAAAAGGTTCTTATGATAATGCTTTAATTGTTTATAAAAAAGCCTTAGAATCTTCACCGCATAATGCAAGACTACATTGCAATATGGGTTATTTATACTGGGGTAAAGGCAACATAGAAGAAGCTGTAAAAGAATATGAAAAAGCTATAAAATACGATAACACTTATGATATTGCATATAATAATTTGGGTGTAATTTACCTTGATGATTTAGGCAGAGTTCAAAAAGCTATAGAATTATTTGAAGCAGCAAGAAAAAATAATCCTAATTATGCTTTAGCACACTATAACTTAGCACGTTCTATCGCAATTACAGGTGATAAAGTTGAAGCTGCGAAATTATATCAAATAGCTTCTGATATAAATAAATACACTCAAGAACTTGACCCTGCCGAAATTCAAGAAAAAATACAGGATTTATTTATATAGTCGGAGACATAAAAGTGGAATATACACAAGAAATAAGAGTTTTATATGCTGATACGGATTCTTACGGAGTTGTTTGGCATGGTGCTTATGTAAAATGGTTTGAGGCAGCAAGGGTCGGACTTGTTGAACAATTAGGATTACCGCTTGAAGAACTTGAAAGTAATAATATTTTATTTCCTGTAGTTGAAATGAATATCCGCTATAAATCTTCTGCAAAAATGAACGAACGAATTATAATTAAAACTCATATTTCAGAATTAAAACCGTTAAGCGTGACTTTTGAACACAATGTTTATGAAAAAAATACGAATAAACTCCGCACTGTAGCACATACAACAATTGTTGTAACAAACTCTGAAACCGGAAAAATGTTTAGACGCATGCCGGAAGATTTATACTCTAAATTTGAACAAGCTGTAAAATAGTTGTTATCTTATAGCTATTTTTATACATTTCCATTAAGATGTTCATTATATAGTATATAAAATCCGTTTAATTTACAATTTTTTACAAAGGAGTAAATTCATGTAGGCATCATGGTTTCAGTATTGTTGTAACTCTCTTTTTTTCAACATTACATTGAAAAACCTACAAAAAGATTTATACTAAAAATATAAGTTTTCAAAAGCTATACCTGTAATGAGTTTTAGAAAAGGTTAGATTATAAGCTTAACGTTTTTAATGTTTAAGCGTAATTTGTCGTAAGAAAAAACAAGAAAGGAGCGTTTATATGGCAACTTGGAACGAAGCAGATCATCCTCGTGATGACGAAGGAAAATTCACATATAAAGGAGATGGTACATCATCAAGTAAGCATGAAGAAAAAATGCGTAATAGAGCAGATATTCTTTATCCATCAATGAAAAAGAAAAATAGTAAAGAAAATTATAATAACGAATATTATGAGAACAATATTGGACTTGGAAATTATCATAATGATAAATTATCTCGCGAAGATATATTTTATCCTTCTATGAAAAGTAAAAAAGAAGACGGAAGATATACAGGCGGTTCTGCAAATTTAGAAAATTCTATAATTAATTACAATCAGCCATATAAAGAATATGTAGAAAATCTAAATAAAATAAATTTAGCTGAAAGATATAAAAATAATCAAGAAATATTTTTAAAACAAAATGTAATGGATAAATCAATAGACTCTGCACAAAAATGGGATAGTAGTTATAATGCAAAATTTTCTAATAATGAAATACAACAAGCAAGAAAATTTATTCAAGGTGAAGAAAAATTCAGAGCTGATGCATATAAACCAACACCAAATGATAAATGGACAATAGGTTATGGACATACAGGATTAGTTGATGGTAAGCCAATTACTGATGGAATGAAAATTACAAAAGAAAAAGCTGAAGAATTATATAGGAAAGAATTTGAACGACATACTGCGGGATTAAAGAATATACAAGTTCCATTAACTAGTAATCAGAAAATAGCACTTTCAAGTTTTATGTATAATCTTGGGCCCAATATACTAAATAAAGATCCTGATTTGCTTAAAAAATTAAATGAAGGTGATATGAAAGGTGCAGCTAATATATTAGAAACATATAACAAACAAAAAAATAAGAAAACCGGAGAAAAAGAAGTACTAAGAGGTTTGGTAAATCGTCGAAGAAGAGAAAAAGAATTATTTCTTAAACCAGATAGAGAGTGATATTCACTCTCTTTTTTTTCTGTATGTACATAATGTTTTAAAGGCTGTTTCCCCTTCAATCCAACCAGAAGAGTCTGAACAAATGTTATAAGTATCGAACTCATCTAATAATATATTACCATTTTCATCAAATATCTTTATGTGATCAAGACATAAAAAATCTGAATTACAACCTGCATCATATTTTATTAAATCGTAAAATACAGGAATACCTTCAACAGGAGATAAATTAAGTTTTTCAGAGTTAAATATTAAAAACCAAGCAGATGTAGAATATTTTGACTTTTTGATAGAACGTTTATCAATATAAATATCGTCAGTCACCTTTTCCCAATTATCAGATTTTAGAATATTATTTCTTTTTAATGCTTCGCGATAATTAACATTATCTTGAGTATATTTCGCGTTTTTCTTTCCAAGCATCAACTTTGATAAATGAAAAAAATCAAATGTTTTATAATCAAAGTGTTTTTTTACAAAAACACAAAAAGTAAGAGATAGCAATAATAAAAATATTAAAACACATATTATAATAATTTTTTTCATAAGTGCAATTATAATAATTTTCAAATAAAAAAACAATAGCCGTATATCTAAAATCACTTAGTATTTATATTTTTAGTTAATATTTTAAATTTGCTATTATATATTCAAAATTGTCATGCCGGATATTAATCTTTAGGTCAATAAAGATAAATCCTCAGACTATATCCCCTTTATTTTAAATTTCCTAAAATAAAGATACTAAAGGGGATAATGTGGTTAAAAGTTTTAATAATATTGATAATACAGAAATTTCTTTAGCGCAAAATTACTTTGAACAAGCTGAAGAACTTAGAAATAACAACAAGCACAAAGAAGCTGTTGACAGATATTTACACGCAATTTTAATGAACAGAAATAATCCGACTTCATACATCGGTTTGGCTATGTCATATAAAAATTTGCATAAATATAACAAGGCTATTCAAAATCTTGAAAAAGCCGATAAATTAACCCCATTTAACATAACCGTTCAAAAAGAACTTGCTCTATGTAATATCATCGAGGGAAACTTCGACATAGGAATAAAACACCTTATGACATCTATAAAATTAGACCCTGAAAATATAGAAGTTCAAATGCAGTTAGCTCTTGTTCACGAAATGATTCAAGAAGAAGATATGGCTTTAATGATTTACCAAAAAATTATAGAAACAAACCCCGATTATATTAGAGCTTATATTCAAAAAGCTACATTATATTTACACTTGCAAGATTATTTAAACTGTGCAAAAACATTTAAACAAGTTCTCAAACTTAAATCTGACTATTTTAGAGCAAACCTAGCCCTTGGTATTTGCTATGAAAAACTTGGGAACTTGCGCAGCGCAAAAAGATTTTATACAAAATATCTTCAAGCTTCCAAAACCTCTGTTAATTGCATGGAAGTAAAACAACGTTTAACGGAAATTGGCTTTAACAATAAACAACAAGTGAATAATTTAAGGATTTTATAAGCAAATTTGATTATTTAAGTTCTTTTTGCTAAAGTACAAAAAGAATGTGTAATTATTATGAATGAAAAACTGGATATTATAACTATAGGTGAAAGTTTAATTGAGCTTTCTACAAATCAAAATTTAACAACAGCACAAAGTCTGGATAAATATTATGGCGGTGATACATTAACAACAGCCATTGCAGCATTAAGATTAGGTTCTAAAGTCGGATTTATTTCCAGACTAGGCATGGATTGTTTTAGAAATTATCTTTTAGAAAGCTGGCAGGAAGAAGGTCTTGATATTTCTCACGTTAAACCCGTACAAGGTGTAAACGGACTTTACATGGTTTCAAAGACTGAAGATTGTTCTTCTAAAGAATTTTCTTATTACAGAAAAAAAACTGCGGCAACAAATCTTTCTATTGAAGATATTTCTGCCGAATATATTCAAAATTCTTCATTATTATATGCAACAGGAATAACTCAATCTCTTTCTATTTCTGCAAGAGAAGCTGTAAAAGAAGCATTTAAAATTGCAAAAGAAAATAATGTTCTAACAGCGTATGACCCAAATTTCACATCTAAAATTTGGACAGAAGATGAAGCTAAAGAAGCTTTTGAAGAAATTGCCGAATATATTGATATAATCTTTTTAAATGTAAAATATGATTCCAAAATTGTTATTGAGTCAATGTCTGTTGATAATACTATAAAATATCTTTGGGATAAAGGTATCTCCACGGTAATAATAAAATCTTCAGTTGAAAAAGGCTACTACGTAGGCTACCAGGGTAAAAGAGAATTTATTAAATTTATAAATGAAGATGTTATTGATGATACAGGAGCAGGTGATACTTTTAACGGCGGAGTTTTGCACGGAATTGTATCAGGTATGCCTGTTTTTAAAGCTGTAAGTTTAGGTTCTGTTGTTGCAGGACTTCAAATTAAAAACTTTGGAGCAATAAAATCAATCCCGACAAAAGAAGAAGTTTATAAAATTTTTAAAGGTCAAAATGACTAAAAAAATATGCATATCAGGTTATTATGGTTTTGATAATTTTGGTGATGAAACCATATTAAAAATACTTATTGAGAATTTAAAAACATTCGAATGTAAGCCTGAAATTGTTATTTTCTCGTCCAATCCTGAAAAAACATCAAAAACACATAAAGTAAATAGTGTGCAGACATTTAACTTTAAAGCAGTAGTAAAAGAACTTTTTAAATGTAATTGCCTTATTTCAGGAGGGGGAAGCCTTCTTCAAGATTCAACAAGCATTAAAAGCTTAATTTATTATCTTGGAGTAATTGGTATTGCTACTTTTTTCAGGAAAAAAATAATCATTTTTGCGCAGGGAATAGGCCCGATAAATAATAAACCATTAGCTTGTTTAACAGCATTTCTATTAAAAAGAGCTAACCATATAACAGTTAGAGATGAAAATAGCCTTAATTTATTAAACAGTTGGAAAGTAAAAGCAGAAAAATGCTCTGACCCCGTATGGAATTTGAACATATCAAAAATAAATGCACAAACAGGTAAAATTGGAATTCAATTAAGAGATTTCTCTACAATTAGTGATGAATTTCTAAACGCCTTGGCTATAAATATAAACAAATACTACGCGCAAAAAGAAATTAATATATTTTCACTTCAAAACAATATTGATTTAAAAATTTGCAATAAATTAAAAGAAATTTTGTATTCTATAAACCCAAACCTACAAATTAAAGTTATAGAAAACACTTCAAATGAGAAAATAATTTCTGATATCTGTAATATGGATGAACTTATAGCAATGCGTTTTCATGCCTGCCTTGCAGCTATAAAAGCAGGAATAAAAGTATTACCGTTAAGTTATGATATAAAAGTAGAAACATTGGCAAAAACTTTTAATTTACCTTATATTAATGTTCAAACCACAAAAGAAATTGCAAATATATTCGAAGAATACACCCGTAAAAACTGTGCCTATAACAAAGAAGAGATAAATAAGCTGCAATTTGATTTTAGAAAATTAGAACAAGCAATATAACTAAGCTTTTACTGTTTTATTTCCTCTATGTTCGTTAAGAATATTTCTAAGTTTCATAATAGCTTGAGCATGAATTTGACAAACTCTTGATTCAGAAACTTCGATACTTGCACCTATTTCTTTTAAAGTCATATTTTCATGGTAATAAAGAACCATAACCATACGTTCACGTTCTGGCAATTTTTTTAGTGCTGCTTGAAGTTCATTCTTAACGTCTTTTTCTTCAAGTTTTTCCAAAGGAGTTTGAGAATTTGTATCTTCAATAGTATCAATTAACTCAATACCTTCATCGCCTGCATATTTTTTATCATATAAAGAACCGACAGAAGTATCTTCCGCCAAAGTTGAAACTACTTTTTCCTTTTCAATTCCCAGACTATCAGCTATTTCTTGAGTTGTAGGTGCTCTACCAAGTTCTTGCCTTAGAGCCTCAGCCGCATTTTTAATATCTTTAATTTTTTTTCTTGTACTTCTCGGAAGCCAATCTTGAGCACGAATTTTATCAATAATCGTACCTTTTATTCTCATAATTGCATAAGTTTCAAAATGAGCACCTTTATCAGGCGAAAATTTTTCAATAGCGTCAATTAAACCTTCAACACCAAAACTTGTAATATCTTCTATTGCAAAATTTGGCGGCAGACTTAACTTTATTCTTCCGATTACATATTTTGTTAAATATATATATTGAACAATAATTTGGTCTCTAAGCTTTTTATTTGTTTTATCAGCAAGATATTCCATCCATAAGCTTTCAAGCTCACTGTCAGAAAGTCTTTTAATATTATTATAAGAATTGTACTCTATATTATCGCTCATTTATTTTTCCAAAATAAATTAAAACCTTACTATTTTAATTGTATTCATATAGCGCGATTATCAAATCATATATATATATGAAGTTTTAAAAAAATTCTTATTTATTTATAAGAATTGGCATTTGTTTAATGGTTTTCATCCAAAAAGAATTATTATCGGCTTTAATAAAGAATGTTTCACCAAACATCTCTTTTTCATACTCGGTTTGATTTAATTCTTGAGAAAAACCATTCAACAATAAGTTCTTCTTTAATCTGTTTTTTGAAATTAAACCTGATGTTAAGTTAATAAATACTTCTTTATTTTCCGTATTATATAAAGCTTTTTCTATGGCTACTTGCAATAATCTTTCAGTAATTTGATTAAAATTCAAATTACTTTCAACATCAAAATCAATAATATACAAGCAATCTTTATATACCTTTAAGGTCATATCTGCAAGACTTATACCATCTTCATTTCTTAACGAATATTTTTCCAATAAATTCTTAGAGGAAAATTTTCTAAATAAATTAACATTTACAGATTTAGATTTTATAAAGAATTTTTTTTGAGTTAATGAAAATGATTTTATCATTTCCCATTTAGGTAAAAGATAAATATCATTTAAAATATTATCCAAAGATAATTTTTGTTTATTATTATTGCTTACTACTGTATTTATCATTTAGTTAAATTACGCCTTATATACTCTTACAATGAAAGAGAAATCTTATTTATATTCTCAACTATTTTCTCTGATTTGCTAGTGGACAGTTTCCCAAACTACTCCGGTAGTTTTATATTTTATATTTTAACGCAAATTCTGTCAACAGTTACCCTAGGGTTAACATGTTTTTACAAATATTTTTTATCTTTTGTATATAATATTTTTCTCTTTATTATTATGCTTATTTATATATAACGTATAAAGAAATTTATTTTTGATAGTGTTTGATTTTTTTATTGTTCTATTATTCAAAACATAGGAAATGAAACTATAAATCAGCAATTGAATATTTTGTTCTTTTGCAAGTTTTTCAAAATAATCAACAAGTAAGAATATATGCTCAGATACATTTTTATTATTATGTCTTCTGGCATATTGAACTTCTAAATCTAATGCAACTTTTTTAATATTATATTTTTTAATGAGTTTAAAGAATTTATCAATCTCTTTTAAATTATCATTAACACCCGGGATTATAATATATTTAATAATTACATTCTCATTATTTGCAGAAGCATATTTCTGAATTGTTTCACACACTTTATGAAATGCATCAACCTGTTTAATTGCTTTATAAGTTGTATTACAGCCCGAATCTAAAGAAATAACAACCGACCCCTTATTTTGTCTTAGAGCCTCTTCAACAGTATTACTATATCTTATTGCACTTGTATGAACTCTTATTGTAGTTCCATGTTCAGTAAATAAGTGAACCAACTCATCAAAATTGTGCATTAATGTAGGTTCACCGCCTTGAAGAGTGGCTTCGCCGCCCGATTTATAATATCCTTTTTCAATTAAATCTTTAATTACGGGGTAAGTATTATAATTTCTGTTTGTCCCGCTGTATTCATCACTACAGTAGATGCATTTTGCGTTACATAATCTGCAATGAGAAAAATGGAAATCGGAGATTTTACGTTCATTAGTAAAAGAATATTCACTTAAATGATAGCAGCCTTCACAATCATAAATTGTTTTTTTTTGCTGACATTTAATTCTCTCTGCCTTTTTATCAAATAAGGATTCCCAATCAATAAGTTCTCCGTTGTAATTACTTATTAATACAGGTAAACCTCTGCCGTCATTATGTGATATACAGCAATCACACACTGTATTTGAATCAAAATTAATACCTGATTCTAAAAAATTACAACCTAAATTATTCATAAAAAACTCCATATACAAAAAGAAAAAGAACAACCCAAAAGCTGTTCTTTTTCTTTTTACAATTTCAATTATTCAGCGTAAACACTAACTTGTTTTCTATCGCGTCTGTGTGGTTCAAATTTAACAACACCGTCAATTAATGCAAATAGAGTATAATCTTTACCCATACCTACATTGTTACCCGGGTGAACTTTTGTACCTTTTTGACGAACAATGATATTACCTGTAGTAACTGATTCGCCACCGAATTTTTTTACGCCTAATCGCTTACTTTCACTGTCACGACCGTTTTTACTCGATCCGACACCTTTCTTATGTGCCATTGTTATATTCTCCTTAAATTATTTTCTATTCTTCTGAAGCTGCATCAGCTTTTTTAGCTGTTGTTCTGATTTTGTTAATCATAACTCTTGTAAAGTTTTGTCTGTGGCCATTTTTTCTTCTGTAGCCTTTTTTAGCTCTTTGTTTGTAAACTAAAACTTTTTTAGCTTTATCATGTTTAACAATAGTACCTTCAACGCTTGCGTTTTTAACATAAGGTTGACCTAATTTTGATTTTTTACCGTTAACAAGCATAATGATGTTTTCAAAAACAACTTTAGAATCTGCTTCGTTTTCCAATAATTCAATATCAACATAACGACCTTCAGTAACTTGATATTGTTTTCCGCCTGTTTCAATAATTGCGAACATATCTTATTCCTTTCACTTGAGGCAATCGCAGCTTTTAGCATTTCTTAGCGATATACCTATCTACAACACATGCACAATACTGTGCATTATGAATAAAGTTTACCTTGCACAAAGTACATTGTCAACAAGGTATCCATGCTTTAGGGCATGATAATTAGCAAATAAGTATAAGTGATGGGAATAATTAAAATAAACAAAGAAAACAGATAGGTTTTTATTTTTTTGCCCTGTGTTTTTTGTCCTAAAGGACAAAAAAACAATGGGCTTCAAAAATAAAAACCTATCTGTTTTCTTTGTTTATTTTACTGTCATTAATTTTTAATTTATATCAACAACACTCACACCGTCACCGCCTTCGGCATTTTCTCCGGGGCGGAATTTAGCTACATAAGGTGAATGATTTAAATAATCACGTATAAGCTGCTTTAAAGCACCTGTACCATGTCCGTGGATAATATAAACGGGGCTTAAATTTACTAAGCTTGCTTTATCTAAATATGCTTCTATTTCATCTAACGCTTCTTCACATCTAAATCCGCGTAAATCTAATGTTTGAGAAATAGAACGACGTTCTATAGAAAAATCTTTTTTATAAACACCCTTTGCTTTTGCTTCACGTTTTATTAAGTTTTTATTTAAAACAGCAAGTTTATTTTGTTTAATCTTTGTTTTCATTAAACCCATTTGGATTTGTACATTTTTGTTTTTATCAGGCAACGATAAAATCACAACCTCTTGATTTAAATCCATAATCATAACTTTATCACCGACTTTTGCAGTTTCCCAATTTATAGGTGTATATTTTTCTGCAATTTCATCCTCTTCTTTATTAAAACCTTTACGCATTGCCGTTTCAATATTAGCAAGTCTGTTAAAACTTCTGCGTGCAATTTTTTCAGATTTTTCTTCACGCATTTCTTTTAAAATATCTTTAATTTCTTCGCGTGCTTCATCAAGTGAAGTTTCATATTTCTTTTTATAAATATGAATATTTTTCTTTTTATCTTTTTTTATTTCATTTAACTTATCATTTAAACTTTGCTCTAAACGTTTAACATTTTCTTCTTTTTCTTCAATCACTCGTTTAGAATCAGAAAGTTCCTGCTGAGTTTTTTGCAATTCTTCTAAAACCTTTGCAGTATTATCTTTTTGGTTGAAATAAGTATCACGCGCATTATTAATTATTTCATCTTTTAATCCGAGATTTTTTCCTATTGCAATAGCGTTACTTGCCCCCGGTATTCCGATTAAAAGCTTATATGTAGGCTGCAAAGTATTAATATTAAACTCTACAGAAGCGTTTATAAACCCTTGTTTTAAATATGCTAAAGATTTTAACTCACCATAGTGCGTTGTTGTAATTATAAAAGCACCGCGTTTTTGCAAATATTCAAGAATTGATTGAGCAAGCGAAGCCCCTTCTTTAGGGTCAGTTCCAGCTGCAATTTCATCAAGAAGAATTAAAGTATCATAATCAGTATGATTAATTATATTTACAATATTTGTCATGTGTGATGAAAAAGTTGAAAGATTTTGAACAATACTTTGCTCATCACCAATATCTGCATAAACCTTTTTAAAAGGATAAATTTCAGCCTCATAGCAAGGAATATGAAGCCCTGCTTTTGTCATTAGGGTACAAAGTCCGGCAGTTTTTAACACAACTGTCTTACCGCCCGTATTAGAGCCTGTAATTATCATGCAGTTTTTTTCTGAATTAATATAAAAATCATTATCTACAATTTCTTTTTTTGATTTTATTAAAACAGGGTTTTTCATCATTTTTAAATTTATGACTTTTTCATCAGAAATCTTTGCTGCAACTCCGTCAAAAGAAGCTGAATATTTTGCTTTTGCAAACGTAAAATCAAGCTCTATTAATTGCAGATTAGATGTTTTTATTTCATCAAAATAAGAACCGATTTCATTTGAAAGAATTTTTAATATTTTTTCAATTTCAATATGAATTTGCGCTTCTGTTTCTCTTATTTTATTGTTCAAGCCTACTAAAATTTCAGGCTCAATAAAAAATGTCTGATTACTTTGGGAAACATCATGAACAATACCTGCAACTTTATTTTTGCATTCTGCTTTTACTTGAAAAACAGTTCTACCGTCACGCTGGGTATAAATTGTATCTTGCAAATTTGATGTAAAATCAGAATTTTGAAGTAATGAAGAAACGCAGGTTCTAACATTAGATGTTGTATCTCTTAATGTTTGATATAATCTTTTTAATTCGGGTGTCGCATCCTCTTTTACTATATAAGCAGGCGTAAAAGTATTAAAAATTTTGTCTTCAAGCTCTTTATTAGCATAAAGCGTATTTTTCATTTCGGATAATTCAAAATAATCTTTTGAAATACCATCCAAAAAGTTTCTCATCAAACGAGAAGTTCGTAAAGTTTTTGCAATATCAACAATTTCTTCTTCATTTAAACGAAGTTTCTTTTTTGCATCCGTTAAACTTTTTTCAATGTCATAAATATTTTCTAACGGCACATTTATTGCATTATTAATAATTTTTCGCGCTTGAGATGTTAATATTAATTCTTTTTTAATAGTATTAATATTTTCAAATATTGGTGTTTCTATACATCTTTGCATGCCAAGCTTACTTATTGCATATTCGCTTAAATAAGTAAGTACTTTATCAAATTCTAATATTTCAGCAGATTTATTATTCATATAATTAATTATAAACAAAAAAGAAGGAGAAGAAACATTCTTCCCCTTCTTTTTATATTTTATAGTCTACTATTTTTTAGCAGCTACTTTACCATCAACAATATCTTTGAATTTTTTACCTGCTGTAAATACAGGAGCTGTTTTAGCAGCAATTTTAATAGCTGCGCCAGTTTGTGGGTTACGGCCTGTTCTAGCAGCTCTTTTTCTAGCTTCGAAAGTACCAAAACCAACTAAAGTAACTTTTTTACCTTTAGCAACTGTTTTTTCGATTGTTGACATAATAGCATTTAAAACTTCAGCAGCTTCTTTTTGAGTAACTTTTGCTTTTTTTGAAATTTCTTGTACTAATTCTTCTTTATTCATGGTATAAACCCCTTTCCATTAAATATAACATCTCTATTGTATATGTTTTTCAGAACTTGTCAAGCCCTAAGTTTCAATACCAGACTAAATTGTAGCGATGTTTTATTTGTTTTTCATCGTTGGAAAGGCAATTACATCACGAATTGTTGTTGAATTTGTTAACAGCATTACTAAACGGTCAATACCCATACCCATACCGCCTGTTGGTGGCATACCGTATTCTAAAGCATTAATGAAGTCTTCATCTATATCACAAGCCTCTTCGTCACCTTGAGCTTTTGCTAAAGCTTGAGCTTCAAATCTATCACGTTGGTCAATAGGATCTGTTAATTCAGAAAATGCATTGGCAAGTTCCCAACCGTTTACTTTTGATTCAAAACGTTCTGTTAAACGCGGGTTATCCCTGTGAACTTTTGCTAACGGAGAAATCTCTATTGGATAGTCTGTTATATGTACAGGCTGAACAATATACGGTTCAACTTTATCTTCAAATACAGCTTCAACAATTTTGCCCCAGTTCATATTTTCTTCAAGTTCAACACCAAGTTTTTTAGCAGCTTCTTCTGCTTCTTTTGCTGTCATATAGTCAGCAAAATCAACACCTGTAGCTTCTTTAATTGAACCTATCATAGTTTTTCTATCCCATGGAGGTGTTAAATCAATTTCATTTTCGCCATATTTAATTTTTGTTGTTCCTAAAACTTCTTTTGCAACATAAGCCACCATATTTTCAGTTAATTCCATCATATCGTTGTAATCAACATAAGCTTCGTAAAGTTCTATTGTTGTGAATTCAGGGTTATGAAGTGAATCTATACCTTCATTACGGAAGCAGCGGTTAATTTCAAATATTTTTTCACATAAGCCGCCAACCATAAGTCTTTTTAAGTGAAGTTCAGGTGCTATTCTCATATACATTGGAATATCAAGCGCATTATGATGTGTTTCAAACGGTCTTGCATTTGCACCGCCTGCTTGAGAATGCAACATAGGTGTTTCTACTTCCAAGAAACCTTGAGAAGTTAAATATTCTCTTATTTTTTGAATAATTAAGCCTCTTTTCCTGAAGGTTTCTTTTACTTCGGGATTCATAATCATATCAACATAACGTTGACGATATCTTGTTTCAACATCAGTTAAACCATGGAATTTTTCCGGTAATGGTTTTAATGATTTTGTTAAAATTTCAAAATCTACAGCTTTAATACTTAATTCACCTCTGGGTGTTCTTCTAATGTCGCCTTCAAATCCCATAATATCGCCGATATCAACTGTTTTTAAAAGTTTAATTTTTTCAGGGTCAATATTTTGTTTATGTGAAAAAATTTGAATTTTTCCGCTATCATCCATAAGGTCAATAAACATTCCTGTATTTCTGATTGCCATAACGCGACCTGCAACTTTATATCGGTCTGTAGTTTCTTCGCCATCTGCAAGGGCTTTATACTTTTCTTGAAGCTCTTTAGCTGATGCTGATTTTTCAAATTTATAAGGATATGGATTAATTCCCATTTCTCTTAACTTTTGAGCCTTATCAATTCTTCCTTGTCTGATAACATCAATTGAAGAAGTTGATTCTTTAGTATTAGTATTGTTCTCTTGCATATTGCCTCCAACTTAATTTTTTCATTAGAAATTTTAACATTAACATGTTTTTGTGTCATTAAAAACGAAAAAACAAAGAATATAGGTTGGAATTTTATTTTCGAAATCCATTGTTTTTAGGTATCGCGAAAACACAGGATGAGAAAGTAAAATTCCAACCTATATTCTTTGTTTTTTCGTTTATGTAATAATTATTGTATGAGAAATGTATTAATACCCGAAGAATTAGCAATAAAAGAACCAAAAGTTGAGCTTTTGGAGATAATCAATAATAAAACTTTTAATGATAAAACATTGTATGAAATTGAGTCAGATTTTCATAATATAAAAGTTGTTGAAAATGAAGTAGGAAGATTTCTTCACTATTGCGATACTTATCAGGCAGGTTTTATTAATACAGATTTTTACAAGGGAAATTTGCCATATATAAATTATTTTTTAATTCCTTATTTAATGAATTCTAAAATTGAAAATATTCTTTTAATCGGCTTAGGATCAGGTAAAATTGTTAATGATTTGGAATTTCTTTTTGAAAACTTAAAATCTTTTGATGTTGTTGATTTAGAAGAAAATATTATAGATATTGCTGAAAAATTCTTTGATTTTAAAAAGCCTGAGAATTTTAATTTTATTTTGCAAGATGGCATTACATACTTAAGAAATAATAAAAAGAAATATGATTTAATTGTTGTTGATGTCGCAAATAATGATGGTATAGATTTAAGATTTTTAAGCAAGGAATATTTCCAAACGATTAAAAAATCATTAAAAAAGAATGGTATTTTTGTTTCAAATATGTGCGCAAGTCCTGATTTTAGTAATAAAAAAAATATCTTTTTTAAAGAATATTTTCCTATTTATCAAGAAAATTTTGAGAATAATTATGTATTTAAAGGTGACTACTCAGATAAAGTTTATTACAAATCATTTTTTAATATAGAAGAAAGAGTTATTGATATTACAAATGTTATAATAATTTCTTCTTATAAAGCATTTGAAATTCAAAAAAATAAAGATGCAATTAATAAAATTACATCTTTAAATATTGATATTGGAAATTATTTGAATGATTTGTCTAATATATAATTTATAAAGAATTTTTTGTTGTTTCTTTAGCTTTTTTCCAAAGTGTATCCCATTCTTCAAGTGAAAGATGTTCAAGCTCTTTATGTGCAGAAGCTTCCATTGCTCTAAAACGGCTAATAAATTTTTTATTAGCTTTTAGTAATGCTTGTTCCGCATCAATTTTATTCCATCTTGCAAGGTTTACAACAGCAAAAAGAATATCACCTAATTCTTCTTCTTTTTCTTCTTGAGTTTTTGCTTCTTTAAATTCTTTAATTTCAGAAATCACACAATCATACAAAGAATCTTCATCAGGCCATTCAAATCCGACTTTTACAGCCTTTTTACTTATTTTTTGCGCACTCATTAATGCAGCCTGACTGCGTGATATTCCATCCATAATAGATGTTCTATGCGGTTTTTCTTCTTTTTTCAGTTTTTCCCAATTATCAAGAATTTCATCTGTTGAGGAAACTTTTACATCACCAAATACATGCGGATGACGGTGTACAAGTTTATCTGAAATGCCTTTTGCAACATCTTCAATATTAAAAACATTTTCCTCTTTTGCTATTTGAGAGTGAAGAACAACTTGAAGCAAAACATCACCAAGTTCTTCCTGCATGTGTTTAAAATCATTATCATCAATAGCGTCAACAGCTTCATAGGCTTCTTCAATCATATTTCTTTTTAAGGATTGATGTGTTTGTTCTCTATCCCATTCGCAGCCGTTTTCGCTTCTCAATATGTCTATAATTTCTATTAAACGTTCTATATTTGGATATTGCATAATTATCTTACCATTTGATCAACTGTCATAATCAAAATACCTTGACCGCCAAGCTTTTTAAGGTGGTCAATGCTATCAAAAACTTTATCAGCATCAACTACAACGTGCATTACTACATGGTCGTCATCACCTGCTAAAGTCATAATTGTTGGTGAAGATAATCCCGGTAAAAATTCTCTAATTGCATCAAGTGATTTTTTAGGTACATGCGCCATCAAATATTTCTTTTCTCTTGCATCAATTACTGATTTTAAAGCTCTTAAAACAATTTCAGTTTTTTCTTTTTTATCTTCGCTTAAATTTTTATTAGCAATAACTATTGCTGTTGATTCTAAAATTTTATCTATAATTCTTAATTTATTAGATTTTAAAGTTGAACCTGATGATGTAATATCAACAACTACATCAGATAATCCTAAACGAGGGGTAATTTCTGTTGCGCCTGATACTTCAATAATTTTAGGAGTTTTACCTAATTTTTCAAAGTATTCTTTTGCAATATTAGGGAAAGAAGTAGCTATTTTAAGGTTTTGAGGTAAATCAGAAGCAGTTTTATAACTGTCTTCATCTTTAACTGCAACTACCATTTCGCAATAACCGAAATCTAAATCCATAATTTTATCAACATCAGATTTTAATTCAGTCAAAATATCAAAACCTGTAAACCCGATATCTGCTATGCCATTTTCAACAATCATTGGAATATCTTGTGTTCTTAAAAAGATAATTGAATATTTTTTATCTTTTGTTGTAACTTGAAGAGTTCTTTCATCTTTTGAAGGAAAAACAAGTCCTGCACAATTTAGTAAATTATAAATTTTTTCAGATAATCTGCCCTTATTTGGGATAGCTATTTTTAACATTTCCATTATTTTATTCCTTTTATTCTTCATTTTTTAAAGTAATTACTATATCACTTGAACTGCAATAATTCCTAACCGGATTATGATGGTATGCAAAATGCGAAATTTCAGGTATTCTCTTTTGAATTGATTTTACCATCTCGCCTGAAATTTGGGTATTATAGCCAATAATTTGCGATTCTTCTATTTGGTTTGATCTGCCAGTACAATTAACATCATAACCTGCTGTTTTCAATTGCTCTTTTATTGCTAAGGCTTCAATTTCTTTTTGTCTTGGGAACATAAGTCCGATTGAAATTTCATTTTGTGCAAGTTCTGTTTTTTGTCTATATATTAGTCTGTTAATAACTTGCTGAGTTTTATCGGGATCTAAAATCCAATAGCTAATTATACCTTTTTTATTTGGTCCCCCCGGTAACATTACAAATTCAACTTTATTTAAATCTATATCATGAGCAACTGCTGCATATTGAGACATTTGATACAAATTAAGGTCTGTTCTTGTATATAAATTAGCTATTTTTAAAGCTTCAGGAATTTTTCTCAAAGCTTCGGGAGTTTTAAGCTGTTCAAGTAAAGCTTTAATGAATTTTTGCTGGCGATGGACTCTGCCTATATCACCCAAGTAATCTTTTCTAAATCTTAGATATTCTTCAGCTTGCGCACCGTTTAAAACATAATTACCTTTTTCAAAATCAATATGTAGTTTTGCGCTATAGTCATGATAGTGCATTTTTTGGTCAATATATATAGGAACTCCGCCTATTGTATCAATAAGCTGTCTTACCCCTTCAGCATTAATAACTACATAGTTATGAATTTTAATACCTAAAGTTTCTTCAATAGTCTTTTTAGTTAAATCAATACCGCCAATTGCATAAGCAGCATTAATTTTTTGCACACCATGACCTTCTGCAATATATACTTTACTATCTCGGGGAATGGAAATTGCATTTACGCTTTTGCCGTGTAAATCCACATTTAATACAATTATTGTATCAGAACGTACACCTGAAAAAGGCAATGTGTTTGGTCCGTTTGAATCAACACCTAATAATAAAATATTTTGATAGCGACTAAGCATTTTGAAATTAAATTTAGATGGTGTTAAATCTGCTTTATGTCCTGATTTTCCTGCAAGAAAACCTTTATCTGCAATTTTTTCAAATACCGCAGAAAAATCATTGTAATTTGTTATTATAAACATTGTAAGTGTTGTTATTCCTACAACACAAAAAATTACAAAGATTAATCTAAGAGCTGTAAACAGCTTATTTTCTTCTTTTTCTGAAGGTTCTTTATATTTTAAAAAAGTATTATATTGCTCTTCTTTATCTTTTAATTCATCCATAATATGTTTCCTGTTAATGCTTATATTATTTTACTTCAAAAAATATAAAATTAGTACATACACTAATAGGAGATTAAAATCAAAAACCTCCACAAATTGTACCTTTATATAACCTTGTTTTTCTAAAAAATACCATAATAAAAAATGCTATGCCATTACTGTTCATATCTTTTTGTTTTAACATTCCTATTTAAACCATAAATTTTTGATGTTATAATTTTGAAAAATACATAAGTCAAAAGGAAGAAATAATGGATAACAGCGGAACATTAGCATTAAAACAAGAAGTTTTAGTCAGATTAGTAGAAGCATTTTTTTCAGATGATTTTGAAGAAAAAGCAAGATTAATACCTTATGATATGCGTCCAAAAGGTTCAGAAGTTCCTTTCAGATGCTGCGTTTATAAAGAAAGAGCTATTTTAAGAGATAGAGTTATTGCTGATTTAGGCTTTGCAATTGAAGATGATAATGAAGAAAAATTATTATCAAAATATGCAAAAGAAGCTTTAGAACGTGACAATTTTGATGAAAAAGTATTAACCGTAATTGGTGCTGCTTGTAAAGGTTGTGTACCAAACAGAATGTATGTTACAAACTTATGCCAAGGCTGTGTTGCACGTTCTTGTGTTAATGCTTGTAAATTTGGTGCAGTTAGTATTGTTAACGGTAAATCCCAAATAGACAGTTCAAAATGTAAAAATTGCAAAATGTGTATGGCAGCTTGCTCATACAATGCTATTGTTAAAATTGCGGTTCCTTGCGAAGATGCTTGCCCTGTCGGCGCTATACAAAAAGATGAAGACGGTCACGCTCAAATTGACCATGAAAAATGTATTTCTTGCGGAAGATGTGTAAAAAGATGTCCGTTTGGTGCTATTAACGAAAAAAGTCAATTAATTGATATCTTAAAAAATATAAAAGAAGGAAATGAAATTATTGCAATGATTGCACCATCTATCATGGGACAATTTAAAGGTAATATTTATCAATTAAAAACAGCAATGATAAAGGCAGGATTTACAAATGTTTATGAAGTTGCTCAAGGTGCTGATGTTACAACTTTAAATGAAGCAAAAGAATTTGAAGAAAGAATGGAAAACGGTGAACCATTCATGACAACTTCATGCTGTGCAGGTTATAACGAATTAAGAAAAAAACATTTAACCGAAATTAATAAGTTTGCTTCTGATACAAAAACACCTATGTACTATACAGCTGAGATTGTTAAAGAAAAACATCCGAATGCTAAATTAGTATTTATAAGCCCTTGTGTAGCAAAAAGAAAAGAAGTTTTTGATAATGAAAAAGTTGATTTTCTTATGAACTATACAGAATTAAGTGCTTTATTTGAAGGAAGAAAAATAAACGTTGAAGAATGCGAAGAAACTGCATTTGATAAAGAAAGTTCAAAACAAGGCAGAAATTTTGGTGTAATTGGCGGAGTTGCAAATGCCGTTGAGACAGTAGTTTCCGAAAAAACAGAAATTAAACCGTGCATTATAAATTGTTTGAACAAAGATACAATCAAACAGCTTAAAAAATATGCAAAAGATGAAGCTTGTACTGACGGAAACATAATTGAAGTTATGTGTTGTGAAGGCGGTTGTATTGGCGGTAATGCAACAATTGAACAGCAACGAGTTGCTAAAAAAGCGCTTCAAACTTTATTGGAAAAAAGTGAAGATATAAAGTAAAAAGAAAAAGGTAAAAAGATAAAGAGATTGCTTTTTCGTCCATTGATTTCGCGATACCTAAAATCAATGGACTTCAAAAGCAATCTCTTTATCTTTTTACCTTTTTCTTTTTTTTAACAACATAACAAACTAGCTTGTTTTTATAAAGTTATGTAACATTACTACAAATATAGTATAAATTTTTGAAAACTTTATAAAAAAGTGTTATAATATAAATGTAGGTAGCCCCGAATATAGGGTGCAGTTCAGTCCTTATTTCGGGTACAAGTTTAAAACACCTGAGCGCGTCAGATAAGCGAAAGGGACATAATGGACAAGATTCAATTTCACAATGACCTAAGAAGGTTAATTGAAATTTTACCGCCAAAGATTGTAGACACATTAAAGCCATACAATCTGGATGATGCCATTGAGTTGGTACTCGATTTAGGCAGAGTTGGAGAAATTCGGTATTCTGACGGGAAAACAGTTTTTTTAGGCGAAAGTTATATAGTTGATGAAGATATTGAATATATAACATCTAAAATTCAGCCATTTACCAGTGATAATCGTTCCGGCATTCCGGGAACTTTGCACAGAATTAGTGCAATAAGAAACAGACAGGGAAAAGTTGTAGGTCTTACTTGCAGAATAGGACGTGTCGTTACAGGAACAATCGCTTGTATAAAAGATATATGTTTACAAAATAAGAGTATTTTATTCTTAGGACGCCCCGGCGTTGGTAAAACTACAAAATTAAGAGAAATTTCAAGATTAGTTGCTAATGAACTCGGTAAAAGAGTTGTAGTTGTTGATACTTCTAACGAAATTGCAGGCGATGGTGATACTCCGCACCCTGCTATCGGACGTGCAAGAAGAATGCAGGTTACACAGCCAATTTATCAAAAAGATATTATGATTGAAGCTGTTGAAAACCATACTCCTGAAGTTGTTGTAGTTGATGAAATAGGAACGGAAGAAGAAGCTCAAGCAGCAAGAACAATAGCTGAACGTGGTGTTATGCTTATTGCAACCGCACACGGTAATACACTTGATAACTTGATTAAAAACCCTGCATTATCGGATTTAGTCGGTGGTGTAAGCTCTGTTACATTAGGTGACGATGAAGCAAAAAGAAGAGGTTCACAAAAAACTGTTCTTGAACGTGAAAAACAGCCTACTTTTGATATTGTAATTGAAATTATTGACAGAAATACTCTTGCAGTATATAAAAATACAGCAGAAGCAGTTGATTATATTCTTCGCGGCTGGCCTATCAGACCTGAAATAAGAAAAATTGACCAAACTTATACAAAACAAGAAACTGTTGAAGAAGCAAATGTTCAAGAAAAAATAAAAGAAGAAGAAGATTTAGCAAGTCAAAAACTAAAATTCAGTTTCTCACGTCAAGAATATGTTAAACAAGTAAAAGATTTCAAAAAAATCTATATTTACGCAGTAAGCAGAACTGTTTTAGACAAAGTTCTTGAACGTTTAAATCTTCAAGCTGAAATAACAAGAAATATTGAAGATGCTGATATAGTAATTGTACATAAAGCATTTGCAAAAGGCGGAACAAAAATTTTAAGCATTGCAAATGATTATAAACTGCCAATATATTATGTACGTTCAAATTCTATGTCACAGGTTCAAAAAGTAGTTAAAGAAGCACTTCATATAACAGACAGTGAAACACTTCAAGGTTATTATGACGATGCCGAACGCGCACTAGATGAGGCAAAAGCAGCTATACAAAAGATTTTAGAAGGTGCCGACAAAGTGGAATTACAGCCTCAAAACCAACAAATAAGAAAATTACAGCACGAACTTGTAGAACAACATAATCTATCAAGTGAAAGTGTCGGTGAAGGCACAGAACGTAGATTGCGTATTGTTGGCGGCAGCGATTACAAGCATGCAGGTTAATGCAACTTATTTTGTATAATCCTTATGACTATTTTATCTCTATAAATGGAGATTAAAAAATACTATGTGCAACTAATATCTATATCTAAAATTTAATTTCTATTAATTTCCCATTTTTTACTTGTTCACTTGCCAATAAACATACAGCATGTAATCTGTTATTAGCATTAAATTTATATATCACTGATTTCATAAGTTTTGTTATTTTATTTTTTGATATATTCATATTTTCAGATATCTGATTATATTTTAAACCATTTATAATCATATTCATTATTTTTAATTCTTCAATAGTTAATCTTTCTTCTAACATTTTTCCTCTCCTCGTTGGTTCTATGTATAGATAACATTGAATAAACTTTAACATTAAAATTCTATATATGCAACAGGGGCGATATACAGAAAAAGAAATACAAATTATAAATGCAATTGCAAAAGTTGTGATAAAACTTAGAAAAAATAAAAAAAAATCTCAACGTATGTTTGCATTTGAATACGACATGCATAAATCCCTAATTAGCAGAATAGAGTCAGGAAAAAACCAACCAATGCTATTTTCTATATGGAAAGTTTCAGAAGCATTTAATATGCCACCATCTAAATTTTTAAAACTTGTTGAAAAAGAATTGCCACAAAATTTTGTATTTTTTGATATTTAGTTATTTTTCAATTAAAGAATAATCAACAGGAAGAGAATTTTCTACTTCTTTAAATAAATCTGAAATTTTTATATCAAGTGCATTACACAATGTCCAAAGAGAAACTAATTTAGGTTCATTTATACCATTTTCTAAACGACTTATCAAAGATTTTTGTATATAAAACTCATCAGCTAATATTCTTTGCGATTTATTTAAGTTTTCTCTTTTACTGCGCAAAATATTACCTAATATTTTATATATCATTTCAGCTTTTTTAGAGTTTGAATGTTGCATACATAGAATGATATATTCTTTTAGTTTGAAATATTGTCTATGTATAGAACCAACAAAATAATGAACTATTAAAATATAAGGATGATATGAAAATAAATTAAAGTAGACTCAAATTTAATATAAAAAAAGAGAGGTAAAATTTACCTCTCTTTTCAATATCTGTTATCCTAATTAAGCGTTAGCGCCTGATTTAGAAATGATTTCTTCTTGTACGTTATTTGGAACTTGTTCGTATTTTAAGAATTCCATAGAGAATGTACCACGGCCTTGAGTATTTGAACGTAGGTCTGTAGCATATCCGAACATGTTTCCTAACGGAACAGTAGCTCTAACAATAACATTACCTGTGTTACCTACAGGTTCTTGACCTTCAATACGTCCACGACGTCTTGAAATATCACCAATAATTGTACCTGTAAATTCATCAGGAATTTCGATTTCAACTTTCATCATAGGTTCTAAGATGCAAGCTCTAGCTTTCTTACAACCATCTTTGATAGCCATAGAACCGGCGATCTTGAATGCCATTTCAGAGGAGTCAACTTCGTGGTAAGAACCATCATAAAGCTCAACCTTAACGTCTATCATTGGATATCCAGCTAAGATACCGCCTTCAAGAGCTTCTTCCATACCTTTTCTTGCAGGTTCGATGTATTCTTTAGGAATAGCACCACCAACGATTTTGTTTTCGAATACGAAACCTTCGTTTTCGCCGGCAGGCATAATTCTAATTTTAACGTGACCGTATTGACCTTTACCACCTGATTGTCTGATGAATTTAGAGTCTTGATCAGCATTTCCAAGAATTGTTTCACGATAAGCAACTTGAGGTTTACCAACGTTAGCTTCTACTTTGAATTCTCTTAACAAACGGTCAACAATGATATCTAAGTGAAGTTCACCCATACCAGAAATAATTGTTTGACCTGTTTCTGTATCAGATTTAACTCTGAAAGTTGGATCTTCTTCAGCAAGTTTTTGAAGAGCAATACCCATTTTATCTTGGTCTGCTTTTGTTTTTGGTTCAATAGCAACAGAAATAACTGGTTCAGGGAATTCCATTCTTTCTAAGATAATTGGTGCATTTTCTTCACATAATGTATCACCTGTTGTTGTATCTTTTAAACCAACAGCTGCACAAATATCACCTGCATATACTTCTGTAATTTCATTTCTTTGATCAGCATACATTTGAACTAATCTTGAAATACGTTCTTTTTTACCGTTAGTTGCGTTTAATACATAAGAACCTGAAGATAATTTACCTGAGTAAACTCTTAAGAATGTTAAACGACCAACGTAAGGGTCAGTCATAATTTTGAATGCAAGAGCTGCAAACGGTTCAGATTCAGAAGATTTTCTTTCAACTCTTGAACCGTCTTCAAGTTCACCTTCAATAGCTTTAACATCTAATGGAGATGGCATATAGTATACAACGTTATCTAAAAGTAATTGAACACCTTTATTTTTAAAAGCTGTACCACAGCAAACAGGAACGATTTGGTTTGTGCAAACTGCTTTTCTTAAAGCTGCTTTTAATTCATCAACTGTTGGTTCTTCACCTTCCATAAATTTCATCATTAAATCGTCATCTGTTTCAGAAATTTTTTCAATCATTTCAGCTCTGTATTCTTGAGCTTTTTCTAACATATCAGCAGGGATATCTTCTTCTCTGATATCTGTACCTAAGTCGTTAGTATAGATTTCAGCTTTCATATTCATAAGGTCAATTAAGCCTGTGAATTTATCTTCTGCCCCGATAGGTAATTGGATTGGAACAGCATTAGCATTTAATCTTGTTTTTAATTGTTCAACAACTCTGTAGAAGTCAGCACCTGTTCTATCCATTTTATTAACGAATACCATTCTTGGTACTTCATATCTGTTAGCTTGTCTCCAAACTGTTTCTGATTGTGATTGAACACCACCAACTGCGCAGAATACAGCTACAACACCGTCTAATACACGTAAAGAACGTTCAACTTCGATAGTGAAGTCAACGTGTCCGGGGGTGTCGATGATGTTGAATTGGTGATCTTTCCACATAGCAGTTACAGCTGCAGATTGAATTGTAATACCTCTTTCACGTTCTTGATCCATAAAGTCGGTTACAGCAGCACCATCGTGTACTTCACCAAGTTTATGTGTTTTACCTGTGTAGAAAAGAATACGTTCTGTGGTAGTTGTTTTACCTGCGTCGATGTGAGCAGCAATACCAAAGTTTCTTACTCTTTCTAATGGAACTTGTCTTGCCATTTTCTTTTTTCCTTTATTCTGTTACTACATAAATATATAATATTCTTAGCATACGCTCTTAGTTTAATCTTTACATAAAAACATTTTTTTTTAAAGAACATGTTTAACAAATAGTAATTTTTACAAAAAGTTTATTAAGAAAAATTAAAATTTAAATTTTGTTTCTAAAGTTTTTTAAATTTTTTCCGATAAGTAGGGAATAAGATATGAAAAGGAGAGCTTTATGTTAGAAACTGAAAAAATTAATTCTTTATACAAAAATATTTTTGGAGATACAAGAGCTACAATTGCTGCCATTCAAAAATTTATAGACAAAAAAGTTCCCGAAAATAATATAGAAATTGAACGCAATCCTGCTGATTCGGTTAATCGTGTATTAAATAGCGTTGTTTGCGAAGAAACAAATAATGATATTCAAAAGATTATAAAGAGATTATAAATTTTCGTAAAAAAGCTGCGGAGTTAGTTTTTCGTCCTGTGATTTTTACATACGTAAAATCAATGGACTTCAAAACTAACTCCGCAGCTTTTTTACGAAAATTTATTTAATTAGAAATAAAAATATGTTATTATAACCTCACAGACATATTAATGCGGGGTTTAGTATTATGAAAAAAATTTGGATTCGAGATATTAAAGACTACGAAGGCAAAGAAGTTACACTTCAAGGTTGGTTATACAACAAACGTTCAAGCGGTAAATTACACTTTTTACAATTAAGAGATGGTACTGCAGAAATTCAAGCTGTAGTTTTTAAAGGTAATGTAAGTGAAGAAGTTTTTGAACTTGCTGATAAAATTACTCAAGAAAGTTCTGTAGAAATTACAGGTACAGTTAAAAAACATGAACGTTCTAAAATAGGTTTTGAAATCGATGCGACAGACGTTAAAGTTATTTCTGCTTCTGTTGATTATCCTATTACGCCAAAAGAACACGGAACTCACTTTTTAATGGAACACCGTCATTTATGGCTTCGTTCTTCAAGACAACGTGCTATTTTGAACATTCGTCACCGAATTATAAAATCTGTTCGTGATTTCTTTGATTCACACGGTTTTACATTAGTGGATGCACCTATTTTCACTCCGAACGCTTGTGAAGGCACAACAAACTTATTTGAAACAGACTATTTCGATACAAAAGCTTATTTGACACAATCAGGTCAATTATATATGGAAGCAGCTGCTATGGCAGTTGGTAAAGCATATTGCTTCGGCCCGACTTTCAGAGCTGAAAAATCTAAAACAAGACGTCACTTAACAGAATTTTGGATGGTTGAACCAGAAATTGCATTTGCGGATATTTACGATGATATGGATTTAGCTGAAGAATTTGTTGAATACATCGTTGCTCAAGTTGTTGAACACAATAGAGCAGACTTAGAAGTTTTGGAACGTGATATTTCTAAACTTGAAAATATTAAACGTCCGTTCCCTCGCATTTCTTATGATGAAGCTATTGAAATTCTTCATAAAAAAGGAAATGATACTCCTTGGGGCGAAGACTTTGGCGGTGACGAAGAAACTCTTATTTCAGAAGAATTTGATAAACCTGTTATGATTCACCACTATCCAATGGCAGTTAAAGCATTTTATATGAAACAAGACGGCGATAAAGCTGCTTGTGTTGATGTTATTGCACCTGAAGGCTATGGTGAAATGATTGGCGGCGGTCAAAGAGAAGATGACCTTGAAAAATTAAAAGCTAAAATTGCAGAACAAGGATTGCCGGAAGAAGTATTTGACTGGTACTTAGATATCAGAAGATACGGCAGCGTTCCTCATGCAGGATTTGGCTTAGGTATTGAAAGAACCGTTGCTTGGATTTGCGGCTTGCCTCACGTTCGTGAAACAATTCCGTTCCCAAGATTAATGGACAGAATCAGACCATAGTTATGCGAATACTTGGCATTGACCCCGGGCTAGCTATTGTAGGCTACTCAATAATAGATACACAAAAAGAAGATAATATACTTGTTTCATCAGGTTCTATTCAAACTGATAAAAATAAGACAGATGCAGAAAGGCTTTTTGAAATAGAAACCGATATGCAGACGATTATTGATAAATATAAGCCTGATGCTGCAAGTATTGAAAAACTCTTTTATTTTAAAAACCAGAAAACAATAATTCCTGTAGCAGAAGCAAGAGGAGTTATTCTTTCTGTTTTGCAAAAAAACGAAATAGAAATATCAGAATTTACTCCAATAGAAGTAAAACAAATGATTACAGGATACGGACGTGCTTCGAAAGATGAAGTTGCTCAAGCAGTTAAAATGTCGATAAAATATGAAAGATTACCAAAACTTGATGATACATTGGACTCTATTGCTATTGCGCTTTGTCATTCTCGTAATAATATGATTTTAGGGAGAATATAATGTTTAATAAAGACTTACTTAAAATTATATCAATTTGTTCGTTAATTACAGGCGGTATTATTGGAATTATTCCTTTAATTCCTGCATTTACAGGCATTGCTTTTATTACGGTTATGTTCTTAGTTGCACCATTTATAATAATTTATATGAAAAAACTCAATCTTATTAAAACATTAGAGTTGGAACAAAGTCTTACAATTGGTGGCATTTCAGGAGCTGTAGCATTCTTGGGCTTTGCTGTTGTATATTTCCCTATAGCTTTTATTCTTAATTTGATTTTCAAAATTCAAGCATTTTTATGGATAAAAGTTCTTTTTACAAATTTTGGATTTTTACTTCCAATGGTTATATTAATAGCTCTTTTATGCGGGCTTTTAAATATGTTTTCAGGTTTTTTAACTGTATACATTTATGAATATTTTAAACAAATAAAAAAAGGATAAAAAATGGCATTTGAATCAAAAATTAAAACTATTGAATGGGTAGATAATATTTCAAGAATAATTGACCAAACAATTCTTCCGAAAGAATTTAAGTTGGTTGATATAAAAACAGCAGAAGAAATGTATGCAGCTATAAAAGATATGATAGTAAGAGGAGCTCCCGCAATCGGTATAGCAGGTGCGCATGGTGTTGCTCTTGCAGCAATCGAGTTATCAAAAACAACAGATGACAAAGAAGAATTTCTTAAAAAATTAGAAGAAAAAGCGGTATATTTAAAATCTTCAAGACCAACCGCAGTAAACCTTATGTGGGCTGTTGATAAACAAATGGAATTAGCTAAAACAATACAAGGTTCAGTTAAAGAAATTACAACTGCTTTAGTTGAAAACGGAATAAAACTTGAAAATGAAGACATTGAAATAAATAAAAAAATGGGGGATTTTGGTGCAGAGGTTGTACCTAAAGGTGCAACAATATTGACTCACTGTAATGCAGGCGCATTAGCAACCGTTGGTTATGGTACGGCATTAGGAGTTATCAGGAGTGCGTATGCCAAAGACCCTACAATTAAAGTTTTTGCGGATGAAACCCGTCCAAGACAACAAGGTGCAAGGCTTACAACATGGGAATTAACTCAGGATGGTATCCCTACAACACTTATTACAGACGGAATGTGTTCATATTTTATGTCAAAAGGTATGATTGATATGGTAGTAGTAGGTGCAGATAGAATTGCTGCAAACGGTGATACAGCTAATAAAATAGGTACTTATACTGTTGCGATTGCTGCAAAATATCATAATGTGCCATTCTATATAGCAGCACCATTATCTACTATTGATACTTCAATAAAATCAGGTAAAGAAATTCCGATTGAGGAACGTTCTCATGAAGAAGTTACACATATAAACGGTGATTGGGTTTGCGCAAAAGATGTAAACATAATTAATCCGGGATTCGATGTTACACCTCACGAATTAATTACCGGAATTATAACCGAAAAAGGCATTTTAAAACCTGATTTTGAAACCTCAATAAAAAATGCTTTTGAAAAAAATTAGACAACATGATAATTTGAAAAATTTATCAAAAAATGCTATAATTCTCGAATTAAAAGGAGTATATTATGAAAAACGGTCTAAAATTTTTAACAATTTCATTAGTTGCATTTGGTATAGGGTTAACAGCAGGAAACTATGCTATTTCTGATGTTCCTTGCAATTGTAAAATTGCGGTTGTAGATGTTCAAAAAGTTGTTGCAGCATCTGCTCAAGTTAAAAATCTTCAAGCTGAGGAAAACAAACAAGGACAAGAATTAGCAAAATTTATTGATACTGCTAAAGCTAATATTCAAAAAGAAAAAGACGAAAAGAAGAGAAAAGCTTTAGAAGATAAGTACAATAAAGAATTTCAAGCAAAAAGAGCAGCTATTATAAAAAACCATGACACAAAAACAAAAGAAATTGATAAAAATATAACTGCTTTAATTGATTCAAAAGCAAAAGCTAACGGTTATAATTTAGTACTTGCTAAAGGTGTTGTATTATCAGGCGGCACTGACATTACAGAAGAAATTGCAAAACAAGTAAAATAAAAACCATTAGAAAATATTATAAAATTTTATTATTAGTCCATTGTTTTTAGTTATAAACAGTGGATTAATAATATGGAATTATATAAATTTATGATAAATATAAAATTATCTTTTTTATTCTATCAAACCAATTTCTCGTGCCAACTCAATAGAATTTTTATCAACAGCTATCGGCATTTTTTCAAAACCTCTATCGCGTAAAACAGCAAAACGATGTCTGCCATCTCTTATATGTGTACTTATTTCTCCGTTATCTTCTCTTGATAAATACAGTCTTGGAGCATAAATACCTTGGTTTGTTCTCAAATAATTAACAAATGAATTATATTTGTCTCTTGAACCATTGTAGCCTTCAAATCCAACGTACATTTCTTTATCTTTTTTTAGTTCTTTATCTAATTTATCAACATCTACATCGCAAAGTTTGGCACCGGATACAATATCCCAATCCGATAAAGACATTCTTGCCTTAATATTCTCTTCTTCTAAAGCTTTTCCTTCATGAATTCGTTGAAAATTTAATTTTAATTTTTTTAAAAATTTTTCAACTTTTGCATCAGTAGAATATGGAGTTTGAATATATAGTGTATCTGCTGTTTCGTAATTGCCTGCTAACATTGAATAATTATATTTACCTGTTTTTGCAATAAGTTTTTGACAGCATCTGTTTGAAATATCTTGCTGATTTACAGCAAATGTACCTTTAAATGAAACAGATTGCATAGTCATATAAACTCCTTTTGACATTATAAAAAGAGTGAAGTTCAAAAATTGCCTATATGTAAACTATTGCTTAATAATAGATTTCCTTTTTTTATATATGATTACATAAAACGCAATCATCAAAACTGTAACAACAATTATAACAAGCTCTAAATATTGTTTGATTGTTTCGCCGAAAAGCATTAAAACAATACTTACAAGGAAAAATCTTAACCCTCTGCCAAAGAAACTTGCAAGCATAAATTTCCAAAAGTTCATACTTAAAATACCACTTGCAATAGTAAATACTTTATACGGAATAGGTGTAAATGCTGAGAAAAATACCGCAAAAGTTCCATATTTATTATAAAGAGCTTCTACAGCTTCAAATTTTTCTTTTCCGCCTTTTCTAAATAACCAATTAAAGGCAGGACGTCCGCCCCAATAGCCTATGCCATAACCAACAGCTCCGCCTATAGCAGAAGCAATTGTACAAATAAAAGCATAAAATAATGCTTTAACAGGATTTGCTAAATCCATTATAACTAATAAAATATCAGGAGGAGGAACTAAGAAAAAGCTTTCTACGCAAGAGTTTAAAGCCAAACCCCATGTTCCCATTGATTTAAAAAATTCTGTCATTTGTACAAATATTTCGTGCATAGTTTACCTCTCAGACTCAATTTTAACATGAAATAATTAGGAAAAAAGCAAAAAGCATAAATCGCAAGAAAACCTATTTTGAAGTCCATTGATTTTACGTATGTAAAAATCACAGGACGAAAAATAGGTTTTCTTGCGATTTATGCTTTTTGCTTTTTTTAGAACTATTCTTTAGTATATTCAGCATCAATTACATCATCATCATTATTTGATGTTGATTGTTGTTCTGATGAAGCACTTTCAGAATTTGCACTTTGAGCGCCTTCTTGTTGTACTTGAGAATATGCTGCTTGAGAAATTGCATACATAGTTTGTTGTAAATCTTCTGATAATTTTTTGATTTCATCAGCTGATTTATTTTCTTTTAATGCGTCTTCCAAAGCTTTTCTTTGTTCTTCAAGTTTTGTTTTATCGGCATCAGCAATTTTGCCTTCAAAGTCTTTAACAATTCTTTCAGCAGAACTGATTAAACTGTTAGCATTATTTCTGATTTCAGCTTCTTCTTTATGTTTTTTATCTTCTTCAGCATTAGCTTCAGCTTCTTTAACCATTCTGTCGATATCTTGTTCAGATAGGTTAGAAGAGTTTGTAATTGTAATTTTTTGTTCTTTATTTGTAGCTTTATCTTTAGCAGATACGTTAACAATACCGTTAGCATCGATATCAAATGTAACTTCGATTTGAGGAATACCTCTCATAGCAGGAGCAATACCTTCTAATCTGAACATACCTAAAGATTTGTTATCTCTTGCCATTGGTCTTTCACCTTGAAGGACATGAATATCTACTGCTGTTTGGTTATTTTCTGCTGTTGAGAATACTTGTGATTTAGAAACAGGAATTGTAGTATTTCTTGGAACTAAAGGAGTTAAAACACCGCCTAGAGTTTCAATACCTAATGTTAAAGGAGTTACGTCTAATAAAACGATATCTTTAACTTCACCTGCTAAAACACCTGCTTGAACAGCAGCACCAACAGCAACAACTTCATCAGGGTTAACTGATTGGTTTGGTTCTTTACCTGTATATTCTTTAACTAAAGCTTGAACTGCAGGAATACGAGTTGAACCGCCAACTAAAACTACTTCGTTGATTTCACCTTTTGATAAGCCGGCTTCTTGAAGAGCATCAGCTACCGGTTTTTTACATCTTTCTAATAAGTCACGGCTTAATTCCTCAAATTTAGCTCTTGTTAAGCTCATATCCAAGTGTTTTGGACCGTTTGCATCAGCTGTGATGAAAGGTAGGTTGATTGTAGTTTCAACAACAGAAGATAATTCGCATTTAGCTTTTTCTGCTGCTTCTTTTAAACGCTGCATAGCTTGTTTATCATTTCTTAAATCTATGCCTTCTTGTTTTTTAAATTCTTCCACTAACCAGTCAATAACTTTTTGGTCAAAGTCATCACCACCTAAGTGAGTATCACCTGATGTTGAAAGAACTTCGTGAACACCATCACCGATTTCAAGAACTGAAACGTCGAATGTACCACCACCTAAGTCGAATACTAAAACTTTTTCAGCTTTATCTTTTTCAAGACCGTAAGCTAAAGCTGCTGCTGTTGGTTCGTTTATAATTCTTAAAACTTCTAATCCAGCAATTTTACCAGCATCTTTTGTTGCTTGTCTTTGGCTATCGCTAAAGTAAGCAGGTACTGTAATAACAGCTTGATGTAACTTTTTCACCTAAGTAGTTAGAAGCGTCATCTGCTAATTTTCTTAAAATCATTGCAGAAATTTCTTGAGGAGTGTAGTCTTTACCATCAATATTCTTTTTGAAATCTTCACCCATGTGACGTTTAATTGAAATAATTGTTTTATCAGGGTTTAGGATAGCTTGACGTTTAGCTAATTGTCCTACTAATTTTTCACCTGTTTTTGAAAAACCAACGATTGAAGGGGTTGTTCTTGAACCTTCTGCGTTAGCAATAACGGTAGGTTTACCACCTTCCATAACTGCTACTACGGAGTTGGTTGTACCTAAGTCGATACCTATTGTCTTTGCCATAATTTTATCTCCATTTCTTTTTTGTTTATATTTTCTCTACTATCTTTTATAACATCGATTTTCAACTTTCTTGAAAAAATAAACAAAAAATTAATATTTCAGAGATTATATTTTTTATACAAATATTTATATATCTTTTCATTAACTTTTGAGCATTTACCGGCAAGAATTCTTATTTGTCTTTCCAGCAATGTTGTCAAGCTTTCCATCTCGTCTTTATATACATTTTTTAAGTCATGAATACCATCATGCAAATTTTGTATTACTGCTTTAAGAATATGAACATCTGTAATTATTTCATTCATTTCATTTTCAATTTGTTCTTCAACTGATTTTTTCATAATATTTCCTTATTTTTATATCTTTTCCACTTTACAATATTAATAAAATTATTTATACTCTACTAAAGTTATAACGGGTTAGGAACTCATTCTATGAATACAATTGAAAAATTAAAAAATCAAATAATAATATCAGTGCAGGCAATGCCGAATGAGCCGTTATATAAAGAGGAAGTTTTAACAGCAATGATGAAATCTGTTGTAAACGGCGGAGCAAAAGGCTTACGTCTTGCAGGTGCAAAAGATGTTAAAAATGCTAAAAAGCTTTTTGATATTCCTGTAATAGGTTTAACAAAACCTGATAAATTACCAGAAAATTGGAAAGCAGTTGTTTATATAACTCCAACATTAAAAGAGGTTAATGAACTTATAGAAGCGGATGCGGATATTATTGCAACCGATGCAACACAAAGACCAAGACCTAAAGAATCTTTAGAAGAAATTATTAAATATATAAAAAATCATAATAAACTTGCAATGGCAGATATTTCTACTTTTGAAGAAGGTGTAAAAGCCCGTGAGCTTGGATTTGATATAATTTCTACAACACTTTCGGGATATACACAAGACTCAAGACAAGATTTAACAACTCCCGATTTTGAATTACTGGAAAAATTAGCAAATGAATTAGATTGTCCTGTTATTTTAGAGGGCAGAATTTGGGAACCAAAAGAAGTTGATAAAGCCTTTGAACTTGGTGCTTATAGTGTTGTAATCGGTTCAGCCGTAACACGCCCGCAGCTTATTACAAAAAGATTTTGCGAAAGAGGTTAGATATGAAAAAAGTTCTTGCAATAGATGTTGGCGGAACAAAATTAATTTACGCAATTATAAATGAAAAAGGTGAGTTTTTAAGTGAGGTTAAAAGAACCTCAACACCTAAAAATATAGAAGAAATGATAAAAGTATTTAAAGATATTATCTCCTCTTACGAAGATGAAATCGATATGACTGCTTTTGCAACAGCAGGTGCAGTAAATATTGAAAATACCAAAGTAGATTCTTCAACACCAAATTTGCCTGACGGTTACAACTCAATTAATTTTGCAGAATTAAGCAAAAAACCAGTATATGTTGAAAATGATGCTAATGCGGCAGCTTGGGCTGAATATAAAACAGGTGCCGCAATTGGGGAAGATAATAATATAACAATTACACTCGGAACAGGTGTAGGAGGAGGCTTTATTGTTGACGGAAAACTACTCAGAGGAAAATCAGGCAGAGGCGGCGAAGTCGGAAGCATGAAAATAAATGGCAGAGGAAGAATTTGTACTTGCCACAGAAAAGATTGTTTTGAAAGTTATGCTTCAGGTACCGGACTAAAAAGAACGGCTGAAGAAATTGCATTAACGGATGAAATCTTTAAAACAAGCATATATAAAGATAAAAATCCACAAGATATTACAACTTATGATATTACTGACGGCTTAAAAAAATCAGACCCATATAGCTTAAAAGTTTTTGATATATGGCAAAATGATTTAATTGTAGGTTTAATTAATATTACAAATATTTTTGATACTGAAAGTATTATAATATCAGGTGGTATGGGTGAATTTATAGATACAAGAAAAATTGAAAATGCCATTAATTCAGAAATAGTAGTATCCCCCGTTAAAATTCAACTTGCAAAAGCGGGGAATTATGCAGGCATGATAGGCGCTGCTCTTTTAGCTTGCGAAAAGTTTTAAAGACAATACAATTAATTTAAGGTATAATTAATAAAAAGATTTGAATTAAGAGGTTTATTATGAAAGCTATTGTTAGCATTTTATGTTGGATATTAACTGCATTTTGTGTCGTATTTCCTTTTGTATATACTCATAGCGACCAAGATAAAAAGGAAGTTAAAATAAGTCATATTCTTGTTGAAACACAAGAAAAAGCTCAAACTGTTAAAGATGAAATTAAAAACGGTAAGTCATTTGAAGATGCAGCCGGCGAATATTCACAATGCGAATCAAAGGAGAAACAAGGTGATATTGGCTACAATATGAGAAACCGATTGGACAAAAATTTTGAAAAAGTTGCTTTTGCTCAAAATTTAAAAGAAGTTTCTGAGCCTGTTCAAACAGAAGAAGGCTGGCACTTAATTAAAATATATGATGTAAAATACTTTTCTGATAAAGAAAGTTTTATACAGAAAAAAGTTGTAAAATAAAATCATAAATAATTTAAAATTATTTAGATATAATAAATTTCAAGCTCTAAAATTGAATAAATTTCGTTTTTTTTATATAATTTTATTGTCAAGATTAAGAGGTACGCTATGACAAGAAATCAACTTCCTGAAGGTGTAGGTAAAAAGATAGTTGAGGCTTTAAAAAGACAAGCAGAAGCTGATATTACTCCTGTTTCAGAAACAAATAATTCTTTAGATAATTTATCATTTGATAATAATCAAGTTTTACCGGAAATTAATATTGCACCGGTTGAAGATGAAATTGATTTAAATGAAAATTTAATTGTTGAAGAAGAACTTCCTGAAGTACTTCCTCAAGGTGTATATCAAGAAAAACCTAAAATGCCTGTTGATGAAGTTGAAAATATTCAAAATGAACAACCAATGATTAATCTTGCAAATGCACAAGCTCAAATTAATGAAAAATTACAACAAGCTATGCAGACTCAAACAATTACAACAGTTAGTATTCCTGCTAATGTTGCTTTATTAAAAAACTTAATAGCTTCATTACCTGTTGGTGTTGCAAAACAAACAGGTGCACAAATTATTAGACAAACATTAGAAGCTATGGGACTTCCTATCAGCAGAGTTTTAAAAGAAGCTCAAGTTTTCCAAGAAGAATTAAACGGTTCTACAAAAGAATGTATGCTTAGAATCCAAGAATACAAAACTAACATATTGCAGTTAGAACAATCTGTTCAAGAATATCAAAGAAATATTACTCAAATTAACGATTTGGTTAGTTTGTTTTTAATGACTGATAGAAAATAAGAATATAAAGATATAGAAAAGATTAAGGAATTTATTTTGAAGCCCATTGTTTTTACGTATGTAAAAAACACAGGGCAAAAAATAAATTCCTTAATCTTTTCTATATCTTTATATTTTATTATTCACTCCATAGCCAAACAGTGCGAAATCATATTTAATCGGGTCAATTGAATCAAATTCTTTCAATTTATTTGTAAGTTCAATTACACTTTCATATCCGTTATCATTGCGTTTCAATAGTCCTAAATTTCTACTGATTTTTGCGACATGTGTATCTAATGGAATTAATAATTCAGATTTAGGCATAAAGTTCCAAATACCAATATCAACAGCGCTTTTACGCACATACCAACGCATTAACATATTAAGTCTTTTTAGTGCGCTTTTTTTCTTAGGGTTAGGTAATAAATGATAAAATCCCTTTGTTATTCTGTCCTCTTCAACATTTGAATAAAAATAATCTACAACGCCTTGAAACATATTCCATATTTCGTTTTTCTGTTTATAAGAATATTCAAAAAGACTTTCAAGTGTTTCATTTTCACTATAGAGTTTATTTAAAATTTTAAGAATTTGAACAAAATCGCAATCTTTTGAAAATCTGTAGTCACAATTTTTAATTTCGTTGTTCTTGTAATCAAAAGATTTTACATAATCCAACGGTTTATTTTGCATTAAATCAAAAATATAGTTTAACTTTGAAATAAAAACCTCGCGCTTGCCGTAGGCAAACATAGCAGCAATAAAACCGGCTATTTCAATATCTTTTTTATCATTAAATCTATGAATAAACTGAACAGGGTCATCTTTAATAAAGTCAACGGTTTCATATTGTTCAATATATTTATCCAATTGAGTTTTAAGCATTATCTCATTTCCTCAAAATAATCTTTCAATATCTTAGCACATTCCTCTTCCATAATACCGCCTTTTATTTCGGCATTATAGCCCATAATACTGCACATATTAGATTTTGAACCAAATGCTCCGTTTAATAAATCATAAGCACCAAAATAAACTTTTGAAATTCGCGCCTGCAAAATAGCACTTGCACACATCGGGCATGGTTCTAGTGTTACATACATTTCGCAATCGTTTAAACGCCAATTTTTTAACTTTTTATTTGCTTTTTGAATAGCAACAATTTCAGCATGTAAAACAGCGTTTTGTTTTTTTTCGCGTTCATTTACACTTGCAGAAATAATTTCACCATCTTTAACAATAACAGCACCAATCGGAATATCTCTTCCCGATTTTTTAGCCATATTTATTGCTTTTTTCATAAATTCAAGATTCATATTCATCTTCTTTACACAAAGGAATAATTAATTGCGCTATAAACATATTTTCTTTTGTTGATGCCAACGTAACATTGCCATTCATCGCTTCTGCCAAGCCTTTAACAATATAAAGTCCAAGCCCTGTACCTCTGGTTGTTCTTGTAGTTGTATCATCTATTCTTATAAACTTATCGAACAGAGTATTCAATACCTTTTTTTCTATATAATCAGATTGATTTATTACTCTGATTATGGCTTTTTCATCTTTTACTTCTGCATCAAGAATAATAGGGGTATCTTCATACGCATATTTATTGGCATTACCTATTAAATTTATCATTATTTGTTCAAGTCTGTCTTTATCTGCAAGAACTATAGGGAAATCATTTGTAATATTATTTTGAATTTCTCGTGTTTCTATATTTTTAACAGAATATACAGATGCTTCAATAACATTTAAAAGATTTACAGGTTCAATATTAATATTGAGTCTTGCACCTTCAATATCAGGAATTACCAACAAATCTTCTATCATACGTGATAGTCGTTCTGATTGCTGCTTAATAACCAACAAAGATTTATGTTTTATTTCTTCATCAAGTTCAATATCTGTTCTTAATAAACGAGAGGTATAACCGCGGATACTTGTTAATGGTGTTCTGAGTTCGTGGCTAACTGTATCTACAAGGTTAGAACGGAAAGCATCCAATTGCTTAAGTTCTTTATTTTTTTGTTTCAATTTTTTATAAGAAGCATTAATTTCATTAATCATGCTATTAAATTCTTCTGCCAAAAATAACACTTCACGAGGTGTAAAGATATTTGTTAGGGGAGTTATAGGTTTTTTATAATTACCTCGAGAAACTGCAATAATACCTTTAAATAATTGGCGAATATTAAAATATAAGTAATAACTGTAGAAAAGCGTTAAAAGCAGTGTAACTGCTGCCGCGGCTAAAAATGTAGCAAGTATTTTAAAGCGAGCTTTATTAATAGTAGCTTCTGTAAGTTCTTTTGATGTATTTACGATAATTATCATATTTACATCATCCATTTTTAGATAAACTCTCGGCTGATTTTTTATTTCTTCAAATCTTGTTGCAATGTTATTTACAAGGTTAACAGGAAGTTGTTTTATATTTCTTTTAAAATCCTGTTCATCATAATTATGAGAGAATATTAGTTTCCCTGTTTTATCAACAAGGTATATTCGGCGGTTTTGTTCTTCTCCGATATTATTAAAAATATTATCTTTTATAATTTTTGTATTAACTTCTGCTTTTAGATATTTATCATCGTGAACTTTATCAATTAACCAAAGTTGTTCGGTATCAGAGTTAAAAATTAATTTTTCATCTTTATTAAAATCTATTTGTTCGGATGGTCTTATAATTTCAAAGTCTTTAAAAACATTTGAATTAATTGATAAATCTTTCAAATATAGGTTTTGTTGATATTCATTCGGAAGATGATTAAGAGAAATAATAATTTCGTTTAATCTATGTCTGTCTTCTTTTACGATTGAAAAAATATTATTTTCTATAATACGAGCAAGTGTTTGAGCTGAATAACCAAGTTCCTGCCTAATTGAATGCTGGCTTATATTGTTAATTACACACCATGCAATAACAGAAGGAACAAGCACACCAATAAGTGAAATTATAATTATTTGCTCAACAATTTTTAATCGTTTAAGTTTCATTAATAGCCCTTCTAGTCTGTTTCTTCACCAAAAGGAGTAAGTTTATAACCAACATTAGTAACTGTTTGAAGATATTCCGGAATTTTCGGATTTTGTTCAATTTTTTGTCTTAAACCGCCGACATGCACTCTAAGCATTCTAACATCATCATCAGAATTGTAGCCCCAAACTTCATTTAAAAGTACAGCTAAAGTTACGGCATTATTAAAATGCTGCATTAGGCAGAATAATATTTCAAATTCAGTAGGTGTAAGCTTAATTCGTTTGCCTTTTACTTCCGTTTCTAATGAATCAGGGAAAATTTCAATATCGCCAATTTTTAAAATTTCTTGGTTTATTGAATTTGATTTAGATGACGGGCTTCTTCTTACAAGTGCGCGAACTCTTAAAAGAACTTCCTGAATATCAAAAGGTTTCACAATATAATCATCCGCACCCGAGTCAAAACCTTGCGTTTTATCTGTTATTGTTCCTTTTGCAGTAAGCATTAAAATAGGTATTTCAGGTCTGGCAGAACGAATATTTTTACATACGTCAAACCCATTCATTTTAGGCATCATAACATCAAGCAGAATTAAATCATAATTTCCTTTTAATGCTTTTTGAAGCGCTTCTTCACCGTCTTTTGCGCTATCAACTTCATAACCGCTGTGAGAAAGGTCAAATTCTAAAAGTTCTCTGATTTCATTATCATCATCTGCAATTAAAAGTCTTTGTGCCATTATAAAACCCTCATTATAATACACTTATTATTACATATAAATTAGGGTTTATACAAGTTTTTCAACAATACCTTTAAGCGCAATTTTTACATGCGCATAGTTTAATCCGCCTTGCATATACACTGCATAAGGAGGACGAACAGGACCATCTGCCGAAAGTTCAATTGTAGAGCCTTCAATAAATGAACCGCCTGCCATAATTAATTTATCATCATACCCCGGAACTCCGTCAGGTACAGGGGTTAAATATGACTCAACAGGTGAATACATTTGAAGAGTTTTACAAAATTCCAATAACGGTTCAGGTGCACCAAATTTGATTGTTTGAATTAAATCCGTTCTTATTTCATGCGGTTTTGGTGTAGAAATAAAACCCATATCTTCAAAAACTTGAGAAGCTAAAATAGCACCTTTTACAGCTTCTGAAACAATAGATGGAGCCATAAACACACCTTGGAAAATCAATCTTAACTGATTTAGCATAGCACCGCCCTCACTGCCTATACCCGGGGCAGTTAATCTATATGCTGCTTGATTAACATATTCTTCTTTACCTGCAACATAACCGCCTGCCTCAACAATTCCTCCTCCGGGGTTTTTTATTAAAGAGCCTGCAATTAAATCTGCACCTACTTCTAACGGTTCTAATTTTTCTACAAATTCACCGTAGCAATTATCTACAAAGCAAATACATTTTGGGTTTTTAGATTTAACTATTTCAATAATTTTTTTAATTGTTTCAATATTCAATGATTTTCTCAAAGAATAACCTCTTGAACGTTGAATTAAAACCATATTAACGGTTTCATCGATTTTATTTCTTATTCCTTCAAAATCAACATCCATATTATCAATTAAAGGAACCTCATCATACAAAACACCGTGACCTATTAAGGAAGCTCTTTTATCACCACGGGTGCCTATAACCTCTTCCATAGTATCATAAGGGGTACCCGCAACAGATACCAGTTTTTCACCATGACGAAGGTTACCAAATAAACAGCAAGCTAACGTATGAGTACCTGAAACAAAATGATTTCTTACAACTGCTTTTTCCGCTCTAAAAATATCGGCAAAAACATTATCTAAAGCCTCACGCCCCATATCATCATGCCCGTAACCTGATACACTTGCAAAATGTTCAAGCCCGATTTTATTATTATAAAAAGCTTTTAAAACTTTTTCCTGATTATATTCTTTTATTTCGTCAACAAATTCAAAGTATTTTTTTACTTTTTCTTCTGCATTTTGTACTATATTATTCTTTTCCATAACAAAATGAAAACATAAATAATCATTATATTCAACACTTAACGTAGTTGGAATTATATTTTAACATTTTAAACCTATAAAAAATTAAAAAAATATTGTATAATCAATTGACAAAAGAAAGGAGATTTTTATGTGGAAAAGTGATGTTGATATTAATCAAGTAGTTGAACTTAGAGTAAAACCTAATGTTTACTTTGGTTTTGGAGCAATCAATAAAATGGAAGATATTGCTAAAGATATGAAATCAAAAGGCATTGATAAAATTTTGGTTGTTTCAGGCAGAAACGCTTATAAAAGTTCAGGCGCTTGGGAAGTAATTGAAAAAGCATTAAAAAATAACGGAATTGAATATACAAATTATGCTGAGGTAACTCCAAACCCTACAGCAGATGCAGTTGATGCAGCAGCAAAACAAGGTAAAGAATATGGTGCAAAAGCTGTTATGGGTATTGGCGGCGGTTCTCCTATCGACGCTGCTAAATCTGTAGCTATTATGCTTGCAAATGAAGGGGTTACTGCTCGTGATATTTATGAATTCAAATTTACACCGGAAAAAGCTGTTCCTATTGTTGCAGTTAACTTAACACATGGTACAGGTACAGAAACAAACAGATTTGCTGTTGTAACTATTCCTGAAACTCAATATAAACCTGCAATTGCTTATGATTGCATTTATCCTTCTTATTCAATTGATGACCCTGCTTTGATGATGAATTTATCACCTGAGCAAACAATTTATGTATCAATTGATGCTGTTAACCACTCTGTAGAAGCAGCAACTTCAAAAGTAGCTTCGCCTTTATCAATTTCAACAGCAAAAGAATGTATTGAACTTGTTGCAAAATACTTACCAATTATAAACAAAGATCCAAATAACAAAGAAGCAAGATATTTCTTACTATATGCTTCAATTTTAGGCGGTGTAAGCTTTGATAACGGTTTATTACACTTTACACATGCTTTAGAACACCCATTAAGCGGTGTAAAACCAAAACTTTCTCATGGTTTAGGTTTAGCAATGATTTTACCTGCTGTTATTAAATATATTTACAGTGCAAAAGCAAAAACACTTGCAACATTATTCCATAGTGTTGTTCCTGAATTAAAAGGCACACCTGATGAAGCAGAATATGCTGCAAAGAAAATTGAAGAATGGCTTTACAGTGTTGGCATTACTAAAAAACTAAAAGATGAAGGTTTTAGTGAAGCTGATATTGATAAATTAGTAGATTTAACTTTTGAAACTCCTTCTTTATCAGGATTAATTTCTATTGCTCCTGTTGACGGAAGTAAAGAAGTTGTTAAGGCTATATTTACAGAGTCTTTAGAAGCTTATAATAAATAGAAAAAATAAAACAATAAAAAGATATAGGATTTTCATTTTTCGTCCTGTGATTTTTACATACGTAAAATCAATGGACTTCAAAATAAAAATCCTATATCTTTTTATTGTTTTATTTTTTAGTTAAATCTTACTCTTGTCAAATCAGCTTTACGTATTCTAACGTTTTCAGGAGTAATTTCTAACAATTCATCATCACCAATGTATTCCATACAATCTTCAAGTGACATTTTTCTTGCAGCTTGTAATGTAACCATAACATCGGCTGTTGCACTTCTCATATTAGTAAGTTTTTTAGTTTTACAAACATTGATTTCAATATCTTGAGGTCTGTTGTGTTCACCTACTACCATACCTCTATAAACTTTAGTTTTTGGAGTTAAGAAGAACACGCCTCTATCTTCAAATTGCGCTAATGCATAAGGAATTGCTTCACCTTGTTCATGTGAAACAAGTGAACCGTTTCTTTGTTTAGAAATATCACCTGCATAAGGTTTATATTTATCAAATGTATGGTTCATTATACCTTCACCACGCGTCATTCTAATAAATTCACCTCTAAAACCAATCAATCCTCTTGCAGGAATTGAGAAGTTTAACATTGTTCTGCCTTTAGCATTTTGCATGTGAACCATTTCACCTTTACGGTTAGATAGTTTTTCAATACAAGCACCTGCTGCTGTTTCTGGAACATCAACCAATAAATCTTCATAAGGTTCCATTAAAACGCCATCTATATGTTTTGTAATAACTTCAGGTTTAGAAACTTGGAATTCATAACCTTCTCTTCTCATAGTTTCTATTAAAATACTTAAGTGAAGTTCGCCTCTGCCTGAAACTCTAAAACTTTCAGTTGAATCAGTATCTTCAACACGTAAGCTTACATTTTTTTCTAATTCATCATAAAGTCTTTTTCTAACTTGTCTTGAAGTTACAAACTTACCTTCTTGACCTGCAAACGGACTGTCATTAACAGAGAAAATCATCTGTAATGTTGGTTCATCAACTTTAATTAATGGTAAAGCTTCGCTGCAATCTGGAGCAGTAATTGTTTCACCAATATGAATATCTTCAAATCCTGTTATAGCAACAATATCACCTGCTACAGCTTCTTGTGTTTCAACTCTTCCTAAATCTTCAAATACGTATAATTTAACAATTTTACCTTTTTGAATGCTTCCATCAGCTTTTATTAAATTAACTTGCTGTTGTGATTTAATAACACCGTTTTGAACTCTTCCTATTGCAATTCTGCCTACATAATCGTTGTAGTCTAAAGTTGTTGCTTGGAATTGAAGAGTTTGTGTTTTATCGCCTGTAGGGTGTTTAATGTTTTCTAAAATGCAGTCTAATAATGGTTCAAGAGTTTTTGAATCATCTTCCATTTCCTTTTTTGCAATACCTGTTAAACCGTTTGCATAAACATAAGGGAAGTCGATTAACTCTTCATTATCTGTTAATTCAGTAAATAAATCGAATACTTTATCAACAGCACCATCAGGATCCGCGCCTTGTTTATCAATTTTATTAATTACAACAATGATTTTAATACCTAATTCTAAAGCTTTAGATAGAACAAATCTTGTTTGAGGCATAGGACCTTCTTGAGCATCAACTATTAATAACGCACCGTCAACCATACCTAAAACACGTTCAACTTCACCGCCGAAATCTGCGTGCCCAGGGGTATCTACAATATTAATTTTGTATCCTTTATAGTTTACAGATACGTTTTTAGAAAGAATTGTAATTCCTCTTTCTCTTTCTAAATCGTTAGAGTCTAAAACTCTTTCTTGCACCTGTTGATTTTCTCTAAATACGCCTGTTTGTTTCAAAATGCTATCAACAAGTGTTGTTTTACCATGGTCTACGTGAGCTATAATCGCTACGTTTCTAATTTTCGTATTATCCATTATTAATGTTTCCTAATCTTCGTGTAAGTTATACCAATATTGTATTATAAACAATATGAATAAAACACATAAAAATATTTTTTGCATGTTGTAAATAAAAATATTAATTATTTTGGTGCAAACGTACCTTTTTGCACCCTACAAACTGTTAAAAACAAGTAATTTATATATTTCTACTTATAAAACTAATATAATATTTTAAACAAACATATTTGATTAATATTTTTATTGTCATGCTGAACTTGTTTCAGCATCTTACTAACTTGAAAATATCTTCTTAAATTCAATTATAAATAAGTATTAAAATACCTGTCATTCCGAACTTGTTTGATTACTTTTTCCAAAATCTTTGATTTTGTGAAAAATGTCTGGTTTTCCACGGAATCTGACCAGCTTAATATTAAATCCTCAAATCTCAGACCCTGAAACAAGTTCAGGGTGGCAAAACATTAAATATCAAAAATAAATAATTTATATAATTCTATTTCTAAAGCATTAGCTATTGCGGCAATAGTTTCAACAGTAGGTGACTGTTCACCTCTTTCTATCCCACCAACAGAATTAGTACCTATTTTAGCTAATTCAGCTAATTTTTCTTGAGAAAGACCTTTTTTCATTCTTTCTATTCTAATTTTCATACCCACTTTATAGGTAATTGTATCTACTTTATTGTTCATTTCTACATTATACCAGTTGACAAATATTTTTCTAACTGATAAAGTGTTTATATCAACAATATATTGTGTATAAATAAAGGAGAAAATATGAAAGAAACAAAAACTACTGAACAAATATCTGATGAATTCTTTGAATTCAAATCCACATTCAGCCATGTATTTTATTTAATGAAATTATTTCATTTTCTATATTTTCAAATTACTGAAGAACAACTATATCCCGAAGATGATGAATATATAGCTAAAAATTGTCTATACTTTATTTCAGAAGCAATAAATCAAATTTTAAATAAAGCTAATAAACAAATGATTAATCTTTATGAGGATTTTTCAAAAATACAAGAGGATTATATTTATGCTTAAAAAAGAAATAAATAATAGAATTTTTAGTAAACTTGAAAGTATGAAAGAGTTACTAAAATACCAAATCGAAGCAGAATGTGAATTATTAGCAGATATAGAATCACTTATGTATTTTTTCTATTTAATTAACAAAGAAGATTTAAAATAATATAAATATATTTTAATTTCTATTTACCATATTTTTAATAATAAATGTCATGCTGAATTTGTTTGACTACTTTTTCACAAAATCTGTGATTTTTGTGAAAAATATCTGGTTTTCCACAGCATCTTACCAGCTATAATATTAATCATTTTAAAGACTTTATTTATAAATCTAAGATGCTGAAACAAGTTCAGCATGACACTAAATTTTATAAAAAATAAATTAACAAAAAAAAGAGAGGTAATTAAACCTCTCTTTTTTTATTGTTAATTATTTTAGAATTTATTTATCATCTAAAGCAGCTACGCCAGGTAATACTTTACCTTCGATGAATTCTAATGAAGCACCGCCACCTGTTGAAACGTGAGTGAAATCTTCTGCTTTACAGAATTTTTTAGCAGCTGATACACTGTCACCGCCACCGATAACTGAAACAGCACCATTTTTTGTTGCTTCAACAATTGCAGCTAATACAGCTTTTGTACCTTCTGCGAATGCAGGGTTTTCAAATGCACCAACAGGGCCGTTCATTAAAATTGTTTTTGATGATTTTAATACTTCTGCAAATGCTTTTCTTGATTCTTCACCTGCATCTACACCTTCAAATCCGTCAGGAATTTCATTAATTTTAACAAATTTGTTTGTTCCGTTGCCTGAAAAATCATCAGTAACTAAAACATCTGTAGCCATAACAAGTTTAACACCTTTTTCAGCAGCTTTCTTTTCAATAGCTTTAGCAACTTCTAATTGGTCATCTTCACAAATAGAGTTACCGATTTTACCGCCGTTAGCTTTTACAAATGTATAAGCCATACCGCCGCCGATAATTAAATTATCAACTTTATCAATTAAATTTTCTAAAACACCGATTTTAGAAGAAACTTTAGCACCGCCAACAACTGCTGTAAATGGTCTTACAGGATTGTCTAATGCTTGAGATAAACATCTTAATTCTTTTTCCATTAATAAACCAGAAACAGCCGGTTTTAAAACTTTTGCTAATTTAGCTGTTGAAGTATGATTTCTGTGAGCTGCACCAAATGCATCGTTTACATAGAAATCACCTAATTTTGCAAGTTCGTTAGCAAATGTCATATCATCATCTTTTGCTTCTTCAGCTTTGTAGTATCTGATATTTTCTAATAAAGCTACTTGACCATCTTTTAATTCAGCAACCATTTTTTCAGCATCAGCTACATCAGGAATAAACATAACTTCTTCGCCTAAAACTTTTGATAAATATTTAGCAACTGGAGCTAATGTAAATTCAGGATTTTTTTCGCCTTTTGGTCTGCCTAAGTGAGCCATTAATATAACTTTAGCACCATTTTCTTTTAGTAAATTCAAAGTTGGTAATATAGCTTGAATTCTTGTATCATCAGTTACATTTTTATCTGCATCTAAAGGAACATTAATATCAACTCTTACAAGAGCTTTTTTTCCTTTGATATCAGTTAAATCTTTAATAGATTTTTTCATTTCTATTTCTCCTTTATACTACTTTAGTACCTTCGTTTTCAATTTCTAATGTTCTAATATCACAATTTACATTAAAGTCTTCAAAAATTTTTATAACTTCGTTTTCCACTTTTTCAAAACCGTCATTTTTAGAAATAACAAGAATTGTAGGTCCTGCACCTGAAATTACACAACCTAAAATATCTTCTTTATTTGCTAAAAATTCATTTAATTCTTTAAAACCTTTAATTAAATTTTCTCTGTATGGCTGGTGTAACTTATCTTTTAAAGATTTTTTCATTAACTCTGCATCTTGTCTATAAACAGCATCAACAAGCATGGCACATTTTCTTACATTATAAGCTGCATCAGGTATACTAATACTTTCAGGTAAAACGCTTCTTGCAATTCTTGTATCCAATTCATAATCAGGAATTAAAACAGTAAATTTCCAATCTTTAGGCCATTCTATTTTAGAATAAGAAACGCTTCCATCATCCTCCATAGAAGATAAACAAAAACCGCCAAATAAAGCAGGAGTAACATTATCAGGATGACCTTCAACTTCTGATGCTATTGAAAGTAAAACAGCATCATCAGCAGGATTTCCCAATAACTTATTTGCAGCAATCAATCCGCCTACAATAACAGAAGCACTGCTGCCCAAACCACGTGCAACAGGAATATTTGTTTTTATTGTTATTTTAATATCACTTACACTTTGACCAACAAAGTTATATAAAAGTTCAATTGCTTTATAAACTATATTATCTTTATCTTTTGGAATAGATAAAATATCATAAGTTTCACTATCTTCAATTATATTTATTTCAATGCCGCTTCCGGGCATAACAGTTTCTTCAACGGTAATTTCATTAAAAATAGGAAGAGCAAGACCTAAACAATCAAATCCGGGTCCTAAATTTGCCGTTGTAGCAGGAACTTTTACACTAACTTTCATACTTAACCTTTTATCTTATCTGTATAGGCATTATCAAGCAAATATAATCTTCTTCGCTATTTGGTTTAAATACTGTAGCAGATAGGCTTCCGTTTAAACCTATTTGAACTTGTTTTGCATCCATTGTTTTTATTGAATCTAAAACATATTTATAGTTAAAAGCAATTGCAAGTTCTTCGCCTGTATATTCACAATCAATTACATCTTCAGAAGTACCTGAATTAGGCGTTTCAGCTTTTAATAATAATTTATTATCATTAAACATAAATTTAACAATACTTGTTCTGTCATTAACCATTGTAGAAACTCTGTCTAATGCAGAAATTAAATCATCTCTTGAAACTATAGAATTATTTGCTGTTGATTTTGGTATTAATTGTTCATAAGGAGGATATTCACCTTCTATTAAACGAGAATTAATAGCAAAACTCATAGTTTTGAAAGTTAATCTTGATTTATCAACAATTAAAATAACTTTTTCTTCAGTAATAAATGAGCAAATTCTAACAAATTCGTTTAAAGTTTTTGATGGAATAACAAGTTTAGCTGATTTTTCATCTTTATTTTTAATAGCTTCAACAATTCTTGTTAATCTGTTACCGTCTGTTGCAGCCATTTCAAGTTTATTATTTTTAATTAAACAGAAAACACCTGAAATAACGTTTCTGTTTTCGTAGTTAGCAGCTGCATAAACTGTATTTTTAATTGATTTTAATAATGGTTCTAATTCAATTTCAATTTCTGTTCCTTCAGGAATTTCATCTTCTATTTTAGGAAATTCTTGAGCAGAAATACCAATAATTTCAAATTTTGAATTACCGCAAGTGATATTAACAATATTTGTATCTTCATTTAATGAAAATTCAACAGGTTTATCAGGTAATTTGGCGGCAATTTCTAATAATTTTTTAGCAGGAAGAGTAATTTTACCTTCTTTTTTAACCGCAACCGTAGTTTTAGCTTTTATTGAAATTTCTAAATCAGTTGCGCTTAAATTTAGGACATTATCTTGAGCTTCAAACAATACATTAGCCAGTACAGGTTGAATGTTACCTCTTTGAGCTGTTACTTTTTCGACTATTTTTAATTTATTCAATAAAGAATCTTTATCTATTGTAAAAAGCATAATAATTCCTCAATATATTTGTGCACTATTAAATTATATATTAAAAACAGAAAAATGATTAAAAAAAATTAAATAAAAAATGAATAAAATTTTGTTTTTAGCCACCATTGTTTTTGAGTATCTAAAAACACAGGTGACTAAAGGCAAAATTTATTCGTTTTTTATTTTAAAAGATTTTTATCTATTTTACTAATTACTTATTAATATATATATTTAAAAAATAATAATAGTAATAAGCATTTTTAAAAACTGTATAAAACTATCTCAATCCATTATAACTATTAAATTTGAACCCTGTATAAAACTTGTATAAATTTATTTAAAAGATGTTTATTAAATGTATAATAATCTACAAATTTTTATTATTAGAAAAGTTATTGAATTTTTCTTATAATTTTATACAGGGTTATAAAATAGTTTTCTACAGGTTTTCTACAATTTATGTATAAAACATCATATAAATTTTTGAAACAAAAAAGGCATGAAACCATGCTATTTTATTGTTTTTCGTCATGTTTAAAATCTGATGATTTTTTGTCATGTAAAAATTTTGCAAGTTTATATTGTTCAAAACTCAAAGAAAAATTGTATAAAGCATTTAATAAAGTTCTGCCTGTTTCACTTTTTGCTATTATTAATGTTTTTTCGTTATTATTTTTGGCAAAATATAATTCTGTCTTTAAAATAATATCTACTTTATCTAAAGACGGGCGTTTCAATCTCTCTATAATCCATTCATTTAATAAAATTACAGAGTTTTTGTCTTTATTTTCTTGTAAGTATTTTGAAAATTCTTTAAGTATCATATAATTATTCTATAATTTAATTAATAAAAGGTGAAGTATGTCTGTAAAAGTTAGTGTTATTTTAGCTGTTTATAATGTTGAAAAATATATTAGACAAACACTTGATAGTGTTGTAAATCAAACTTTTAAAGATATTGAAATAATTATTGTTGATAATAAATCTACAGATAAAACTTTAGATATTGTTAATAAATACGCTAAAAATGATGACAGATTTGTTATTTATAAAAATACTTCTAATTTAAAACAAGGTATAGCAAGAAATTTTGGCGTTCAAATGGCGCGCGGTCAATATATTTTCTTTATTGACGGTGATGATTATATGGAATTAAATGCCATTGAAAAGCTGTATAATAGAATAACTGAAACTGATGCAGATATTACACTTTGCACTTGGAATCAATTTGATGATGCAACAGGTAAAATAGATAAAAATCATGTTTATGCAAAATTAAAGCAAATACCAACTGAATTTGATTATAAAACTTTTAATTGGCGTGATATTAAGTACTCTGTTTTTTGGCAGACAAGTGTTCCTTGGGATAAAATGTATAAGCGCGATTTTCTTGTTAAAAAAGATGTTAAATTCCCAGGTGGAACTTATTTTGAAGACAATGTATTTGTATATGACGCTTTATTTAAAGCTGAAAAAATGTCTGTTTTACGTGAAGATTTAATTTATTATAGAATTAATAGAAAAAATGCTGTTACAAGTTCAAGAAACCGCATTTTCTTTGATTATTTTAATATTTTTAATTTAATTGGTGAAAATCTTAAAAAAATAGATTTATTTGAAGAAATGAAATATTACTACTGGGATTATAAGATAATTACTTTATACTGGTGGTTTATGAAGGTTAAATTGCCTTATAAAAGAGAATTTTTTAACAGAATGAAAGATGATTTTAGACATCTTGATATGAAAGAAGAATATAAAGAGTTTGTTAGAAACAGAACTTTATTTTTACTTGGTAGATTTACTAAAATGCCATTTTTTATATATTATCCGTTCTTTTTCTTTTTTGATAAAGTTTTCAGAATAGAAAAAGGTAAAAAGAATTATGCTGTAATATTCTTATCTACCTTTGAAAAATGGTATGATTATAAAAAGTAAAATTTTTAATTTTTTAATTATCAAATAAAAACTAAAACTATTAGTAAAATCTTTTACTAATAGTTTTTTAATTCTATAATTATTTATATATTTAAAGATTTAAACTTGTTTAATAAATTCTGCCAATAAAGTTTTAAAGCTTTCCTTTACTTTATCTGCTGTTTCAATTACTTCTTGGTGATTTAAAGGAGTATCACTTACACCAGCGGCATAATTGGTTAAGCAGCTTATACCTAAAACTTTTAATCCGCAGTAATTTGCAATAATTGCTTCCGGTGCTGTAGACATACCAACTGCACTTCCGCCAAACATTCTAAACATTTTTATTTCAGCAGGAGTTTCATAGCTTGGACCTGTTGTTGCAATATAAACACCTTTTTGATAACTGATTTTTAAATCTTTTGCTATATTTTCAGCTTTATTAATTAATTCTTTTGAATAAACTTCGCTCATATCAGGAAAACGTGTTCCTAATGTATCGTCATTTTTACCGATTAAAGGATTTGTTCCCATCAAATTAATATGGTCTGTTATAAACATTAAATCTCCGGGGGTAAATTTTTCATTTACTGCACCTGCTGCATTTGTGACAATAAGTGTTTTTACTCCAAGTTTTTTCATAACTTTAACAGGATATGTAACAGTCTGCATTGAATAACCCTCATAAAAATGGTATCTTCCCTGCATCATTACAACTTTTTTACCGTTAACTTCGGCAAAAACTAATTGTCCTTTATGACCTTGAACTGCTGATTTTTCAAACCCCGGAATATCATTATAAGATATTTTTATTGAATCGAATGCGTCTGCAAAATCTCCAAGACCGCTTCCAAGAATAATACCTATTTCAGGTTGAAAATCCTTAATTTTTTCACGAATATAGTTTACTGTTAATTCCATAATTAAACCCCATTGTTATGCATAAATATTAAAAAACACAAAAGTAAATATACCTATTATTATGCAGTAATATCCAAAAAATGCAAGTGAATATTTTCCTACAAATTTTAAAAAGTATTTAACACATAAATAGCCTACTATAGCTGAAACTATTGTTCCTATTATTATTGCAGTCCAATTATATGTTGCAAGTTCTTTTATATCAATTTTTAAAAACGGATAAACCATTGAAGCACCTAGTATAATAGGAATACTTAATAAAAATGAATATTTTGCAGCGCTTACTCTATCTTTTTTACTTAAAAGCCCTGCTGAAATTGTAAGTCCTGAGCGAGAAAACCCCGGTAATGCTGCTAAACCTTGAGCAATTGCCATTATTACAGATGTTTTTAAATCAATGTTATCTGATTTTTCTTGTATTTTTTTTGAATAAGCTTCGCTTGAAAATAGTAAAATACCTGTAAATATTAATAGTAATCCTACTATTGCAGGTGAGAATACCAATGCACCTGCTACTTCATTTAAAGGAAATGCAATAACAACAGTAATTACTGTACCTAAAAGAATATAAAGTGCTAATTTTGCATTTTGAGCTGAAAAATCTTTTGTTTTAACAGCTTTAATAAATGCTTTTATAATTTCAAAAATATCTTTTCTGAAAAATATTAATACAGCAATTAATGTTCCCAAATGAAGCATAATATCAAGAAAAATTTCTTGTGTTGATTCTTCATGTATAGGAATATTTTTTAAAACTTTATATAAATTAGATGTTATAACTAAATGGGCTGAACTTGAAATAGGCAGGAACTCACTAAGCCCCTGCACTATACCCATAATTATTGCTTGCAAAATATGCATTAATTACTCCTCAAAATAACTTGCGCATGCTCTTTCTGTTTCCCAAACAGATACCTTTGAAATACAAGGTAATTTAGATTTTAATTTTTCATAAATAAATTTAGAAAGAATTTCACTGCTCGGACTTATATTTTCAAATTCGGGTAAGGTATTTATATCTTTATGGTCTAAAATATCTAAAACAGCATTAAGCTCTTTCTTTAATATTTTAAAATCTACTAAAAGATTAGATTTATCAAGCTTTGAACCTCTTGCATAAACTTCAACTTTCCAGTTATGACCATGTTGATTTTCACATTCACCGTCATAATTTAAAAGATGATGCGCTGCTGAAAATGAACTTTCTACTTTTAATTCGTGCATATTTATTTCCTACATAATACTTTCAAGTTTTTTAATAATTTCTTCATTTTTAGAAGCAAATTCATGACCTTTTGCTTCAATAGCAAGTTTTAAAATTCTTGGAAGATTTAAAGCTCTGCCTTTTTGTAGGTTTTCATTATAAACTTCTTCATAATTATCAGGAATTCTTAAAGACCAGTTTTGGTCTCCTGAAGTACCGGGGCGGTTATAAACGTCATAAAGTCCTAAGAAATCTGTAAAGAATACTTGAATATTTTGAGCTTTACAAGCAAATAATTCAATAAGTTTTTGTTCATTTAAAAATTCTGCATCTTTAGAACATCTTACTGCAACTGCTTCTTTTTCTTCATCATTTGCATCAGGATAAAGGTCAGCAGCAAGGTTTTTACCGTTTAAATAGCCTGCTTCCGTATTAACAGTTTGGTCAGCCCACATTCTGATTGGTTCATTATCATGAGTACCAACCATAGCCCAGCTTCTTTCATTAATATTTTTACATCTGTATGGGTGTTCAGGTTTTTCAGGAACTACGAATTGAATTAATTTCATACCTTGTAAGTCGTATTCTTTCATAACGCTTACAACAGGGTGAGTCAATGTTCCTAAATCTTCGCATACAATTGAATCTTTATCCAATCCAACTTCTTCAGCAGCTCCTATAACTATTTTTTCAACCAATCTACCATATAATTTAACTTGTTCATCTGTTAATTTTAAAATTCTTTCTTCTTTATCAGCTTCAACTTCATGGTTTAAATCGTCCATTGTTGCAACTGCATATTTAGATAAAATAGGATGTTCAGGTGAAGAATATAATCTTCCTGCGCCCTCTTCAATTTTAGGTTTTTTGCCTGATACATATACCCAAGGGTCAATTAAACCTACCATGTGGTCAATTCTAACGCCACCGGGGTTTTCTGTGAACATTTTTTTATAAAGTTCTTTCATCAACAATCCGCCTTCACCAAGTGAACCGTCTTCATTGAATAATTTTTCAGGATCCATAACAGGGAATCCCCACATTTGTCCGTCTTCTGAGAAATAATCTGGAGGGCAGCCTAAACACCATCCTTTTAAAAAGTATGATTGATATGCCCAATTATCACGGTCAGAGAATGCAACCTGACGGTCTGCAATCATTTTTAAACCTTTAGATTGTGCATATTCTCTTGATTTTTCGTTTTGAACAGAAATTACAAATTGGCAGAAAGAGTAGTATTCAATAATATCTGCATATTTTTCTTTTAATTCTGCAATTCTTTTTGCATAAGCTGTTTTTTGTTCTTCATTTTGCGGATTAAATAAACATTTATCTGTTTCAGATTTCCACATTGGCCAATAGTCATTACCGTGTTCTTCAGTTAATGCTTCATATAATGAATCTTTTTCTAACCAAAAACTGTTTCTTTCTTTGTAAATTTCAAATTTTGCTTTTAAATTTTTACAATCTGCTTTTTTAAAGTTATTAAAAGCTTCTTTTAATGCTTCTTCTTGGGCGTTAAATATATATGAATAAGCAGTTCTGTTTTTGTCTTTATTTGGGTTATTTTCTGTAATTTTATTATAAGTTTCAACTGAAAGGATATTGCACCATTCATCAGTTGTTAATTGTTCTAAATCTATAAACAAAGGATTGTTTGAAAAAATAGTACCTGTATAAGGTGAAGCGTCAATTGATTTTGTTTTACCTGCAGGTCCAAGTTGTACATCAGTAAATACACCTGATAAAAAGTCCATTAATTTTTTAGCTGCGTTTGAATTTACGCTTCCAAAACCTGTATTTTTACCTGTTTCAGCAGGAAAACTATTTGCGTGCGCGATAAATGCAAGATGTTTTTTATCTAATGCTTTTAAAGCTTCTCTAATAATACTTTTCGCTTCATTACTTGAAAATGGTGATTGGGTCATAATTTCAAATATCCTTAAAAAATCTAATTACAAACTTTATTGTATATTCTTCTTTAAGATTTTACAAGTAAAAGAGTATTAATCTAGGATTGTATATTTTGTATAATTAATTTGTAATTTTATTTCTATAAAAATGTTTGTGTTTGTTAAAACCCAACCTACAATTCTTTTATATTATCAAAATTAAAGATTATTTTCTAATTTTGAACTCTTAATTTTTTCTATCGTTATAAAAAATATAAAATGATATAGATATAATATTGTTGGTTGATTTAGAACCAATGCAGTTAGTTTATAATCAGGATCATAAGTAGAATTATTATGAGAAAAATAAGTTTATATATAACAGTTTTAATACTTTTTATCTTTAATTGCAGTGCAAAAGCAATTGAGGAAATTACTCAGGGGTCAACGTTATCCGTTAATGATTGTGTTGAACTTGCAATAAAGAACAGTCCGCAAATTCAAATTTATCAAGAATATATTGATATTCAAAATTCGAGAGTCGGACAAAGTAAATCAAGTTATTTTCCTACTTTAGGTGCAAGTGTGGGTTATGATTTTGCAAATACCGAAAATAAATATCGCTCTAACCACAGCAATAATTCCTCGGCAAAGGTAGCTTTAAATCAACTAATATATAGTTTCGGAAAAGTTTTTTCTCAAATTAAAATGCAGAAATTTTACAAAATAGCTGCGGAATATGACCTTCAAAATGCTATTTTAGATACGTCAAATAATGTTAAATCAGCTTATTATGCTGTTCTTGCGGCTAAAGCTAATGTTGATATTCAAAAGGCAAATGTTATGGTTAATGAACGCCAATATAACAGAACAAAAGCTTTTTTTGATGAGGGGCTTGTTTCAAGAATTGACTTGGTTAACGAAGAGGTTTATTTAAGTGATGCAAAAATAAGCCTTGTAAGTGCTGAAAATGTATACCAAAATGCAATAGTAAACTTAAATAATGCTATGTATATTGTAAACGCACCTGATTATAATATTGAAAATACTGAAACTTTCAATTTTAAAAACAATTATGCGGAAGTAAATCTTATAAATATAGCAAATACAACAACAAAAGATGACGGTACTATTGAGCCTAAAGAAGCTGTTTTAACTACACAAGTAGAAAAAACTAATATCTTAGAAAATTATAAATTTACAACATACCCTTATACTATGGAAGAATCTGTAGAAAGAGCTTATAAAAACCGTCCTGATTTACTTTCTATGGAAGCAACTCAAAATGCAGTAAAAGAAACTTTAAATTATACAAAAAAAGAATATTTTCCTAATCTTACAGGCTCAGTAGGCTATAATTGGCAGAATAATTCATATTATTCAAGCAACGGTATAACATTAGGAGCTTATTTATCTACAAATAATTTGAATATAATGGAAACAAAATTAAAAATTAAAGAAAATAAATCTCAATTAGAAATCGCAAAAAAGAATGTTGATTTAGTTAAACAAAATATCTATTTTGATGTACAAAGTGCATATATTAATATGATTCAGCTTGAAAAAAATATTCCTTTAATGCAGACAAAAGTAAAACAAACACTTGAAAACTATGAACTTGCAGATGCAAGATATGAAGTAGGATTAGGCAACTTTATTGAGCTTCAGGATGCAAAAGAAAATTATAATAATGCTCAAAGAGATTATGTTCAAACAATCTACAGATATAATGTTGCACTAACCGACTTGCAAACCGCAATGGGAGAAAGATAATGAAAAAAATAATAATTTCTATAGCAGTTATATTGTTAGTTTTAACTCCTTTTGTTTTTATGAAACATAAATCAAAAGTTGAATATAGAACTGTTCCTATAGAAAAAAGAACAATAACTCAAATTGTTGAAGCAACAGGGACTATAGAACCTGTAAACACTGTAGATATTGGTTCTCAGGTTTCAGGTTTGATTAGCAACATTTATGTTGATTATAATTCAGAAGTTGAAAAAGGTCAGTTATTGGCTCAAATTGATACCTCGCTATTTGAAGCACAATTAAACCAAGCAACTGCAAATATTAACAATGCAAAAGCAACATTAGCTAAAAATCAAGCGGTATTAGATTACGACACTAAAACGTATAAAAGATATAAAAATCTTTATGGTAGAAATTTAGTTTCAAAAAATGATTTGGATTCGGCTGAATCCGCTTATAAATCCGATTTAGCGCAAGTTGCAGCTGCAAAAGCTTCAATTATGCAGGCTCAAGCAAGCTTTGATACAGCATCGGCAAATATGCGTTATACAAAAATAATTTCCCCTGTTAAAGGTATTGTTATTTCAAAAGAAGTTGAAGTTGGTCAAACAGTTGCAGCAAGCTTTCAAACTCCTACTTTATTTACCGTTGCGGAAGATTTAACAAAAATGCGTATAGAAACAAGTGTATCGGAAGCTGATATCGGTAAAGTTAAAGAAGGTCAAGAGGTTGAATATACACTTGACGGTTATCCTGATAGCGTTTTTAAAGGAAAAGTTACACAGGTAAGACTTTCACCTACAACAGAATCAAACGTAGTAACTTATACTGTTATCATTGAGGTGGAAAATGAAGACGGCAAACTCCTACCCGGCATGACAGCAAATGTTTCAATTATTACGGATAAAAAAGAAAATATTTTAACCGTTCCAAATACTGCATTAAAATTCACAACTGCCGATAATAAGCAAAAATACGACCATAAAGGTATTTGGATTGATAAAAAAGGAAAACCATATAGAATAAACATTGAAACAGGCGCAAGTGATGACTCTTACACAGAAGTAATTTCTAATGAAATTAAAAATGACACAATGGTATATATAGGATTAAAACAAAGCGGTAAAAATAATAAAAAAGCAATGATGCCGCCAAGAATGTAGGTTTTATGAGCTTAATTGATGTTAAACATGCTATAAAAACATATAAAACCGGCGATGACAGCTTTAATGCTTTAGATGATGTATCTTTAAGTATTGAAGAGGGTGAATTTGTTGCGATTATGGGAACATCAGGAAGCGGAAAATCAACCTGCATGAATATGCTTGGAACTTTGGATAAACCAAATTCAGGCAGTTACCACCTTGATGGTGTTGACGTATTTTCACTTTCACCCGATGAATTATCTGATATCCGCAATGTGAAATTAGGTTTTGTTTTTCAAGGCTTTAACCTTATATCAAGAACCTCGGCATTAGATAATGTGGAATTACCTATGATTTACAAAGGTATTCCCGAAGAAGAACGTCATGAACGAGCAAGAAAAGCATTAAAAATTGTAGGGCTCGAAAATCGAGAAGACCACATGCCAAACCAAATGTCAGGCGGACAGCAGCAAAGAGTAGCTATTGCACGTGCAATTGTAAACGATGCACCGTTAATTCTAGCTGATGAACCCACAGGAAACTTAGATACAAAAACAAGTATTGAGGTTATGGAATTTTTTGTTAATCTAAACAATAAAACAGGTAAAACTATTGTGTTAGTTACACATGAACCTGATATTGCAGAATACTGTAAAAGAATTATTCGTTTTAAAGACGGCAAAATAGTAAGCGACCAATTAAAATCCGAATGGATGAAAACAAGAACAAGGCAGACATAATGATAGATTTCAAATCCACAATTAAAATGGCAACAAATTCATTAAAGGTGAATAAACTTCGCTCTGCTTTAACAAGTTTAGGTATTATTATAGGAGTCAGCGCAGTAATTATAATGCTTGCAATAGGAACAGGTGCAAGTAAAAAAGTGCAGGAAAATATGGAAGCAATGGGGTCTAATATGCTTACAATTCGTTCTTCATCAGCAAGAACAAGTGGTGTAAGTATGGGAATAGGTACAAAACCCTCCTTAACTTTAAAAGATTCCATTGCGATTGAAAAAATGATTCCGAATGTTGACGCTGTTGCCCCTGTTTCCAGTGAGGGCAAACAATTAATGTATGGCAATCAAAACTGGCAGACAACAGTTTACGGCACAACTCCTAAATATTTATATATAAAAAATTACGAGATTGAAGAGGGAAGAGGTTTTACTTTTGAAGATGTTAAAAATAGTGCAAAAGTAGCAGTTATAGGCTCAACCGTTGCAACTGAATTGTTTGGCGATGTTTCTCCTATTAATAAAGTTATTAGAGTCGGTAATGTTCCTTTTAAAGTTTTGGGAACTCTTAAAGCTAAAGGGTCACAAGGCCCATTTGACCAAGATGATTTAATATTTATTCCTATAACAACAGCTCAAAAGAAACTTTTTGGCGTTACTTTCCCCGGAAGTATAAAAATGATTGTAGTTAAAGGCTTGGATGCAGACTCTTTAACAGATGTTGAAAAAGATACTGAAGAACTTTTAAAAACACGTCATAATATCGGTAAAAATCAGCTTAATGACTTTGAGATAAGAAATTCCGCAGAATTTCAAGAAAAAATGAAATCTACAGTGCAGACATTTGCTATTTTGTTAGCTTCAATTGCCTCAGTTTCACTTCTTGTCGGCGGTATCGGTATTATGAATATTATGCTTGTATCTGTTACTGAAAGAACAAAAGAAATAGGCATAAGAATGGCAATAGGTGCAAGAGCCTCTGATATTCGCTGGCAGTTTTTAATTGAATCCTTTTTACTTTCAATGATAGGCGGGTTAATTGGTGTATTTACAGGCATTTTAGGCGCAAAAGCAATAGAATTTTTCTCAGAAGGAATGAGTGTTTCTATTTCTTTATTCTCAATAGTTTTATCCTTGGGTTTTTCAGGTCTTGTCGGTATAGGATTTGGATATTACCCTGCTTATAAAGCTTCATTATTAAATCCTATTGATGCTTTACGATATGAATAAATATAATTAAATATTTACAGCATTTTTTAGATGGTTGGCTAGTATTCTTCAATAAATACTAGCCACTTGGGTAATAGTAAGTAATTATAATAAGTATTAAAATAATATAAAATATTATAATTATAATTTTTAAATATTGAATTATAAAATGGTAAAAAATATAAGAGTTAAGAATTAAGAGTTGTTAGACTAGGGAAAAGGATTTTTTATGAAAAAAGAGAATAGTTGTGCCGGAACATACTATGTGAATGGTTATACAAAATCAGACGGAAATTGAAGTAGAGGGTATTGGAAAAATAAAAGCAGGTGATTTAATTCCTAATTTAGAAAAATATATTGAAGATACTCGTACAAAAATGGGAAAACGCGCTGATAGAATTTATTCTTCTATGAAAAATAATGTTAAAAATCGTTTAGAGAATAATGCAGAAATAAAACTTATAGCTACTGCTTTCCATTATTTTGTTGAAAGAATGAATCAAGAACTGAAAGCAAAAGGAAAGCAAAAAGTTAAAAATATTGAAATTATGGAATCTTAGGAATGGGAACTTTTTACTAAAAATGTATATGAAGCTATAAAACAATGGAAAAGTTTTGCAGGTAATTTAGAAGAATTAAAATCTACAACCAATCCATATAAATTCTTAGAGAATATTCAAGGAGATAAGAAACGATTAGAAATGATAGATGACTATATAAATGGTAGTTTTTTATCTGAAAGTATAGCTTCAAATTTTGGAAATATACCAGATGCAGCAGGATTGTTAAGAGTAAATGGAAAAGATTCTAATATGAATACTTTTTATACTTTTTGGTCGAAAAAATATAAAAATCCAAATGAACTTCCTGAAAAATTTAAGGATACTATTAAAATAAAATTAAAAAGTCAAGGATTGAGTGAAAATTCTAAAGGTTTTTATTTTAATTCTATTTCAAAACTTTCTCAAAGAATATCAAGCAGTCAAGAAATGATTAATCTTATTAAAAAAGAAAAAAATAAGATACAGCCATTTTTTAATATGAATAGAAAAAAAAATTATGCCTTTAACTAATAAAACAAGCATAGAATATAAACAAAATAATCCAAATATGTATTATGCTTTTCACTATGCAGATGTATATAATTTAAAATATGATATGTTTGGTAATATTACAGGTGATTTAATTGATACTACAGATTTTAATGCTGGAAAAAATGAACCTCCTTTAGTTCAAAAAGCAAGAGAATTACAAGATGAAGGCAAAATTGAACCTAAATTTGTAATTGTTCATTTTGTAATACCAAGAGAAGTAGTTAGGAAGGAAATATTTAGTGAATAGAATAATGTTTTTATATAAATTGGCATAATTATTTAGCTTATTCTCTCTTTATAAATTATAAATATTTAACACCAGAACAACATGAGATTGTAATTAACGAGCTTAAAAATTTTCATAATGGGCAAAATGTTGTGAAATTTTCTCAGGAAAATAATTAGGAGAATGTTATGAAAAAAATATTAAAACATGTATTTAATTATATGAATATATTGGTAGTTATAACAATATTAGTTTTTACAGCAATTTTTACTGAATTTAAAAATGTTTCTAATGATTTTAATATTCCTAAATTAGAAAATCTTTTCTTTTTTATTATATTTATTCCATTATTAATATTGATATATTTAAAACTTCTTACAAGTGTTTTTAAAAATAAAATAATAAATTTTATTGTAAATATTCTTGGTACAATTTATTCATTATTATTTGCTTACTTCGTTTATATTATATGTATTATGCATGTTGCTATAATAAAATATGTATATGCATTTAATTAAAATTTTTAATTTTTATAATCTACCATTTTTCAAAGGTCGATAAGTACGTAGGTTGAGTTTTAACCCTACATCAAAAATAAACAGATAATAAAAATTAAGCCCTATGTTTATTACATAGGGCTTAAAGCTTTATGTTTTGATTTAGTTCTAATGAATAATTCTATAAATCAATGAAATTGGTTCAGGTTCATTTTCTGAAATTTCAAACGCATCAAGAACTAATTTTTCTGCATCTTTAATAGAGTCTTCTTTATTAGCGTAAATCACTGCAATAGTTTCATCTTTACATACAGGTTCACCGTATTTTTGAGTCAAATAAATGCCTGCACTATAGTCAATAGAATCTGTTTTCTTTTCTCTGCCTGCACCTAAATTCTTGCAAGCTTTTGCAATTTTTAGTGCATCAATATTTTTTACAAAACCGTCAACAGGTGATTTAACTTCATATTTAATGGAAGCTTGAGGAAGTTTTGTATAATCATCAAAAATAGCAATATCTCCGCCTTGCGACTCAACTATTTCTTTAAATTTATCAAGTGCTTTTCCGCTTGAAATAAGGTCTTCCAAATATTTAAATCCCTCTTCTTTAGAAGTAAATTTACCTGTTTTTTCAAAAGCAGTTTGCGCAAGAGTAAATGTAATCTCTTTTAAATCAGGTTCCATATTGCCTTTTAAGAATTCAATAACCTCTTGAATTTCAACAGAGTTACCGACAGCTCTGCCTAAAGGTTGATTCATCGAACTAATTACGGCACAAATATTTCTGCCCAGACGTTTACCTACTTCAACCATAATTTCTGAAAGTTTTTCAGCTTCTTGTGCCGTTTTTAAGAACGCACCCGAACCATATTTAACATCTAATACAATATGGTCAGCACCTGAAGCAATTTTCTTTGATACAACAGAAGAAGCAATTAAAGGAATAATATCCACTGTTGAAGTAACATCACGAAGTGCATATAATTTGCCGTCAGCAGGTGCTAAAGATAAGGTTTGAGCTGCAATTGCAGTTTTATGTGTTTTAACTTTTTCTTTAAATTCTTCAATTGATAAATCGGTTCTAAAGTTTGGAATAGATTCTAATTTATCAATAGTTCCGCCTGTATGTCCCAAGCCTCTGCCTGATAATTTTGCAGTATAAATATCAGCAGCAGCCATTAACGGTAAGAACATTAACGTAATTTTATCACCTACACCGCCTGTTGAGTGTTTATCTACAATACTTTTTGAAATTTCAGATAAATCTAAAATTTCGCCTGATTCAACCATATACTTTGTAAGCCATGTTGTTTCGTCAATATTCATTCCGTTAAAATATATAGCCATTAACAATGCACTTGTTTGATAATCTTCAATCGAACAATTCATAATTCCATCAATAAAGAATTTGATTTCTTGCTCTGTAAGACTTTCACCTTTTTTCTTTTTTTCAATAATGTCAATAATTTTCATATAAACCCCGAATTCTAAAAAGAATAAGAGAAGCCTGTATTAATCTATGCTATTAATTTTCGGGCTTCTCTTATCTTTCAATCTAATAAACTATTTTTTTGGTGCATTTAAATATTGAAGAATGTCATTTGTAACATCAACGCCGCCTGCATAAACAACGCCGTAGTCTAAAATAACATCCAATTTTTTAGCTGCCGCAACTGATTTACATGCTGCTAAAACATTTTCACGAATAGCTTTTTCTTTTTGTGTTTTTAATGAATAAACTTTTTCTTCTTTCATTTTAAGTTCTTTTTGAACTTGTTCTTCAAAAGTTTTTCTTTGAATAGGTGATTCAATATTTTTAAACTGTTTTTCTTTATCTAAAACATATCTTTGTAATTCATCTAATTTGCTGTCAATATCTCTATATGCAGTCTTAGCAAAAGAATAATCCGAAATAACTTTTTGGAAATCAGCATAGCCTATAGTTCCTGCATTTGCTGATAAATTAGCTGCAAACATAATAAGTAAAGCAGTTAAAATAAATTTGAATTTAAACATTCTGTCCTCCTGTAATATGTCCATTTTATCAAATGATAGCCATAAATACAAGATAAATTAATTTCCAAAAAATTTCAAATATTATCATATCTATTATATAATCAGAACAAGGAGACAAGAATATGTTAATAGTAATGCAGCCGAATGCTTCGGAAGAAAAAATACAAAATGTTATTAGCTTTATAAAAACACAAGGTTTTGATGCACATGTTTCAAAAGGTGAAAATCAGACCGTAATTGGTGCCGTAGGTAAAAAAGTAATAGATAAGCGTAATATTGAATTACTTGAGGGCGTAAAAGAAGTTTTAAGAATTTCGTCTCCTTATAAACTTGTAAGCAGAACATTTAAACCTGAAGATACAATAATTGATGTTAAAGGTGTTAAATTTGGCGGCGGATATGTCGGTATGATAGCAGGGCCTTGTACTGTCGAATCTTATGAACAAATGGAAACAACTGCAAAATTGTTAAGCAGTTATGGTGTAAAAGTTATTCGTGGTGGTGCTTTTAAGCCAAGGACATCGCCTTATGCATTTCAAGGTATGGGTGAAGACGGTCTTAAAATTTTAAGACAAGTTGCAGATAAATATAATATGCTTGTAACGTCTGAAGTAATGGAAGTAAATCAAATTCCGTTATTTTTAAAATATGTTGATATTTTGCAAGTTGGTGCTCGTAATATGCAGAACTTTAACTTGTTAAAAGCATTAGGCGAAGTAAGAAAACCTATTTTATTAAAACGCGGTTTAAGTGCAACAATTGAAGAATGGTTAATGTCAGCAGAATATATTATGGCAGGCGGAAATCGTGAAGTAATTCTTTGTGAACGCGGTATAAGAACATTTGAACATATAACAAGAAATACACTTGATATCAGTGCAATTCCTGTTGTTCAAAAAATCAGTCACTTGCCAATAGTTGTAGACCCAAGCCATGCAACAGGTTTAAGAGATAAAGTTGCCCCAATGTCAAAAGCTTCTGTTGCAGCAGGTGCAGACGGCTTAATAATTGAGGTGCATCATTCACCTGAAACAGCTGTTTGTGACGGCGCACAATCATTATATCCCGAACAATTTAAAGAATTGTTTGATGAATTGAAAGCTCTTGCCGTTGTTGTGAAAAAACAATTTAATTAGGATTATATAATTTAATAATATATAAATTCATTAATTGTCCACAAAATTAAAAAACTACTTTTTTCTTATCTAAATGCATTATAGAAAAATGTAGGGTGCAAAAAGGAACGTTTGCACCCTACAAGGGCTGAATTTTTAACGGAATTTGAAAAGCATTTCTAATTATTCTTTGTTGGGTTAAAATCCAACCTACAGGAATAACCACTTTTTATCTAATTTACCTAATTCAAATGTATTTGAAAAAAAACATTGAAGTGCTACTCTTAAAGTGGAAAAGAGGCAGATTATGACACGAAATATTCTTTTTGTTATAGATGATATTGAACTTAAATATTTTGAATTTAATGACTTGGTTACTGATTTTTGGTTTATAAAAGAATTTCTAAAAAGAAATAATAACGTTTCAGTAGCTTTAAAAGGTGATTTATATATTGAAAAAGGGCAGGCATGCGTGCAATCACGCCCAACTTATATTAAAGATGAAAATATTTTCTATAAAAAAGAATTAAAAAGAACTCTTATTAATGATTTTGATGTTGTTTTCTTCCGTCCTGACCCGCCTGTTGATATTAATTATATTAACGCGTGCTATATTTTTGATTATGTAGATAAACAAAAAACTTTATTAATAAATGACCCGACAGAAGTTAAAAATTTTAACGAAAAATTCCACATAAATTATTTCCCTGAATTTGTACCTGAGAATATTGTTACATCTTCACCTGAATTAATTATGAATTTTGTGGAAGAAAAGAAAGAAACTATTCTAAAACCTTTAAACAGATGTTTTGGAAGCGGTGTTTATTACTTACACCACGAAGATAAAAACCTTTTAACCATAATTAATAATATGACGGAAGAGGGTAAAACTGCCGTTATGGTTCAAAAGTACTTACCGCAAGCAAAAGACGGAGATAAACGTGTTTTAATTATCGGTGAAACCGTAATGGAAGAATGTATCCAAAAATTACCCGGTGACCATAATTTTAAATTTTCCACTCATAGCGATAAATTCTTTAAACCGATAAAATTAACTGAAAATGAAAAAAATATGGCACAGGAAATTGCAAAAAGATTATCCAAAAGAGGATTATATTTGGTAGGACTTGATGTTATTAATGAAAAAGTAATAGAAATAAATGTAACAAGTCCTTGCTATTTTATCCGCGAAATCAACCAAAATTACGGCATTCATTTTGAAGAAAAAATCATGGCTTGTTTGGAAGAAATAATTGAAAAACATTTCTCGAAAGAAAGGGCTTATGCTTTTAACAAATAATACATCGGGTTTAATTTTGAACAAAAATCAACTTGCAGAGGTCTTTTTTTCAGGCTGTAAAACAGATGAAACTATTGGTGTTGAGTCTGAAAAACTTGTAGTTTATAAAAATAACTCAAAAGCTGTAACTTATGAAGATGTGGCTAAAATTTTAAACTCTTTTGATGAAAATAAATGGCAGAGAGTTTATGAAGAAGATAAGCTTATTGCGTTAAAAAGTGATATCGGTACAATTACATTAGAACCCGGTAGTCAAATAGAATTAAGCCTTGCACCGTTTGACAATTTAGAACAAATTACCTTTCATTTAATGGAATTTTATACAAATCTTGCTTTATATGCGGATAAAATAGGTGCAAAGGTTTTAGATAGCGGTATCCAACCTGTTTCAACATTTAACGATATTAAAATTATTCCTAAAAAACGTTATGAATATATGACAAAATATCTACCTACAAAAGGCTTAACGCCATTTGTGATGATGAGAGAAACTGCTGGTATTCAATCAAATTTTGATTACAAAAGTGAAGAAGATGCAATAAGAAAGCTTTCTCTTTCTTTAAAAATGAGCCCTATTATAAGCGCTGTTTATGCAAATTCACCTATCAGAAATTTAAAATTAACAGGCTTTAAATCATTTAGAGCAAACTCTTGGCTTAATGTTGATGAAGACAGATGCGGTTATATAAGTCCAAAATTATTTGAAAAAAATACAAATTTTACATTCTCGGATTATATTGAAATTCTGCTTGATGTGCCGATGATATTCATTCAACGCGGTTCAACATGTTTTGGAACAAACCAAACTTTTAGAGAATTTATGCAAAATGGTTATTTAGGAATGAACGCTATTTTATCAGATTGGCAAAATCATATAAGCCTTTATTTCCCTGATGTAAGGCTTAAAAGTTATGTTGAAATCCGAAACCACGATGCGCAAAATCCTATGATGACCTTTTCTGTACCTGCGTTTTGGAAAGGTATTATGTATAATCCAAATGCAATGGAAGAAATTGAAAATATTCTTTCTAAATACGAATACGAAGACTTTATGCAATTGCGTAAAAATTCGCCTGTTATGGGTATAAAAGCAAAAATCGGAAAATTAGAAATAATCGATCTAATAAAAGAATTTTTTGATATTTCTTATGCAAGTTTAAAAGAAAATAAACAGCAGGAAGAAAAATATTTAGAACCTGTTTATGAATATATTACCTTAAAACGAGTTCCTGCCGATAACTTAATTGAACAATATAATTTGTAAAAATTATCCCGTTATTAAATATGGTGCTGATTGCATATTTGTAATAAAATAAAATCTGTAACAGAATACGGGAATTGAAAAAGTGGCAAATAAACCGATAGTAGCAATAGTAGGCCGTCCGAATGTTGGTAAATCTACATTCGTAAACAGGCTTTTAGGTGCAAGACATTCAATAGTAGATGACCAAGCAGGTGTAACTCGCGACCGCATTTACTTTGATGTTGAATGGATGGAAAAGGAATTTACTATTATTGATACAGGCGGTATTATCCCCGGTGATGAAGATGAAATTATGCTTAATATCTTCACTCAAGCTAAAGTTGCTTGTGAAGAAGCTGATAAAATCATCTTTATTGTAGACGGTAAAGAGGGTCTTAATCCTATTGATTACGATATTGCAAATGTTTTAAGAAGAAGCGGAAAAGAAATTTTTCTTGCTGTTAATAAACTTGATGACCCTAATTCATTCCTAAATACTGCGGATTTCTACGCACTTGCTATTGGTGAACCTTTTGCAATATCGGCACTTCACGGTTCAGGCGGTGTTGGTGATTTACTTGAAGCTGTTACTAAAGATTTTGAATATCTTGAAAAAGAAGAAAAATCAGAAAATATTCGTATTGCAATTGTCGGTAAGCCAAATGTTGGTAAATCTTCCATTGTTAATGCTCTTTTGAACAAAGAAAGAGTTATTGTTTCTAATGTATCAGGAACAACACGTGATGCTATTGACTCTAAGGTTAAATATGAAGGTGAAGAATTTATACTTGTGGATACAGCAGGTATAAGAAAAAAATCGAAAGTTGACTGGGGTATAGAAAAATTTGCAGTTGACCGCTCAATACGTGCAATTAGAAATTGTGATGTTGCTGTTCTTGTAGTTGATGCTACAGAAGGTATTTCAGACCAAGATAAAAAAATTGCAGGTACAATTATTGATGCAGGTAAAGCTATGATTCTTGCAATCAATAAATGGGATTTAATTGAAGATAAACAATCTTCTACAATAAATACTTTTGAAAAAGAAATTGAAAAAGATATGCCGTTTTTAAGCTATGTACCAAAAGTATTTATTAGTGCAAAAACAAAACAAAGATTAGTTAATATTTATAAATTAACAAAAGAAGTATATGCAGAAGCTTCAAAACGTATTTCAACAAGTTTATTAAATAAAGTTGTAATGGATGCGGTTTCTATGACTCCGCCTGTAAGTATCAGAGGTAAAAGACTTAAACTTTATTACACTACACAAGTAAAAACAAATCCTCCGACTTTTGTTTTGTTTATTAATAATGAAGATTTCTTAAAAGATAATTATATAAAATATTTAGAAAATAAATTAAGAGAAGCTTTTGGTTTTAAAGGTACTCCAATTAGAATTTCCGCTAAAGAAAGAGGAGAAAAGAAATGATAACTGTTATATTAAAATCAATTTTGGTATTTATTTTAGCCTATGTTATAGGTTCAATTCCTACAGGATATATAATTGTTAAAGCGCTTAAAGGTATTGATATAAGAACTGTTGGTTCAGGCTCAACAGGTGCAACAAATGTAAAAAGAGTATTAGGTACTAAATGGTTTTTTATAGTTATGCTGCTTGATGCGATAAAAGGTGCAATACCTGTATTAATAGCTGTAAATCATTTTGATTTTTATAATTATATGGGTTTAACACCTGTATTAGCTGCAGTAGCAGTCATTATCGGACATAGTAAATCTGTATTTTTAAAATTTACAGGCGGTAAATCTGTTGCAACAGGCGTTGGCACAATTCTTGCATTATGCTGGCCTGTTGGTCTTTGTATAGCTGCTATTTGGGGTGCTATTACTTATATAACCAAATATGTTTCACTTGGTTCTATCATTGCTATTGCATTAGCTCCTATTTTAATGACTGCATTTCAACAAAATTCATACTATATATGCTTTGCAGCATTAGGAGCAGTTTTTGTAATAATCAGACACAGAGAAAATATTACAAGATTAATTAACGGTACGGAAAATAAAGTTAGAAAATAATGACCAAATTTAACGGAATTAAAATTGTTTCTAAAGTAGAAGTTAATGATAAAAATTCATTAGCTATAGTTTATACCCCGGGGGTTGCCGCTTCTTGTTTAAAAATCAAAGAGAATCCTGAAGCTTCTTACGATTATACAAATCGAGAAAATTCAGTTGCCGTAATTTCTTTTGAGTATGAAAAATCCTTAGAACGTGCAATTTTTCTAAAGAGTACTTTAGGAATTGATGCTTATCCGTTTGAGCTTTCATCAACAGAAGCGGAAAAAATTAAACTTGTTGTTGATAATATTGAGCCGTCTTTTGGTGCAATTGATTTAAGTTTAATTGAAGAAAATGTTAAAAATATTGATTTTAATGTGAATATCCCTGTGCTAAAAGGTGTTGTTTCTGATTTAAAAGAATTCTTCCTTTGTGTATCTAAAAACTTATTTATGTTTAAATATGAAAATTTAACAGGTACAACAAATGAAAAATCTTTGCAATTGAGAAAAATGGCAGGCGGGGTTGTAGAAGTTGATCTAACTGAAGAAAAACAGCAAAAACCTGTCGGTATTATTTCAGATGGCAGTGCAGTTTTAGGGCTTGGAGATATTGGAGGCTTGGCAGGACTTCCCGTTATGGAAGGTAAAGCTGTTTTATTTCAAGAGCTTGGCGAAGTAAGTGCACTTCCTTTATGCTTAAGGACTCAAAATGCAGATGAAATAGTTGAAATAGTTTTACTTCTTCAAAATTCATTTTCAGGAATAAACTTAGAGGATATTAAAGCGCCAAGATGTTTTGAAGTTGAAAATAAATTAATAGAAAAAGCAGATATTCCAATTTTTCATGATGACCAGCATGGTACAGCTGTTGTAGTTTTAGCAGCTTTATTAAATGCACTTCATATTGCAAATAAAAAAGTTGAAGATGTGAAAATAGTATTTTCAGGTGCAGGGGCTGCAGCTATTGCAGTTTGCAAATTAATTCTTGCTGTTGGTGCTAAACATATAACCATGTTTGATATTGATGGTGCTATCTATAAAGACAGAGAACAAAATAACTTTGCGCATGAGGAGATTGCACAATATACAAATTTAGAAGATTTTAAAGGCTCTTTAAAAGACGGCATTAAAAATGCTGATGTATTTATCGGCTTAAGTGCTCCAAATTTATTAAATGAAGCTATGATTAAATCAATGAACGAAAAACCTATTGTATTTGCTTTGGCAAATCCGATACCTGAAATTCTACCAGATGAAGCTAAAAAATTTGGTGCTTTTATTACAGCTTCAGGCAGAAGTGATTTTCCAAACCAAATAAATAATTCATTAGTATTCCCGGGGTTATTCAATGGTGTATTAAAATACAATATTAAAAAAATTACTAATGATATTAAGTTGAATTGTGCATTTGCGCTTGCTTCAATGGTTCAAGAAGACGAATTATCAGTTGATTATATTTTGCCTGACGCCTTAGACAGACAAGTGCCAATAACCATCTCAAATAATGTAAACAGTTAATATGAATAAAACATATAAAATAATAGGGTATATTATACTAATATTAGGTGCAACCTCAATGTTGTTGCCGTTTATTTATATGTTTTGTTTGTCTTTTATGACTGATAGCCAAATTTTTGGCGGAAATGTAAGCTTTTTATCTAAACCGTTTACAACTGAAAATTATAAATATGTTATAAATAATGCAGATATTTTTAAATATTTCTTTAACAGTATGTTCGTTGCAATTGCAACAACAATTGGACAAGTAATAATTTCTGCTTTAGCAGGATATGCGTTTGCTCGTTTTGAGTTTAAATATAAGGAATTATTATTTCTGTTAGTGCTTGTTTCTATGATGATTCCGCCACAAGTAAATATTGTTCCTTTATTTTTTATTATGAAACAATTCCATTGGATAGATACATATTGGGCGCTTATAGTCCCTGGGGTATTTGGCGGTTTTGGTGTATTTATGATGAGACAATGGTTTAAATCTATGCCCGATGATATGGAATCTTCTGCAAAAATAGATGGATGTAACACATTTGAAGTTTTTTATAAAATAGCATTACCACTTGCCATTCCTGCACTTGCAACTTTAGCTATCTTTACATTTATTACTACTTGGAATAGTTTTATGTGGCCTTTAATCGTTACGAATTCTGATGCAATGCGAACATTGCCTTTGGGACTTGCCAATTTTAAAGGAAGTTTTAGAGAAATTACGGATTGGGGTGCATTAACAGCGTATTCTGTAATTTGTTGTATTCCTGTTATCGGGGTATTTTTGCTTGGCAGAAAATATTTTATAAATGATATTTTAAGTGGAGGGATTAAAGAATAAAAAAATAAAAAGAGCATAATTTTCATTTTCTTGCCCTGTGTTTTTTGTCCTAAAGGACAAGAAAATGAAAATTATGCTCTTTTTATTTTTTTTATTCTAATTAACCGCAGCAAAGCCTTCTTCAAGCGCCTTTGTATTACCCTCTAGCATTTGAGCTTTTCTGCCTGTTAATTTTTCTTTCATTGTTGATAAGATACCATCCTTTGTTACAACAGGAAATGCTTTAATAAATGCTCCTAATGAAACAATATTTGCCATTTTTTCATTACCTGTTTTATGAGCAATGTCTGTCATTGGAACAAATTTATATGTTATATCTTTTCTTCTTGGTTCTGCTTTTACAAGTGATGAATTAACAACCATAACTCCGCCCGGTTTAATTTGGCTTTCAAATCTTTCAAAAGAAGGTCCGTTTAATGCTATAACATTTTCAGGTTTATCAACAAAAGCACATGCAACTTCGTCTTCATTTGACATGCAAACAGTACAATTAACTGTTCCGCCTCTCATTTCAGCACCATAAGCAGGAAACCAAGTAACATTTAATCCTTCATTCATACAAGCATTAGCCAATAATTGTCCGATAAACAAAACGCCTTGACCGCCAAATCCTGCTATTAATACGTTAGAATTCATTATTGTGCCTCACTGACTTTATCTTTATAAATACCCGGTTTAAATACTTCTGACATTTCACCGCGAACTCGTTCATGTGCTTGTTGAGGTGTCATTTTCCAGTTTGTCGGGCATGTTGCTAATATTTCAACAAAACCTGTTCCTAAACCTTTAATTTGAGCTTCAAATGCTTTTTTAATACATTTTTTAGCGTGCATAATAGCTTGCGGGCTGTCAAGTGTAACTCTTGCCACATAAGCTGTTCCATCAACTTCTTTTAAAATTTCAGATATTTTTAAAGGGAAACCGTTAAGATCAGCTTGACGACCTTTTGTTGTAGTTGTTGTAACTTGCCCCAACAATGTTGTAGGGCCTGCCTGACCGCCTGTCATACCGTAAGTTGTGTTGTTAATACAAATAGTAGTAACTTTTTCGCCTCTTGTCATAGCGTGAATAGTTTCTGCTATACCAATAGAAGCTAAGTCACCGTCACCTTGATATGTGAATACTATTTTATCAGGTTTTGCACGTTTAACACCTGTTGCAACTGCTAATGAACGACCGTGTGCAGCTTCAACAATATCAACATTGAAAAAATCATAAGAAAAAATACTACAGCCAACAGAAGCTACACCTATAGTCTTTTCTCTTAAATTCAATTCGTCAAGTACTTCTGCAACAAGTCGAACAGCAACACCGTGGTCGCAGCCGGGGCAAAAAGTTATCTTAAAATCATCTCTGAATGAATCAGGTTTTTTATATACAAGCTGTTCCATATTTTTTCTCTACTATTTCTTTGTAAACACTTTCAATTTGTTTATAGATTTCTTCTACTGTCATCATCATTCCTGCAGGTCTTCCGTAAAATTTAACAGGAATTGTTGCCACGCCTGCAATACTTGCTTTAATATCAGTAAGCATTTGACCGCAATTTAATTCGATATCTAAAATTCCGTCTACTTTTTGCGCTATTTCTGCAACAACTTTTTCAGGGAACGGATTTAGAAGAATTGGTCTGAACAAACCAACTTTTAAACCATTTTTTCTTGCCATTTTAACTGCTGCTTTTGCAATTCTTGCAATACTTCCGAAGGCTGTAATAACAAGTTTAGCGCCTTCGGTTTCATATTTTTCAAAAAGATTTTCATTCTCAAGAATTTTATTATATTTTACAAATATTTTTTCAACTCTTTTGCGAAGAGTTTCTTGTTCACGTTCAATAGAAGCAATAAATCTTGATTCTCTGTCTTTTGCTCCATCAAGCGCCCAATCTGATTGGTCAATTTCTTCATAAGGATATTCACCAATAACAGCAGGTTCCATCATTTGTCCAAGCATACCGTCAGCCAATAAGCAAACAGGTGTTCTATATTTTTGCGATACGTGGAAACATTTATAAGTTAAATCAATACACTCTTGAACGCTGTCAGGTGCATAAGTAACTAATTTATAATCGCCGTTTCCGCCGCCTTTAGTTGCTTGGTAATAATCACCTTGAGATGGGTAAATATAACCTAAACCCGGGCCGCCTCTCATAACGCTAACCAAAACACAAGGAATTTCATCTCCTGCTATATATGAAATACCTTCCTGCATAAGGGCAACAGCGCAAGATGAAGAAGATGTCATAGCTTTAACACCTGTTGAACCTGCACCTAAAAGCATATTAATAGCAGCAACTTCACTTTCTGCAGCTACAAAAGCTCTGCCTTCTTCCGGCATTCTTGTACTTAAATATTCTCCTATTTCACTCTGCGGAGTAATAGGATATCCAAAATAACATTGGCATCCTGCTTCAACAGCAGCTTGAGCAATTGCATAATTGCCTTTTAAAAGTTGTTTTTTGTTTTTCATCTGTACACCTTTTCAATTGCGATATCAGGACAAACTCTTGCGCACATTGCGCAGCCGACACAAGTTTTTTCTTGATTAACTTTTGTCGGATAATATCCAAGAGCATTAACCTTGTCATCAATTTCTAAGACTTTATTAGGACATGCATCTATACATAAGTAACAAGCTTTACATTTATCTCGGTTTAAAACTATTCTTCCCATTTTTAACAAATCCGTTTTGTATGCTTATATATATCTTACTACTGAAATTTTTTTTTGCTACTACTTAACAGATTAATATTAAAATTTACTAATTTTGCCCGTAATTAATCTTTATGTTATTATACTTATTAAGAGGGAGATTTAGGCTGTGCCGAGAAAAAAGTGTATTGAAATTGTTTTAGATGTTGAAACAACAGGGTTAGATTATACGAAAGAAAGAATGGTTGAGTTTGCGGCTATTCGTTTAGAAAACGGTAAAATGAAAGATCGTTTTGAAACTTTGATTAATCCTGAACAGCATATTAGAAAATCAAGTATTGCTATTCACGGTATAAAAGAAGAAGACGTAAAAGATGCGCCTACAGAAGCAGAAGTTATGCCGATGATTTTAGATTTTATCGGTGATTATCCGATTGTGGCACACAACGTTATATTTGATTACTCTTTTATTAATGAAGCAAGCATAAGACAAACAGGTAAGCCTATTAATAATCCGAGAATAGATTCTCAAATGATGTTTAAAGAAATTTATCCCGAACTTGAATCTTGCGGACTTGAAAGTTTAATGACTAAATTTAATATTGAATTTTCAACACGCCACAGAGCTATGGCTGATACAGAAGGGCTTGCTAAAGCTTATCCCGAATTAAAAAAACTTTATGAAAAGAAATATTCTTGGCAAATACAACAATTAGATAATATTGATTATTTATTTGAAAGATATTTAAGAATTCAACAAGCTGTTCAAATTATGCAGTCTGAAATGCAGGATTTGAAATCAGTATTCAGATTATATTTTGAAAAGGGCGGTGAGCCCATCCACTCTCATAACGGTGAAGTTCTTTCATACCAATCAAAACAATCTTATGCTTATGATTTTGTTGAAATAAAAGACGTTTTAGAAGAAATAGGTGCACTTCATAAAGCTGTTAAATTAAATAATAACTTTGTAGACAGATTAATGACAGCAGGAAGTGTTAGTAAAGAAAATAAAGAAAAACTTGCAGCAGCAAGACAAATGCTTTCTGAAACAAGGAATGTTCATATTTCAAAAGCTGATAGAAAGGCTGAAAAAGTTTAAATTCAAGATATATAAATGAAAGGATTTGATTTTCTTGACCTGTGTTTTTTACATACGTAAAAACAATGGTCTTCAAAAATCAAATCCTTTCATTTATATATCTTGAAAAATTTAATTATTAAGATTATGTAAAGGCATATAATAACCTGTGCTAAACTATAATTATAGGTAGTTAGTGAGCAAAGGAGATTTATATGATTCCTATTTTAGATTCAAAAAGACAATATGCAAAAATAGGCAAAGAAATTGAAAAAGAAGTTCTTGAAGTATTAGCTTCAGGTTCATATATTCTAGGTAAACATAATAAAGCATTACAAACAGAATTTGCTGATTATGTAGGTACTAAATTTTCTGTAGGTTTAAACTCAGGTACAGATGCTCTTCACTTAGCATTAAGAGCTTTAAATATAGGACGCGGTGACGAAGTTATTACAACAGCATTTACATTCGTAGCAACAGCAAGTGCAATCGGTTTAGCAGGTGCAACTCCTGTATTTGTTGATATTAATCCTGATACATTTAATATCGATGCAGATAAAATTGAAGCTGCAATTACACCAAAAACAAAAGCTATTATCCCTGTTCATCTATATGGACAACCTGCCGAAATGGATAAAATTATGGATATTGCAAAACGCCATAATTTAAAAGTAGTTGAAGACTGCTGCCAAGCAATCGGCGCTGAATATAAAGGTCAAAAAGTAGGTTCATTTGGTGATTTCGGTTGTTTCAGCTTCTACCCAACCAAAAACTTAGGCGGTATGGGTGATGGCGGTATGTTGACTTGTAATGATGAAACTCTATTTAACAGAGCTTTAGCATTAAGAAATCACGGCGGTGCTATCAGATATTATCACGACGAATTAGGTGTTAACTCAAGATTAGATGAAATCCAAGCTGCTATTTTAAGAGTTAAATTAAACTACATCAATGAATGGAACGCTGCAAGAAGAGAAAATGCATACAGATATAATGAACTATTTGCAAAATATCCTGAAATTGAAACACCAAAAGAAGTTAATGATTCATATTGTGTTTACCACCAATATACAATCCGAATTGAAAATCGTGACGAAGTTCATAGACTTCTTCAAGAAAACGGTATTGGCGCTATGATTTATTATCCTGTTCCATTACATTTACAAAAATTACATAAAGAATTAGGTTATAAAGAAGGCGATTTACCGTTAACTGAAAAAGATACTAAACTTGTTATGTCACTTCCTATGTTCCCTGAATTAACAGAAGAAGAACAAAAAACAGTTGTTGAAACAGTTGTTAAATGCTTAAATATGACAAAACAAGCTGTATAAAATAAAAGATAAAAAAGAGATAGGAATCTTATTTTGAAGACCATTGTTTTTACGTATGTAAAAAACACAGGTCGAAAAATAAGATTCCTATCTCTTTTTTATCTTTTATTTTACAGATTTTCAAAAAAGTTATATTATAAATCTAACAGTAAAAAGAGGTTAATATGAGTTCAGATTGTATTTTTTGCAAAATAGCAAATAAAGAAATTCCAACAAATTTAATATATGAAGATGAGAAAGTAGTTGCTTTTAATGATCTAAATCCTCAAGCGCCTACTCATTTTCTTGTTATTCCTAAAGAACATTATGCTTCTCTAAACGAAATAAATTCAAAAGAAGTATTTGCGGATATTTTTTCTGCAATACCTAAAATAACAAAACAACTTGGAATAAAAGAATATAGAACTGTTGTAAATACCGGGGCAAGTGCAGGACAAACGGTATTTCATATTCATGTTCATGTAATGGCAGGAAGGGAGTTTACTTGGCCTGCGGGCTAAATTATGTACAATCGTTGGTATGATAATTATCCTGATTTAAAATCGCTTCTAATGCTGTTAGAAACATTAGATGATTATCATATTGAAATAATTGCGCAGGATTTTCTACAAATTATAATGGCTAAATATCAAGATAAATTTGATTTAGCAATTAAAAATATGTCTGATAATGCACCACCGGGGTATAATCGCTGGTATGATGAAAATTATAATTTACATACTTGTATTGAATTTACCCGATTATTGGATGACAATGAAAAAATAGAGTTAATTAATTCTTTTATAATGGCACTTTTAAGTTTTATAACGAATGTAGATGATGAATAAGAAAAATATATTAATTACAGGCTCTTCGCAAGGTATAGGTTTAGCAATAGCAAAGCGTTTTGCTAAAAATTATAATGTTTATATTACAGGCAGATACGAAGATAAATTAAAAAAATTGTGCAAAGAAAATAGTTTTGCAGGATATAGCGCTGTAGATTTATTTAGCGAAAATTCTACTGAAAAATTATTAAATCAATTAAATGTAAATATTGATATTTTGATAAATAACGCAGGAGTATATTTTTATTCTCCCATAGAAAAAATGCTTGATGAAAATATTTTAAAATCTGTAATGCTTAACTCTGTTGCGCCTTATGAATTATCCAAACTTGTAGTACCATATATGAAAAAACAGCAATGGGGCAGAATTATAAATATAGGTTCTATTTCAGGAGTAATGGGTGAAGCTAATGCTTCTATATATTCAATGACAAAGGCATCATTAATAGGTTTAACCAAATCTTTAGCATTAGAACTTGCACAGGATAATATAACTGTTAATATAATTAATCCGGGATGGGTTGATACGGAATTAATCAATAATGAAGAGTTGGAAGAAGATTTTACTAAAGAGGAAATTATAGAAACAATTCCGCAGCGTAGATTTGTAACACCAGAAGAAATTGCATCTGCTTGTGAATATTTGATTTCTGATAGTGCAAAAACAGTTACGGGTCAATCTATAAATATTTGTGCCGGTTTGTCTTTAGGATTTTAATAAGAAGTAATAAACGAATGCAGGTTTTTGTTTCTTGACCTGTGTTTTTTGTCCTAAAGGACAAGAAAACAATGGTCTTCCAAACAAAAACCTGCATTCGTTTATTACTTCTTATTAATATAAATAATCAAATTCAAGATGTCCGATTTTAACAATATCGCCTTCTTGTACACCTGCTGCTTTTAGTGCATCAAATACACCCATAGATTTTAATATATTTTGAAATCTGTATAATTGTTCTGTATTTCTTCCATCAGTAACATTAGCAAGTCTGAAAATTTTTCCGCCCTCAACTACATAAGTGTGCTTATCTACTTTATAAACACTGTAAGAGCTATCATCGTTATCGGTTGCACCGTCGTCTTCTTCGACATCAACAGTAATAACCGGTTTTGGAATTTCATCAACTTTTTGTGAAACAAAGTGCATAAATTCTTTTATATTTTCTCTTGTTGCTGCAGAAATTAAAAATACATCATTTGATAGTTTTTTAAATTCTTCATAATATTTTTGTTTTGTTTCTTCGTCAATCGAATCTATTTTGTTTAAAGCTACAATTTGATATACAGAAGCAAGCTGTTCCGAATGCTTTTTTAATTCTTCATTTATTACTTTATAATTATTTATAGGGTCTTCTGCTGTTAAGTCTACTAAATGAATTAAGAAACGGCATCTTTCAACATGACGTAAAAATTCATGCCCAAGCCCTATGCCTTCAGATGCACCTTCAATTAAACCGGGGATATCAGCTAAAACATAGCCGTCACCGCTATCTTTTTTTACAACTCCAAGATTTGGAACAAGAGTTGTAAACGGATAATCTGCAATTTTAGGTTTTGCGGAACTTACAGAACTTATAAGAGTTGATTTCCCTGCATTTGGCATGCCTAGTAAGCCGACATCAGCAATTAATTTAAGTTCTAATTCTAAAGTTCTTTCAATACCGTTTTCTCCGGGTTCGCAATATTGCGGTGCACGTTTTTGTGATGTGGCAAAACAAGCATTTCCTCTTCCGCCGCGTCCTCCTTGAGCTACCATTATTGTTTGTTCGGGAGTGTTCAAATCTGCAATAATTTTACCTGTTGTAACGTCTTTTACAATTGTTCCTACCGGAACTTTTACATATAAATCTTTACCGCATTTACCGTGTTGAGTTTTTATATAGCCGTTTTCGCCGTTTTCAGCTTTAAATACAGATTGAAACTTAAAGTCCATAAGAGTTGTCATATCTTCTGTGGCAACAAAATATACGTCACCGCCCTTGCCGCCGTTTCCGCCTGCGGGCCCGCCTTTATCAACATATTTTTCTCTTCTCCAAGCAACAATACCGTTTCCACCTTTGCCTGATAAGACTTTTATTCTGGTTTTATCTAAAAACATTTTGTTTCTTTCTATATTTTAGATTTATTATACACTAAATATTATTATAGAAAAAAGACATAAAAATTATTTTAAGCACCATTGTTTTTGTGCAAGCTAAAAACACAGGTGCTTAAAACAATTTTTATGTCTTTTTTTCTGTAATTCAACATTTAAAAATAATAAATAATAGTATGTAATTTTCTTTTTTCTTTTATGCTTTTACTAAGTTTTCTTTTAATATTGATTCTAAAATCTCGCAGCTGTCACCTACCATACTTGTGCAATGTTGTTTTCTTTCAGGCGAATGAAATTCAAAACCTGATGATAGAACTTTGCAACAGTTAACTTTGTATTTTTCCGCAAATTTCTCATTAAATTGTTTTGCTAAAGCTCTTGCCTGCATTCCGTCACGATTTTCATTTTTACCATACATTGAACCAATTACTAATTGGGCTCCTGCAACTGCACCGCATAAACATCTTACACCCATACCTCCCGAAAAAGAAGTTGCAGCGCTTAATAATTCTTTTGGGGCATAACCTTTATCTATAGCTGCTTGAACAACCGATTCCGAACAAGAATAACCTTGTAAAAAGTATTTAATTGCTAAATCTTTCATAAAACCTCCGTTTTTAAACATTATACTTTTAAAAAGAAAATAAGCTATAATAAAATAAATGAAAGGAAATCTTAATGGATTTACCACCACCAACAGAAATACAAGTAAAACAAATGATACCTGATACTATAGAAGAAATAAGTGTTGATGAATATTTTCAACATCATTTGTTTAATAGAATGGATGGCGCAGACATTCCTGATAATGTAAAAGAATTTGCGAAAGATAATAACTGTATTCACGTAATAAAACTGTATTATTGGAGTGATAAAAAATATCAAGGCGGTGATGTTTATTCCTGCGGAATCAATGGCAAGTTGAAATTTATACTTTCAAAAGAAGATAAACTCCGCTTTGCCAATTGGTATCAAACGAGAAAACTTAATATCCCGATTTATGAATTTTAATTATTCATTTAAAGACTAAAATTAGTCTATAATAAAATAAATGAAAGGAAATCTTAATGGATTTACCACCACCAACAGAAATACAAGTAAAACAAATGATACCTGATACTATAGAAGAAATAAGTGTTGATGAATATTTTCAACATCATTTGTTTAATAGAATGGATGGCGCAGACATTCCTGATAATGTAAAAGAATTTGCGAAAGATAATAATTGTATTTATGTAATTAAAATTTATCATTGGAAATATAAAAAAGAATATGAAAAATATTCTTGTGGAATAAATGGCAAACTAAGGCTTATCTTAACAAAAGATGATAAACCTCAATTTGCCAATTGGTACCAAACAAGAAAGCTTAGACGAACAACACTTTATGAATTTTAATTATTCTCCTAGTAATTTTTTTCTTGGTTTTGATATTGCACTTAAAACTTTATGATTAAGTTCTTTATCATCAACTCTAAGTATTTGTGGTGGCATGTTTGGTTCATTCCAATTAAAATTAAATTGTATACGTTTTATTAATTCTTTATTTGAAGTTTTGTTTATTTGTGGGTCATAAAATTTAATATTATTTGCATTGTCTTTCATAACTTCTAGTATGTGTCCACTTCCAGAATTATAGCTTTTATTTAATATGGATTTGTATGTGAATAGATATCGTTGATTTTCTGATAGATTATTATTTAGCCATTGTTCTAATTCTTCTGCATTTTTGGCTTTTATGGTTGTAAAATAAGGAGTTTTTCCTGTTTTTGGGTCTATATATGCCATATTTGGATTTTCTTTTAATTTGCTTAATAGTTCTCTTTCGTCAAAACTTTTTGTCATTTTGGTTTCAATATCATAACCGCGAAGTCTTGCTTCAAATACTGCTACACTCGATTGACAGTTTGTTGTGTAATCGTTTCTGACTTGATAATTATAATTAGGGTTAACGCCTGCACCCGCTTCTTCAAAAGTCATTGGTTCCCCACGTTCAACCCCTGCAATAGTTTGGTTTGAGTTGTTGTTATTTAATCGGTCTTTATTTGTGAGTTTTGCAGCACCTCCAGTCATAACATCATCGCGTTTATTCTCCATATTGTTATACAATAAATTTGCTCTATTTTGTAATTTAGCTGTATCATCTTGTGAACTGTGTGCAGCTCCGCATGTCCTTGTATATCCTGATACTTCCGTACCGTCAGCGCGTGTGTAACCACTTACGCTATAGCTGCCTACACAATTGTTTGAGTTTTTCATTTTTTCTTTCCTTTCTTGTTTAAAAAAATGGCAAAACAATGTAGTTTTGCCAAAATGAGTATAGTAATTTGGAATGAATACATATAAGTTTTTTAATATTTATTTGATTATAACACCGATTACGCTATATAGTAAAAATTACATTAAAATGTTTAACAAAACTACATAAAAATACTTAAAAATAAAACTTAATATAAGAATTGAAAAAACATAAAAATTATGTTACAATTGTAGTATAAGGAACATTGATAATGTACATAGAAGCACTCGCACAAAACAAAATACTTTGTTCCGAGAAAATGGTCTTGAAGCTTGGTTTGGTATTAGTGGCACTGGCAATTTTCTCTACTCCGAATATGTCCATGAGTGTGTATGAAACAGGCAGTGTTCTAAAAGGTTATATACAAGAGAATACTATGTTAAAAGAGCAATCTGATGATGCTCTTTTTTTATTGCAGCAAAAATGGGAAGAAGATTTAAAAATAAAATACGGTAAAACTCTAGTTAAAAAACTTGATGAGGGTGTTGTTTATGTTCCGATTGTTAAATATATTAATTCTCGACGTGTAAAAATCAATGTTGCGGAAATAAACAGAAATATAAATAAAGATATTGAAATTGCACCCCAAATGAGTCTTAATAAAATGCATTCAAAATCTCGAATAAATAATATTGCTGCTCAAGATAAAGCTATATTAGCGATTAATGGGACATATTTTAAACAAGATACGGGAACTGCACTTGGTGCTTTGGTTATTGATAATGAAATAATATCAGGGCCTATTTATGAAAGAGTCGGATTGGGTATAGGAAAAGATGGATTTAAAACAGCACGAATTTCTTTTGAAGGAAGTCTAAAAAATGCTTCCAAACAAATAAAAATAGACAATATTAACCAGCCGAGAATGATGTTCTCGCAGGTTCTTATTTATAATTCAAAATGGGGAACCCGTGCTCCTTCTGCGAAGAAACCCGAGGTATATATTTCTGTTCTTAACAATAAAATTACAAATAAATCTAATATGCCTTTGTATATTCCTCAAGGCGGATATGTCATTTCTGCACCTAAAGAAACCTTGGCTGATTTTAAAATCGGTGATAAAGTCGAGATTGATTATAAACTAAATCCTGAATGGGAAAATGTAAATCATATAATAAGCGGCGGGCCGTATTTGTTAAAAGACGGCAATGTGTTTATTGATGTTACGAGTGAAAAATTAACAGGTATTACAGGAAGAAACCCTAGAACTGCTATAGGTTACACAAAAGATAATGTAATGATAATGGTTACTGTTGACGGTAGAAAAGAGGGCAGCAGCGGAGTTACGTTGAATGAACTTGCAAACATAATGAAGAGTTTTGGCTGCTACGAAGCAATAAATCTTGATGGTGGCAGTTCAACCGTTATGTATGTTGACGGAACTATTTTAACCGGAAGTAATATAAAAAATTCGGTTGCTGTTAGTAATGCTTTAGTCGTGAAAAAAAGAGTTTAGATTTAAGAAAAATAAAGGTTTGTTTTTTTAATCTCGTCCTGTGTTTTCGCGATTCCTAAAAACATACAAAGCGAATACGCACAACTTGCGAGCAGTGATGAGCCTGTATCCGTCAGCTTTAGCTGTTAGGTATGGACTTCGATTTAAAAAACAAACCTTTATTTTTCTTAAATCTAATAATTTTTCTAATAAAAATTAGCTTCTTTGTATTTTCTGTATTCACTTAACCTATTGTAAAAATCCGGCCACCAAACACGGATTAAACCGTCGATTATTCCAACATCATCATAATAAGGAGTTTCACCTTTTGGATTGATGTATTTTGTATTAAAATTAGAATTCATCATTGGTGTCATAGGCGTTCCTCTAAGGGCAACTCGTGAACTTTCCAATTTTAATGCGTTTATTCTTTGACTTATTGTGCCTTTTTGAATTTCGTCAAAAAGTTGAATTTCAAGGCGTTCTATTCTATCCATAGTATTTTCTTCATCAAAGGAATTACTAAAAACACGTTTTTCAATAGTCTCTAAAGCTTTAAATTGCTGAGGGGCAAGATTTACTAATCTTGGGTTATCTGCGGTATTTTCATATTCAAAAGCAAACGTTGAATAAGGTATAAAAAACAACATAGTTATCCCTATAAATAATAATCTTGGCAATTTGCCCATAACACACTTCCCGTAAACTAAAGAACACTTTTCTCCATATATCCTTTTTTAGTTTACGGTTTTTTCCGTTTAGGCATACCGCCCGATTGGCTATAACTTATTACCTGTTGCAGTTAGTCTTTAAAAGATAATTCTTATTCTTGAATTGTTATGGAATTTCTTCCGCCTTCTTTGATTTCAAGAATTAATTCTCCGTTTTGATAATCTTGAGATGCAACCATAACAACTGCAGAGAAGAAACCGTGTTCTTGGTAATATTTCATAATATCTTTTCTAATAGCTGAAATATTTTCTGGCGTCATTGGTTTATTGATTTTATCTTTGATAATTTCTAATAATTCATTTGAAGAAATTGATGAATTATTAACAAATATAATAGATTTGATTTCTGATGAAGTAAGTTGTTCTTGTGTTTGAGGCGGCATTTTTGTGCTGACAATGGCACTTTTGCTTTTTGCTCTTGTTGCCATTTCATGAGTTCGTAAATCTCTCATATATTGTGTATTTAACGCACCTGCATCATAAGCGCCTATACCTGCAGCGTAAGATGCTTCATAAACAGCAAATAATATTAAACACAAAATTAATAACTTCTTCATAAAAACCTCACTAATTCTTTAATAAGAATATTATACCATACTTACTAATATACACGTGGGATTTTTTTATATAAACTCCTCTAAATCGTCTATTTTATTTGAAAGAAATATATTTATGTTATAATCTAGCATGGACGGGTAGTATTGTATCCGTGTAGGCATGTGTATAATCAATTTAGAATAGAAAAGGTGACATAAAATGGCAGTAACAATTGAAAAACTAGAAAACAATGAAGTAAAATTGAATATTGAAGTTGAATCAGCAGTTTCTTCTTTTGAGTATGACAAAGCTTGTAAAAAACTTGCTCAAAGAGTAAATGTTCCGGGTTTCAGACAAGGTAAAGCGCCTAAAAATATTTTAGAAAAATATGTTGGTATCGCTGCTATTCAAAGAGAAGTTTTAGACAGTATTCTTCCTACAATTTTTGAAAATGCTATTGAAGAAAATAAATTCGAATTAGTATCTGCTCCAAGTTTAGAATCTTTTGAGTTTGCAGATGACAAATCATTAAAAGCAGTTGCTAAGTTTGAATTAAAACCTGAAGTTAAATTAGAAGCATATAAAGGTCTTGAAGTTGAAGTTGAAGAATATAAAAATGCCGAAGATGCAATGGATAAAGAAATGCAGCACTTAGCAGAAAGATTTGCTGAATTAAAAGATATTACAGATAGAAAATCAGTAAATACAGACTTAGTAAATATTGATTTTGACGGTTATGTTGACGGTGAAGAAATTAAAGGCGGAGCTGCTAAAAATTATGTTTTAGATTTAGCTCATTCTAACTTTATCCCAGGTTTTGCAGAACAATTAGTTGACCACGAAATCGGCGAAGAATTTAAAATCAATGTTAAATTCCCTGAAGAATACCACGATGAAAAATTAAAAGGTAAAGATGCAGAATTTAACATCAAATTAAACGCTATTAAAGAAAAAGTTCTTCCTGAATTAAACGATGAATTAGCTAAAAAAGTAAATCCTAAATTCGAAACAATGGATGCTTTAAAAGCTGATGTTCAAACATTCTTAGATAATACAGTAAAAGCTGAAAATGAAAAAAGAGTTGCTGTAAAAATATTTGATACATTATTAGAAAAAACAAATATTGATATTCAAGAAACAATGATTAATCGTGAAATTCAAGCATTAATGGGCGAATTCAGACAAAGAGTTAACATGCAAGGCGGAAACTATGATGAAATGCTTGAAAGAGAAGGACACGAAAAAGTTTACGCTCAAATGAAAGAAGAAGCTGTTTCAAGAATTAAAACATCTTTAATCGTTGGTAAAATTGCTCAAGAAGAAAAAATTACAGTAACATCTGAAGATATTCAAGGCAAAATCGGTGAATTAGCAAGTATTTATCGTACATCAGCAGATGAAATTGTTTCAGAAATTCAAAAAAATGTAAACTTATTACATTCAATTAATCAACAAGTAATTACAGAAAAAGTTACAAAGTTGTTAATTGATAACGCAAAAGTAAATTATAAAAATAATTAATCTATAAGGTTAGAAAGGGAAAAAATATGAGTTTTGTACCTGTAGTAATAGAACAATCAAGCAGAGGTGAAAGATCTTTTGATATTTTCTCAAGATTATTAAGAGAAAGAATCATTTTCTTAGGCACTCCAATTGATGATATGGTAGCAAACTTAATTGTTGCTCAGTTATTGTTATTGGATAGTGAAAATCCTGAAAAAGATATTATGTTATATATCAACTCACCGGGTGGTAGTGTAACAGCAGGTTTTGCTATTTATGATACAATGCAGCACATTAGAGCAGATGTATCTACGATTTGTTTAGGTCAAGCTGCTTCAATGGGTGCTTTCTTGCTTTCATCAGGTGCTAAAGGTAAAAGATTAGCTCTTCCTCATTCAAGAGTATTAATCCACCAACCTTTAGGCGGTGCTCAAGGTCAAGCAACAGATATTGAAATTCAAGCTAATGAAATTTTAAGAATTAAAAAATCATTAAATTCAATTTTATCTGCTAATACAGGACAACCATTAAAGAAAATTGAAAAAGATACAGACAGAGACTATATCATGACTCCGGAAGAAGCTTTAGAATACGGTATGATTGATAGAGTTGTTACTGCAAATACAGAACCAAAACCAAATCAGGAGATATAATTAAATGCCAAATGATGACAGTCGTTTAAAATGTTCATTTTGCGGTAAAACACAAGAACAGGTAAAAAAATTAATTGCCGGTCCTGACGTATACATTTGTGACGAATGTGTTGAACTTTGTAATGAAATTTTAGATGAAGAGTTTCTTGAAAATAAAGAAAAACCTGAAGAAGTTGAAGCAAAAGAAGAAGATTTAACAAAACTTCCCAAACCGCATGAAATTAAAAAATATCTTGATGAATATATTATTGGTCAAGATGATGCGAAAAAGGTATTATCAGTTGCAGTTTATAACCATTATAAAAGAATTGCGCATAATGCAGCTGCAAAAACTGATGATAAAAAAGTTGAAATCCAAAAAAGTAATATCTTACTTGTAGGGCCTACAGGCAGCGGTAAAACTTTATTGGCTCAAACTTTAGCAAAAATGCTTGATGTACCTTTTGCAATTGCTGATGCTACAACTTTAACCGAAGCGGGTTATGTTGGTGATGATGTTGAAAACATTCTTTTAAGACTATATCAAAATGCTGATTTTGATGCTCAAAAAGCTGAAAGAGGCATTATATATATCGATGAAATTGATAAAATTTCAAGAAAATCTGAAAATACAAGCATAACAAGAGATGTTTCGGGTGAAGGTGTTCAACAGGCTTTATTAAAAATGATTGAAGGTACTGTTGCTAATGTTCCACCTCAAGGCGGAAGAAAACATCCTCATCAGGAATTTATTCAAATTAACACAGCTAATATATTGTTTATTGTTGGTGGTGCTTTTGTGGGTCTTGATAAAATTGTTGAAAGACGTGCAGGTGAATCTACTACAATAGGTTTTGGTGCTGATAGAGCAAAAACTCAAGCAGAAAAAGAACTTGAAGCTGCTAAATTGTTAAAGAAATTACAACCTGAAGATTTATTGAAATTCGGTTTAATTCCTGAATTTATTGGCAGAGTTCCTGTTTATGCGGTTTTAGATCCTCTTGAAGAATCAACATTAAAGAATATTTTAACTCAACCTAAAAATGCGTTGTTAAAACAATATCAATGCTTATTAAATATGGATGGTGTTGAGTTGAAATTTGAGCCTGAAGCTGTTGATTTAATTGCAGCAGAAGCTATTAAGCGTAAAACAGGTGCAAGGGCATTACGTTCTATTGTTGAAGAAATTATGCTTGATGTTATGTATGCAGTTCCTGAACAAGAAGATATTAAGGAATTCACAGTAACAGCAGATATGGTTAAGAAAAAGGATGAGGGCTGCGCTGAACTTATAAAGCTTCCTACTAAAAAAGTTGAAGTTGATGAAGAGCAAAGTAAACCTAAATTAAAACCAACAGAAGAAATTGCATAAATAAAAAAGACCTCTTTATTAAGAGGTCTTTTTATTCTATTTTCCATGGATTTTCAAGTCCCATATAATTGTTTGGTAATTGATGTTTTCTTATGGTATAAAAATTTGTTAACAATGCTGGGTTTTGACAGCAGTTTTCTAAATTATCAATAGCATAATCTCTTTTCTTTGCACATTTTTTTCTTGGTAATGGTGGTGGTTGAATTATTATTTTTTTATCTTTTGATAATGATTTTGCTCTTTTAATTGCAGATGAAAAATCATTATCCGCACTTAAAATAAAACATTTATCATATTCATTAGTGAGCGTTTTTTCTATTAATGTAATAGCTAGATTAACATCTGAATTTTTTTCTTCATGTCTAATTAGTTTATGCTTATCCGATTTAGTATTACAATTTTTACATTTTTCATTATCTTTACAACGATGAATTTTCTTTTCTTTAAATTCCCCATATATAGGAATTATTCCTGTTTTTTCTAATGCTTGGATATAGGTTTTATGTCTTTTTACTGCTTCAATACCACGCCAATTTGCAATTGCTGTAAAGTAATATATTTCAATTGAGTCTTTATTATCTTCATCAGAAAGCCAAGATAAAATTAAGCTTTTATAATTTAGCCATTTTACACATTGATTATAAGTTTCTTGGTATTCTTTTAATTTATGGTAATAATTAAATCCATCAATTAATACTAAAATCTTATTCTTTTTCATAAATCCTCTATATATGATGAAAGGCGACTTTAAGTCGCCTTCAACTCTGTATTAAAAAATACAGCAATTATAATTTAATTATGACATATTGTCATGGCTTGTCAATCTTTTATGTATATTTATTTACAAATATTAGTAATTGCTATGTCTTTTGAACTATTGTTTACTTTTATTTTGATTTTTAATTCTGTAAAATATTGGCAAAGTTGTATTTCTGTAATACACTAAAATTATGAAATATATTGAAAACGTAAGAAATTTTTGTATTATAGCTCACATTGACCATGGTAAGTCTACATTGGCAGATAGATTACTTGAAAAAACAGGTACTATTGCGCAGCGTGATATGCAAGACCAGTTGTTAGATACTATGGATATCGAGCGTGAACGTGGGATTACTATTAAATTAAATGCCGCAAGAATGAATTATAAAGCCAAAGATGGGAAAGATTATGTATTAAATTTAATTGATACCCCCGGGCATGTGGACTTTTGTTATGAGGTTTCACGTTCTTTAGCAGCTTGTGAAGGCGCACTTTTAATTGTTGACGCAACTCAAGGTGTTGAAGCTCAAACTTTATCAAATGTATATTTGGCTATTGAACAGGATTTAGAAATTATTCCTGTTATTAATAAAATTGACCTTCCTTCTGCCGATGTGGACAGAGTTCGTCAAGAAATTGAAGAAGTTTTAGGTATTGACGCTTCTTTGGCTATTCCTGTAAGTGCTAAAGAGGGTACGGGTATTGAAGAAGTGCTTGAAGCGGTTGTAGAATTTGTTCCACCGCCGGAAGATACTTCTGATAAACCTTTAAGAGCTTTAGTTTTCGATAGTGCTTATGACCAATATTTAGGTACATTGTGCTTCTTTAAAGTAGTAGATGGTAACATAAAACTAGGCGATAAAATTAAATTTATGGCTTCGGGTAAAGAATATGAAATTACAGAACTTGGATATTTAAATCCGCATAGAGTCCCTGTTAAAGAATTAAAAACAGGCGATGTTGGCTATATGGGCTGCTCTATAAAAGAAATTACCCGTTTTGTAGGTGATACTATTACACATGTTGAAAATGGCGCGGATGAACCGTTAGCAGGATATAAAGAAGCGCTTCCAATGGTGTTTTCGGGCATGTATCCCGTTGATAACGACCAGTATCAAGATTTAAAAGAAGCTTTGGAAAAGTTGAAATTAAACGATTCAAGTATTACATTTGAGCCTGAAACATCTTCTGCTTTAGGTTTTGGCTTTAGATGCGGTTTCTTAGGCATGCTTCACATGGAAATAGCACAGGAACGTTTGGAACGTGAATATAACTTGAGCCTTGTAACTACAGCGCCGAGCGTAATTTACAGAGTACACAAAACAAACGGCGAGGTTGTTGAAATTGATAACCCTGCTAATCTTCCGGATGCGCAGTATCGTGATTATATTGAAGAACCGTATGTAAAAGCTACAATTATTACACCAAATGAGTATGTTGGTTTGTTAATGGAGCTTGCTCAATCAAAACGCGGTATTTTCCAAAATATGACTTATTTGGATAAAGTAAGGGTTTCACTTCACTATGAAATTCCGTTAAGTGAAATTATTACTGATTTTTATGACCAATTAAAATCACGTTCTAAAGGTTATGCAAGTTTAGATTATGAATTTAGTGATTATAAACGTTCTGACTTAGTTAAATTGGATATTCTTTTGGCAAGCGAAATAGTTGATGCTTTAAGTGCAATCGTACATAAAGACAGCGCATTTTATGTGGGTCAAAAATTAACTTCAAAATTAAAAGATATTATTCCGAGACAAATGTTTGAAGTAGCTATTCAAGCAGCAGTCGGCGGAAGGATTATTGCAAGAACAAACATAAAAGCTTTGAGAAAAAGCGTACTTGATAAATGTTACGGTGGTGACATAAGCCGTAAGAGAAAACTGTTAGAAAAACAAAAACGCGGTAAAAAACGTATGAAAGCAGTAGGACGTGTAGAAGTTCCGCAAGAAGCATTTATGGCTGTTCTAAGCTTAAATGAAGACTAAAGGAGGTAAACTTTGGCATTAGATACATCTCTTGTTATGATTTTAGCAGGTGGAGAAGGCAAAAGATTGTACCCTTTAACTCGAGACAGAGCTAAACCGGCAGTTCCTTTTGGCGGTCGCTACAGAATTATTGATTTCGTTATTAATAATTTTATTAATTCGGGCTTTTATAAAATAAAAATTTTAACACAATATAAATCAGACTCTTTAAACCAACATATAGCAAGAAGCTGGCCTGTTTCTCCTATTTTGGGGCAATATATCGATTTGGTTCCCGCACAAATGAGAACAGACGGCAACTGGTATCAAGGTACTGCTGATGCTGTTTTTCAAAATATTACTCATATCCATGATGAAAATCCAAAACACGTTTGTGTATTTGGTGGCGACCATATCTACAGAATGGACGTTTCTCAAATGATGAGATTTCATAAATTGAATAATGCAGATTTAACTATCTCTGCAATTCCTATTCCGATTGAAGAAGCAAGTGAATTTGGTATTATTGAAGTTGATGAAAATTGGAAGTTAACAGGTTTTCAGGAAAAACCTAAAACAGCACCAAAATCAATCCCGGGAATACCTGATATGTGTCTTGCATCTATGGGTAATTATATATTTGAAACTGATGTACTTGTTGATGAAGTTCAAGAGGATGCTAAAAATCCTAATTCTAACCACGATTTTGGCAAAAATGTAATTCCGAAAATGCTTAAAGAGGGTAAAAAAGTTTATGTGTATGATTACTCTCAAAATGAATATACTGGAATGACGGAGGCTGAACGCGGTTACTGGAGAGATGTTGGCAGTATAGACAGTTATTGGCAGGCTAATATGGATTTGTTGGATTATTGCCCTGAATTAAATTTGTATTCAACAGATTGGCCGTTAAGAACATATAATTATAACTTCCCTCCTGCTAAATTTATCTGGGAAGAGGGTGATAGAGTCGGTATGGCAACAAACTCTATGGTTTCAGAAGGATGTATAATATCAGGAGGAAGTATTTCACGCTGTGTACTTTCCCCAATGGTAAGAATTAACAGTTTCTCAAACGTAACAGAGTCTATCTTAATGGAAAATGTTAACGTTGGCAGATACTGCGAAATTAAAAAAGCTATTATAGATAAAAATGTTGAAATTCCGCCATATACAAAAATAGGTATTAATCCGGAAGAAGATAAAGCAAGAGGATTTCTTGTTTCAGCAGGTGGTGTTACAGTTGTTCCAAAAGGTGCTAAATTATGAAGAAAAAATTTTTTATAGGATTGTTTATAGTTGCTGCAATTGGTTTATTTGTTTTTGCAAATATTGTTTTAAAAGCAAATGATAATCGTTATACTCCGCAAACAAACTTGCAAGCTCCTATTGAAATTCCTGATAAATCAATAATGACAATGCAAGAGGCTTCAACTATTGAAAAACCTATAGTTGCAATGTTTTACGTTGATTGGTGCGGATATTGCAGAAAATTCATGCCTGTATTTGGAAAATTTGCTAATAAATATAAAAATGATTATTCATTTGTTGTGGTAAATTGTGATGATTATGAAAACAGAAAACTTGTTGAAGATTTTCATATAATAGGTTTTCCTTCGTTATTTTTAATAGATAATCAAATTAATCATAAATTTTCATTAAATATGGCTGCAACATCAGAAGAAAAGGTTCTGAAAGAAGAGCTTGATAACTATTTAAAATTTAGAAAAAATATACTGGAAAAGTAGTATTTTATTCAACAATTTGTTGACTTTAAATTAATATTTGTTCTATAATAGTCCATAATCGGACAGTATTGTTTCGGACTAATATGAGGATAAGTGCATTTGGATAAGCTGAAACTGAAAGAAATATCAGATAAGTTGTTGGAAACTCATCGGGAGATTTCCAAGTTCTATAGTAATTATGCAAAATCTGTAGGACTAACTCTTGCAGGGCTTGAGGTTTTGCTTATGATATGGGATGAAAAAGAATGTAAGCAAACAACGATTGTACAAAAAGCCTTTTTACCAAAACAAACAGTTAATGCTATTATTCAAAAATTACAAAAGGACGAAATTATTGAACTTATTGTTGAAAATAGTTCTGATAAAAGAAATAAAACAATAAAATTTACCCCAAAAGGCAAAATTTTTGCTGAAAATATAGTATTAAAAGTGAAAAATATGGAATTTCGAGCACTTGACGCTATTGGAATTGAAAAAGGTGAAGAGCTCATTAACATAATTACACTTTATAAAGATAGTTTGAAATTAGATTAAATAGAAGAAAATAGAGGATAAAATATGGGTTACTTAAAGAATAAAAAAACCAGATGGATTGTATGGCTGCTTGTATTGATAATTGCACCAATTGCATATCAACAAATTTCGGGATATATAGCAGGTGTACAGCAACAAAAAGCAATGAATGCGCCAAAAGCTGTTCAAACATCAACTCCCGTAATGCAGGAAATATATTCTGAATCTGAATCAGCAGGCAGAATTGAAGCAAAATATAGTGTTGATGTTGTTGCAAGAATTAACGGCTGGCTTCAAAAAAGATTTTTTGATGAAGGGGCTATGATTAAAAAAGGGCAGACTTTATTCTTAATCGAGCCAGACCAATACCAAATTGCTGTAAATAATGCAGCCGCTAATGTAAGACAATCTCAAGCTACATTAATTAATGCAGAACAAGAGCTTACAAGAGCAAAAGAACTTGTTAAGAAGGATTATGTAAGTAAATCATATTATGATGAAGCATTAGCAACTCGCGATAGAAGCAAAGCCGCATTAGATGCTGCAAGAGCTACTTTGGCAGATGCTAAATTAAATTTAAGTTATACAAAAATTACTTCACCAATTGATGGTAAAATCGGTAAAATTATTATTACAGAAGGTAATTTAGTTAATACTACGTCAGGTGCTTTAGCAAAAATAGTAAGCGTAAGCCCTATTTATGTTTATTTTAATTTAAAGAGCGGTGAGTTCTTAAAATTTAGAAAAATAGATTCCTCAGCAGATTTTAGTAATATGAATGTTAAAATTCAGCTTGCAGACGGAAGCTTATATGGTGAAAACGGTAAAATTGAATTTGTAGATAATACAGTTGACCCTACAACTGGTACAATAAGCTTAAGAGCTACCTTTGAGAATGCAGACGGCTTATTAGTTCCCGGGGATTTTGTAAAAGTATTGGTTAAATCTGCTCAGCCAAGAAATGTTATGTTAGTACCTCAATCAGCAGCTATGAATGATGCTCAAGGTTATTATGTTTGGAGCGTTGACGAAAATAATTCGGCTGTAAGAAAAGATATTAAAGTGTCTGAAGAAATAAATAAAAACTGGGTAGTTGAAGAAGGCTTGAATGCTGATGATAAATTTGTAGCAAAAGGCATTCAAAATATCCGTATGCCGGGTCAAAAGGTAAAACCTGAACCACTTACAGCAGAAACAGAAAATAACGAAACAAAATAATAGAAAATGGTAGAGAAAATGGAAGATAATAAAAAGAAAAATAGTTTATATTTCTTTATTACAAAACCTCGTTTTGCGATGGTTATATCGATATTCATAACCTTGTTAGGTTTAGTATCAATGTTCGGTTTACAGTTAGAAAAATATCCGAATATTACACCGCCTCAGGTAACTGTATCTGCTTCATATCCCGGGGCAAGTGCTGCTGTTATTGAATCTTCTGTGGCTTCAATTATTGAATCACAGGTAAACGGTGTTGAAAATATGCTTTATATGTCATCAACTTGTTATGACGAAGCATATTCATTAAATATTTATTTTAAGGTTGGTACAAATAAAGATATTAACCTTGTAAACGTACAAAACAGATTACAGCAAGTACAAGCCTTGTTACCCGAAGATGTTAAGCGTTTAGGGGTAACCGCTACAAATAAAGTATCAGGTGGAGGTGCTTGTATTTTGAACTTAGGTTCCAATAATGATTCTTGGAATCAATTAGATTTAACAAACTATGCAACTATTTATATTAAAGATGAAATTAAACGTTTAGAGGGTGTTGGTGACGTAAACGTATATGGTGCAGGCGATTACAGTATGAGAATATGGCTAGATCCGCAAAAGATGGCTAACTTAAATGTATCCGTTCAAGAGGTTCAAGCGGCAATAAATACCCAAAACGTACAGGTTTCATCAGGTGCACTAGGCGCTTTGCCAAGTAATTCAAACCAAACTTTAAGAATGACTTTAATGACAAAAGGTCGTTTATTGGAACCCGAAGAATTTGAAGAAATTATTGTTAGAGCTAATACAGATGGTTCAAGCATAAAACTTAAAGACCTTGCAAGAGTTGAACTTGGTGCATATTCTTATGATAAAATCGGTTTAATTGATGGTAAACCTACTGCCGTTATCCAGGTAGTTCCTCTACCGGGGGCAAATACCATCAGTATTGTTAACCTTGTAAATAAAAAGGTTGCGGAAATTAATAAAACATTACCTGAATCATTAGAAATTAAAATGATGCACGATGAATCATTATTTATTCGTGAATCAATGAAAGAAGTATTCTTTACTATTATATTAACTTCATTAATCGTAATTGTGGTTATATTTGTATTCTTAGGTGACTGGAGAGCAACACTTGTTCCTTGTGTAACAATTCCTGTTTCATTAGTTGGTACATTTGCTGCGCTGCCGTTATTTGGTATGTCGATTAACCTTTTAACGCTGTTTGCTATGGTACTCGCGGTTGCTGTAGTAGTAGACGACGCGATTGTTGTTATTGAAAATGTTAAACGTCACTTAGAAGAAGGTAAAACACCTGTTGAAGCTACCCAATTAACAATGCAAGAGGTTGGCGGCGCGTTAGTAGCAATGGCAATGGTACTTATGGCGGTATTTGTTCCGGTTGCGTTTGTATCAGGTCTATCAGGTTTAATGTACAGACAATTCGCAGTTTGTATTGCCGTATCAATTGCATTATCTGCAGTTTGTGCATTGTCTTTATCTCCCGCTATGTGTTCTATTATTCTTAGAGCAGAAGACCCAAACAGAAAACCAAGTAATTTCTTTACAGCGTTTATTAAAAAAGTATTCGTTGCTTTTGATGAAAGATTTGATAAAGTTACAAATTGGTATTTAGACCTTGTTAAGAAATTTGTTTATAATAAAAAATTAACTATTGGTTTATATGTTGCATTTATTTTGTTAATGGGATTTTTATTTAAGGCAATTCCTACAGGTTTTATTCCTGATGAAGACCAAGCGGTATTGATGTCACAAATTGTATTACCTCCGGGTTCTGCATTAAATAAAACTCAAGAAGTTCTTGAAAAACTTACAAAATCTCTTGAAGATATTGAAGGTGTTGAAAAAGAAAAAATTATTACTTTCGCGGGTATTGGACCTACAAACCAAGCGTTTTGTATTGTTCCGTTAAAAGAATGGGGCGAAAGAAAAATATATCCTTGGGATTGGGTTATTAGAAAAATCCAAGGTAAACCTACAGATCTATCTCACAGCGCTATCTTAGCAGAAATGAGAAAACGTGCAGGTGCAATAAATGAAGCTTCTATTGCTGCATTTTCACCTCCAGCTATTGACGGTATGAGTATGTTAGGTGGTTTTGAGTTCCAAATGCTATCTAAAGGTGAGCACTCACTTCAAGATATTGAGGGATTTGCAAACCAACTTACTATGGCGGCAAATTCAGACCCCGGATTAAGCAGTGTTTATACTACTTATCAGGCAAATGTACCGCAATATCGTTTAAATATAGATTATGCTAAGGTTATGTCTCAAAATGTTGATATTCAAGAATTATATTCAACAATGGCTTCAACTTTAGGTTCATATTATGTAAATGACTTTAATAAATTGGGCCGTGTATTTAAGGTTCAATTACAAGCTGAATCTGATTTTAGAAATAAAGCTACTGATTTGCAAAAAATTTATGTTAAAAACAGAGTCGGTCAAATGGTTCCGTTAATGACAATGATTAATCTTGAACAAACTGTAGGTGCTGCTTCTATTACAAGATTTAACCAATACAGAAGTGTACAATTCTCAGGTCAACCATCTGCAGGAAAAAGTTCAGGTGATGCTATGAAATCAATGGAAGCAGTTGCAAAGAAAATTCTTCCGTCTGATGTTGGTTATGACTGGTCAGGTACTTCATTGCAGGAAAGAGAATCTTCAGGACAAACTACAATAGTTGTAGCTTTAGCATTGACTTTCGTATATTTGTTCTTAGTTGCATTATATGAAAGCTGGTCAATACCTGTTGCTGTATTATTGATTGCTCCTGTTGCGGCATTAGGTGCGTTAATCTTCCAAATGATGATTGGGCAATCATTTGACTTATATTCTCAGGTAGGTATGATTACATTAATAGGTGTTGCGGCAAAACAATCTATTTTGATTGTAGAATTTGCTAAAGACCTCCATGAAAAAGGTATGAGCATAGAAGAAGCAGCTATTGAAGCAGCAAAAATAAGATTCAGAGCTATTATGATGACGGCGTTAGCGTTCGTATTTGGTGTATTGCCGATGGTATTTGCAACAGGTGCGGGTGCTCAATCAAGAGTTTCTGTTGGTTCTACTGTATTTGGAGGTATGACAGCAGCTGCTACAATTGGTACAATATTAACACCGGTATTCTATGTATTAGTTCAATCTTTAGTAGAAAACATGGCAAAAAAGAAAAAGGCTAAACAAGAAAATAATTAGAAAAAGTTTAGAGTAGAGTGGAAAAAATGAACAAGAAATTATTTATATTTTTATTCTTATTAATAGCAAGTCCTGCTTTTGCAGACGATACACCTCATAATGATGTGTATGTCGAGGAAGCTGTTCCGACTTTAGAACAGGTTCAAACTCCCGCTGTTGAAAAAGTTAGTTTTAAAGATAAAGTAAAAAGTGTTTTTACTAAGTCGGAAAAACAAAACTTAGACTCAGCAAAAGACATTGATGTTATTGAACCTGAAATTTCTGTTAATAAAGAACAGAAACTTGCAGAAAAACAATTGAAAAAACAACAAAAAGCAGAAGAAAAAGCTGAAAAGAAAGCTAAAAAAGAACTTGAAAAAACTTTAGCGGCTCAAAAGGCAGCAAAAGAAGCTGTTGGTGAAAAAGAAGATATTGAAGTAGTAGAAGTTGAACCAATTGCAGAAGAAACACCTGCTGTTAATACAGGTGAAAACAAAACAGTTTTAACTGATACTGCATATCACGGAAGTATTAATACAAATAAAATTATTGAAGTTAATGATTGCGTAAAAATTGCCTTGGAAAAACACCCTGCAATCCATGCTGCTATGAGTAATGCTGATATTTATAAAAGTAAAATAGCTCAAGCATGGGCAAATTACTTTCCTACTTTTTCAGCAGGTATAAGTTACTCAAGAAATGATATGCAAATGTCAAACTTTATATTCCCTACTCAAAAATATGATATGTTTTATACTCCAACACTTTCAGGTAATTTGCTTTTATTTGACTTCGGGAAAACAAAATCTCAAGCTGATTTAGCAAAAAGAACTTATGAATCTGCGCAATATAATTTACAAACAAGTATAAATTCAGTAATTTTTACTGTAAAACAAGCATATTATAATTTGTTATTTGCTCAACAGCAGGTTCAAGTATATGAAGATACTGTTAATGATTACACTCTTCATTTAGAACAAGCTAAAGCATATTATGATATAGGTACAAAGGCGAAAATTGATGTTTTAACTGCAGAATATAATTTAGGTAATGCTAAACTAAATTTAATCCAAGCAAAAAATACATTAAAAATTGCCTTTGTTGAGTTAAGTAACGCAATGGGTATGCCTGATTATTCGGATTATGAAGTAACAGATAATCTTACAACAAAAGCATACGGAATTAACGTAGAAGATGCAGTAAAAAATGCTTATGAAACAAACCCTGAACTATTAGCAGCTAAAAAGAAAGCAGATGCTTCCGAACTATTAGTAAGAGCTTCAAGAAGAGCATTTACTCCAAACGTAAACGGTTTTGCTTCATATACAAGAGGCGGTAAAAGGGTTGATACAGACTATGGTTATCAATTCGGTGCAGAATTCAGCTATAAAACAGTAAACTTAATGTTATTAAAGAAACAGGTTGATGAAGCAAAAGCTACATACAAAAAAGATTTTGCAGATTATGAAAATGCAAAACAAAATGTGTATTTCCAAGTTAAACAAGCATATATTAATTTAACAAATGCACAAGAAAGTATTGCTGTTGCAAAATTATCAATGGATCAGGCAAAAGAACAGTATGACCAAGCTTCAGGCAGATATAAAGTAGGTTTGGGTGATGCTATCGAGTTGAAAGATGCAGAAACTACATATAGAAATTCACAACTTTCATACTATAACACACTTCTAAACTATCACGTTTCGGCTGCTAATCTTGAACAGGTAATGGGTGTTCCTTTAGAAGCTTCTGATACCGATTTGTTATAAATTAATCATAAACATAATATAAACCCCATAGATTGTTTTTTAGTCAATGGGGGTTTTTGTTTACCAGCTATTTTAAGTGATTATTTACATCTTCTTTATTAAGTGAACAAAACAAATGTTTAAGTGATTGAACATCAGCTAATAATATATTCTTCTTGTATTTGATAATCTAAGCTTACTATGATTTTATCCAAAAATTTGTAGATTTTTCTATTTATTTGATTTCTATGCATTAAAATTTCCCTCTTGTATATTTGTAAAATCTTCAAATAATATACTAATTTGTTCATTTGTTCTATTTAAAATTTTATTTATTACTTCTGAGAGACTATACAAACAACATTTTGCAACATATTTTTTATTTTCGGGATAAGTTCCCATTTCTTCAAGTTCATAATATAAAAAGTAAAATAGCTTCATTAAATAATAAACATGACCAAACGTTATTTTAAATTCAAAAAAATCATCACATATTTTTTCATAGTTTTATTCTTCTTCATAATTATTCTTTCTTAAAATAAATTAATATGTTTTAAAATAATAATTAAATTTTAAACTATTATTTTAAAAATGGCAAGTGTTTTTTAAATATATCTTTAATTTTAAAAATATATTATATTTTTTAATTATGGATATAAATATAGAAATTAGAAAATTAGCTATGCTTGAAAATGTTACATTAACTGAGCTAGCAAAATATATTGAAAATAAAAAACAAAAACCTTATTCTATTCAGAATCTTTCTACAAAACTAAAAAAAGGTACTCTAAACATTACAGAGTTGGAAATAATCTTAAAAAGACTGGGATATGATATCAACTTTAGTAAAAATCTTGAATGATTATAATATTTCTATTGATTTACAAGAGAAGTTGTAGGTTGGGTTTTAACCTAACAAAATAATAAAGTTAGAAAAGAAATAAGTATAAAAATAAATATCTGAGGCCTGTGTTTTTAGCTTGCACAAAAACAATGCCCTCAGATATTTATTTTTATACTTATTTCTTTTCTACAGATTAATAACCTTTAATATTTCATGTAAATCTGCTTTTGTTTTCTTAACTTCGGCAGCTGAATATTTAATAGCGCTATCAGGGTCTTTTAATCCGTTACCTGTTAAAATACATACAGATGTTGAGTCTTCTTTTACAAGTCCCATTTTATGTGCTTTTATTAAACCTGCAACAGAAGCAGCACTTCCGGGTTCTGCTAAAATACCCTCTGTTGAAGCCATTAATTTGTATGCTTCAATGATTTCAGCATCTGTTACGCTGTCAATTTTACCGTTAGATAAATCTCTTGCACGTTCAGCTTGTTTCCAGCTTGCAGGGTTTCCTATTCTTATAGCCGTAGCAATTGTTTCAGGGTGTAAAATTCTTTCACCTCTAACAATAGCAGCGGCACCTTCTGCTTCATAACCCATCATCTTTGGTAAATGAGTTGATTTCTTTAATGCGAAGAATTCTTCATAACCTTTGAAGTAAGCAGTAATGTTTCCTGCATTTCCAACAGGTATAAAGTGATAATCAGGCGCATCTCCTAATGCTTCAATAATTTCAAATGCACCTGTTTTTTGTCCTTCAATTCTGTATGGGTTTACAGAGTTTACAAGAGTGATTGGTGAATTTTTGGAAATTTCTATAACCATTTCAAGCGCTTCATCAAAATTGCCTTGAATAGCAATAATTTCAGCGCCGTACATCATAGCTTGGGATAATTTACCAAGTGCAATGTAACCGTCAGGAATTAAAACAAAAACTCTAACTCCGGCTTTTGCGCCGTAAGCTGCAGCGGCAGCGGAAGTGTTACCGGTTGAAGCACAAATAATAGCTTTAGAACCGTCTTCAACCGCTTTTGTAACAGCCATTGTCATGCCTCTGTCTTTAAAGCTTCCTGTTGGGTTTGCTCCTTCATATTTTAAATATACATTACCTTTTAAACCTATTTTTTTAGCTAGATTATCAGCTTTTATTAAAGGCGTATTACCTTCATTTAATGTTATTACAGGTGTTTTATCCGTAACTGGTAAATATTCTCTGTATTTATTTATTAAGCCTTGATAATGATTTCTTTCCATAAAAGCCTCCTAATTCATTACTCTTAATAGGTTATTAATGTTTTTTATACAATCAGATTTCAAAAGGTCTTTCAATGCGTTTTGAACATCTGCTTCTTTGCTTCTTTCCGTGATAACAACAATTTCAGCCGTGTTATCTTCATTTATACCTTTTTGCATAATTGTAGAAATATTTATATTATTTTTACCGCAAATTGTTCCTATAACACCGATTGCACCCGGGTTATTGCTTGCAGTAATTGAAATATAATATTCGTTATATGTTTCACCAATATTTATTTGGTCAGCATATTCGCTATGGTTACATACTGCTTGTGGTAACGGAGAATCGCTGCTTTCAAGTTCTGAAGCTAATACAAGTAAATCACCTACAACAGAGCTTGCTGTTGGTTCTGCACCTGCTCCTGCCCCTGTTAAAACTAAATCTCCAACAGGATATCCTGATAGCATAATTGAATTTGTTGCATTATCAATTTTTGCTAACAAGTGTTTTCTTGCAACAAGCATCGGGTGAACTCTTACATCGATTTTACCGTCTTCTAAAACTTGACCCATAGCTATAAGTTTTATTGTGTAGCCAAGTTCTTTTGCAGATTTGATATCCTGCGCTGTTATTTTTGTTATACCTTCACGATAAATTTTATTTATATCAACTTTTTTATTGAAAGAAATAGTTGATAAAATAGAAATTTTATATGCTGCATCAAAACCTTCAACGTCACCTGTTGGATCTGTTTCAGCATAACCGAGTTCTTGAGCTTGTTTTAATGCTGTTTCATAAGAAAGTTCTTTTTCTGTCATCTTTGTTAAGATGTAGTTTGTTGTACCATTTAAAATTGCTGCAATTTTTGAAATTTTGTTTGCACATAAAATAGTTTTAACAGGCATGATTATCGGAATACCGCCTGCAACTGCCGCTTCATATAAAATAATTACTTTGTTTTCTTTTGCAAGTTTGAATAATTCGCTTCCTTTTTTTGCAAGAAGTTCTTTATTTGCAGTTACTATATGTTTTTTGTTTTTTATTGCTGTTGTAAGAATGTTATAAGTTGGATCAACATTTCCTGCAACTTCTATTACGATATCAATATCAGGATTGTTTGCAATTTCATAAGGGTTATCAGTTAAGATGCTATTGTCAAAATTTTCGATATCTCTTTTTTTGTTGATATTTTTAACTGCTATTTTTACGATTTCAATATTTGGAAAGAATTGTAAAACTTTGTATACACCTGTACCAACGGTTCCAAAACCGATTATTCCGACTTTTAGTGCTTTCATAAAATCTCCGTTACTAATTTATATAAGATAATTAAAGCATAATATCTGTCAAAAGACCAGTCTACAACTCATTTATAAACATAAAAAAAGAGATGTATTATCTACATCTCTTTTTTTTAAAGTATGTTCTTTATTCGTTTTTCATTGCTGAATAACAATCTTTACAATATACTTCTTTTCCTTCGATTGGTTTGAAAGGAACTTTTGTTTGGCAGCCGCATTTTGAACAAGTAACATCATACAATTTTTTTCTGTTTTTTTGTCTTCTGTTTTTTCTGCATTCTGGGCAGCGTTTTGGTTTGTTTACAAGACCTCTTGCTGCGTAAAATTCTTGTTCACCTGCAGTAAACACAAATTCACTTCCGCAATCTTCGCAAATAAGCTTTTCGTCTTCGTACATTTTGTCTTCTCCTTAAATTGGGTAATTGCTTGTAAATAATTTGCGATAGGAATTAAAAGTTTAATTACTAAATAACTTATCTACAAAAATATTGTATAATTTATGTTGGTTTTTAGCAAGAGAAATTATAAAAATGTATTCTAAAAAGTAATATGTTAAGATATGTAAAAAATTTATTTTTTCTGCCAAACATGTAGCAATATTATAAATTGAGCGTGTTTAACATGTCAGAAGTGTATCTGTGAGGAATAATGGTCAATTCAATCGGGTTTAGAAATCAAAATACGTCAATCGCCTTTGGTAATAGTAAAAAAGCAGAAAATAAATGCGAAAACCATGACAAATTGTTGTATGAGGAAAAGAAAAAACATCCGATAACAACATCTGCAAAAATCAAGGCAGATAAGCTTGTTAAGGCGTTTACCAAATATCCTGCAAAAGGCATGCAAGGCAGTAAAAATGCTAATTTTTATGAATTTTTAACTATGGGTACTGTTCCATATTTAATGGGTAGTGCTACTATGATTGGTGTTTTTAATATTGCAAGTAAATTTTTTGATACACCTGCAGCAGTAAATGCAAGTAAACTTGGCAAAAAAATGGGTATTGGTGTTGCTGTTTACGGTGTTGCTAAAGAATTATCAAAAAAACTTATTGAAACTCCCGTTAATTTAAAATATGGAATCGATGTAAATCTTCCTTACAGAAAGAAAATTGATGAACTTCCTGAAGAAAGAAATAAAGATAATTTAATAGCTTTTGAAACTCATAAAGCATTTGAAAGTGTTGATTTCCCTCGCTGGGATTTATTCTATAACAATGAAAACTTTGGTCCTGAAAGAAACAGTTATTTCAAAAAAGTTGGTAAAAAAATGGGCTTAAAAGAAGACCAATTAGGTGAAGCTGCTGATCAAAAAGTAAAACCTTTAATAAAAGAAAAACTTGTAAAAACTAAATTATATACAACCTTAAGCTCTTATTTATGGGCAGGTGTAGGTGTTGGTGTTGCAATGCAAAAGCCTTGGGAAAATTTAGTAGTTAACCCTGCGAAAAGAATGGCAAATTATAAAAACTATAAAAAGCTTGCAGAAGTTGCAAAAGAACAAGGAAAAAGCATAGCAAAATATGATAATTTTGCAAAAGATTTTGGCAAAAAATTTGTTGAAAGTTGTAAAGAATTTGTTAACAATGGTTCAAAAAGCACTAAAATTGCAGGTAGAGCACTGCTTGGTGCGGCTGTAGGCATGACTTTACTAGGCAATTTTTCAACTTTATTAGACTTTAATAAAGAGGGAAAGAAAAATGCTCAAGCATCAACTTCATTAATAGACGAAAGCAAAGAAAAGGTAGTCTGCTAGAATGACAAACGTATTAAATTCAATAATTGCAAATCAACCTATTAACAAACCTGTAACAAAACAGGATAATATTGCTGCTTCGTTTACTTTCAATACAGAAGGCAAAGTTACTCCTTTACAAGCAAAAGGTACATTGTTACCTTCGAAAATCTTTGGCTCACCCATCGAATATGCTAAAGATTTAAAAAAAGATGTATTAAGCATTGGTAAAGCTGCAAAAGGTAAAGCTAATGACCATGAACTTGGCAGAATTAATGATTTGGCTATGAAATTAGGTTCATTTGGTTTAGCTACATATTTATTTGTAAAAAATCCTTTAAAACTAAGCAAAACAATGGAATTTGTAGGTCTTGGAACGTTCTTTACTTCAATGGCATTATGGCCGAAATTAGCAATCCAAGCTCCTTTAAAAGCAAGAACAGGTGTTGATATTCACCAAAAATATATTGATTCTCAAGGTCGTAAAAAAATGTTACACCAAGACCCTCAATATGTTTTAACAGATTTATATAGCAGAGAAGATTTAGATAAGATGGGTAAAAAATTAGGCGTGTCCGAAAATTTACCTGACAGAGATAATTTCATTAAGCAAAGAGCTCAAAAAACAGCAATCCAAGGTAATACTTTATGGATGATGACAGCAGGTTTTGCTTCTCCGTTAATGAGTGCTTTAGCATGTAACAGATTAGAAAAACCACTTGGTGCTGCAATTGAAAAAATAGATATGGCTTCATCTGCAAAAGCAATGCAAAACATTGGCAGCCAAGGTGTTATTTCAGGAATTAAAACAGCTGCTTCTTCAAAATCATTTGAAAGCTATCTTGCAAAAAATGCTGATAGAGTTTTAGATGACAAAATGATTGGTGAATTAGCTTCTAAACTTGGTTCTAAAGTTAATTCCGCTACAATGCAATCTGCAATAGCTGAAGAATTAGCAGCATTGAAAAATAATGTAAAAATCGATGAATCTTTTGTTAAGAAGGCTTTAGAAGGCAAAGTTTCAGAGTCTGTATTCGCATCGTTAACAGAACAACAAAAAGCTTTATTGGATAAAGCTATGAATGAAAAATCTTTCAAAAATATAGCAAACATTCTTTCAAAAGCAACAGGTGCTAATAAACATCAACAAACTAAACTTGCTAATGAAATTGCTCAAACTTTAACAAAAACACAACAATCTATGGAAAAACCAACGCTTTCTCAAGTAACAGGTCAAGTTAAAAACTTATATTCAAATGTTACTGATTTTGCAAAAGGTAAAGCTGTTTTAGATAAATACATTACTGCAAGAGTCGGTGATAAATCAGGTACTTATATTGCAAATCAATGGGGTAAAGTTGGCGATAGCTTAATGAAATCTTTAAAATTAAACGGTAAAGAATTAAAAGCTGTTGCAAACGGCAATGTTGATGTAATTACAGATAAACTTGCAGCACTTGCTTCTAATGAAGCTGAGTTTGATAAAGCAATCGGTCAATTGATGAAATTAATTGGTGATTACGAAGGTAAAACAGGTGCTGAATTTACATCAGCTGTTCAAGGAAAAGCTAAAGAAGTTTGTGCAACAGCAAGCGAAGGTTTGAAATCTAACGGATTTACAAAATTGGCTGATAAAGTTTCTTCAGCAGCTAAAAAAGGAACTGTAGAAAATATAATCAATGTAAATACAGCTGAAAGAGTATCTGGTGCGCAATCATCATTCTACAGATTACTTCAATCTTTAGATTTATTCAAAAAAGTTAAAAATGGTAACTTTGAACAACAATTAACAGAAATATTAAAAGAAAACGGACAAAATGCAGATAAAGCAACTCTTGATAAATTAACAAAAGCTTGTCAAAAAATCGTATTAAATGCAACAACTACAGATTATGTTGAAAAATTAAAAACGGCAGGTTATAATCTTTCAGAAGCTGAATATAAAACAGTGATGAAAGCGTTGTTTGACAGTAAAGCTGATACAACAATTGAACAAAGCTTAGCTAAGACAATGGGTTCAGATAAAGCTAAATCTGTAATGAGCGGATTTACATCATACAAAAAAGAGTTTATGGATAAAGTTGCAAACTGGCAAAATAACATGACTCAAGCATTATCAAAATGTACTGTTGATGGTGTAACAAACGGTGCAAATGCAGTTGAAAAGAATAATTTAGCAGGTAAACCAATTAAAGGTTTAATCCAAGATGTGGCAAAACAAACATATAATTCTAAAAAATGGTTTAAAATCTTTGGCGGAGCAATGTTAGCATTAACAGCAGTAACAATTGCTGTAGGCTTAACATTGGGAAGAAAAGGCAAAACAGAAAAACAAGTTGAACAAGAAAGCAAGGCAAATGGCTAATTATATAGACAAATACGCTAGTATAGCTCCTACTATGCCGGTTCAAAAAACACCGGAACCCACAGCTGTTATGCAGCCAACAATGCAACAGCCTGTTGTTATTGAGCCTAAAGGTACAAATGTTCTTGAAAAATTCTTATCGAATCAAGGACTTATTGCTGCTTCAAGGGTTGCACCTGTAAATAATTCTCAAGTTTCAACTACTTATAAAAACAATTTAAGAGACAGATTTAGAAATAATGATGCTAAAATTATGGGTGTTATTATAAGAAATTTTGGTGCTGAAGATAAAACAGGTAACCAACTTTTAAGAGATGGCGATGTTAGAGGAAACTTTAACAATGCTGTTAAAAGATTAGATGAAATGCAAAAATTAGGAATTAATACATTACATGTACTTCCTATTCATCCTGCCGGTAAAACAAATGCTTTCGGTACAGCAGGCAGTGTATATGCGCCGGAAGATTTCTTAAAAATTGATCCTGCTTTAAAAGACCCTAATGACCCAAGACCAATAGAAGAACAATTTAAAGGTTTTTGCGATGAATGTCACAAGCGCGGAATTAGCGTAATGCTTGATATTCCAAGTTGTGCTTCTTACGACTTGTTTAATGCAAGACCTGAATTAATGGCATTTGAAAAAGACGGTACTCCAAAAACTCCGGGTGGTTGGGCAGATATCAGAATGTTCAATCCTTGGAAGGATGAAACTAAAAAAGAATTAAATCCTGAATTATTACAAATGCATAAAGACTATGTTGATAAATATAGTTCTTTAGGTGTTGACGGTTACCGTGTTGACGTTGCAAGAACAAAACCGACTCAATTCTGGGATATTTTAACTACATATTCTCGTGAGAAAGACCCTCAATGTGCTTGGCTTGCTGAAAGCTATACTTATGAAGACGGTTCTCCTCAATTAAATATGAACTATGATAGACCTCAAGATTCATTAAGAGCAGGCTTTGACAGCTACTATGGACAATATCATATTTTCCATGAATGGACTAAGGCAAGCGAATTAGTTGATTATGTTAGAGAAAATATTAACATGTCTAATGAATTAGACCCCGGCAAATCAGTAATCGGTTCGTTTGGTACACATGATGATATTTCTATTATGAATCATGGCGGTGTAACATATACAAACCTTGTTTCAGGTATTCAAGCAACTTTACCGATGTTAAATCCATATTATTTTGACGGATATCAATCAGGCGATGAATATTTATATGACTTTGAAGGAACAACTGATAAAGAAACAGATACAGACTCTGAAGAATGTACTGTTCACAGCGGAAGACCTGATATTTTCAACTTCTCAAGACCTTTAATAGGTGATCACCCTGAATGTGGTGACTTTATGTCAAATACTTTAGAAGTAAGAAACAATACCAAATACCATGATGTGTTAACAAAAGGTTCATTTATTCCTTTAAAAACAAATAATAGTGGTGACCAAATCATAGCATTTGCTCGTCATTTAAATGGAAAAACAATGCTTGTAATTGCAAACAGAGATGTAAATGCAAGACAAACAGGCAGCATTGAAGTTCCGGGATTAAGCGGAAATCAAAAATTATCCAACTTATTTGCTTCTTATGGTGAAAATTCAACTCTTCAAGCAGCTGATGGAAAAGTAAATGTTGATCTTGGACCGGGTAGAATTCATTTATTTGAAATAGATACTCCTAATATTGAACAATCAGGATTAGAAGTTTTAAAACAAAATTTAAAAGGTATCTAAGATGCAAGTCTCTTTAAATTCAGCATTAAATTATCACAAAAATCCTTATTTTGCTGCGAAAAAAAATGATTTAAAATCTAAGAATAATTTAGAATATACTCCTACGCAAGATGAAATAATTACAGCAAAAACTAAAAAGGCTATTTCTGAATGCAAATATGTAGTTCTTGGTGTTGGTATTTTATATTTTGCTATGAAGCACAATGTAAAGGTTAACAGAATTAAGAATTTAGAGAAAAAAGCAGCAGAACTTGCAAAAATGAAAGTTCCGACACCTCATCTTATGAATGTTAATATTGATGAACTTAACCTTCTTGGTTTAGGAGTTTAACACCGGAACTTGTTCCAAGTCTTAATGCTCCTGCTTCTACAAGTGCAATAGCTTGTTCACGTGTTTTAATACCGCCTGAAGCTTTAATTTTAACGTTGCTGTTTTTTAAAGTTTCTGCCATAAGTTTTATATCTTCAACTTTGGCACCTACTCCGTTTTTAACAAAACCTGTTGAAGTTTTTGCAAAATCAGCGCCTGCTTTTATTATAATTTCGCAAGCTTTAACTATTTCATCTTTTGTTAATAAATCTGTTTCTATAATTACTTTTAAAGGAATATTTCCGCAAGCTTTTTTTACTGTTTCAATATCTTTTTGAGTATATTCGTAATCTTTATCTTTTATAGATTGAACGTTAATAACCATATCAACTTCATCTGCACCGTCTTCAATGGCTTTTTGAGTTTCAAATGCTTTTACTTCACTTGTACAAGCGCCTAATGGAAAACCTACAACTGTAACTATATTTACGTTTGTATCTTTTAAATATTTTTTAGCAAGTTTTATATTTGCACCATTAACGCAAACACCTTTGAATTGGCAGTTCTTAGCTTCTTCAAATAATTTAATTAATTCTGCTTTCGTTGCATCTTGTTTTAATAATGTATGTTCAATATAATTTTTTAATTCCATTTTTTACCTTATACTTTCCAGCATTTGTGTTGTTTTAAATCTTTTTGGTGAATAGTATTCTATATAACTTTTTAATAAATTAATACATATATCACAAACTTTTTCAGTTGCTAAATCATCATATTTTGTATGTTTTGTAAATTCTTCATTTAATAGGGTATTTAAAAATTCTACTATTTTATGTGGAATTTTTACTTTTTTACAAATATCTTGAGCGCATTCTTTACACAAAATTCCGCCTTGTTCGATTGAAAAATAAATTTCTTCACCATTAGGTTCTTTTAGGCATTTTACACATTCGTTAAGTTCAAGAGAATAGCCGGTTATCTCCATTATTTTTAGTTGAAATCTAAGAACGGAAAGCATTATTTGTTCTTTTGTTTTTGCGTTTGAAATTTGTTCAAGAAAGGTATAGAACAAGTTATAAATTTCTTCGCTGTTGGGGTCGTTTTCTGTTCCGAAATTAGTAACGATTTCACAGCAATACATAGCATAAAACAGTTTATCTATATCGCTTCTTAAATTAAAAAAAGTGTTGAGGGCTTCTGCTTGACAAATAGTATCAAGGTTTTTTCCTTTATTTAGCATCATTTTATTTGCAACAAGTAAATCCATTCTTCCGCCAAGCTTGCTTGTTGTTTTCTTTATACCTTTTGCAACGCCTTTAATCAAACCTTTTTCTTTTGAATACATCACAATAATCTTATCAGCTTCACTAATACTGTAAGATTTCAAATTTATAACATTTGTTGTGAATTGTTCTTTCATTTTTAGTATTGATTTTCGCTTCCGGAGTATACACCTCTAATGTAGTGCATTAATTCATTTGGGCTATCAGAGTGTTCAAGGGCTGTTTCTTTCGATATTTTTCCTTGTTTGTATAAATCATATAAAGACATATTGAAAGTAATCATATCGTTATAAGAGCCTTTTTGAACGAGTTTATATATTTCTTCAAGTTCATCTTTTAATATAAAATCTTTTATTGTTGGGGTTGAATATAACAATTCAACAGCAGGTGTTCTTCCTTTTCCATTTGTATTAGGTAGTAGTTTTTGAGAGACAGAACCCCTAAATACTTCTGCAAATTGAGCCCTTACAGCTTCCCTTTCTGAAGGAGGGAAGAAGCTTAATATACGGTTGATTGTTTGGATTGCATTAAATGTATGTAATGTTGCAAATACTAAGTGACCTGTTTCAGCTGCATGTAGTGCGCTTTGAACAGTTTCCATATCTCTGATTTCACCAATCAATATAACGTTCGGGTCTTGTCTTAGTGCAAACTTTAAACCGTCTATGTAGCTTGCAGTATCAATTCCTATTTGTCTTTGAGTAAAGATACATTTTTTACTTTTATATACATATTCAATAGGGTCTTCAATTGTAACGATATGTTTTTTCTGTGTATTGTTAATATTATCTAAAATTGATGCAATTGTAGTTGATTTACCGCTGCCGGCAACACCTGTAATAAGAACTATACCATTTTCAAGTTTTGAGAATTTATCTATTGCTGTAGGTAAATTTAATTGTTCAAATGACGGAATATCATAAGAAACTAAACGAACAGTCATTGAGTGGTAGCCGAACGACATTGCAAGGTTAACTCTGAAACGTGAAACACCTTCTATTTCGTATGGGAAGTCTGAATCATAAGATTTAAATATTTTATCTCTCATTGAAACAGGTGCCATAGTATCTATAGCTTGCATCATATCATCTTCGGTAACAGGGGGGAGTTTTGATTTTATGATTTGTCCGTCGATACGAAATGATGGGACTTCTCCTACGATAAAGTGAAGGTCTGATGCTCCTAATTCGTGTGCTTTTTTAAGTAAAGAGTCTATTGTATAATCGCTCATTAATTTGCTCCATATAGTTCTATATTAAATAGTATATTACGTTTAGGGGATTATTAAAAGCGGTTTACATTTTGGAAGAATTTTTATAAGAAAGAATAGCGAAAAGGGGTTGACTGGCGCTTCAAAAATAAATATTTTCTTAAGTTCAACTTGTGCACGGCAAACTCGCAAGCTCAAACAGTGCCGTGCTTTGCTGTCTGTTTCACTAAAGAAAATTAATTTATTTTTTCTATGCCAGTCAACCCCTTTTCGCTATTCTTTCTTATAAAAATAACATTAATAATATGTAAAGTTTTTGACTATTACGCGTATTTGTTGTGTAATAGATATGTCTAGACATGTGCATGCGCACAAAATATATGGGTATCATCAAAACTAAATGTACATAAAAGAATTACAAGTTGATAACTTTAAATCTTTTGCTAATGATATGACTATCCCGTTTTTAAAGGGCTTTACTACGATATCGGGTCCGAACGGTTCAGGGAAAAGTAATATCATAGATAGCATTTTATTTGCATTGGGCTTAGCCAGTGCAAGAAATTTGCGTACAGAACAGTTATCTGATTTTATTTCCACCCATACTAAGAAAAACGAAGCATTTGTTAAGGTAGTTTTTGAACCGGAAAATAATGATGAAGAAGCTATTTCTGTCGGAAGAAAAATCAGAAAATCTTCTCAAGGTTTTAATAGTGTTTATTATCTTAATGACCAAGTTTCAACCTTAACGGAAATCCATACACGTCTTGAAAAATATCGTATAACTCCAAACAGTTACAACGTTATGATGCAAGGTGATGTTATGAGTATTACTAATTGTTCTACGGTTGAACGCCGTAAAATTATTGATGAAATTGCAGGTATTGCCGATTTTAACAGAAGAATTGATAAGGCGCAGGAAGAACTTTTAACGGTTGAAGAAAGAGTTGAGAATGCTAACTTGATTTTGACAGAAATTGAATCATCTATTGAAAGATTGGCACAAGAAAAAGAAACTGCGTTAAAATATCAAAAATTAAAAACAGAAAAATTCCAACTGGAAAGTCAAATTACTACTGTAAAATATTTTGATATTAAAAGGAATTTAGAGCTTGCTCACCAAAATATATTGGAATACAACAAAAAGAAAAAAGAAGAAGAAGGTAATCTTAAAAAACTTGAAGCATCGCTTCTTGAAATCAAAAAAAGATATAGTGAAATTTCTGAACTTGTTAAAAATAATGGTGAAGCAGAACAAATTGAAACAAAGAAACAACTAGAAGAATTAAAAGGGCAAATTTCGCGTAAAAATTTGGCTATCAGTTCTGTTGAAAAAACAGTGCATGATAATCTTAAAACTATTGAAAATTCTAAAAACGGTATAGATAACCATAAAGAAAAAATTGAGAAAATCAATTTAAAAATAGAAGAAAAGAAAGTTGAAATTTCTCAAATAGAAGAAAATATTAAAATCCAAGAAACTGAATTACAAAAGATTTTAGAAGAGGTTTCAGGTTTAAATAAAAATGCTGATAAACAACTTGAAGAAAGAAATAATCTTAAAAAAGAACTTGAAAAGTTAAAAGAAGAAGAATGGAATATCAAATCAGAAACAATTCCTTTAGAAACTGAACTTGCAACTTCTAAAAAAGATGTTGAAAATGCTAAAAAAGCTTTAAATGAGTTAATAACTTTCAAGGCTAATTTTAAAGATAATCAAGATAAATTAATGCTTCAAGTGGAAGAATTAACAAAAGAGCAAAGCGATTATAAATTAGCTCAGGAAAATGTTATGTATAATTTGGACAAAAATAAAAACGAAATGTCCGATTTATTGCATGATATTCAAATGGCGCAAAGAAAAATTCTTACAATTGAAGCGCAAAAAAGTGCGTATGAAGAAATTAATTTAGGTCGTGCTATTGATTCAATTTTAAAAGCCAAAATTAGAGGTGTTCATGCTCCGTTATTGCAATTAGGAAGTGTTGATAAAGAATATTCAACTGCTTTAGAAGTTGCAATGGGCGGAAGAATGAAAAACATTGTTGTTGATGATGAAGATGTTGCGCGAGTTTGTATTGATTATTTGAAATCAGCAAGAGCAGGTACTGCAACATTTTTACCTTTAACAAAAATGAAAAAAGCACCGACAAGCTTAAGAATACCAAAAGAAAAAGGTGTAATTGACTACGCAATTAATCTTATTGATTTTGATGACGAGTATTTGGATGTATTCTTCTATGCTTTAGGTGATACTTTAATTGTTGAAGATTATGACAGCGCAAAAAGATTGATTGGTAAATTCCGCTTAGTTACACTTGATGGAAGTTTATTTGAAAAATCAGGTGCTATTACAGGCGGTGACAGACAAAATACAGGCTTGAAATTCAGTCAAAATCAAGATGAAGAATTATCTAAATATAAAACTCGTTTTGCTGAACTTCAAAAACAATATAATTCTCTTGAACAAGCAAGAAAAGAGCTTGAAGCTAAACAAGAAAAAATCAGAACAAATTATTCAAATACAATGACTGCTTTAAACGGAGCTAAAATTGAGTTGAATAATTTAAATAAAAATTCTGAAAATAACGAGCAAAGAATTGAAGAATATAATAAAATTATCAAGGAAAATGAACCAAAAATTCAAAATATTGAAAAGAAACTTGAAAAATATGAAGAGAAATTGGTTGATTTGAATGATAAAATGCTTATTCTTCAAGATAAAATTACCGAAATTGAAAGCAAAATGACCGAGGGTGAACTTAAAAAACTTAAGGAAATGACTGCTGCAATTGAAAATCAAATTAAAGAATATCAAACAAAAATTTTAAAATGTAATAATGAAATCAATGAAGCAAACAGAGATATTGATTTCAATAAAGAATTAATTAAAGCAAAAGAAGAACAAATTCAAAGACTTATTAAAGACAATGAAATTGCTGCAAATGATAAAGTTAAATATGCAGATGAAATTAAAGAAATTGAAGTTAAAACAGTTGAACTTGAAGAAAAAATAAAAGCATTAGGTGAAAAACTTGTTCAATTGCAAAAACAAAGAGATTTAGTTCAAGAAGAGTTATTAAATGCAGAAACTCAAAAGAATAAAATTGCAAATGAAATAGATAAAATTTCAGAGCAAGTAGAGTCTTTTAAATCAAGAAGAAGAGAACTTGAACCTCAGCTTGAAGAAATAAGAGCAGAATTAAAAGAAAATCAAGTTGATATAAATGCACTTGTTCCAACAGAAATTTCTACAGAAGAAATAACAGGTAAAATTCAGCGTTTACAAAAACGTATGGAGGAAATGGAGCCTGTTAATATGCTTGCAATTCAAGCTTATGACGAAGTAAAAGCAAGACAAGAAGAAAAGAAAGAACAAATTGCAACGTTAACAAATGAACGTAAGCAAATTTTAGAAAAAATGAACGGTTATGAACAAATAAAAAAAGAAACGTTCATGAAAACTTATAATAATATTAATGAAAACTTTAAAGATATTTTTGCAAGATTATCAGAGGGTGAAGGCACATTGTTATTAGAAAACCCTGAAAATCCGTTTGAAGGTGGTTTAACAATTGAAGCACAACCGAGAGATAAGAAAAAGCAAAAACTCGGAGCTATGTCCGGCGGCGAAAAATCATTAACTGCACTAGCTTTAGTATTTGCAATCCAAAAATATCTTCCTGCGCCATTCTATGCATTAGATGAAGTTGATGCAAACTTAGACGGCATAAATGTTGAGCGTTTGGCTGATATTATTCAGCAGCAGGCAAAAAATACGCAATTTATAGTAGTTAGCCACCGAAAACCTATGATAGAATCAGCTAATAGGACAATAGGTGTTACTCAAAAAGAACATGGAAAAACCCGCGTAACAGGGGTTAAGTTTAGGGACTAAGTAAATGTTAAATCCAAAGGAAACAGATAATTTTTATATGCAGAGTTCAGCTGAATCTTATGAAAAAGATTTAGGATTCAATGCCGACTCTATTTTAAATACGCCGACAGAAGAACTTGATGGTATTGAAGTACTTGTACAAATGGCAAAACAAGGCAAAATTGACCCTTGGAATATTGATATTGCCGATATCGCAGACAAGTATATGCTTCATATCGCAGAAAGTAAATCTAATAATTTACGTCTAAGCGGCAGGGCATTATTCTTCTTGGCTGTATTATTAAAATTAAAATCAAATGTTCTTGTAGGATTAGACCCTATGCAATTTGAAGCACAGGAGGAATTTAATCCTGAATATGATGATAGTGATGACTCTCGATTTTCTGATGATATGTATTATCAAGATTATTATCCTGATAATGTTATCCCGATTGAAGATATTATTCAAAGAAGAACAAGTGTTAAATTAAACAGAAACAGAATAGTAACTTTAAAAGATTTAATCAGACAATTAGAATTTTATGAACAGTTAGACAAAAAACAAGCAGTTAAAAATTCTTTGGAACGTGCAAAAAGAAGAGTTCGTAATTATGCAAATATGTCTGCGGACGATATTATAAATCTTGCACATGAAGAATATATTGAAAGCAGTGTTAAAATTCTTCACGAAAATCTTATTAAAATTTTTGAAAAAGAAGAAAAAGTGGAATTAAATACATTAACACTACTTGGATTAGATAAAATTTCAGCATATATTGCTCTTTTGTTCTTAACTGTTGAAAGTGAATTTGATTTAGAGCAAGATGAATTTTATTCTGATTTATATGTTGTTAAAGGCAAAGCCCCTTCAAGAGACTTTGAAGAACAAAGCGCGTAGGAGATAATATGGATTTAAAAGGAAGAATTGAAGCTGTATTATTTTTAACAGGCAGAGCGGTAGAATTAAAGGAAATTGCTGCAATTCTTGAAACGGATGAACAGGAAGTAGAAGATGCAATGTTATCTTTGATTGTTGATTATTCTTCTCGTGACGGTGCATTGGAAATTGATGATGAAAACGGTTATATTATACAAGTAAAGGATGACTATATGGATATTGTTGAGAAACTTTGTCCTGTAGATATATCTAATGCCGTATTAAAAACTTTAACTGTTATTGCGTTAAAAGAACCTATCAGGCAGGCTGAATTAAAAGAATTAAGAGGCTCAACTGCATACGACCATATAAAAGAACTTGTTGAAAAGGGACTTGTAAGCAGAAAAAGAGATAAAAACGGACGTTCTTTTAATTTAAAAACAACGCCTAAATTTTCTGAATACTTTAAAATAAAAGGAAATTCAGAGATTCTATCAAAATTAGAATCAAAACGATTATCGGAATTACTAGAGTTAAATAAATAATAAAAAGGAGTGTTTATGAATTCTGCAAAAAATAATGAAAAACAGAAGAAGAATTTAAAAACATCAATGGTTGTTTTTGGAGTTATTCTTGTATTAATTCTTGGTATTTATTTCTATTTAAAAAATATAATGCCAAGCCAAATGTTTAATCAAGGTAAAAAAGCTATGGAAGCAGGGCAGTATGAAAAGGCTTTAAATTTGTTTAATTATGTAGCAAATGCAAGACCATACGATACGGAACCTATTTATTATCAAGCGCTTGCTATTTCTAAATTACCTCCTACATACGAAAATCAAAAAAAATTATATGAAATTGCTCAATTAGAGGATTGTGATGAAGCAAGTAATCTTGCAGATACTATTCTTTCAAATATGCGTGGTCAAATAGATAAACAAATTGGTCCAAACTATGTTGATAACGTTTTATATGATGATGAACTTATAAGATGGAATAATGCTGAACCTATTACTTATTCTATATTTGCAGATGGTTTTGTTCCTGAAGAATATATTGCATCTGTAAAAAATGCATTTTTAAACTGGCAGTCTGTTTCAGGTGGCGAAATTAATTTTAAAGAAACAGATGGTAATAAAAATGCTAACATTTGTGTAAATTTTCTTGATGATATAACTCTACAAGATAAAACTTATAATCCGAATATTATTGCAAAAACAATACCTGCTGTTAAGGATGATGTTCTTCAAAGAATGGATATTTATATCAAAAAAGGTAAATCTTATTCTCCTGAAAAAATGTTAGCTGTTGCAGAACACGAAGTAGGTCATGCATTAGGGCTTGGCGGTCATAGTTCTGATCCTAATGATATTATGTATTACAATCGTGATTATAAAGATAGTGCTCCATCTACGGATATTACATTAAGAGATATGAATACATTGAAATTATTATATAAAATGGTTCCTGATGTAATTGATAAACCTATTGATGCTTCACAATATAATAACTTATTTTATCACGGTCTTTTAACAACATATCCCGGTGAAAACTTTGAGCTTGAAATACAACGATTAATTTCTCAAATAAGACGTGACGGAAATGACATTGTTGCTTGGGTTGATTTAGCTATTAACTATGCATATAAAAAACAATATGCCCGTTCTAATTTTATTTTAAATAAAGTTCTTCCTTTAGTTAAAAATGATTTTGAAAATCAACATGTTGTGCTTTATAACTTAGCTGTAAATTTCTATAAGATGAGGAATTATAATACATCTTCACGATACCTTATTCTTGCACAAGATATTAAAAAGGATTTAGATACTCAAATTCTTGAAACATTTATTGATGTAAGACTTGGTAAATTGAATTTAGCAGAAAGAAAGTTAAAATTATTAATTGAGGAATATCCTGATAATATTGAAATTGCATTAAAACTTGCAGAAGTTTATCATATTAAAAAAGAAAAACAGCTTGAAAAGGATGTAATTGACAATTTACTTAAACGTAATCCAAAAGCGATAAGAGATAGAAGAGTTTTAAAATACAAAGCTAAAAATAATTCAAAGTCATTATCTGCAACTTCAAGAAAATAACATAAAAAAGACCTTGTTTTAAACAAGGTCTTTTTTTTATTTTAAAACTCGGCAATTAAATCATATTCAACCGCACCTGTTATTTTTGCTTTAATAATATCTCCGGGGTTAACGACTTGTTCTGTTTTAATAAATACTAAACCGTCAACTTCAGGTGCATCTTTATATGTTCTGCCTATTACATCACCATCTTGATTTATTGCTTCAACAATACATTCTATTTCTTTACCTTTTAGATTTTTATTAATTTCTTTTGAAATTGTTTGCTGCAATTCCATTAGTTGTTTTCTTCTTTGCTTTTTGACTTTTGCAAGAATTTGAGGCTTCATTTTATAAGATTTTGTATTTTTTTCTTTTGAATATTCAAATACTCCAAGTTTATCAATCTTCATTTCTTCTATAAAATTATAAAGTTCTTCAAAATCTTCTTGAGTTTCTGTAGGATAACCGGTAATAAACGTTGTTCTAATTGCTGCATTTGGTATAAATTTTCTTATTCGTTTAATAAGTTCTTTGTTGTCCATTACAGGTCTGTTCATTGCTTCAAGCATATTCTTACTTACGTGCTGCAATGGTACATCAATATATTTTACAACTTTATCAAGCTTGTTTATTGTTTGAAGAAGTTCATCTGTTATTAAAGACGGGTAAGTATACATTATTCTTATCCAACTTAATTCTTCAATTTTATTTAATTCTGTTAAAAGTTCCTTTAAAGAGGGTTTGCCGTAAATATCTTTTCCGTAGCTTGTTGTATCTTGCGCTATAAGAACGATTTCCGCTACCCCTTTTTGTGCAAGTTCTTTTGCTTCTTGTACAATATTTTCAATTTTTCTTGATTTATAAGGGCCTCTTAATTGAGGAATAATGCAGTATCCGCAGTTGAAATCACAGCCTTCTGCTATTTTTAGATAAGAGCTTGCACCCATAGTAATTTGCTGGCGTTTAATTTCTTCGGGATAATCATATTCGGGTTTTTCGTTTACTAAATATTCTGTCTCTTTATTTTTTGTTACTTTTTTTATTACGTCAACAATCTTATCCAAATCGGAAGTGCCTAAAAAAGCTAATGCTTCAGGGATTAACTCTTTTAGTTCTTCTTTATATTTTTGAGGAAGACATCCTGTTATTATAACTTTTTTGCCTGCATTTATCATTTCAAAGATTGATGATACAGATTCCTTTTCGGCATCATGTATAAATGAACAAGTATTTACAATCACGATATCCGCTTTTGTTTCATCAAGTGTTATTTTGTATCCGCTTTGGGCAATTTTGCCAAGCATTAATTCTGAGTCAACCAAATTTTTTGCACATCCATGATTTATTAAAGCAATGTATCTCATCTATATGTTCTTTCTTTTAAATATTTTTATATTATTTTTTTCTTCAACTAAATTATAGTTTGTAATAATCATCTCATAAAAATTTTGTGCGTAGTCAATTCCAAAGAAACTGCTTCCGTATTCAATATTATTTATCGGTAAAATTACAAAATATTCGGGTAGATTTTGTTTAAAATCAGCAAGAATTTTTTCTTCCCCAAAAATATCATTGTAAAATAACGGGCTTAGATTGTAGTAAAAATCATTACCTTGCCTGTTTGTAATAAAGTTGATAATACTGCCTTCGGGTAATACAACAATTTTATCTTTGTCTTGTGTGTTTTCTAAAATATATTTGTTAGCTTGTAAGATGGGTTGCGCATCTTTTTCGTATGAATAAATATTTCCTTTATTTGTTGTTAAAAGAAAATTTTTATACTGCAATGATGAGAAATCTTCTGCAGCAAAAAGCAAAATGCATGCGCTTAGTATAATTGGCATTAACTTATTTTTATATTGTGAAATTAAAATAATAACAGCTAAAAGACTTATAGGGAATATAAAAATTCCCATGTGTTTTACATTTAGGAAAAAGAAGGTTTTTGCTGCTGCAATAATTGCACAAAGCAAAAATACAAATAGCGGTTTGTTAGCATATATTTTTTTAAGGTTAATAGTGAATAAAGCAACTGTTAAAATTGGAAGCAGCCCAAAGATAGAAAAGATTTTATTTTGATATATAAGTCCTATAATTGCTTTTAAATCGAAGAAAACGCCCACTTTAGAGAAAAAAAGTTTTAAGGTTGGCGCGTTTACTAAGTTATTTAGTAATATTGCTGTTTGTTTGATATCTGTAATGTTTAATCCTTGTAATAAAAGTGTTCCGTAACTTAATACAGGAACAAAAAGAAATGCTGTTATGGCTTTAATTGAGTTCTTTATTCCTAATGGTTTTAAAAATGAAAATACATATATTAAAACTAACGGATATAAACCGAATTCATACTTATTTGCAATACTTATACCTGCAAACAGGCATGAAAGATAGGCAAATAAATGGTTATCATTTTTTATATATTTAATTAAAAACAGTACAGAAATAATAAATGAAGATAGTGCATAAATGATTGCAAAAGAATATGTTAAATTTGAATTATATAGAAATGTTTGAAATACCAAAGCAAACATTATTAGTATTGAAAACAAAAAAGATATTTGTTTTTTTAAAAATTCTCTTGCTAATAAATATAGTGAAACTATTATTAATAAGGAATTTAAAATTCCTGCCCAATATAATGTATTTATCTTTTGCCCGAATATTGAAAATAGCATTGCATTAAATTGATATGATAATGCGCCATAGATATTAAAAATATTTTTATATAGAACTTCTCCATTTAATATTTGCTGCGAGATATAAAATTCTCTTCCCGTATCAATTAAAAGCAAGCCTTGTCGAAGATAAAAAAACGGTAAAACTAAAAAGAAAATAAGAATTAATAAAAATATAATTCCTTTGTCGCTTTTTAGAAAATCTTTCATTATACTTCTTCCGAATTAAAAGATAGAGTTAATTGCGGTACATCGGGTATATTTTGTTTAGATTTTTTACCTGATAAGTCTTTTGTATAATCTTTTTGCATTTTTGTCATAAGTGTTTGGGCTTTAGAAACAACACTTGATGGTAATCCTGCCATTTTAGCAACTTGAATACCATAGCTTTTACTTGCACTTCCCGGTACTACTTTTCTTAAGAAGTGAATTTCCCCGTTTTCTTCAGAAAGAGTAATTCTATAGTTTTTAATTTGTTCAATAGATTTTGGCATAACGTTTAATTCGTGATAGTGAGTTGCAAATATAGTTCTTGCTTTGATTTTTTTTGCAATATATTCGGCAACTGACCAAGCAATAGCTACACCGTCATAAGTAGATGTTCCTCTTCCTATTTCATCAAGCAGAATTAAACTTCTTTCCGTTGCACTATTTAGAATGTATGCTGTTTCATTCATTTCTACCATAAATGTAGATTGACCTAAAGATAAATCATCAACAGCGCCGACTCTTGTGAAAATTTTATCTACAATACCTATTCTTGCGTATGATGCAGGAACATAAGAACCGATTTGCGCCAATAAAACGATTAGTGCGTTTTGGCGCATATATGTAGATTTACCTGCCATATTCGGGCCTGTTAAAATCATAAATTGAGTATCTTCATAATTATGAATATCTGCAATTAATTTTAAATCGTTAGGTACATATTGACCCATCGGAAGAATTTTTTCTACAACAGGGTGTCTGCCGTCTTTTATATATAATTCATCTGTATCAACAATTTCAGGTTTTATATAGTTAGATTCAATTGCTATAGTTGCAAAAGAAAGCAAAACATCAACCCTTGCAATAAAGTGTGCTGTTTCTTTAATTATATCAACAAAAGATTTTGAATATTCTACAAGGTCATTGAAAATTTTTTGTTCAAGCTCTAATAATTTAAATTGTGCGGAAAGAACATCATTTTCATGCTTTTTTAATTCTTCCGTCATAAATCTTTCAGCGTTTGTAAGTGTTTGTTTTCTTACATAGTTCATTGGAACTTGAGATAAGTTAGATTTAGTTACTTCAATAAAATAGCCAAAGTTTCTGTTATAGCTGACTTTAAGATTTTTTATACCTGTAATTTCTTTTTGTTCTGCTTCGAAATTTTTAAGCCATTCTTCGCCTCCGGTTAAAAGATTTCGGTAATAGTCTAAATCACTATGAACATTGTTTTTAATGAAACCGCCGTCTTTTGTATTAACAGGTGCATCTTCATCAATTGTTCTATTTATAATTGAAGCAAATTCTACCAAATTTTCAGTTCCGTTTGGAAAACTGTTTAAATACGAATTACTAAAGTTTTTGAATATACTTTCAAAATTTGGTAATAATGCGAAAGTATCTTTTAGCGCAAGAAAATCTCTCGGATTAACGCTTCCATTGCTTAGTTTAACGGCAAGTCTTTCTATGTCGCAAATTTTATTTAATAAATTTGATAGATTTAGTCTGTCTGAAGAACTGTTTATTAGTTCTTCAACGGCATTTTGGCGGGTAGTTAATTCTTGTATATTTTTTATGGGTTGTGTTATCCAAGATTTTAAAAGTCTTGAACCCATTGTTGTTTTTACTCTGTCTATAGCCCAGTATAAACTACCGTATTTTGATTTGTCACGTGATGTTTCAATTAATTCTAAATTTCTTCTTGTACTTGCATCTATGGAAACAAATTCTGAAATTGAATATGGTTTAATTACATCAAATTTAGGCAATATACCTTTTTGCGTATCAATAAGATAATTTAAAATAGCACCTGCCGCATAGAATGCAGGCTTAAAGTCTTCAAAACCAAAAGCATCAAGCGAACTTACTTTAAAAACTCCTTTTATATTTTCTACTGCCTGCTGTTCATCAAAAGCTGATAATGAAACCTTTGAACAAGGGTATAATGCGGTTATTTCTTCGGGTAAATCAATTTTTTCTTCCGGTACTATTTGAAACGGCATTATTTTTTGTTTTTTTACGGGACCAAGTACCTCTGCAGGCTTTATTCTCGCAAGTTCAGATAAGATTTCTTCTAAAGAGCCTTTTGTTACCTTGAATTCACCTGTTGAAATATCTGTATATGCTAAGCCAAGTATATCATTTAAATTAATCACAGCTGCTAAGAAGTTATTGCCTGTCGGCTCCAGTAAATTAAGTTCTGTAATCGTACCTGCTGTTATTGTTTTTACAATATCTCTTTTAACAAGGTTTTTTGTTTCTTTTGGGTTTTCAAGCTGTTCACAAATAGCTACTTTTAGATTTTTATTTAAAAGTTTCGGAATATATGTATTTAAAGACTTTACAGGTATGCCTGCCATAGGTACTTTACCTATTCCGCCGCCGTCCTTGTGTGTCAAAGTTAAACCGAGTTCTTTTGAAAATATAATTGCATCTTCAAAAAAACCCTCGTAAAAATCACCAAGCCTAAATAAAAGAACTACTTCCGGATTGTTCCTTTTTATATCTATAAACTGTTTGAACATATTTGTAGTATTTTCGTAATCTACTTCCAAACAGTTATTATTCTTGATTTCTTCATTTATCATAGCTATACTTAATGTATTACAAATTTGGTATAATTTCAACAAAGTAAAGGAGTTTTAATGAAAGGCTGCTTGAGTTTAATAATAAAAACAATTATTGCGGTACTTGTTTTCTTTGGTTTACTTCATCTTGGAGTAATAGATTATATAAAAGATAAAATTAATGAACAAAAAAGTTTACCATCTTCAAATGAACAAATGGTTGATAAAACCAAAGATGTTGTTGATTTATCAGATATTGACGGTGAATATACAATAGATAAAAATCTAAAAATTCTTAAAAACAGAATGATAATAGCAGAACATAATGCTACAGAACAAAAGATGATAATGATAGAACCTAAAAATGGTGATATTCTTACAAAAGAAGATATTACTTCCGGTAATATTCAAGAAAAAATTGATGAAGTTACAAATAAATATAAATATAAATTTGCTAAATTTGATAAAGTTGAAGTTACAAAACATGGTACTTTAGAAGGCTTGGGACAAGAAATTCCTTATGTAAAAGTTAATGCGCAAATTTCAAGTATTGCGGTTAAGAATATGGAAGGAATTGTTGGTGTTGCAGAGTTGTCAAACGGTAAAAACTTAATTGTAATTTCGGCAAGTGAAAAAGGAAAATATTCGCAAATAATAGCAGATGCTTTTTATAAGAAAGTAAAATAATGCTTAATGAATACAAAAAATTAATGAGACGCTGCATAAAATTGGCAAAAAAAAGCGAGGGGCATGTTTCGCCTAATCCTCTAGTCGGTGCAGTTATTTTTGATGATGATTTCAGAATTATATCTGAAGGCAGGCATGAAAAATACGGAGAAAACCATGCCGAACGTAATGCAATTTTATCTGCTAAAGAAGATTTAAACGGAAAATCTATAATCGTTAATTTGGAACCCTGTTCTCATTATGGCAAGACACCTCCTTGCGCGGATTTAATTATAGAAAAAGGTATAAAAAAAGTAATAGTTGGAATGGTTGACCCAAATCCTAAAGTTGCATGTAATGGAATTAAAAAACTTCAAGAAGCAGGAATTGAAGTTATAACAGGTGTTTTGGAAAAAGAATGCAGACAACTGAATGAAATTTTTATAAAAAATCAAGAAAAGAAATTGCCGTTTATAACAATTAAAACGGCAACAACGCTTGATGGGAAAATCGCAGCTTCGACAGGGTCTTCTAAATGGATAACAGATGAAGTTTCACGCAGTGAAGTCCAAAAATTAAGAAATAAATATGATGCAATTTTAACAAGTTCTCAAACTGTTATAAAGGATAATCCTTCTATGACTTGCAGGATGAAAAACGGAAGAAATCCCGTGCGTGTTGTGCTTGATACTCATTTAAAAACCATGCCTGACAGCAAAATATATAATAATGATGGTACGCGCGTAATAATTATTACAGGCGAAAATGTACAAGATGAACAAATAAAAAAATATTCATCTAATGTAGAAATAATAAAATGTGAAACAAAAAATGGACATGTTAATTTGCACAAAATGGCAGAAAACTTATTTAAACAAGGTATTATGAGCATTCTTATTGAAGCGGGTGGTACTTTAAACAATGCATTTATTCAAGAAAAGCTTGCTGATAATTTAATTCAATTTGTTGCTCCGAAGATATTGTCAGATAAGGAAGCTATTGATTTTACTTATGGCTGTAAGCGAAATAAGATTTCGGAATGTAACAATTTAACTATAGTCTCGACGAAACGCTTAAAAAACGATATAATAATAAACAGCAAATTTTTACATTAACCAAGAAGTGATATAATTTATGATTCAACGTGTTTCTATTCCAAATAATTCAAAAATGTCTTTCAAACAAAATAAACAAATATCTAAAGCAGATTCTGTCAAAACATTAAATGCAGTGAAACCTTATGCAGATAGTTTTATTAGTAATGCAAAGAAAACAACACCTATGATGTTGGCTTTAACAGGAATGTGGACAGCAGTAGATGTTTCATCTAAAAAAATGCCGGTATCCAATGCTTTATTAAATAATATAAAAGGCTTTTTCCTTCCTGTAGTAATCGGTTCATCACTTTTGTTATCTGTAATTGAAAACAAGAAAACTCAAAAAAATATTCAATAAAACTTCTTGAAATGAGATTTTTTAATGTATAATACTTGTATGGATAAAGATTTAGCTGAAAAATTATATAGTTTACAAAAGAATGTGCTTGAATTGCATAACCTTTTTGACTTAAATATGGTCGCAAATCAATCACGTTCCATTGAAGATTTACTTTCTAAAGTATCTTTTCTTGTTAAGTCTTCACTTAGCTTGAAAAGTATCAGATTTTTTGTTTCTTATAATGGGTTATTTCAAACAAGAAACGTAAAAGCCGATTCCGATTTAGAATTTGAGTTTGACGGTGATAATGCTCCATTTTTGCAAATAGAAACAGATGAACTTATTAAGGTTACTAATCAAGATGGCAGCTTAATATATAAATCATTTTGGACCACATATAAATTAGCTGAGCTTCAAACCGAATATATCAAAGCATTTTATAATGAGCATACTCCGTATTGTGTGTGTTCAATAAGTAAAAAAGAAGACGGAAGTGATTTAACCGAAGACGATTTTAAATATATTAATCAAGTGTTTGGTTGTATTGAACCAATAATGATGAAGTTTATTACTAATAAAGAACAAGAAGGTAAAATTCTTGAATTAAATAAAACTTTGCATAATCTTTCAATACTTTATAATATTTCTCAAGCCGTTAACTTTATTGATGACTTAAAACGCTTGATAAGTGTTATTCTTGATAAAGCAATTGAAACCGTAAATGCAGAAAAAGGTTCATTAATGCTTTATGATTCTTCGGATAATACACTTCAAGTTAAAGTTGTTTATGGGTTGAAAGATAAAAAGCATGAAGATGATATTAACAACGGTGTTGTTGAATGCCAAAAATTAAAACCTGAAAGCGGTATTGCGGGTAAAGTATTTACAGAGAAAAAATCAATAATTACAAACCTTGGCGGTAATGACCCAAGATTTAATCAATTATCTTCTGATACAAATGTTTCATCTTTGATATGTGTACCGTTAATCGCAAAAGGTGAATGTATAGGTATTATTAATATTACAAATAAAAAGAATGGTAAATTATTTAATAAAAAAGATTTAGAGTTTGTTGAAGCTTTGGCAAACCAGGCTGCTATTGCTGTTGATAATGCTCAATTATACGAACTTGCAACAAAAGACGGTTTGACAAAATTATATATTCACAGACATTTCTACTTCTTACTAGAATCAGAAGTAAAAAGAGTTCAAAGATATCACCATGTATTATCTGTATTAATGATGGATATTGATAACTTTAAACATGTTAATGATACATACGGTCACCTTGTTGGTGATATGGTGCTTAAAGAAATTGCGGCAACAATTCAAAAAACAATCAGACACGTTGATATTCCTGCAAGATACGGCGGCGAAGAATTTACGGTTATTCTTCCTGAAACTGCTGCCGTAAATGCTTTAATTATTGCAGAACGTTTAAGACAAAGAATAAGTGAAATAGAAGTTGTTGTTGATGAAAATACAATTATAAGACCAACTGTAAGTATAGGTGTGGCAGAATTCCCAAATGCTGCCGAAAATGCTAAAGACCTTATTGATTGGGCTGATAAAGCATTATATATGTCAAAAGAAAACGGAAAGAATTGTATTCACCTTTATTTTGACGGACAGTTTACAAGACATAATCCATAGTTGACATTGTAAACAATAATAAACTTTTAAGGCATGCTAATAATCTTAAAATCATGGTTGCAATATAATTATATTGTAGCGAATTTCATGCAAAGGTAAAAAATTGAAAACAGCAATTTACCCCGGAAGTTTTGACCCGATAACAAAAGGACATTTAGATGTCCTAAAAAGAGCTGCCGATATTTTTGATAAGGTTATACTTGTTGTTTCCGTAAATGTAAACAAAAAAAGTTTTTTACCGCTTGAAGACAAGCTAATGCTTATAAAAGAAGCATGTAAAGATATACCAAATGTTGAAGTTGACAGTTTTGACGGTTTGACAATTGAATATGCAAAACAAAAAAATGCTAATGTTTTAATAAGAGGGTTAAGGGCAGTTTCTGATTTTGAATATGAAATGCAATTATCTCAGGCAAACAGCGCATTGTGCTCCGATATACATACTGTTTTCTTAATAACAAAGCCGAAATATAACTTTATATCATCAGGAACAGTTAGAGAAATAGCTTTGATGAAAGGTGATGTGTCAAAGTTTGTTCCCGAGCCGGTTGCAAAATATTTAGAATTAAAATATACGAAAGGTTAAACAAATGACAGAGTTAAGAGTTACTCATTTAATAGATGAAGCCGATGAATTATTGGATAATAAATTTCATGTCGGCAGTTACTGCTTGTTTATGAATACTGACGATATACAAGATATATTAAGCAAAATCAGAGCAATTCTACCTGAGGAAATTAAAACAGCTGAAATGATTTTAAAAAGACGCGATGATATTTATATGGAAGCTCAAAATAGAGCAGACAGAATTATAAGTGAAGCACAAAACACCGCTTCAAATATTTTAAGCGAGTCTGAACTAATTAGAGCTGTAAGAGAAAAAGCTGCTAAAATTCAAGAGCAGGTTAAAGAAAGCTGCGAAGAAATGAAAAATAAAGCAACTGAAGAAGCAGAAATTATGAGAAAAAATGCTTATCAGGAAGCTATGCAGACTAAAGAAAATGCTCAAGCTTATGTTGAAGAAGTTTTAAATAACTTAGAACGTGATGTAGAACAAGTACACAGAATTATCAGAAACGGACAAGATTATCTTGCACAGCAAAGAAACAGAGCTGTAAATCAAGTTCCTGTTTATGAAAATGAACGTGCATACGTAGAGCAATAGTCCTAAATATCAGATTTTAAGTTGGAGAAAAAATGGCAGCTAAAGTTGTAAAACAACAAGAGTCGGGCATGCTTAAAATGATGCCTCAAAGTATTGATGCAGAAGAAGCCGTAATTGGTGCAATTCTTGTAAATCCTATGTCTTTAGGACGTATTGTAGAATTTTTAAAACCTGAAAGTTTTTATAAACCTGCACATAAAATCATTTATGAAGCAGTTCTTGAATTGTTCAAAAAAAATGAACCTATTGATATTGTAACTGTATCAGAACATTTAAGAAATAAAGAAGAACTTGAAGCAGCAGGCGGAAGAGCATATATTAACGACCTTGCATTAAATGTTGTTACAACTGCAAATATTGAGTTTTATGCCAAAATTATTCAAGAAAAAGAAATAAAACGAGCTTTAATTAATGCAGGTTCTGAAATCGTTACGATGGCTTATGAAAATGAAGAAACAGATAATGTATTGGATAATGCTCAAAAGCTTATTTTCAATATTGCCGCACAAAAAGATACAAGCGACTTAGTTCCCATCCAAGATTTAGTAGTAGCAAGTTATGAACAAATAGAAGACAGATTTAACAATAAAGATGATTTAATTGGTGTAACTACAGGTTTTTATGATTTGAATGCCTTAACATCTGGTTTACAAAAATCAGACTTAATTATTTTGGCAGCGCGCCCTTCTATGGGTAAAACAGCTTTTGCCTTGAATTTGGCTCAAAATGTTGCAATGCAGGGTAAAAAGGCTGTAGCAATCTTCTCTTTAGAAATGCCTAAGCAGCAGCTTGTAAAACGTATGTTATGCGCAGAAGCTGAAGTTGATACTCAAAGAATTACATCAGGTAATATGCAGCCAAAGGACTGGGAAAAATTAGTTGACGCAATGACAAGATTATCTGATGCAAGAATTTATATTGATGATGCGTCAGGTGTTACTGCAACAGATATTAAAGCAAAATGCAGAAGATTAATGCTTGAAGAAAAAGAGCTTGGTTTAATCGTAATCGACTATTTGCAATTAATGGAAGGCGGCGGAAATCCTAATGACAGAAACCAGCAGATTTCAGCAATTTCTCGTTCATTAAAAGGTTTGGCAAGAGAACTTGATGTTCCTATTATCGCACTTTCTCAGTTATCAAGAGGTGTTGAATCTCGTCCTGATAAACGCCCAATGCTTTCAGATTTAAGAGATTCGGGTGCAATCGAACAAGACGCGGATATTGTTATGTTTATTTATAGAGACGAATACTATAATCGTGATGATGTTGAGAATAAAGGTAAAGCGGAAGTTATTATTGCAAAACACAGAAACGGCCCTGTTGGTACTGTAGAATTATTATTCCAATCAAGTATTACTAAATTTAAAAATAAAACTAAAACAACCGAGTTTTAAGGCATAAATAAATGATAAACCAATTTTTGACAGATACAATAACAGCTATAGCAACGCCTATCGGTAATGGCGGTGTTAGTATTGTTAGAATTTCGGGCCCTGATGCTTTTAATATTATTGATAAAATGTTTTCATCAAAAAATTTGAAAGCAGGAACTATTTATCATGGTTGGATTGTAGAGAATGAAGAAAAAATTGATGAAGTAATTGTTCTTCCTTTCAAAGCTCCAAATAGCTATACAGGTGAAGATATTATTGAAATCCAATGTCATGGCGGTGTTCATATAACAAATAAAATTTTGGATATGACCGTAAAAAATGGTGCGCGTTTTGCTGAAAAGGGTGAATATACAAAAAGAGCTTTCTTAAATAGAAAAATGGATTTATCTCAAGCCGAAGCTGTTTTAGATTTAATCCATGCCGGAAGTGAGAAATTTGCAGTTAAAAGTGCTAAGAATTTATTTGGTAAATTATCTTTAGAAGTTGGTAAAATACGTCAAGAGATTGTTGATTTATATTCTAAAATAATCGCAGCGGTTGATTTCCCTGAGGATGTGAGAGAACCTGAATTTTCATATATTGAAGAAACTATTGAAAATATAATCGGAAAAATTAATCACATATTGAGTTTTTCTAAAAGTTCTAATATTTTTAGGCAGGGTATAAAGGTAGTTCTTGCAGGAAGACCAAATGTAGGTAAATCCTCTTTATTTAATGCCCTTTTAAATTTGGATAGGGCAATTGTTACGGATATTGCAGGTACAACCCGTGATGTTATTCAAGAAACTCTTGATATTGATGGAATAGTTGTAACTATTATTGATACTGCCGGTATTCGTGAGGATGAAAATATTAATAAAGTAGAAGCTATCGGTATAGATTATTCTAAAAAATATGTTCAAGAAGCAGATGTTGTTTTATTTTTGTATGATTTAAGCGAGGGCTTTACTAAAGAAGATAAAGAAATTTTAGACTCTATTGAAGAAAATAAATGTATAAAAGCTGCTACAAAATGTGATTTGACTACAAATAGAGATGAAAATGCTATTTGTATTTCTTTAAAAACAGGTGAAAATCTTGACATTTTAAAAGAAAAGATTAAATTCGCCGTAATAGAACAAAATCTTACAGAGGTTGAATTTATAACTAATCAAAGACAGCAAAAATCTTTGGAGGAAACAAAAAATTCTTTAATTAATGCTTTAATTGCTGCCCAAAATGAAGAAATACAAGATTTGATTTCTATTGATGTAAAATCTGCTCTAATGTTTATTTCAGAGGTCTCCGGCGAAGTTATAACAGATGATATTTTAAACAATATTTTTGAAAATTTCTGTATAGGTAAGTAGGATAAATTAATTCTTACCCGATTGGCTAATAAACAAAATTCAAAATTTAATATAAAGTTAAATTATTAAAGTTGAGTTTAGGAATTTTTCAAATATGAATTTTATTACAGGATTGTTTCAAAAAGAAAATAGTTTTTTAAAAGAAATTTTTTTGCACTTATGCAAATATGGAAATAGTGAAATATTAATTACGGATGAAAAATTTAATATTATTTTTCATAATTCTAAATTTATTACTGATAATAAGAAATATACTTTATTTGATATTACAGAGAATTTTAGAAATGATAATATTAGAATAAATATAGAAAACTTTAAAAATTCTGAAAATAGTCACCTTTGTTTAAAGTTAATATGCAGTGATAATGGGCTGTTAAATAACATGCCTATTGATTTGCATATTTGTAAAATTAAAAATAAGAAAAATAAATTGCAGGGTTATTCTGTTATTATTCAAGATATTTCTCAAGAAGTAAGAAATAGAGTTCAAAAAGAAACATTTATTGATATAATTTCCCACGATTTGAAAAACCCTATGCGTGCTAATATTCAAATATTAGAGTTGATATTAAAAAATAAATTCGGAAAAGTTGAAGATAATTTAAAGGTCGTACTTGATGAATTGTTGAATTCCTGTAAATTTATGAATTATATGGCAGATAATTTGTTAATTAAATATAAAAATGAATTTGATTTGTATGAACTTCAAAAGCAGGAATATTCTATTGTCAGCCTTATTAAAGACAGATGTAATAATTTAACTCATTTATTAGATAGAAAAAAACAAACAATAGAACTGATTGTAAAAGGTAATTTGCCTGATGTTATTATAGATGTTGATGAAATGTCTAAGGTTGTAAGTAATTTAATAATAAATGCATCAGAACAAAGTATAGAAAATTCTAAAATAAAAATTGAAGTTGAAAATAATAAAAAGAATGTAAATGTATCTATTATTGATTTTGGCTACCCTAAAAAGCCTGAAATTTTGAATGGAATTTTTGAAGAATATATAACATGTTCAAATAAGTTCAGAAAAGTAGGGTTTGGACTGGAATTATATAATTGCAGAAAAATAATAGAAGCACATAACGGTTATATCAGCGCAAGAAATGATTCTAATAAAGGAACATCTATAACTTTTTCTTTGCCTGTTGCGTGTTAAATAATTCTTAAAAACTGCCTTTATGAATTCAAAATTGATTGAAACACGCTATGCGATTTAAGCTTTTTTAGCAGTTCCAATATTTCTAAATCTTTTTCTCTTAAAATATTAGTATTAATTGGCAAGCCAGAACATAATAAAACTCTTATTGTTGGAATTGAAACACCTAATTTAATTAAATCCCTAAGCATTGAAATCCACTCAATATCATTTATACTGAATAATCTTTTTCCGTCTTTTGAATGTTTTGTTCTATATGGTTTTATTAATCCTTCTTCTTCATAAGTTCTTAGTCTGTCACTTGTAATGCCTAGTAATTTTGCTGCTTGACTTATTTGATAAAAAGGTTCATTTGCATTTAGTTGTTTCATACTTTACCTCAACTTCAATTATAAGTTAGGTAAGAATACTATAAAATTTGGGTTGATAAATTACCATTTTAATTAAATATATTGACAATATAAAAATATAGGTATTATAATAACTATGTTTAATAAAAATGTTGTACAAAATAAAAATTCGCAAGATTTGTATAAACAGAATATGTAAACAATTATTCAGATAATTGTTTAGGAAGGGAAAAAAGTATGAAGAAGTTATATATAAAAAGAATTTTAAAATTTTCATTAATAATCAATGGTGGTTGTTGCCATCCTTTTTGCGGTAATTGGGGTGGTACACAAACCCCTTATTATGACCTTTCATAGGAGTCTTAACTATTATGCTTAACGTAAGGATTCCCAGTTGGATTTCTACCCAAAGTTATCACTTAAAGGATGGTTCTTTTATTTCGTATATTTTTAACCACAAAATAAATGCTTTTGTTGAGCTGGATGGACTTTCATCTGTTTTGTGGAATCATTTATTAAAAAGTGCCACAAAAGAAGATATTATCTTGCTTGCAAAGAAATATAATTTTGGTGATGAATTAAATAGTTTTTTGAACGAATTAGTGACAGTTGGGCTTTTAATTACGGATTGTAATGAAAAGCAAACTGAAATATGCCAAACGTTAAGTAATAGTGAATTTATTGATGCTTTTCGAATGGAAATGATTGGTCATATAGCTGAACAAGGTTTTCTCCCTAGATTACTTTTAGAAATGACATATAATTGTAATTTGAATTGTATTCATTGCTACAATGAAAAAAATAATCCAAGTCAAATAAAATTTGAAGATATAAAGAAATCTATAGATGAAGCAGTTGAACTTGGTACAATTCTTGTGACATTGTCAGGAGGGGAATGTACTTTAAATAAAGACTTTATAAAGACAATTGAATATATTAGAGAAAAAAAGATTGCATTTGAATTCTTTACAAATGGTCAAAAACTGTATGATGATGATAAATTTTTTGAAAAAGTTTTAAGTTTATATCCTCTTGAAGTTGTATTGAGTTTATATAGTATGAAGCCTGAAATACATGATAAAATCACGGGTGTTATTGGTTCTCATAAAAAAACATTATCTGTCATAAAAAAACTTAGAGAAAATAATGTAAGTGTCAGAATAAATTGTTTTTTAACAAAGTATAATGCTTTTGAATATAAAGATGTTGAGAAATTTGCTAAAAATAATAATATTAATTTGATATTAGACTATAAATTGTTGGATAATCCGAGAAAGACTAATTCTTATGTAAAAATTATGAAAAATCAGCTTATGAATATATTGTTGGATGAAGAAACAGTCTTAAATATTAATAATCAAGCAGTAAAAGAAATAAATGATGAGTTTTTGAATTTAGAAATCTGTACTGCCGGCTATAAAGGGCTGCTTATTAACCCTGATTTAAATGTATATGTTTGTCCTTCTTTGAAAATATTGCTTGGAAATTGTAGAAAACATTCATTGAAAGATATATGGTTAAACAAAGACGGTACGGGGGATTTAAAGGGAATAAAAGCACGTAAAAACAAAGATTTAGAACAGTGTCACAAAGAAGAATATTGTAAGTATTGTGCTTATTGTCCTGGGGCTGCATATTCAGCAGATTCCTATTTAAAACCATACGAAAATTTTTGTGAGTTAGCAAAAATTCATTTGGAAGCAGCAAAAAAGGTATAGGAATAATGGATATACGTGCAAAGTATATTTTAAGATATTATTTTTTCAAATTTGTTCCCAACTTTTTCTACAAGTATATATTAATGCTTAAATATAAAAGATTTACTAAACGAAATCTTAATATGAAAAATCCTAAAAGATTATCAGAAAAAATACAATGGATGAAATTATATACAAAAAACTCACAAAAGACACTTTTAAGTGATAAATTTAAAGTGAAGGAATTTGTATTAAAAAAAATACCAAAGCTAAAATTTGCCAAAATATATCAAAAAGGGACTTCATTTGAAGATATCAATTTCTCATTACTGCCTGATAAATTTGTATTAAAAACTAACCACGCGTGGCATACTAATTTTATTGTTAAAAATAAAAATAATATTAATGATGAAGTGATGAAAATATTAGCAAAAGAATATAAATCTTTGCTGAAAATTAATTATGCTTATTGGAGTTATTATGAACTGCATTATAAAGATATTGTTCCGTATATATTTGCTGAAGAGTTATTAGGTGAACCTGAGAATATAACTCATTATGAATTATGGTGTTTTAATGGCAAAGTTGAGTTTTTATCTTTCAGATATCAAAAAAGGTCTTGGGATAATAGTCATTTTTATAATGTACAATATTTTTTTAATTCAAAATGGGAACCTGTAGATTTTTATATTGATTATAAAAGTAATGAAGAGTTTCAATTAAGTGAAAATAAAGAAAAATTAATTTATTATGCTGAACTTTTGGCAGAAGGAATTGATTTTGTACGCGTAGATTTTATGGAAATTAATAATGAACTTTATTTTTCGGAGATGACCTTTACGCCTTGTTCCGGATTTTTCAAATTTGTTCCGGATTATTATGATATTTATTATGGGCAAAAATTACGAATTAAAAAAATGGATAGCAAGAAGGCTTAATACAACATAATGAAATATTTATTTATAAAACCCGTAGGATATACACTTGAACAAGCACCAATTCCTGGAATTCCGACTTTAATTGGACAATTAGAACATAACGGATATGAAACAAATTATATTGATTTGAATGCCGAATATATTAAAACAATGCAAAAGATAGAGAATATATATAGTTATCAGGTATTTCTTAATAATATATATTTTGAAGATAACACGGCGCCCAAGCTTTTGCAAAAAATTTTGCAAATGCTTAAATCTGAGTATATTATGCCAAATAATTTGTCATTTTTAGCAGGAAATGAAAAAGAAATTAGTATTTGTTCCAAAGTACTAAAACATAAATTATTTTTTTATAATAGTAATATTTTAGAAAAATATATAAGAGTTTTAAATCTATATATTCAAAAAATTTCTAAGATTGATGTAGAATTACTAAGAAACTTATTTCCTGATCTTGAAAATGCTAAAGATTTTTCATTTGATATTGAATTTCTTAAATATTACTTTAATAGTGAATATAATTTTTTAAATTATTTTTATGATAGTAAAATTGATGAGATATTAAAACAAAAACCTGATTGTATAGGAATATCAATTGGCATGCCTTGGTATTTAATTCCTGGATTAATGTTTGCATATAAATTAAAACAAAAAACAAATGTTCATATAAATATTGGCGGTTCATTTTTTAATGATTACTATAAAGTAATAGAAAATCTTTCTGAGTTATTTGACGTATTTTTTGACTCAATATCTATCAAAGAAAGTTTTAATACTGTTATTGATATTATGAAATTTATAAATGGTGAAAGTTCTATTGAAGATGTTGATAATTTACTATTTTTAAAGAATGGAAAAGTTAAACTTAATGAATTGAACAAAGAAATTGATTACGAAAATTTGCCTCTTTCATCATTTTCAGGTTATCAAAAATCTTTATATGGCATTCCTGAATTAATTCTTCCTATAAAATCATCAGCTTCTTGTTATTGGGGAAAGTGTATTTTTTGTCATTGCAGTTTAACTAAAAATTTCAAATTAAGAACAGTAAAAAAGACAGTAGATGAAATTTGTTATTTATCCAGAAAATATAAAACTAAACATTTTTCTTTTTGGGACAATGCCCTTCCTCCTGCTTATTTATCTGCGCTTTCAGACGAAATTATCAAACGAAAATTAAAGATTACATATACAATATATGCAAGATTTGAAAAAGGTTTTACTAAACCAATATTGAAAAAACTTAAAAAATCAGGGTGTACTGTAATATATTGGGGATTAGATTCCGCTTCACCTAAAATTTTAGAATATATACAAAAAGGTATTTCTTTAGAAATTGCCAAGAATATATTAATGTATGCAAGACAAGCAGGTATATTTAATTTGGTATATTTAATTTTGGGTCATCCTACAGAAACAATTGACGATATATTAGAAAACAAAAAATTTATTGAAGGAAATAAAGAAAATATTGATCGGACATGTGTTATAAATGGTGTTATTTTTCTGCAAAATTCAATTATTTCTCAAAATCCAAATTATTATCGAAGCTTAATTACAACAACAAAAGAAGAAAGAGAAATTTATAGGAACGAAATTGCTAATATTATTGATAGAAATAATAAAGACAAATATTTCTTTGCTGCTAATCAGGCTCCTGGGCTTGTTGGATATTTGTATCTTGCAAAATATGGTGTTGGTAAAAAACATATTTTATATAAAAAATTAATTGAATTTTTTAAAATTAATAAAATTGTTGAAGTTATTTGTAATATCACAGTAAAGTTCTATTTGTTAAAAGAAAATTATTATAATAATTTTTCTAAAAAGGGAATGTAGCTGTTGCGATGATAATTCGATGATTTATGAAACATTAAAAAATAATGAATTTTTCCTGATTTTTATAAAAAGACCATTAAAATAAAAATATAGATTAAAAGAATGTAATAAGGTTTGGTATTTTTATCATACTTCCAAAAAATAAAAGGTAGATTGAGTTTTAATCCAACATCATAAAAATATACAGATTATATCAATAAACGAAATAAAAATCAGTGAAAAGAGGTGTTCTTAAATGATAGATTTTAACAGATTGACTGATTATACAAAGGAAATTATTTACAGTGCGCAGCAGATAATGTACAGATACCGAAACTCCCAGCTTGAGCCTTTGCATATTGTGCTTTCAATTAGTGAAGATAATGAAGGAATTTCAAGAGACTATTGCGAAGAACTTAAGATAAATAATGATAATTTCAGACACAAAATAGTAAATGAAATTTCTCAATTACCGCAGGTTCAAATGTCTAATCCTAATCAACAATTATATATGTCGCAAATGACAAATAATATGTTTGATATTGCGCAGGAAAATGCAGACAGTCTAAAAGATTCTTTTATAAGTATTGAACATATCTTAATGGCTATGACAGAGCTTACGGGTTCAAAAATTCAGCAGATATTGAATAATAATAAGGTCAATAAAAATTCAATATTAAATGCGATGAAGAAAGTAAGAGGTAACAGAAAAGTGGATTCTAAAAATGCAGAAGATTCATATAAAGCTTTAGAAAAATATTCAACTGATTTAACTCAAATGGCGCGCAAGGGTAAGTTAGACCCTGTTATTGGACGCGATGATGAAATAAGACGTGTTATTCAGGTTTTAAACAGAAAAACAAAAAATAATCCGGTTTTAATAGGTGAACCTGGGGTTGGTAAAACAGCTATTATTGAAGGATTAGCTCAAAGAATTATCAGAGGAGATGTTCCTGAAAACTTGAAAGAAAGCAAATTAATCTCTCTTGATTTAGGTGCTTTGATTGCGGGTGCTAAATTTAGAGGTGAATTTGAGGAACGTTTAAAAGCTGTTTTGAAAGAAGTAGAAGATTCTAACGGCGAAATAATAATGTTTATAGATGAACTTCATACAGTAGTCGGTGCAGGTGCAACAGAAGGCTCAACTGATGCAGGTAACTTATTAAAACCAATGCTCGCAAGGGGAACTTTAAGATGTATAGGTGCAACAACCGTTAATGAGTATCGTAAGTATATTGAAAAAGACCCTGCATTAGAAAGACGTTTCCAGCCCGTAATGGTAGATGAACCATCAATTGAAGATACTATAAGTATTTTAAGAGGTCTCAAACAGCGTTATGAAGTTCACCACGGTGTAAGAATTAAAGATTCTGCCTTGGTTGCAGCGGCAAAACTTTCTGATAGATACATTACAGACAGATTTTTACCCGATAAAGCTATCGACCTTGTCGATGAAGCTGCATCTTCTTTAAGAATAGAAATAGACTCTATGCCTGAAGAGCTTGATATGCTTGTCCGCCAAAAAATGCAGCTTGAAATTGAACGTGAAGCTTTAAAACAAGAAGAAAATTCTGATAATGCAGAAAAAATTCTGAATATAGAAAATATTTTAAAGGATTTGAATGAAAAAATTGATAAATTAAAAACTCAATGGGAACTTGAAAAAAAGAGTATTCAAGGAGAAGCTTCAATTAAAGAAGAAATTGAAAAGGTAAAAATAGAAATTGAAGCAGCTGAACGTGATATGGATTTGCAAAAAGCTGCAGAGCTTAAATACGGTAAATTAATGGCACTTGAAAAACAACTCACAGAAGTAAGTAATACCGAACAGGAACATAAAAATACTTTATTAAAAGAAGAAATTGATGAAGATGATATTGCTGAAATTGTAAGTAAATGGACAGGTATTGCTGTAAATAAACTGCTTGAAAGTGAAATGCAGAAGCTTGTTCAAATGGAAGATTTTTTGCATAAACGTGTTGTAGGTCAAGATGAAGCGGTTGAAGTTGTATCAGATGCTATCCGCCGTGCTCGTTCAGGTTTAAAAGACCCTAATCGTCCGATTGGTACATTTATTTTCTTAGGACCTACAGGTGTTGGTAAAACTGAGCTTGCAAAAGCTCTTGCAGAATTTATGTTTAATGATGAAGACGCTTTAATTAGAATTGATATGTCCGAATATATGGAGAAACACAGTGTGGCTCGTTTAATTGGAGCTCCTCCAGGATACGTTGGTCACGATGAAGGCGGACAGTTAACAGAAGCTGTACGAAGAAATCCATATTCCATCGTATTGTTTGATGAAGTTGAAAAAGCACATCCGGATGTATTTAATATAATGCTTCAAATCTTTGATGATGGCAGATTGACAGATTCAAAAGGCAGAACCGTTGACTTTAAAAATACTTTAATTATATTAACAAGTAATATAGGTAGTGAGATAATCCTTAAAAATACTTTAGAATCAATGATATCTGAAACTCAATCTGAACAAACTAAAGAAGAAGTTATGGCTTTAATGCAGCAGCGTTTTAAACCTGAATTTCTTAACAGAATTGATGAAATTGTATTCTTTAAAGCATTAACAATGGCACAATTGGCAAAGATAGTTGATATTCAAGCTTCTCACTTGCGAAAATTACTTTCGGAACAAGATATTACTATTGAAATTACTGATGATGCTAAAGAATTTCTTGCGCAAAAAGGTTATAACCCAATATATGGAGCTCGTCCTTTAAAAAGAACAATAAGACAATTAATAGAAAATCCGTTGTCTAAGAAAATTCTGAAACAGGAAATTACACCGCATTCAAAAGTTACAATAGATGTAAATAATGATGAATTAGATTTTATATCCGAAAAACTTTAAACAAACGTACACACATTACTAATAACCCGAAAGTTTATGTGCTTTCGGGATTTTTTTTGCTATTTAAACTTTTCCAAAAATTCTTAATTCTTGTACCTATTGAATCAAGTTCAACCATTAGTAAATCATCTTCATCACTATCTTTTTTTGTAGATAATTCAAAAATGTCATTTTCTTGTTTTTCTTCTTCATCTTTTTGTTTTTTACCTTGTTGAAAATAACCTAAATTACCTGCACCTCCATCATTTGTGTGGTGTGATTTTTGTATTGCAGGGATATTATCAGGACCATTAATGCTGAAGGACATATTTTCCTTCCTTTCAAGAAAAGTAACACTGCAGAGATTTGTTTCTCTATTTATATTATATACTACATTTGTAGAAATTTAAATCATGCGATTGAATGATTATTAAAATATGTAAACAACATCAAGAAAAATATCAATTTTTTTCCTTTATTGCCGATAAAACACATGTGGTTATGTTATGTTGAAGGGCTTTTATGTCTATAAATCCATTTGAAAGTTCGTTTAATACCTATTCATCAATAACGAATAATGCTATCTCGAAAATAGATAATACAAAAATATTTGATGAGTTTTCGTTAGATACAGGTAGTAATTTAAAGACCGATAAATTTTTATATAGTGTAAATAATATATCCTCTGCCAATAAGCAGCTTTTGATAACTTCATTAGAAACAGATTTAAATTCAATTGATGAAGAATTTAAATCTGCGAAAAATTCTAACGGCTGGTTATCAGGTGCTTGGGATAAGTTTAAAGATGTTACTCATATAGGTGCCGGTTCAAAGAAAACTCAAAAGGAAATAAATCTTTTAAAAGACTCTGTTAAAGAATTAAAACAAAATCCTGATAAGTTTGTTGAAACATACAAAAAAGTAACAGGTAAAGAATTAACAGATGAAGATTTAACCAAATTAATAAAAGGTGAAATATCTTTTAAAGATATATTAAAAGCCAATGAGTCGTTAACAAAATATACCGAAGGTCAAAAAATGGTAACTGATGTTGTCGGTGATATCGTTTCCGGTATTGTTTCAGTTGGCGCGGTTGCACTTGGAAGTGCAATTGGTATTTGTGCAGCTCCATTTACAGCAGGTGCGTCACTTGGTCTTGTAGTTGCAGGACTTGGTGTTGGTGCTGCAGCAGGTGCTGCGGTTAAAGTCGGTATAAAAGCGTCTGATTGTATTGGTAATGAAAAGAAATATGAGATTAAAGACTTGGGTTATGATTTAATAACCGGTTCAATAAACGGTGCTATGGGCCCTGTATCTAATGCAATAGGGGGGGCGACAGGTACCGCAGTTATGAAAGCGATGGGAATGAAATCGCTCGAAACAACTGCCAAGAATGCTGTTGTTAAAATGACAGCACAACGCGTAATTGCTACAGGTGCTGATATGGTTGTAGATGGTGCTATCTCAGGTGCAACTGATGGTTTTGCAAGAGCACTTGGCGAAGGTAGAATTGACGATATACCAAAAGAAATGATGACCGGTGCTGCAGGTGGTGCAATTGCTGCTCCTATAATTGGCGGTGGATTTAAAGTTGCGGGCAAAGCCGGAAGTGCGGCAGGTCATGCAATTCAAAAATCCTTAGGTAAAGAAGTATCTGAAAATGTTGGTGATGTTGTTGCCCGTGAGATTAGCGGTGAAATTTCAGAAGAAGTTGCTGAACAAATAGGAAAAGAATCCGCTGAAACTGTTGCGGGTGAAGTAGCGGAACAGCTAGGAAAAGAAACATCCGAAACTGTAGCAGGTGAAATATCAGAACAAACAGGTAAAGAAGCTTCTGAAACTGTTGGTGATAAGATTGTTCAAAATGTGGATAATAAAAAACCGGCGTTTGATATAAAAGATTATCCGACAAGTCCTACTAGTCCGGATTTAGCTGACCCTATAAATCATGATTTAGTTGATCCAATAAATCATGATGTGAACTCTAATCTAAAACCACATGTAGATGAAGTACCTGATGTGGATGGAAGCAAAGTAAAAGTGTCGGATAGTGTTGATTCTGCTAAAAAATCAAAAATAGATGCAAAAATTGAAGAGCTTCAAATTAAATCAACAAAAATTTCTACAAAAGAATTTACATTGCCTGATGGAACAACTTCTAAATTTATTACTTATGAAGGTACTAAAGGTGGCAGCAATTATGGATATTATGTAAAAAATGCTGCAACAGGTGAATTGTATTATGCTAAGTTTGCAGGAGCAAAAGCCGTAGGTCAATCAGAGGCTGAAGTTTTATCTTCAAAATTATATAAACTTGCAGGTATTGATGTACCGGAACTTACACTTGTGAAAACTCCCGATGGAAAGAGTGCTGTATTAAGTAAATTTATTCCTGACTTAAAAGGTGTATCTTCTTCAACTCCATTAGTCCATGAAGGTTTTGGTATGGACGTTTTGCTTGCAAACTGGGACGTAGCCGGTGCAGGGTTTGATAATACCGTAACTGATGGTTCAAAGATTTTTCGTATAGATGTTGGCGGTACGCTTGATTTTCGAGCTCAGGGTGATAAAAAACATTTTGGAGCTGTAGTAGATGAACTTTCATCATTGCTTGACACCAAAATTAATAAGCAATCTGCACAAATATTCTCTTCAATGTCTGTCGATGACATGATAGCTTCAATTAAGAAGGTTACTTCAATTAGTGATGATGAAATAATAAAAATTCTCAAAGAAGAAGGCATGGAAAGTTATAAAGATGCAATCTTGCAAAGAAAAGCATATTTACAAGGATTTGTTGATATAGCAGAAAAAACTCCTAAGAGTAGTTCTGTTTCATTACTTGATTATACATTGTCTATTAAAACGCAGGTAACATCAGATACAATTTCTAAAGCTAAAACTCAAATAGATATAGCTTCAATTCAAAAATCAATTGATAATATACAAGATCCAAAAGTAAAACAATTTTTACAAAAGCAATTAGATGATAAATCTTTAGCTATTAAAAATGCTGCGAAAGGTTTTAAAACTGCATCTCAAGAAGATTTAATAGCTTTATTAAAGAAGAACGGAATTAAAAAAGGTTCAAATGGAAAATACAATATAAATTTAACTAGTGAATTTGAACAAAAGGTTTATGCCCGATATGGTTCATCTAATGGTGACCAGATACTTTATAAGCTTAAACAACCATTGACCGATGCTGATTTGGCTTCAGTTAGAAAATTCATGAATGTCGGCAACGGTAAATATGTTTCTTACTGGGAAAATAATCCAATTGACATGTTGGCATATTTTAGAGTTCTTTCCGCAAATTCATCTAGTTCTAAATCGTTATTTGCAAATTTTGATAAAATAACAGATGCTCAATGGGCTGCTATTATGAATACTGTACAGCATAAATCTCCAAGTGATGTTATTGATGCATTATCAACTTATAAGGGAGCGGGATACGCAAGTTTGAATGGTGCATTGACAGATCAGAAAAACGCAATAAAAAATAAACAATCGTACACAATAAGCCCGAGTATTCAAAGTAAAATTGATAAAATTTCTGCATATATTGATACTCAAGCAATACCGGAAACTATGCACGTATATAGAGGGGAAGGTACAGAAGTGCTTGCCAGCTGTAAATTAAATAATGGTAAAACATTAGAACAAGCAATTCAAGATATAGGCAATGTTAGCAACCCTCAACAAAAACAGAAACTTATAAATGAATTAATAGAAGATGTTTTAGATAATAACTATGAGGCAATACAAGAAAGATTCATGTCCACTTCTTTAGTTGGTATTCCCAGTGGATTTGAAGATAAAATCAGATGGGATCTTGAACTGCCTGCAGGCACAAAAGGAGTATTCCTTGAAGGTGCAAATATTTATGGTACTTTGAATACAGAAGTTGAATATTTAGTACAAAAAGGCTCCAAAATAACTATTACAGGTATTGAATATGTTCCTTCTTCCGGTGCACATTCATCATATTGGAAATTAAAGGGTTCATTAGTAAATAACTAATATACTTGCAAAAGTCTATTTAAATATTACAAAAATATAATAAGAAGAAAAAATACAGAAAGGACTATATAATGAATATTGACAGAAATATAACTAACACTCCGAAAGTATATAGAGTTACAAGTGTACGTCGTGGTGATTCTGTTAAATCCGTACGCGGTTTAGATAAAGATACTTTTGAAAGAACAGAAAAGGGTATGCAGATGAAAAATGATAATGATAATTTGCAGTTCAAAAGAGTAAAAATAGCATTTTATCCTGAAGATATTGCAAAGATGAAAGATATGTCTTTAGAAGACAGAATTAAATTTAAGCAAGAATTAAAAGCCTCAAACAGATATATCAGATTAAATGTAGATGATGAAAATAAAGCTGAATAAAGCTTAACTTATATTATATATCTTTTGTTAGCGTCTTCAATCTCACTTGGTTTATTATATAAATCTTGTGCTAATTGATTAAGTTCTTTATTTAATTCTACTGTATTTCTCCATTTTGCAGGTATTTTATCCGCACCCATATATGCACCTAAAATATTTCCTGTAATTGCACCTGTTGAGTCGCTGTCTCCGTTATGATTTACTGACATAAGCAATGCAGTTTCAAAATCATTAGGAGACTTTAATACACAATATACGGCAATTGCAATAGCTTCATCTCCACACCAGCCTTCACCTAGTTGTTTTATTGCAAGGCTGCTGTCAACGTCTGAATGTGCAAGTTCTTTTGCTTGTTCAAGTAAATTTAGTGTGTCTTCATGTCCTTCATATTTTTTTAGGATTTCCATAGTGTTATCAACGGAGGTTTCAAGTTCTTCGCCTGATACAAGATTTGCAACTATTCCTGCTAAAACACCTGCTGACAGATAACCGCTCGGATGACCATGTGTAAGTGCTGCGCATCTTGCACCTGTTTCAAAAGCTATTTCCGGGTTTTTATAATACATTAATCCGGCAGGAGCTACTCTCATAACTCCGCCACATCCTTTACTATTATTTAAGGGGTTTTCTATTGAACCTTCTAGACCTGAACGAAGTGCATTTAAACAAGTTCCACCCGGTGCTCTATTTGCATATAAATCATTTATCTTTGATATCCAGCCTTTATCTTCTTTTGGTGAAATACCTTTTTGTGTATTTAACCAATCTTGATATGAATTAAGTACAATTCTCATATCAGGAATTTGATTTTCATCAAATCCTTTTAAAGCTGATTTCAAAAGACCATCTGCCGTAAATATTGTCATTTGAGTATCATCTGTAATTTCAGCTTTTCCGTGTTTTACATCAAGGTCAGTTATACCGTTTTTACCGTAATGTGCTTGAATTTCAGGCATGTGATGAAATTCTATTGGCCAGCCAAGAGCATCACCTATTGCACCGCCAACTAAACAGCCCTTGTAGGTATCTAATGTATGTTTTTTCATACCAATCTCCGAAATCGGTGCTGCTTTATGCACTTCAATTCTTGCATATTGAGAATTTGGCACGTTATTTAAATTACAGTCAGTTTCTGTATGTTCAACTGTTTTTTGTTTATTTTCTTTTTGATTATTTTTGTTTGGTAAAGAGAAATTATTAAAAAGATGCAGATTTCGAATATCCATAGATTTCATCCTATATTTTTCTTATATTATATCAAATAATTGTGAAAAATATTAATTGCGTTTTTTATTAAAACTTTTTTAATAATGTAATAAATTGTAAACATGTTTCTTTTTTTTGTAAATTCTTATAATTTATAAATATTATATGTGTAATAGTAAATAAGGATTTTATATGTCTTTATCTATTAAACAAGTAATAATTAAGCAAAATGCATCAAAACTAAATGGTCAATCTTTACAAGGTAAGTCAATTAACGCTCAATTAACCGAAGCGGGATTTAATCCTTACTATATTCAACGTGCAATTGAATTACCTTCAAATCAAATTCAAAATTCTATAAGATTGAAAAAGGCAGGTTTTGATGATTCTTATTGTGTTGAAAATGCAAATAAATCAGAAGAACAACTGGAAATTGCGTTAAAAGCAAAAAACGCAGGACTAAAAGATTATTTTGCTATAAAATGTTGTGACTTAGAACCGGAAGAAATAGAAAAAACTTTAAAACTGAAAACAGCAGGGTTTCAGGATATAGAAGCTCTTGATGCCTGCAAAATGGAAGATGAACAAATAGAAAACAGCATTTCACTTAAAAGAGCAGGTTTTGAAAGTCGATATGCTATTCATGGTGCAAAGAAATTAAGCGCAGAAACAATTAAGAATGCTATTAATTTAAAGAAAGCAGGTTTGGGTGATTCTACGGCAATAAGTAATGCAGATTCATTATCTGCTTCTCAAGTTTCGCTTGTAGTTAAGTTAAAAGAACTTGGTTTTAATGATTTCTATTCACTTAAAGGAGCAGCATTAGGTGCCGAAAAAGCTGAAACTGCAATAAAACTGAAAAACTTAGGGTATGCAGATGATAAAGCTGTAGAAGAAGCTTTTTTGTTTTCTTCTGAGCAAGTGGATAATTTTGTTCAATATGTACATTCCGGATTTAATATTGATGATGCAAAAAATATAATAACAAATCCGAATGCTCAGTGTATGTTTGAAAATTTTGCTGCACAAGGATATGAAGAAAAAAATGCAGCTATTATGACCAATATTGAAAATATTGAAAGTTATGACAGTGATGTAATTTATGATTTCTTGACTTCAATAAAAGCTTCAATGCCGTCAGAAGAACGAGTTTCTAAAATTATTTCAAAATTTTTAAAAGATAATCCTGAGGTAGATTTAAAAGATTTAACCGACTATATCAATAATATTGATTTTGATAATGTGGAAGAAACAGCTCCTGCAGTTAAGGGGTTTGGGCCTAAGGAAAATTTAAAGTTTGCTTTTTATCATTACAGAGCAGGTACTACTGATTTTACAAAAGAAAACTTATCTGTTGATGAAGATTTTACAAAATATTTGACAGAAAATTATATTGATGCAGATATGCTGACGGATTTGTTAACAGCATTCCCTGCTACACCTCGAGAAGTTGGTTCTGTACCTGAAGATTGGTTGGCTAATGTTCCTAAAGAACTTCATGATAAATCAATACAAGATATTTATTCGGCTGTAAGTATATTTCAAGAGACAGCTGATGTTGAAACTTTTGCAGACCAAATAAGCACCATATTAAATAAAAAAGCAAATGTAGCTGAATTAAACAGCGGTACTTTTGGGACAGGATATAAAATTTCTGTTGAAGATGCAAAAGATATGTGTATAAAAATTTTCCCTAAACATTTAGAAAATCGAAATAAAACACCGAATATGCATGGTCAGCATGTAGAAGTACAAAATGGTATATTTGCAAATAAGCATTCTTCAGATTTTGTCAAAATGTATTTTGGCAGAGTTGCCTCACTTAGGCATAAAGATGGTTTTCTTGTTACTCAATTTTTGGGAAATAACATTATACCTGTTATTACGGGAAAAGATAAAACAAATTATAAAGTTAGTTCCGGTGATTGTTTTATGGGACATAATATAATAAACGGCAAGAATATTGATTTTGGTGGTATGATTGTTGAAAAAGACGGTATAAGACTTAATAACTGGGTTTAAAATGTCTGAAAATAAGATAAATACATCCTTTAGTATAAATCCTCTTGATATTAATCTTGCTAAGATGCAGTTTAATATTTTAAAAAAATATGAGAATGAAATCTCTGCTGTTTATAATTATAGTTCTATAATTGAAGAATATACAAGTAAAGACCCGACATTAGATATTTCATTAATACAAATTATTTTTAAAAGTCTTGATGAAAATCTTAAAAGCATAGAGCTTGTTTTTTATAATAAAAAGCAAACCGAAAAATATAATGCTGTTTTATGTGAAGGAACAAACGAGTTTATTTTAAATTATTTAAAAAAACAAGATTTTGTATTTGATATTAAAAAGGCTTTATTTTCTAAATGATTAAAATTGTAAACATTGCAAAAAACATGTTACTTTTCAAGAAAAACCATTATAATTTATAATTATGTCGAATATAAACTGGGGACAATTTCAAAATAGTTTTATAGGCGGATTTAACAGTGCAAGTGCTAATAATGTGCAAAATACACCGTTGAATGCAAATCCTATGCCAATGCAGCAGCAAAGTACGCCGTTAGAGGTTTTACTGCCGAATTATATTGCTCAACTGAAGCAAACTACAAATGAACTTGCGACATTAAATCAGCAGCAGACAATGAATATGTTAAAAGATTTGCTTCAATTTCCCAAGCATTTTGAACAATTGCTTTCTCAATTAACAACTAATCAACAGCAGTCTGTTAGCCAAACAGCACTTTTAATGCTTGCTTCCAATATGAATTTAGGCGACTTAGCTCTTTTGCTTCAAAATAATTCTAAAGAAGCAATGACAAAGTTATACCAAATGCTTGCACAATTTAATCAAGTAGGAATGGCTTTAAAAGATGAACAGGTTAATGAGCTTTCTAAATTAATTTCGTTTGTTGCAGCTTCAACGACTAACGATGTTCAAACATTAAAAGCAACAATACTAATGTATCTGCCATGGCTGCCTTTAACTGACCCTAATGCTTTTAAGCTTGAAATTGCATCAGCAGGTTCAGACGGTTCCGAGAAAAGTGACGATAGTATAACAATTCTTATTGCAACAGAGAATTACGGTAATTTACAGGCAGAAATTTATAAAACAGATAAAGATGGTATTAGAATTGAACTTATTACTTCTGAAACTTTTCCTCAAAAAGAAATTATTGATTTAATGCAGGAAGAGGGGAGAAAGTATAATATAAATATAAATTTTGACCTTTATCAAAAAGATGTTTTCAATAAAGATAAAAATGAAAAATCTGAAACACAAGTTTATATGAATACAAGTTCGGGTATTAATCCGTTTTTGTTATTAATATCAAATGCAATAATAAAGAATGTTCATATAATTGATAGTAAAGAGAATTTACGAGAACAAAGAAAAGAGAAATTAGAATAATGGCAAAAGTTAAGACAAAGTGGGTATGTCAAAATTGCGGGTATGAAACACCAAAATATATAGGTAAATGCCCTGATTGCGGTAGTTGGGGAACCCTTGTAGAAGAAGTTGAGGTTAAAACAACAACTAACAATCAAAGTGTTGTTATTGATGACAGTCCTGTTTGTTTAATTAACGAGATTGAAATAACTGAAAGTATTAAGATAACATCAGGTTTTGAAGAGTTAGACAGGGTTTTAGGCGGAGGCTTAGTTCAAGGTTCTCTTGTATTATTAGCAGGTGATCCCGGAATTGGTAAGTCAACGCTTATACTTCAAACAGCAGGTAATATTTGCAGTCAAGGTAAAAAACTTTTATATGTTTGCGCCGAAGAATCAGGCTCTCAAGTTAAATTACGTGCACAAAGGTTAAATGTTAATACTGATAATCTTTATGTGTATTCGCAAACGAATTTAGAAGCTGTTATAAATCAACTTGATACTATTAAACCTGAAATTCTTGTTATTGATTCAATTCAATCAATTTATACACCTAATATTACAAGTTCATCAGGAAGTGTCTCTCAAATTCGCGAATGTACAAATGCATTAATGGATATATCTAAGAATAAAAATATTACGGTTGTTGTTATCGGACATGTTACAAAAGACGGAAACATAGCAGGACCAAAGGTCTTAGAACACATGGTGGATACGGTTATTTATTTTGAAGGTGATAAGTATAAATCTCAAAGATTATTGCGTTCAATAAAAAACCGTTTTGGTTCAACTAATGAAATTGGTGTTTTTAATATGGTTGAAAACGGGCTTGAAGAGGTAACAAATCCAAGTGAATTATTTATGAAGGAACGTCATGAAAATGCTACCCCCGGTAGTGTTATAATTGCTACAAATGAAGGTACGAGAGCATTATTGGTTGAAGTGCAAGCGCTTGTTGGTGCAACTTCATATCCTGCGCCAAGGCGTGTTGCTACAGGCATTGAATATAACAGATTACTGCAAATTATTGCGGTACTTGAAAAAAGAATTGGTTTAAATCTTTCTAAGCATGATGTATATGTAAATGTAATTGGTGGTATTGAAATTGATGAACCTGCTGCGGATTTGGGTATAGCGCTTGCTATTGCTACATGTTATCGTGATGTTGTTGTAGATTCCGATTGTGTAATTATCGGGGAAATAAGTTTATCGGGTGAAATAAGAAATGTTTCAAACCTTGAGAAACGAATTTATGAAGCGCAAAAACTCGGGTTTAAAAAAGCTATAATACCTAAATTAAGTAAAAAATTACCTGACGGTTTTGATATAGAAATTATACAAGTACCACGATTAATGGATGCAATTGCAGCTTGTGTTTCTAAGAAATAATAATACTTGAAAAGCATAATAAA